>Ga0193706_1000986_pt1 | contig 13852 bp, 13 predicted proteins | sample U3c1metaG_FD_160130 | JGI IMG/M metagenome (GOLD analysis project Ga0193706, IMG submission 160130) | Soil microbial communities from a riparian zone of the East river system, Colorado, United States - U3c1 | ecosystem: Environmental > Terrestrial > Soil > Riparian zone | place: USA: East River... | reverse complement strand
AAGCGGCGGCCAAGGGCATCAAGCGCTTGTGGATGCAGCCAGGCGCCGAGAGTGCGAGCGCGATCGCCAAGGCCGAGGCGTTGGGGTTGAGCGTGATCGCGGGCGGACCCTGCCTGCTGGTCTCGCTGGGATTTCGCGACACCAGCGTGTGAGCCCTGCCGTGACGACGAAACCTCTGCGCATCGCCATGTGGTCGGGGCCGCGCAATCTGTCGACGGCGATGATGCGCTCGTTCGGCAACCGCGCGGATACCTTCGTGACGGACGAGCCGCTGTACGCGCACTACTTGAAAGCCACGGGGCTCGCACACCCGGGCGCCGACGAGGTGATCGAGGTCTGCGACACGGACTGGCAGCGCGTCGTGGCCTGGCTCACCGGGCCGGTGCCGCAGGGAAAGTCGGTCTGGTACCAGAAGCACATGACTCACCATCTTTTGCCGGAGATCGCGCGCGGATGGCTCGAAGGATTGAAGAATGCTTTCCTGCTGCGCGATCCGCGCGACGTGGTGCCTTCGCTGGATGCGAAGTTCTCGCGACCGACGCTGGCCGACACGGGGATGGCCCAGCAGCTCGAGATTTTCGAGCTCGTGCGCCAGCGCACCGGACGCGTGCCTCCGGTGGTCGACGCGGCGGACCTGCTGCGCAATCCGGAGGTCGTGCTGCGGGCCTTGTGCGCGGCCCTCGACCTCGAATTCGACCCGGAGATGCTGCACTGGCCGGCGGGACGGCGCACGACGGACGGCGTGTGGGCGAAACACTGGTACCACAGCGTCGAGCGCTCGACCGGCTTTGCGGCCCTGACGACGCGCCGCGGCGAATTGAGCGAGCACCTCGTCGCGCTCTGCGAGGAATGCATGCCGTACTACGAAGCCCTGCATGCCCATCGCTTGCGGACCTGAACATGCTGCAGCAATTCGACCCGCGCAATCGCGACATCGTCGTCAATGTCAACGGCCTCTTGGTGCATCGCGACCAGGCGGCGATCAGCCCGTTCGACTCCGTCGTGCAGGGCGGTGACGCGGTGTGGGAAGGATTGCGATTGTATGGAGGCTGCATCTTCCGGCTTGGAGCGCATCTCGATCGCTTGCGGCGCTCGGCAGAAGCGCTCTCGTTCGCGCAGATTCCTTCGCAGGCTGCGATCACGCAGGAACTCGCACGCACGCTCGAAGCCAATGGGATGCGCGACGGCGTGCACATCCGGTTGACCTTGACGCGCGGAGTGAAGATCACGTCGGGGATGGACCCGCGCTTGAATCAATCCGGGCCGACCTTGATCGTGCTCGCGGAGCACAAGGCGCCGGTGTATGCGAAGAGCGGTCTCACTTTGATCACTTCGCGCATGCGACGGCCGGGGCCGGAAGTGCTCGACCAGCACATCCACAGCAACAACCTGCTCACGTCGATCCTGGCCAAGCTCGAAGCGACCGCGGCGGGCGCGGACGACGCGCTGCTGCTCGACGGGCGCGGTTTCGTCGCGGAGACCAACGCGACGCACTTGTTCCTCGTCAAGGCAGGCAAGCTCGCCACGCCGCGCACCCTCGCCTGTCCGGAGGGGATCACGCGGGCGACGGTGATCGAGGTCTGCGCGAGGCAGAAGATCGAGTGCGAGGCGCGCGATTTGTCGCTCGTCGATTTCTATCGCGCCGACGAGATCTTCTGCACGGGCACGATGGGGGAGCTGGCGGCCGTGACGAAGCTCGACGGGCACACGATCGGCTCCGGCGAAGTCGGACCGTTGACGCGGCGCTTGAGCGAGCTCTACCGCGAGCTCACGGCGACCGAGGGCGAGCGCGTCGTGGCCTGAGTGCGCGGCCCTTCGATCCGGCAGGATCGCGAAGAATTTTCCAGCTCGAGAATGGCTCGCGCGCCCAAGAAAGCTGCGGCGGGAGCCGTTGCGCCGTCGATTCCAACGCACGACACCTCGGAACTACGACGCCATGCACGAACAATCGAACCTTCGCCAAGTCCCGCTGCAGATCCACAAGCCCTGTCCGAAAAAGTGGGACGAGCTCGAAGGCGGCGATCGCAAACGCTTCTGCTCGGCCTGCTCGCTGCACGTGCACGATGCCGTGAAGCTCTCGGAGGCGGAAGCGCGCGAGCTGGTCACCGGTGCGACGGAAAGGGTCTGCATGCGCATCCAGTACGACGCGAGCGGAGCGGCGATTTTCCGTGACTCGAAGCCCGCAAACATGCCGGCAGTCGAGTCGCGCCGATTCGGGCGTTGGTTCATTTCCGCCGCCGCGGGTTTGCTCGCAGCTTGCCACGGCAGCTTCTCAGAAACGCCGGCGAACACCGCGCCCGTTCCGGCCGGAGGCGCTCCAGGTCCCACCAAGATGGGCGAGATGGTCTCGACCAAGATGGGGGATGTCGCGGTCCCGCCTCCGCCCCCGCGAGAAATCATGGGAGGGATTGTGGAGCCTAACCGGCCGGTCGAGGCTCCCGAGTCCCCGACGCCGCCCAAGAACGACGGCCAGTAGCTTGTCGGCTCGCTGCTCCGCCTCCCATCGTGGCGTGACGCACTCGGTCGCCACGGCGCGATCGTGAAACGCATCGCGTCGGTCAATCCGACGGGGTTCCATCCTTCTCCACGGGAGCCAACCGCGACAGAGCGCCAGTCAGCGCAGGCCCGGAATCAGCGTTCCAGGGATTCCTTCGACGCCTGTGGTTTGGGCACGTCCGGGAACTTCTTCTCGAGCCAGCCCTCGACTTCCTCGGGATGGAACCCGAAGGGACCTGTCTCGCCCTTGTACGCGATGCGGCCGTCGGTCTCGACCACGTACATGCGCTCGGGCCAGCCGGCGTACACGAAGTCGACCTTGTTCTCCATGTCGTCGACCAGCAGCGGTATCTGCCACTTCTCGCGCGCCACGAAATCGCGCGCGATCGCCAGGCGCTCTTCCAGCTTCGTCGGCTGCGGATAGCACACGCCCTCCTTCACGTTCGAATCCATCTGCCACTCGTCGGTGGGGTGGGCTTCGCGGATGTAGATGCTGAGAAAGTCAGCCTTGCCTGCGAAGCGCTGCTGGATTGCGTGCAAGCGCTCGACCGAGCGCCGGAAAGGCGGTCACGTGAAGCTGCCGAAGACCAGGATCACGGGCCGGTCCGGCGGGCGCTCCAGGATGCGCGTCGGCGCGCCATTTTCGATCTCGTGGAGCAGGACGCTGGGCGCGGGATCGCCGACTTTCAGGTCGCCCTCGCGCCGCGTGTCGTAGCGCAGGATCCCGATCAGGTTGGAAAAACCGATCTGGGTTTGCACGAAGACCGCCGCGGCCGTCAATACGACCGCGACGCTCCCCAGGATCCACACGCGCTTGGACACAGCGCACAAGTTTACCCCGCGGCGAGCGGAGTCAAGGACGGGCTACTTGCGCAGCTCGGGGATCTCGAAGGTCAGCGAGCCCCAGAAACTTTCGTAATCGGCCTCGGGATTGCCTTCGAGCGCGAGCATGTGCACCGCCGCGACCAGCCATTTGCCTCCGCGAGGCAGCTTCAAGCTCACCATCCCGGCTTCGTCCGTGCGCGCGTGGACCGCGTTGGTCGGATCGTCGGCGTTGCGCGGCGGAGCATCGAGGCTGAGCGCGCCGACCAGCGCTCCCGCGAGCGGCTTGCCGTGGAAAGTCAAACGGACCGGAAGCACCTCGAAGTCCTCGCTCCCGGGTTCGCGCGCCAGAGCATAGGGATTCTTCAAGGGCGAGAGCTCGAGCGTCAGTCCCAGGGCACCGTCCCAACCGCTCCGCGCCATGTCGCCGACCTGCACGATGCTCTTGGGTGAGCGGGAATAGATCTCACGCACTTCCTTGGCCGTCTCGCCGCGTTCTTCGCGCAGTTTCATGATGGAGTCGAGTCCGCGTTCGGTCAGGTAGGACTGGAACTTCTCCGGAGCTAGGGTCACCGAGGCATGGCTCGATTGGAATCCCAACAGATAGACGCCGTCCGATTTCGTGCGCAGGAATCCCGCGGGAGTCGCGCCGTCGCGCCCGACGATCTTCTTCTCGCCGTCCGGCGTCGAGGCGACGAACTTGAGGATGCGCTCTTCCTTGCGCTCGACCTCGTCGCCCTTGCCGAAGTCGCCGACGTAGAGCGCGACGTTCAGGAGCGTGTCCTTCGCCGGCCGGAAGGAGCCCGGCACCATCCAGAAATCGTGGGCAGCGAGCGGCCCAGCCACGAGGAGGAGCAGCGACCAGCGCGCGAGCCTTGCGAGTGTCTGTTTCATGGTGTGTGAGTCGAATGGGTCCGGGCTCGCCGGCTCGAAGCCCTGCGAGCCCGGACCATCCCAGTTGCTGACTACTGCGCGCCCGGATGCGGGTCCAGGACGTAGGGGAAGACGCTGTCGAACATCGTCGCGTCGACGAAGGCGCCGTCGGTGTAGGCAAGCTGCCCCGAGGGAGCCACGCTGAGGTCGAGCAGCACGCCCATCACGACGCGCAGCGACATGTCGACCACGTCGTCGCCCAGTCGCCGCCCGTTGGGGAATCCGGCGAGGTCGCCGCCGAGCACGCCCAGGTTCGATTGCTGTGCGGCAGGCACGGCGGGCGTCGTGGTGTTGAGTCGCAGCATTTCACCGAAGGACCCGTTCATGTTGATGCCTGGCACGCCAGTGGCGAACACGGACACGAGGTCGGTGCGCGGGAATTGATTCGGAGCGGTGACTCCGAACAGGACCTCGAGCAGCTCCGGCAGGGTCGGATTGGTGATGTAGTCGGCGAACTGCGCGTCATCGCTCGGGCGCGAGCCGTTGAAACGGTCCTTGTCCTTGAGACCGATCACGAGCTCGTTGACCAGCGGGCTGCCCAGGCGCGAGACCTGGCGGAACGCACCTTGACCCGCGGTCGGATTGGCATAGGTCGGTTGCGCCAGCAGACGCTCGACCTGGCGCAAGCTCGCCGTGGTCCAACCGCCGACGATCGGCTGGTTGGGCAGGGCGATGAAGCTCTTCGGCAATTCGAGGATCAGCGAAGTCACGTTCGCGTCCGCGATCACGTCCGACTTGCCGTTGACCGGCCCGAGCGGATTGAGGTTGACCAGGTCGAAGGCTTCGCCGAGGTTGACCACGAAGGGGTCGTCGCGCTGGCCGACGAACAGACGTCCGATCGAGCCATCCGGCAGCTTGATGTCGTAGATGTGCGCCGCGGCGTAGGCGTGGTAATCCGGGATCGACTTCGTGCCGATGTTGTCGATCGGCTTCTTGAAGGTCTTCTCGTTGTTCGCGGCGTTGCGGATCGGAACGATCGACTCGTGGCCCTGGTTCGTGAACACGCAGTCGACCCTGTAGGTCTCGATGTCGTTGACCGCGCTGTCGTTGCCGGCCGAGATCGGACCGATGTTGCGCAGCGGCACGCTGACGGTCTTCGTGTTGCCGGGGTTGCCGACTTGCAGCGCGATGTCGCGCAGCGTGTTCTTGAACTGGAAGCGGAAGGTCACGTCCTCGACCGCGTCGCCGTTCTGATCGAACTTGATCTCGTAGCGCGCGTCGGGATCCATCGTGTAGTAGTTCGGACCGCCGTAAGCCTCCTGCAGCGGGATGTAGTTCGCGACCGCGGTCACGAAGTTCTCGCGACCGGTTTCATAGCTGTTGAACAGATAGAAATCGGTCGCGTCGACCTTGGGATGCTCGGTGATGAAAGGAGCTTCGCGGTGGCTGGAAGCCGTGACGGATTGGACGGTGACGGCCAGGCCAAGCGTGCCCAGCGCGAGGCAGGTGCCGATCTTGGCGCGGCGTGAGATTCGGTTGAGTTTCATGGTGGTCGGGTTGGATGTTGTCGAGGGAAGCTGCATGCAGCGTCCCTGGATTACGCGGGGACCCCGGCGCTGGATCTGTGCATTCAGCAGGCGATCTTTTTCGAAAATCCATGGATCCAGGCCGCCCCGGCCGCGCGTAGGATCAGAATGATGAGCGAAGGCTCCGGACTGGCAGCGCGCACGGAAGGGCGTTCCGTTGCGCGCGCGGCGGAATTGCAGAGTCTGCTGGTGGCCGTATCGAAGGCCGACCAGGCCGCCCTGGCCCAGCTCTACGATCTGACCAGCCGCCCGGTGTTCGCCCTCGCCCTGCGCATCCTCAAGGATCGCCAGATCGCCGAGGAAGTCGTGCTCGACGTGTTCCTCCAGATCTGGAACCGCGCCGCGAGCTTCGATCCCTCGCGCGGCCGGCCCTTCGGCTGGATCCTGACCATCGCCCGCTCGCGCGCGCTCGACGCCCTGCGCTCGCGCACCGTGCGCAGCCGGCGCGAGGAGGACCTGGCGCTCGGCGCCGCCGTCAGCGACCTCGGCGCCACTCCCCCTGAGCGCGCGGCCGCCACCGATCGTTCGCGGCGCGTCGCCGACGCGATCGCGGCCTTGCCGGCGGATCAGGCCAGCGCCGTGGAGCTCGCCTATTTCCAGGACCTGTCCCACGCGGAGATCGCCGAGCGCCTGGCGCTGCCCCTGGGCACGATCAAGACCCGCATCCGCCTGGGGATGCTCAAGCTGCGCGAGAGACTGAAGACTTTCGAGGACGAACGATGACTTCCGAAAACGAATCGCGCGCCGGTCACGGAGACGGCGCCGCGGGAGACCGCGACTCGCGCCCGGCATGCCGATGGCAGGAGAGTCTGGCGGTGTACGCGCTCGGCTCGCTCGCGCAGACGGAAGTCCCCGGCTTGATCGAGCACCTTGCCACGGGCTGCCCCTTCTGCGCCGCCGAGCAGGCGCGCCTGGGCGAGACGCTTTCGATCATGGACGTGTGCCAGGCTCAGGATGCAGCCAGCGCGCCGACTCCCAGCGCGAGCATCCGCGCAAGATTGCTCGAGACCGTCGCGACCCGCGCTCCGCGCACGCTCGAGCGCAGCTGGCAACACTTGAAGAACGCTCCCGGCCAGGGTTTCGGCAAGGGACTGTTCACGGTTCCGAGCACGAGCGAGGGATTCGAGCGCACGGACTTCGACGGCATCGAGGTCAAGCCGCTGTACGTCGACGTGGCTTCGAGGCGCGTCACGATGCTGGTCAAGATGGCGCCGGGGACTTCGTATCCCGCGCACCGGCATGCGACCAGCGAGGAATGCTTCGTAGTCTCCGGCGACATCCAGGTCGGCGATCGCACCTTGCGCAGCGGTGATTACCAGGTCGCAGCCCAGGGTTCCAAGCACGGCGTGCAGCGCACCGAGAAGGGCTGCGTCCTGTTCATCGTCTCGTCGCAGGACGACGAGCTGCTCTGAGCGAGTGACCTCGGCTCAGAAAGCCGAATCGAGCATCACTGGACCAGCGCGGTCGAAACCGCGCTACGCTCCCAGGCCCGTGGCGACGGCCGCCACGAGCTGCTTCTGCGTGGGCAGGATTGGGGCAGCGTCGCGCATGTTCGCCGCCATGCAGCGTGCATCGGTCCACCGCCCTCGCGGCCCCGTCCCGATGGCTCGTGACGAGGTGTGGAGAGCTTCACGACGTCCTGACAAGAGCTTTCGGGGTGACGCGGTCTCGCTCCCCTTGGTGCGGCAATCGGATCCCCCTATCCTCTCGTCCCCCCAGCCCTGTCGGTTGCTGATCGCGATCGTTGGGCTCACCGAGCCTCACACGCGAGCGTCGCCCAGTCATGGCCCTGAAGAAGTCCGAACTCTACTCCTCGCTCTGGCAGAGCTGCGACGAGCTTCGCGGTGGGATGGACGCCAGCCAGTACAAGGACTACGTCCTCGTGCTGCTGTTCGTGAAGTACGTCAGCGACAAGTACGCGGGCACGCAGTTCGCGCCGATCACGATTCCCAAGGGCGCAAGCTTCAAGGACATGGTCGCGCTCAAGGGCAAGAGCGATATCGGCGACCAGATCAACAAAAAGATCATCGGGCCGCTGGCGAACGCCAACCGGCTGTCCGACATGCCGGACTTCAACGACGACACGAAGCTCGGCACGGCCAAGGAGAAGGTTGACCGGCTCACCAACCTCATCGCGATCTTCGAAAACCCCGCGCTCGATTTCTCGAAGAACCGCGCCGACGGCGACGATATCCTCGGCGACGCCTACGAATACCTGATGCGGCACTTCGCCACCGAGAGTGGCAAGAGCAAGGGCCAGTTCTACACGCCTGCCGAGGTCAGCCGGATCATGGCGAAGGCCATCGGCATCGCGAGCGCCAAGACGAGCAACGACACGACCGTGTACGACCCGACCTGCGGTTCGGGATCGCTGCTTCTGAAGGTTGGCGACGCCGCCAGCGCCAAGGTCACGCTCTACGGGCAAGAAAAGGACGCGGCCACCGCCGGCCTGGCCCGCATGAACATGATCCTGCACGACAATCCGACCGCGCTGGTCGTGCAGGGCAACACGCTGACCACGCCGCACTTCACCGAGGCTTCGGGCCAGCTCAAGACCTTCGACTACGTCGTCGCCAATCCGCCGTTTAGCGACAAGCGTTGGAGCACGGGCCTCGACACGGCCAACGACCCGTTCGACCGTTTCAAGCACTACGGCACGCCGCCCGCGAAGCAGGGCGACTACGCCTACCTGCTGCACATCCTGCGCTCGCTCAAGAGCACCGGCAAAGGCGCGTGCATTCTTCCGCACGGCGTGCTCTTCCGAGGCAACGCCGAAGGCGTGATTCGCAAGAACCTCATCAATCGCGGCTACATCAAGGGCATCATCGGCTTGCCCGCGAACCTGTTCTACGGCACCGGAATTCCCGCCTGCATCCTCGTGCTCGACAAGGAGCACGCCGCTGCGCGCAAAGGCATCTTCATGATCGACGCCTCCAAGGGCTTCATCAAGGACGGCCCGAAGAACCGCCTGCGCGAGCAAGACTTCCACCGTATCGTCGATACGTTCACGCGCCAGGTCGAAATCCCTGGCTACGCGCGCATGGTGCCAGTCGCCGAGATCAGCGATGCGAAGAACGATTTCAACCTGAACCTGCCGCGCTACATCGACAGCAGCGAGCCGGAGGATCTTCAGGACATCGACGGTCACTTGCGCGGTGGAATCCCGAACCGCGACATCGACGCGATCGACCGGTACTGGAAGGTGATCCCTGGCGTGCGCGCCGCGCTGTTTCAGCCGGCCGATCGCGCGGGCTACTGCAAGCTGCGCGTCGCTGCGTCGGAGATCAAGGCAACGATCTTCGGCCATGCGGAGTTCACCGCATTCAACGCAGCCTCGACCAAGCTGTTCGCGAAATGGAAGTCTGCCAACACGCCGCGACTCAAGGGATTTGCCAAGGACGGCCACCCCAAGCTGCTCATCGAAACGATCGCGGAAGAGCTGCTCGCCACGTTCGAGAGGGCGCCACTGCTCGACGCCTACGACATCTATCAGCACTTGATGGACTACTGGGCCGAGACGATGCAGGACGATTGCTACCTCATCGCCGGCGATGGCTGGCGCGATGCTGCTCAGCCTCGGCTCCTTGCCGAAGACAAGAGCAGGAAAACCAAGACAAAGCCGGACTTCATTGTTGGCAAGAACAAGTACCAGTCCGAGCTGATCCCGCCGGCGCTCGTCATCGCACGGTACTTCTCCAAGGAACAGGCTGCGATCGATGCGCTCGAAGCGCAGATCGCTGCGATCCAGCAACAAATGGAGGAGCTGGCCGAGGAGCATGGCGTCGAGGGCGGGCTCCTCGAGGAAGCGAAGAGCGAGAAGGACAAGCTCACCAAGGCTTCGGTCGCCGCGCGGCTGAAGGAGATCAAGTCCGACCGCGACGCGGCGGAGGAGCGCAAGGTGTTGGAGGAGTACTTGCGCCTGAGCGAACACGAGGACGACACCGGCGCGAAGCTGAAGGCCGCGCAGGATGCGCTCATGGAGAGGGTCGCCGCGAAGTACGGGCAACTCAGCGAAGACGAGGTCAAGACGGTCGTGGTTGACGACAAGTGGCTGGCCACGATTGCCGCCGCCGTGCAGGGCGAACTCGATCGCGTTTCGCAGACGCTCACCGGTCGGATCCGACAGCTCGCTGAACGCTACGCATCGTCGCTGCCGCAACTTACCAGCAATGCCGTTGAGCTTTCCGCCCGCGTGGACGCTCACCTGGTGAAGATGGGCGCGTCATGGCGCTGAAGCCCGGGTACAAACAGACCGACGTGGGGGTGCTCCCGGAGGAGTGGGAGGTGAGGTCACTGGCGTCACTTGCCGAGAGAATCATGGTCGGCATCGCTAGTGCCGCTACGCACGCCTACAGGGCAAGAGGCGTGGTAATGTTCAGGAATCAGAACATCAAGCCTGGTTATCTTGACGATGGCGACCTGCTTTTCGTCGATCCTACATATGAAAAGCCGTTCAAGAACAAGCGGCTTCGAGGCGGCGACTTGCTGACGGCTCGAACGGGCTATCCGGGGACATCCTGCGTCGTCCCGTTGCGCTACGAGTCAGCACAAAGTTTTACGACTCTCATCACTCGGCCCAACACGGCGGTGATCGATAGCTCATTCCTTTGTCACTACGTCAACTCCGAGGCCGGCCAGAAGTTCTTTGAGCAGGGTCAGATCGGCGGAGCACAGAAGAACGTGAATGCGGGGACGCTTCGGAAGATGCCTGTGCCGATGCCTCGGCCAACCGAACAACGCGCCATCGCGGAGGCGTTGAGCGATGTGGATGCGCTGCTGGGCGCGCTGGACCGGCTCATCGCCAAGAAGCGCGACCTCAAACAGGCCGCCATGCAGCAGCTCCTCACAGGCCAGACGCGCCTCCCCGGCTTTCGCGGGGAGTGGGAAGTGAAGCGGCTGGGGGATGTGGCCTTGCTCTCCAAAGGGACTCAACTGCACAGCAGCGAAACGGACGAGGGTGGAAGATTTGCTCACTTGAATGGCGGCATCACGCCATCGAGCTACACGCACAAGTCAAACATGGCCGGTAACACCATCGCAATTAGCGAAGGCGGCAACTCCTGCGGCTTCGTGCAGTTCATGACCGAGCCGTATTGGTGCGGCGGTCATTGCTATTCCGTGATTCCGAATGGCATTGATAACCACTTCCTCTACCATGCGCTCAAGGGGCAGCAGTCCGCAATCATGGCGCTTCGCGTCGGCTCAGGTTTGCCGAACGTGCAGAAGTCGGGCCTTCTTGGTTTCAAGCTCCGCTCCCCTGCGACCCTTCCCGAACAAACTGCGATCGCCGCAGTGCTGGGAGAGATGGACGCCGAGCTGGCAGCGTCGGAGCAGCGCCGCGACAAGACCCGCGACCTCAAGCAAGGCATGATGCAAGAACTGCTCACCGGAAGGATCCGCCTCGTATGAAGAGTTATTACCGCGTCATGCTCGGCCGTCAGCACGCCTACGCCGAGGAGTGCTTCGCCGGAGGCTTCATCGGGGCTGACTACGGCATCCAGGAAGACCTGAGCCGAAAGCTCCCCGACGAGTGGCGCGAGTTCAACAAGCAGTACATTCCCGTGTACATCGCGAAGCGGCCAGAAAAGACCAAGGTTGGTGCGGGGCTCGCTTGCGGCGCCTTGTGGACAGTCTGCAAGGGAATTCAGAAGGGCGACATCGTGCTGTGCCCCGACGGCGATGGTTCCTATCGAGCAGGCGAAGTGCTCGGCGATTACTTCTACGCCAGTGGTCAGATCCTTCAGCACCGCCGGAAGGTGCGGTGGCTGGAGATGGCCATCGCGCGATCCGCCATGAGCGAAGCCCTTCGGAACTCGTCAGGTTCCGGCACCACCGCGCGCGACATCTCGGGTTACCACGAGGAATTGGATCGCCTGCTCGGTGGAGTCCCGGCACAAACTCGTACCGTGTTCGTCTCGTCCGATCCGGACATCGAAGACCCGGTGGCCTTCGCCATGGAAAAACACCTGGAGGCATTCCTGGTTGCCAACTGGAACCAGACGATCCTCAGCAAGGATTTCTCCATTTACGAAGAGGACGGCGAGCAGGTGGGCCAGCAGTACCCGACTGACGCAGGCCCGATCGATGTCCTCGCCATCAGCAAGAACAAGAAGCGACTACTCGTTGTTGAGCTGAAACGCGGCAGGGCCACGGATGTCGTCGTCGGACAGGTGTTGCGGTACATGGGCTTCATCAAGGAGCAAGTAGCGGAGGATGATCAGATCGTCGAAGGCGTGATCATTGCGCTCGACGACGATCAGAAGTTGCGCTGGGCGCTCGTGTCCGTGCCGTCGATCTCGTTCTATCGCTACCAGATCAGCTTCAAGCTGGTGAAGGGCTGACATGGGCGTCGAAACAGCTGTCCCCGTGCTGGAGAAACTGCTAGCAGGAAGCACGCGCCTGGTATGAACCCGCTGCGCATCTTCATCAGCAGCGTGCAGAAAGAGTTCGCCGAGCAGCGGGTGGCCTTGCGCGAATACTTGCGCCATGATGCGTTGATGCGGCGGTTTTTCGAGCCGTTCCTGTTCGAGGATGTCCCGGCCGCCGACCGTCGGGCGGACGAGCTCTACCTCGATGAGGTCGAGCGCTGCGACATCTACGTGAGCCTGTTCGGCAACGATTATGGATTCGAAGACGGCCAGGGCGTTTCTCCCACGCAGCGGGAGTTCGAACTGGCCACGCAGCGCCACAAGCCTCGATTGATCTTCGTCAAGGGCGCGGACGACAAGCAGAAGCATCCGAAGATGCAGGCCATGATTCAGCGTGCCGGCGCGGAGGTCGTTCGTCGTCGGTTTGTGACCGACTCCGAGCTGATCACCGGAGTTTATGCCGCGTTGGTGCAGTACCTGGAGTCGAAGCAATTGATCCGCTCGGGGCCGTTCGACACGGCCGCGTGCGCGGACGCGACGTTGGCGGATCTGTCGACCGAGCGCATCACGCGCTTCGTGAGCATCGCCCGGCGCGCGCGCGGCTTTCCGCTGGCGGAGGACACGGCGCCGCAGGACGTGCTCGAACATCTGCATTTGCTCCGCAAGGGTCTTCCCACAAACGCGGCCGTCTTGTTGTTCGGCACGGCGCCGCAGCGGTTCCTCATCTCGTCGGAGATCAAGTGCGCGCATTTCCACGGGACGGAGGTCCAAAAACCGATCCCGTCGCATCAGGAGTACAAGGGGACCGTCTTCGCCTTGGTGGATCAGGCGGTGGACTTTGTCCTGTCCAAGATCAATCTCGCCGTGGGCACGCGCGCGGAAAGTGCACAGGCGCCGGTGGCCTACGAACTGCCGCCGGAGGTCGTGCGCGAGGCGATCGTGAACGCCGTGGCGCATCGTGACTACACCAGCAACGGGAGTGTGCAGGTCATGCTGTTCGCTGACCGGCTGGAGGTCTGGAACCCGGGCACGCTGCCACCGTCGCTGACGCTGGCACAGCTGCGGCAGCCGCATGGCTCGGTGCCGGGTAACCCGCTGCTGGCCGAGCCGCTGTACCTCACTCAATATATAGAGCGCATGGGCACCGGCACCGGCGACATGATCGAGCGTTGCCGGAAGGCCGGTCTGCCGGAGCCGGAGTTCGAGCTGACGGACGGATTCCTGATTCGCTTGCGGCGCAGGCCGGATCTGGCGTTCGAGGCGGTGGGAGGAGTGGTGACTCCACCAGTCGCCCCACCAGTCGCCCCACCAGTCGCCCCACCAGTCGAAGTCCTTATTCGCTTGCTTGGGCAAGCAGGGCCGTTGGGTAACGCCGAAATTCGCGAGCACCTGGGTCTGAAGGACCGCGCACACCTGCGCGAACGGTATCTCGATCCGGCTTTGGCTGACGGGCTGATCGAGCCAACCGTTCCCGACAAGCCGAACAGCCGCCTGCAGCAATACCGACTGACCGCGAAGGGGACAGCCCTTGCGGACTCGCTGCGACAAGGGAAACCGAAGCCGTGAGCACGATCGGCCAACCCGAACGCGCGACGCAGGACCGGGTCGTCAATCTGTTCCGCGATGAACTGGGCTATCGGTACCTCGGCGACTGGTCGGACCGCGAGGGCAACAGCAACGTCGAGGAGGACCGCGTTGCGGCCTGGC
>Ga0193706_1000985_pt1 | contig 13852 bp, 11 predicted proteins | sample U3c1metaG_FD_160130 | JGI IMG/M metagenome (GOLD analysis project Ga0193706, IMG submission 160130) | Soil microbial communities from a riparian zone of the East river system, Colorado, United States - U3c1 | ecosystem: Environmental > Terrestrial > Soil > Riparian zone | place: USA: East River... | reverse complement strand
AAGTGCGCGACGATCACCCCCGACGAGGCGAGGGTGGAGGAGTTCGGCCTCAAGGAGATGTACCGCTCGCCGAACGGGACGATCCGCAACATCCTCGGCGGCGTCATCTTCCGTGAGCCGATCGTGATCTCCAACGTGCCCCGGCTGGTGCCGGGCTGGACCAAGCCGATCGTGATCGGCCGCCACGCCTTCGGCGACCAGTACCGCGCCACCGACCTGGTCATCCCCGGCGCGGGCAGCCTCACCCTTACCTACACCCCGAAAGACGGCTCCGAGCCAGTCGAACTCGACGTCTACGACTTTCCGGGGGGTGGGATCGCGATGGCGATGTACAACCTCGACGACTCGATCCGCGACTTCGCCCGCGCCTCGATGCGCTACGGCCTCAACCGCGGCTACCCGGTCTACCTCTCGACTAAGAACACCATCATGAAGCGCTACGACGGCCGCTTCAAGGACCTTTTCGCCGAGGTGTACGAGCAGGAGTTCAGGGCTGAATTCGAGGCCGCGGGCATTACCTACGAACACCGCTTGATCGACGACATGGTGGCGGCGGCGCTGAAGTGGGAAGGCGGCTATGTGTGGGCCTGCAAGAACTACGACGGCGATGTGCAGTCGGACACGGTTGCCCAGGGGTTCGGCTCGCTCGGCCTGATGACCAGCGTGTTGATGAGCGCCGACGGCAAGACGGTCGAGGCCGAGGCTGCCCACGGCACCGTCACCAGGCACTTCCGCCAGCACCAGGAGGGCAAACCGACTTCGACCAACCCGATCGCCTCGATCTTCGCCTGGACCCGCGCGCTCTCCGCCCGCGGCCGGATGGACGAGACCCCGGAGGTGTCGGCATTCGCCGAGACGCTCGAGCGGGTCTGCATCGAGACGGTCGAGAGCGGCAAGATGACCAAGGACCTCGCGCTGCTCGTCGGCGCGGGCCAGGAGTTCCAGACGACGCAGGAGTTCCTGGCCTCGATCGACGAGAACCTTCAGCGAGCGATGGCGTAGCGGTCCGCAAAAACCAACTCCGAGGAGACGATTTCGTGAGCACCCCCGTCAAAGTCACCGTTACCGGCGCCGCCGGCCAGATCGGCTACGCGCTGCTGTTCAGGATCGCAAGCGGCCAGATGCTCGGGCCCGACACTCCGGTCGAGCTGAGCCTGCTGGAGATCCCCCCGGCGATCGCGGCTGCCGAGGGCACCGCGATGGAGCTCGAGGACTGCGCCTTCCCGCTGCTGAGCCGGGTCGAAATCACCGACGACCCCAAGCAGGCCTTCGATGGCTGCAACGTGGGGCTGCTGGTCGGCGCCCGGCCGCGTGGCCCGGGCATGGAGCGCGCCGACCTGCTCGAGGCCAACGGCGGCATCTTCAAGCCGCAGGGCGAAGCGATCAACGCCGGCGCGGCCGACGACGTCAAGGTTCTGGTGGTCGGCAACCCCGCCAACACCAACTGCCTGATCGCGATGTCCAACGCGCCCGACGTGCCCCGGGAGCGGTTCACGGCGATGATGCGCCTCGACCACAACCGGGCGATCTCCCAGCTCGCCAGCAAGCTCGGGAAGCCGGTCTCGGCGGTAACCAACATGACCGCCTGGGGGAATCACTCCGCCAGCCAGTACCCCGACCTGGTCAACGCCCGGGTCGAGGGCGGCGGCGCCTGGGACGCGGTCGACGACGAGGCCTGGATCGCCGACGAGTTCATCCCCCGGGTCGCCAAGCGCGGCGCCGAGATCATCGACGCTCGCGGCGCCTCCAGTGCCGCCTCCGCCGCCAACGCCGCGATCGACCACATCCACGACTGGGTGCTCGGCACTCCCGAGGGCGACTGGGTCTCGATGGGCGTGCCCTCCGATGGGTCCTACGGCATCGGCGAGGGGATCATCTGTGGCCATCCCTGCGTCTGCAGCAACGGCGAGTGGTCGATCGTCGAGGGCCTCGACGTCCCCGACTTCTCACGCCAGCGGATCGACGCCAGCGTGGCGGAGCTGCGCGGGGAGCGCGACGCGGTCAGCCAGCTCGGTTTGATTTAAGCCACCCTCTGAAACGCAAAAGAGGCCGGCCCTGGGGCCGGCCTCTTTGAAGTAACCGTGTGGCTGGAGACTCAGCCGGCCGGGTAGTACTGGCGGCCTTGCTTTTTGACTCGGCCCTCTTTCTCGAGGTCGCCAAGGACCCGGTAGAGGTAGTTCGGCTTGATTTTCATCTGCTTCGCCACATCGGACGCGCTGATGCCGGGTGCACTCTCGATCAGAGCGACGGCCTGATCGGCGCGGGTTCCACCGCGGCGTTTGCGGCGGCGGCGGGGAGTTGCGGCTGAGGCGGTCGAAGCGGTCGTCGAGGTGGATTTGCTTCCACGTGGGCGGCCCGGTGCGCGCCGGGTAGCTTTCCCACCAAGCTCGGCAAGGGCGCGCTCGAGGCGCGTACGCTCCTCGTGGAGATCTGCGAGACGCTTCTCAACAAGCTCTCGAGCCTCGTCGAGTACGTTCGTCGTACTGGGCATTGGTTTCCTTTCCATGCAAACAAGCGATTTTGCTTATTTTCAGCAGTGTGACACAGCGGTACTCACTGTGACTACTTATTTAGTCAGAATTGCTCCCGCAACTGGCCGTATGGACGAAACGGCACGGTTACACGAGGAGTACCGAGAACGGTTGCGTTAGCCGCTGCGTCTAGTGATTGCGCTTGCGCGGCAGGGTGCGGAAGACCAGGTCCCAGAGTGGCGAGGACACGCCATAGCCGAAGCGATGGTCCTGGAAGTGGTGGCGCATGTGCTGCTCGCGCAGCTGCTTGCCGAGGTCGGACTTCGGCACGAAGTGGTGCACGTAGTAGTGCGTGTAGTCATAGGCGAGGTACCCGAAGATGAAGCCGCCGAAGAGCGGGAAGGCAGTCGGGCTGCCGAAGACCAGCCAGAAGGCGCCGAAGAAAAGAGCCGCCAGCGGGATCGAGACCGATGGCGGCATCACCAGTCGCATCTTGTCGTTGGGATGGTCGTGGTGAATGCCGTGGATGATGAAGTGCATGCGGCGGCCGAAGGCGTTGTCGGGCTCCCAGTGAAAGACGAGGCGGTGCAGCCAGTACTCGGTCAGGGTCCAGATGCCGATCCCGGCCAGGGTCAGGAGGATCATCGGCAGGGCGCCGTAGCCCCGGTCGACTCCCAGCCACTCCATCGCGACGACCACCGGCACGAAGACGACGGCAGGGACGGCGGGGTGCACGCGGGAGAAGAAGTTCAGGAATTCGCTCTTGAAGAGCGGCGGCGATGCCGAGAGCTTCTCGGTGCGGTCGTGAGCCTCCATCGAGGCCCAATAGTAGCGACGGGCTTCCGCGCCCCCGCAAGACGCGGGGAACCTGTGACGAGTCTGTGTCAAAGAGGTAGCGATTTGCGGAATTGGCCCTCACGAAAGCGTCACGACGCTGCCACTATGCGCACCGCATGCCGCGCAAGCCAAAGCCGCCCACCTGCGAGGACTGCTACTTCCACAAGAACCTTCTCTGCGCTCTGGAGCTGACCGAGCCCTGCGCCACCTTCCGCCCGAACCGGCCGGAGGGATTGATCCCCCCCAAGCAGCCGGTCCTGCTCATGCGCGCCCCGCGCTGGGCCTCGCGTACGGCGTAAGACCCGCTTTCCTCGGTCCGCTCCGAATCGGGAAAGAGCTAGGGGAGTGACAGCTGAATTGCCACTGGCGCCTCGTGGGGAGGAGTTGGGGTGTCCCGCAGCGCGCGGCGTCCTGATTTTCGCTGCGGGGCGTCAGCGAGAGCTGCTCAGTTAGAGGCGAAATCCCAGCAAGCGGAGGGATACCCCAACTCCTCCTCGCCAACCCCTCGAAGCCTTTCCCCTGGCTATGGTTCTGGCCGTGCCGCAACGCGATCTATTCGCCGACTTTGCCCGCATGCGGCGGGAGATGGATCAGATGATGGGCGACTCCTGGGGCCGTGGCCGCTACGCCAGTCGCCGCACCACTGGGTTCTCGCCCAACGTCGACGTCTACTACTGCGGCGATCCGCAGCAGGCGGTGGTCAAGGTCGACCTCGCGGGCGTCGAGCTGAGCGAGGTCGGGATCGAGGTCAGTGGGCGGCACCTGGCGATCGTCGGCGAACGGCCGGTCCAGGAGACCGAGGGCCGCGTCTACCAGCAGGTCGAGATCCCTTCCGGCCCCTTCCGCCGCGTCGTCGAGCTCCAGGTCGAGGTCGACGCCGAGCGCGCCAAGGCGACCTACGAAGACGGGATGTTGAAGATCGAGCTGCCGCTGAGAGACCCCGCCGAGACCACTCGCCGGGTGCCGATCGGGCGCAAGTGATGGAGGGGGCACCCGCTCTCGAGATCGTCGACTCGCCGCTCGACGCCGAGGACGCGACCCTCGCCGGCCAGCCGCTCCCCGAGGCGCTGCCGGTTCTGCCGCTGCGCGACACGGTCACCTTCCCGGACACCCTGACCCCGCTCGCGGTCGGGCAGGAGCGCTCGATCCAGCTCGTCAACGACGTCCTCGGCACCAACCGGATGCTGGTCATGGTTGCCTCGCGCGATCCCGACAACGAGGCCCCGGGGCCCGACGACCTCTATGACGTCGGCGTGGTCGGCGTCGTCGCACGGATGATCCAGGTCCCCGACGGCTCGCTTCGCATCCTCGTCCAGGGCACCCAGCGGGTCCGGCTCGGCTCCTACGTCGCCGAGCAGCCATATCTCGTGGCGAGGATCTCCGAGCTTCCCGACGTCAGTGAGCCGAGCGCCGAGCTGGAGGCGCTGACCCGCAACGTCCAGCGCACCTTCTCGGAGATCATCGAGCAGATCCCCTACCTGCCCGAGGAGCTGCAGATGGCGGTCGCCAACATCGAGGATCCGGCGGCGCTCGGTCATCTGATCGTCGGTGCCCTGCGGATCGAGACCGGTGAGAAGCAGCAGCTGCTGGAGGAGATCGACGTCGCCAAGCGGCTGCGACACCTGTCGGGGATCCTCGCCCGGGAGCTCGAGGTGGTCCAGCTCGGGACCCAGATCCAGTCCCAGGTGCAGTCGGAGATCGACAAAGGCCAGCGCGAGTTCTTCCTGCGCCAGCAGCTGAAAGCGATTCAGGACGAGCTGGGGGAGGAGGACGAGCAGCAGGCCGAAGCGAACGACCTGCGCGAGCGGATCGAGGCCGCCGACTTGCCCGAGCACGCCCTCAAAGCCGCCGAACGGGAGCTCTCGCGGCTGGAGAAGCTGCCGCCGGCGGCAGCCGAGCACGGCGTCATCCGCACCTATCTGGAGTGGCTGGTGGAGCTGCCCTGGTCGCAGCAGACCGAGGACAACCTCGACATCGCCCACGCCCGCGAGGTCCTCGACGCCGACCACTACGACCTCGAAAAGGTCAAGGACCGCCTGCTCGAGTACCTGGCTGTGCGCAAGCTCAACCCCGACTCGCCCGGGCCGATCCTCTGCTTCGTCGGCCCGCCCGGGGTCGGCAAGACTAGCCTCGGCCGCTCGATCGCGAAGGCGCTGGGGCGGGAGTTCGAGCGGATCTCGGTCGGTGGCGTCCGCGACGAGGCGGAGATCCGCGGCCACCGCCGCACCTACATAGGGGCCATGCCGGGAACGATCGTCCGCGCCCTGCGCGACGCCGGCACTCGGAACCCGGTCTTCATGATCGACGAGATCGACAAGATGGGCGCCGACTTCCGGGGCGATCCCGCCTCGGCGATGCTGGAGGTGCTCGACCCGGCCCAGAACGACTCCTTCCGCGACCACTACCTGGACCTCGAGTTCGATCTCTCCGACGTCGTCTTCATCGCCACCGCCAACGTTCTCGACCCGATCCCCGGCCCGCTCCTGGACCGGATGGAGACGATCGAGTTGTCCGGCTACACGGTCGAGGAGAAGCGCCACATCGCCCGCCGCTACCTGGTCCCGCGCCAGATCGCGGCCAACGGGCTAAAGCCCTCCCAGATCGAGTTCGCCGACGCCGCCCTGACTGCGGTGATCGAGGAGTACACCCGCGAGGCCGGCGTCCGCAGCCTCGAGCGCCAGATCGGCGCGATCTGCCGCAAAGTCGCCCGCGACGTCGCCGAGGGCAAAGCCAAGGGCAAGGTCAAGGTCTCCGGCAAACGGGCGCGGGCGCTGCTCGGCCGCCGCCGCGTCTTCGCCGAGCAGCGCCGCCGCACCAAGCACCCCGGCGTCGCCACCGGCCTGGCCTGGACCCCGACCGGGGGCGACGTCCTCTTCATCGAGGCGACGGCGATGCCCGGCTCGGGCAAGCTGACGATCACCGGCCAGCTCGGCGACGTGATGAAGGAGTCGGCGCAGGCGGCGCTCTCCTGGGTCCGCGGCCATTGGGGGGAGATCGAACCGAAGCTGGGAGAGGGCTGGTTCGCCGAGCACGACATCCACATCCACGTCCCCGCCGGGGCGGTGCCCAAGGACGGGCCCTCGGCGGGGGTGGCGATGACCGTCGCCCTCTCCTCGCTGATCGGCGGCCGGCCGGTTCGCAACGATGTGGCGATGACCGGCGAGGTCACGTTGACGGGACAGGTGCTGCCGATCGGCGGCCTCAAGGAGAAGTCGCTGGCGGCCCAGCGGGCCGGGATCAAGCGGGTGATCGTGCCCGAGCGCAACGAAGGGGACGTGGCGGAGATCCCCGCCCACGAGCTTGGCGACCTCGAGTTCGTCTTCGTCGACGAAGTCTCCAAAGCGCTCGACGTAGCCCTCTCTTAGGCGCGATGGAGGCGGCGACTCTCGGCAGGGGCGGCCCTGCGGCATACGCACAATCGCTTCGCGAAGCGGCCCGGGCCCGCTCGCGGGCCTTCTGGATAGTCGCCGGGCTGACGACCCTGGCCGCCGTCCTGCGCTTCGCCACCCTGGGCGTCCAGGCCTACCATCACGACGAGATCGTCACCGCCAGCCGTGTCCTGCGCGGCAGCTTCGGCCACGCGATGGACGCGGTCGGCTTCAGCGAGTCGGCGCCGCCGCTCTACTACGCGCTGGCTTGGTTCTGGACCCAGCTGACGGGGACGGGCGAGTTCGGCCTGCGCTCGCTCTCGGCGGTGGCCGGGGTGGCGACGGTGCCGGTCGCCTTTCTGGTCGGTCGCGAGCTGCGCGAGCGCCGGGTGGGGCTGGCGGCGGCGGCGCTGGTCGCGGTCAATCCGATGCTGCTCTGGTATTCCCAGGAGGCGCGGGCCTACGCGCTGCTGATCTTGCTCTGCGCGATCTCGCTGCTCTTCTGCGTGCGCGCCCTGCAGGGGGGCGGGCGGCGCGACTTCGTCTTCTGGGGGATCGCCTCTGGGCTCGCCCTCGCCAGCCACTACTTCGCCGTCTTCGCGATCGCCGCGGAGGTGCTGCTGTTGCTGCGCCGCCGCGGCCGCGCCAGCCTTCCCGGCCTCGGGATCGTCGGTCTGGCGGCGGCGCTGCTGGCACCGCTGGCGATCCACCAGATGTCGCTCGGGCACGCCGAATGGATCAGCAACTTCTCGCTCGGGCACAGGCTCTGGGAAACCGCGGCGACCTTTCTCACCGGGGAGACGGCCGACATCATCGCCCGGCCCGAGCGCCCGGCCCTGGCCTTCGTTCCCCTCGCCCTCGCCCTGGCGGCGCTGGCCCTGCTCGCCGTGCGCGGAGGCCGCGGCGCGCGCAGCGCCGCGGCAATCCCCTTGAGCCTGGCTCTGGCGGCGATCGGCATCCCCCTCCTGCTGGCCCTGGCCTCGCCCAGCAAGGACTACGTGCTGGCCCGCAACGTCGTCCCGGCACTGGTGCCGCTGCTGGTCGCGATCGCGATCGGCCTGACCCTGCCCGCCGCGCGGCGGCTGGGCAAGGCGATCGGCGCGGCGTTGCTCGCCTACTCGCTCGGGTTCTGCGTCTGGGCCAGTTTCGCCCCGGATCTGCAGCGTCCCGACTGGGGCGCGGTCGCCGCCGGGATCGGCGAACCGGAGGCGCCGCGGGCGACCGTCACCTGGCTCCTCGGAGAGGCTTCGCTGCGCTACTACCTCTCGACCGGGGCGATCCAGGTCACCCCGGCCGACGGCTACGAGTGGCTCGTCCACGAAATCGACTTCGTCTCCGACGGCAAGGTGCCACCCCCACCGGCCCGCCTGCTCGGGCCCGGGTTCCGGGAAACCTCACGCGAAGACGCCGGCCGCCTCTTCATCCGTCACTTCGAGCTGCCCGGGCCGGGCCTGGCGCCGCTGCGCCTGCGCGAGCTGAAAGAGGCCCAGCTGAACTTCCGCAATACCGGTGTCCTGCTCGACGGTATTGGGCCGGGATAGCTGCCCCGAAGTCGGGTATAAGCTGCCTAGAGACCTGCTTACCAGCGAGGAGACGGTATGAGCAAGACGACGGCGACCCGCGCCAACGACATCTACGAGACTGCCCGCGAGAATCCCTACGTGCAGCGTCTGATCGAGGACGACGAGCTGCGCAACAGCCTGCGCGACGCCTTCGAGGCCGCCAAGGGCGCCTACGGCCGCGCGACCGGCAACGGCAAGGGCGCGGTCAAGGCCGTGACCAGCGACAAGAAGGTCCAGAAGGACCTCCGCGAGGCCGCCGAGAGCCTCCGCGAGGCCTCCGACCGCCTGCGCAAGCCGCCGAAGCGCAAGCGCGGCATCGGCCGCTTCCTGTTGATCGCAATCGTGGCCGGGACGATCGCGGTGATCCTCAACGAGGGCGCCCGCAAGGCCGTGCTCGACACCCTCTTCGGGGCCGAAGAGGAGTTCGAGTACACCAGCACGACGAGCATCAACGGGTCTTAGGGCGTATCCCGGTAGGGGTTTCGCTTAACTTTTTCGACGGCTTGCTCCGGCCGTCCGAGGTTGAAGCGCCGAAAAAGTACAAGACGCTTCACCCCTACCGGGATACGCCCTGAGTCCGGCTCGAGCAGGTCTGCCGTCCGTCTCTCTCTTAGACTGAAGCGATGGAGGCGGCAACCAAAGAGCGTGAGCTGAGCGGCGACAAGGCGCAGCGCATCGTCGACGCTATGCGCGACAGCGTCGCCCGCCGCGGCGCCGCCGGGTCGACCTTCGAGCACGTCGCTCGCGAGGCGGGCGTCAGCCGCGGCCTCCTCCACTACTACTTCGGGACCAAGGAGCGGCTGCTGGTCGAGGTCGTCCGCCGCGACGCCGAAATCCGCATTGCCAGGCTCGACGAGCGGCTCGCCCGGGCCAAGTCTGCCGACGACGTCCTCGACGTCCTCGTCGCCAGCCTGACCGACATGATCGAGAACGAACCAGGCTTCTTCCTGCTGCTCTACGAGCTGTTCAGCGCCGGCCGCCGCAACCCCGACATCCAGCGCGAGGTCGGGCAGCTCTTCCAGCGGACCCGCTCCCACGTGGCCGAGGTACTCGACGCAAAGCATCGCGAGGGCGTGGTCAAGCTCCGCTTCGAGGCGGAGGCGATCGTCTCCTTCCTGTTCGCGGTCGGCGACGGCTTCGCCCTTCAAGCCCTCTCCGATCCCGAGCGCGACAACACAACCGCGCTCGCCGCCGGCGCCGCCTCGGCTCGGTACCTGCTCGCCGCCGAGTAGGCGTCAATCGAGGCGCGCGTGACGCGGCTCACAGACTGACCGTCGCTTTTGCGAAAGGCTGGCCAACCAGCCAATGCGCGACGGAATGAATCGACTTGCGGGAGTTCTCGGCCGGCGCCGGCGCTGGGTCCTTGCGGCCTGGCTGGCGATTGTCATCTGCGCCCTGCCCTTCGCCGCCCGCCAAACCGAACACCTCACGGGTGGCGGCTTCGACGTTCCCGGCAGCCAGTCGAAGGCGGTCGCCGACTCGATGCAGGGCGTTTTCGCCAGCGAGGCGACCGGCATCGCGGTGCTGCTGCGGGCACAGGCCGACGCCACCGCCGCCGAGCGCTCCGCCGCCGTCGACCGGGTTCGGCGCGAGGTCGCCAAGGTCGAGGGCATCGCCCTGCCGCCTGCGGTTGCTCGCCGCGGCGAGCTGGCGTTGCAGCGCCGCGACAGCGCCCTGCTGCCGCTCTCCAGCGCCGTCCCCCCCGATGAACTGATCGATCCGGCGGTCGACCTGCGCGAAGCCCTCGACCCCGGCATCGCCGACGCCGGGGTCACGACCTACCTGGCGGGGCAGCCCACCGTCTGGGCGGGGATGCAGGAGCTCTCGAAGGAAGACCTGGCCAAAGCGGAGGCCGGCGGCTTCCCGATCGTGGCGCTGATCCTCCTGGTCGTCTTCGGCTCGCTCGCCGCCGCGGCGCTGCCGCTGACGCTCGGCTTCGTCAGCGTCATGGTCACCGGCGCCCTCATCTACTTCATCTCGCTGCAGATGACGACCTCGGTATTCGTCACCAACATGGCCTCGATGATCGGCATCGGCGTCGCCGTCGACTACTCGCTGTTCATCCTCGCTCGCTATCGCGAGGAGCGCCGCGACGGACGCGACTGCGACGCGGCCCGCTCCGAAGCGCTGGCCACCTCCGGCCTCGCGGTCGCCTTCTCCGGCCTCGCCGTGATCGTCTCCCTGGCCGGCCTCTGGATGGTCGACAACCAGGCGCTGCGCTCGATGGCGCTCGGCGCGATGACCGTCGTCGCCGTCTCGATCCTGACCGCGACCACGCTGCTGCCGGCGCTGATCGCGATGCTCGGCGATCGCGTGCTGCCGGGCGGGATCGTCGCCAGGGTGCTGCGCTTCGTCAAGCACACGCTGCTGCGCCGCCCGCGGCCCGCGGCCTCCACCGGCCCCGAGGGGCCGAGTTTCTGGGATGGCTGGGCGCGCCGCGTCATGGCCCGGCCGGTCCTCGCCGCCACCGGCTCCGCCGCGATCCTCCTGGTCCTCGCCTCGCCGGTGCTCTCGATGCAGACCGGCACCGCCGCGATCGAGCAGTTCCCCAAGGACAGCGACGTCCGGATCGGCAACGAACTCGCCTCCGAGCAGCTCGGAGGCGGCGCCGATCCGATCCAGATCGTCGCCTCCTTCCCCGCCCCCCCCGATCGCGCCGCCGTCGCCGAGTTCGCCGGCGAGCTGCGCGGGCAGCCCGGCGTCAGCACCGTCGCCGCCCCCGTCTACGCCGGCGACAGCGTCCTGATCGAGGCGACCTCGGTCGCCGAAAGCGACTCCGAGGCCGCCACCGCGGTTGTCGATCGCCTGCGGGCCTTCGTTCCCGCCAGCAGCCTGGCGGCGGTGGCGAGCGTCGACATCGGCGGCGAAACGGCACGCACCAACGACGTCCGCGGCCAGATTTCGGGCTCCCTCTGGAAGATCGTCGGCTTCGTCCTGGCCCTGAGCTTCCTCGTCCTGATGGTGATGCTGCGCTCGCTGGTGCTGCCCTTGAAGGCGGTCCTGATGAACCTGCTCTCGATCAGCGCCGCCTTCGGCGTCCTCGTCGTCGTCTTCCAGTGGGGCTGGTTCGACAGCGTGCTCGGCTTCGACAGCCTCGGGGCGCTCGACACGATCAACGTGCCGCTGATCTTCGCGATCGTCTTCGGCCTCTCGATGGACTACGAGGTCTTCCTGATGTCGCGCATCCGCGAGCGCTATTTGATCCACGGCGACAACGAGCGGGCCGTCGCCGAGGGGCTGTCCTCGAGCGCCCGCACGATCTCCTCGGCGGCGCTGATCATGACCTCGGTCTTCGCCGTCTTCGTCCTCACCGGCGTGCCCTCGATCAAAGAGCTCGGCGTCGGCTGCGCCGTGGCGATCGCCCTCGACGCGACCCTGGTGCGGCTGATCCTGGTCCCGGCGGCGATGAAGCTGATGGGGAACTGGAACTGGTGGATGCCCTCCTGGCTCGACCGCGCCCTCCCCGACCTCAGCTTCGAGGGCCGCAGCGACCCAGAGCCCACCCCCAGCAAAGCCTGAGCCAGCGGCCATAGGATTGGTGGATGGCTGACGACATTGCGTTTGCGGGGGCGGCGCGGCAGGCGGAGATGGTGCGGGCGGGGGAGGTTTCGCCGACCGAGCTCGTGCGGCTTTGCCTGGAGCGGATCGAGCGGCTCGACCCGCGGCTGAACTCCTTCCGGGTCGTGCTCGCCGAGCGGGCGCTGCTGGAAGCCGAGCAGGCCGAGGCACGGCTCAAGGGCGGCGACGAGCGGCCGTTGCTGGGCGTGCCGATCGCCCTCAAGGACACGACCGACCTGGCCGGAGAGCAGACCACGCTTGGCACCGACGGCTACCCCGACCCCGCCGCCGCCGACTCGGAGATGGTGCGGCGGCTGCGCGAGGCGGGGGCGATCGTTGTCGGCAAGACGCTGCTGCCGGAGCTGGCGATTTGCGGCTTCACCGAGTCGGCGACCTGGGGAGTAACGCGGAACCCGTGGAACCCGCAGCGCACCCCTGGCGGCTCCAGCGGCGGCAGCGACGCGGAGGTCGCCGACGGCCTGGTCCCGATCGCCTCCGCCTCCGACGGGGCTGGCTCGATCCGCATTCCCGCCGCCTGCTGCGGCCTGTTCGGGCTGAAACCTCAGCGCGGGCGGATCTCACTGGCGCCCCATCGCGAACACTGGAACGGCCTCTCGGTCGATGGCTGTGTCAGCCGCACCGTGATCGACACCGCGCTCTGGCTGGACGTGACCAGCGGCGGCTCCGAGGAGCCGGGGGCGCCGGCGCCCCCGCAGCGGCCGTTCGTCGAGTCGGCGAAGACGGTGCCGGGGAAGCTGCGAATCGCCTACTCGACCGCCCCACCGCGCGCCGCCGCGCCGCCGACCGTCTCCGACGTCGCCAAAGGCGCGGTCGCCGAGACGGCCGACCTGTTGCGCTCGCTCGGCCACGATGCCGTCCCCCGCGATCCCGATTGGGGCACGATCGGCAACAACGTAGTGCCGCGCTACCTGCGCGGCGCCGCCGAAGACTTCGCCGGGGTGCCGTACCCGGAGCGCCTCGAACGCCGCACCCGGGGCTTCGCCAGGCTGGGGCGGCTGATCCCGGACAAGCTCTTCGAGCAGGCCCGCCGCGCTGCCGAGGCCGATGCCGCCCGGGTCAACGCGATCTTCGACAGCCACGATGTGCTGATGACCCCGGTGATGGGCGGCACGGCGCTGCCGGTCCGCCGCTGGGAGGGACGCGGGGCGCTATGGACGGTGCTGGGGATGAGCCGCTTCTATCCCTACTGCGTCCCTTGGAACCACCTCGGCAACCCCTCGATGGCGGTGCCCGCCGGCTTCGCCGCCGACGGCATGCCGCTCTCGGTCCAGATCGTCGGTCGCCCCGGCGACGAGGCGACCCTGCTCTCGCTCGCCGCCCAGCTCGAGGCCGAGCGGCCCTGGGCGGACGCCCGCCCCCCGATCTCCTAGCAGCCGGCTAGCGAAAGACCTTGCGCATCCGGGCGATCTCGCGGATCGGCCCGCGCGGGCGCAGGCGGCGCTGCAGGATCATCTTCAGCGGGTTGGCGTCGGGTTTGCCGGTGGCGACGAAGTCGGCCCAGCTCGCCTCCAGGACCAGGGTCGGGTTCGGCGCCTCGCCGGGCTCCGCCCGGGTCGAGCCGTTGTCGATCACGAGGTGCCAGGGGTCGGCGTCCGTGAAGCGGTACTGGTAGACGAGCGGCGAGCCGTTGGCGGCGGCGGGGTCGGCGACCCGGGTGATCACGTCGAAGTAGAGCCGCTGCAGCTCCGGCGAGGTCTCGGGCTTGGGCCCGTCGGGCGGGCCGAGGATCCCGGCCATCATCAGCTTCACCTGGCGTTTGGCGATCTCGTCCTCGGGCACCTCCGGGTCGAAGGGGAAGACCCCGGGAGGCATCTCCTCGGTCGGGAAGCCGATCGTGCGCCAGCGCTGGCGGATCAGTTTGAGGCCGAAGGCGAAGATGTCCTCGAGCGAGAAGCCGTAGCACTCGGTGTACTCGCGGTCGAGGTTCGGCGGCGAGAAGACGGCGGGGCCGTAGGGGAGCGTTTCGCGCAGCAGCTCGATCACCGCGGCCCGGTTCTCCTCCCACCCCGGTTTCCCTTCGCCCAGCAGCTCGGAC
>Ga0193706_1000984_pt1 | contig 13852 bp, 10 predicted proteins | sample U3c1metaG_FD_160130 | JGI IMG/M metagenome (GOLD analysis project Ga0193706, IMG submission 160130) | Soil microbial communities from a riparian zone of the East river system, Colorado, United States - U3c1 | ecosystem: Environmental > Terrestrial > Soil > Riparian zone | place: USA: East River... | reverse complement strand
GACGTCCCGGTCCGATTTTCCGCGGCAGATGCAGATGATCACGTCGTGTTTCCTTGTGGCTTTGATGCTGAGACTCAGTCTCAGTACGTGCATGATGCCGGAGCCGTGCCTGTTCGTCAACCATGACGTCTGCAATGACGTCGTAAATGGAACCTGCCTTGCAGTAGCGAAGAACGTGAAACGTCTTCTGTTTGTGACACTTACGTGTCTTCTGTGGGCTGGCGCAACGGCCGCCGAGCTCCGCCTCGACATCAACCTTTCCGACCGTGAGCTGGTGGCAATCGCAGACGGTGAGGAGGTCGGGCGCTTCCCCGTTTCCGTGGGGACCGACGACTACCCAACCCCTGAAGGAACCTTCACGATCCGCAAGGTCATCTGGAATCCGGCCTGGACGCCGCCCGATTCGAAGTGGGCGCGCGGCAAGTCGCCAAAGGGCCCCGGCGACCCTGAGAATCCGATGAAACGCGTGAAGATGTTCTTCAAGGAGCCCGACTACTACATCCACGGCACCGGTGACGAGGACAACCTCGGCGAGGCCGCCTCCCACGGCTGCATCCGCATGTCCCAGCGCGACGCGTTCGCGCTCGGCCGCTATCTCATGGATCACGGCGGCGCTGAGAAGAGCGACGAGTGGTACGACAACGTCTTCCTGAAAGGCGTGTCCGCGGACATCCGCCTTCCGCGTTACGTGACGATCGTCATCGGACCCTGACGACGCGTGTTCTCAGTTCTCGGTTCTCCGTTCTCGGTTCGAGAAGCCGAACTGAGAACCGGGAACTGAGAACTGAGAACCGGGGTTATTTCATCGTCATCACGATCCAGACGATCAGCGCGATCGCGACCACGGCGATGATGGCGAGTGTGATGCCCGTGTTCTTCGACGAGCTCGCGCTGACGGTCTCGACCACGACGCGGCGTTCCATGTGATCGGAGTTGTCATCCGGTTCCGGCATGACCGGCGGTGTCAGCAATGGCGGTGCCACGCGCGAGCTCCCGGGAGGCCATGATGAAGATCGGAATCGCCAGACAAGCGATCGCGGCGGCGATGTTGAACGCGAATCCGAGGCCGTGGCGCGCGCCGATGGCGCCGATCGCGATCGAGCCGAGGCCGATGCCGGTGTCGAACGCCCAGATGACGCTGCCGAACGTGCGTCCGCGCTGCCGCTCGTCGGTGTTCGCCACGACGAACGTCATGAACGCGGGGAACGAGGCGCCGAGGCCGATGCCGAACAGGATCGCGGAGACGATCATCTGCGTCCTGGTCTGCGCGGCCGCGAGCAGCGCGAACGCGATGGGCATCGCTACGAACGCGGGGTAGAGCAGCACCTTGTGCCCGTAGCGGTCGCCGAGTGGCGACATCACCACGCGTACCACCACGATGGTGATCGCGAACACCGTGAAGAAAAGAGACTCCGGATGGATGCCCCGCTCGCGCGAGAAGATCGCCACGTAGCTGGTCACTCCACCATAGCCGAACGCCGTCACGGTGAGGGCGAGCGTGGCCTTGACCACGCGCCAGTCCCACAGCTCCTTGACGCGGGGAAACTCCTGCTTCTGCGCGCTCGTCTGCCCGCCCTCGATCCGCGACGCCCAGATTGCCATGATCGCCGAAAGGACCGCGATCTCCGCGCAGACCGCGAACCAGCCGAAGTGGCCGTTTACGTAGAGGCCGATCGCTGGGGCGATCGCGATCGCCGCCGTCGGGGCCAGACCCCAGTACGCCAGTCCCTCGTTGCGCCGCGAGACCGGAATGAAGTCCGTCATGACCGCACCGGCCGACGACATGATCGACGACCAGATCGCACCGTGCGCCACGGCGATGACCAGGACGGCCGGCAGCCACGGCACCAGGCCGTACGCGAGCGAGAAGAAGACGAACAGAACCGAGGCGATGACGAGCATCCGCCGGCGGCCGACGTGATCCGCCACCGTCCCCATGACCGGAGCGGCGAACGCGCTCGCGAACGTGTAGACCGCCAGGAACAGCCCGGCCGCCGCCTTGCTCCCGCCGAGGTCGATGATGCGCAGCGGGATGACGGGAAAGAGCTGGAAGGCGGAGAAGAACGTGCCGAACTGGAACAGCCAGAGGGAGATGAATTTCGGCGTGAAGAGAGGCTCGCGCGCAGGGGACAGCACGGAGGGATTGTAGCCAGCTATTCAGCCTGTTTACAGCTATTCAGCTGTTCAGCTATTCAGCGATTCAGCTCAGGTCCCTCAGGCGGATCGAGATGCCCCCGGTCCGGGTCTGATTCGCTGAATAGCTGTATAGCTGAACGGCTGAATAGCTGTGATTAGAATGCGCACCCTCCGTCCAGCGTTACCCGTGGCGATGAAAGTGAAACGCGCCGCCAAATACGGCTTCTGCTCCGGGGTCCGGATCGCGGATCTCAAGGTCAAGCGCTTCGCCGCCGCGGGCGGCCGTGGCGCGATCCTCGGTCAGGTCGTCCACAACGAGCGGGTCGTCGAAGAGATGGAGCGCCTCGGCGTCCGCACCGTCCACGAGATCGGCGGGATCGAGGAGCCGACGATCGTCTTCTCGGCCCACGGCGTGCCGCCGTCCTTTCACGAGTCGGCGCGGTCTCAGGGGCTGCAGATCCTCGACACGACCTGCAAGTTCGTCTACGACATCCACCGCGAGTCCAAGCAGGCGCTCGCGGCGGGGTTCCACCTCGTGTTCATCGGCGACCCGCAGCACCGCGAGGTGATCGGCTACACGCACGACCTCGATCCCACGGCGTATCACATCGTCTCGAAGATCGCAGAGGCGCAGTCGATCGACTGGTCGATGTACGAGAAGATCAAGATCTTCTACCAGACCACGCTCAACGCCGAAGACTTCGAGGACGTGGTGCGGATCATCGAGAACCGCGCGGCCGGCGTCGAGCGCGGCGACACGATCTGCTACGCGACGAAGGAGAACCAGGACGCGGCGAAGGTGCTCGCGGGTGATCCCGCGGTCGACGTCATCATCGTGATCGGCGGGACGAAGAGCGCGAACACGAAGCATCTCTGGGAGATCTGCCGCGAGGCGAAGCCGTCTTATCTCGTCCAGGGAGCCTCGGACATCGACCCGCAATGGCTGAGTGGCGCGCAGGTGGTGGGGCTGACGGCCGGCTCGTCGACTCCCGACTACGTCATCGACGAGGTCGAGACGGCGCTCGGGGCGATGTAGCGCTGCGAATATCGAGCGGCAGGGCCCTGTTTATCCCGGCAACCATGAAAGTTATTCGTACAATGCTCGTCGCGATGATGGTCACGGCCGCGGCCGCCTCGGCTTCTGCCGAGCAGGCCTGCAATGCAGCCGGCAATGTGGAGGAGTTTCAGTATTCCTGGCGCCTCCGCGGAGGGATCCGTCTTCTCGCCGGCCTCATGTTTCCGACGTCAGGCGTGGGCAACCTGAAGACGACGTTCGGCGGGGACAGGATCCACAGCGAACTGGTCATCACCGCCCCCAACGGAAAGCAGGGCGGGTACTACGCCTACGAGTCCGACATGGATCAGGCCGGCCAGAAGACGCTGATGACTTTCCATGGCTACGCATGGGGACGGAAGTCGCGCACCGAGCGAACCATCTTCGACTACGGGAAGGGCCTCGCGCGCATCACCAGGCAGACGCCGGACGAGCTCGAGAACAAGGTGAAGAAGCTTCCTCAGAGCGACGAGTTCCGCGATGTCCTGACGGCGATCTACTACCTGCGCCAGAACGCGCCGGCCATCACGGGAACACTGCAGACGAGCATCTATTCGGACGGCAAGGAGTACCCGGTGGTGTTCCGCCGCGGCGACCAGGGGTCGTTCACGATCGACGGCCGGGACGTCATGGCGCACGGATACCACATCGCAGATGCGCCTGGCGGGAGGAAATGGCCGGGCGGTGTGACGGTGTGGATCACCGCCGACGAGAGCCGCATGCCGGTGCGGATCGAGATCGAGCAGAGCCTCGCGTCGATGCAGCTCGACCTCAGAAAGATCCAGTCGTGCTCGTCGCTCATGGCGAGACTGTAGAGGCGGAGGAGAGAAGAAGTTCTCGGTTCTCGGTTCTCGGTTCTGAGAACCTCGGGCAAGCTCGGCGACGCTGGCTCAGAACCGAGAACTGAGAACCGAGAACTGAGAACTGCTTCTCAGGCTCTCAGGCTCTCAGCCTCTCAGCCTCTCAAGCCGTGACGTCTTTGGGCTCGGCGATCGGCGTACCGAGGCCGCAGAACAGGCCCACCATGTCGAGCAACTCGGCGACGTGGAACGGCTTCTCGAGGACCACCGACGGCTGCAGGTCGGCGTCCGCGGGGTCGAGCTTGTAGCCCGTGATGACGATGACGGGGGAGTCGTGCCTCTTCCCGCGGAACCAGCGCAGCCACTGACGCCCGTCCATGCGCGGCATGGACAGGTCGAGGATCACGAGCTGGATGTCCGGGTTCGCATCGACGAGCGGCATGGCCTGCTCTCCGTCGTGCGCGATCAGCACCTCGAACCCGTATGGGGTGAGCAGCTCGCGGTAGTAGCCGACCAGTTTCTCGTCATCGTCGATGACCAGGAGTTTGCGAAGCTTGAACGGGGTCCGGCGCGCTCGAATCAATTGGCCACTCCACTCCGACGGTTGTTCAGTACGCTGCAAACCGCGCACCAGTGGATCCGCCGCAAATTACCGCGATTCGCTGCGCGGGGGGATCACATCCGTGGGCACGGTCGCCTGCAAAGGGGCGAGCTCTCTCGGGAGCAGCCGGAAGCGCGCCGGGTCGTACCGGAGCGCGATCAGCCGCCCTTTGTGCACGGTCATGTCGCGCGGGAGCTCCACGCGCAGCCGCACGCCGCCCGTGAGCATCCCCCGCGCGATCCAGCGGTCTCCCGCAAAGCCGGCCTCTTCGACTCCGAAGATGAGGTCGGAGTCCTCGCCCGGGCCGGCCGGCGTGAAGTCGCCGGGCCGCACGAGTGCGACGCCGCTTCCCTGAAACGGGGGCGGGTCGACCTCCCATGCGCCGATGACCGACTCGACCACGTTCCCACGGACCGTGACCGGCACGACGTCGACGTCCGCCGTCGCCATCGCCGCCGCTTCCGCCTCGGGCCGCAGAAACACCTCCGCCGCCGTGCCGCTCTGCACCACGCGCCCTTCGTCGAGCACGATGACGTTGTCGGTGAACGCGAGCTCGTCACGCGACGAAGGCGCCGCGACGACGGTCGTGCCGAAGACGCGCATGCTGCGATAGAGCTCGTCGGCCAGTCGCGTCCGCGCCGACGCGTTCACTCTCTCGAGGAGTCGGTCCGCGATGAGGATGCCGGGCCGCAGCAGTTCGATGCGCGCGAGCTGGACGCGGGCAACCTCCGTCGACGAGAGCGTCGCCACGCGCCGCTCGAGCAGTCGCGAGAGGTCCCACGTCTCGACGGCGAGCTCGTATTCGCGGTGGCGATCGATGCGATCCAGAGAGCGGTTTCTCACCGCCGCCACCAGAGCGTGCTGCACCGACCAGCGCCCGGGCACGTCCAGCGATGATGTGGCGAAGAGCACCGGACGGGCGGCGGCCTTCACGTCGTTCACGCGCCGCTGCCCGATCATCACGTCGCCGGCCGAAGGGCGGAGCAGGCCGGCGAGGATCTTCATGAGGGTCGACGCGCCGCACGCCGGCGGACCGGTCACGGCGGTGTGCGTGCTCCGTTCGAACGTGGCGCTGACGTCGCGCAGCGCGAAGCCGCTGCCGTACGAGAAGGAGACGTTGCGCAGCGCGACATCGAGCACCAGCCGATTGTAGTTCTGCGTTCTGCGTTCTGCGTTGGGCAACGGGCGCGCTCGGCTCTCCTCGAGCGCGCCCTCAGCCCTTACCTCTCCCGTCTCGGCGGTCTCGGCGGCCTGGGGTGGCGCGGCGAGCCCGGCCCGCGCGGTGTGTCGGGCGCGCGGACGGATTCACGCGCCTCCTGCAGCTGCGTCCACTGGTGCTCGTCGAGCACGCTGCGCATGTCCACGAGCATCATCAGCTCGCGGTCGAACAGCTTCGCGCGCGCCGCGTTGAGCTGCGCGCCCACGCGGCGCACTTCGTCGCGTCTCACCGTCGCGCGCTCGAGCTCGGCGCGCAGCGCGACCTGGATCTTCCTCACGTCCGCCTTCGCGTCGATCAGTTCGTTCGCAGCGTTCTGGAACACTTCATCGAGCTTCTGCTGCTGCTCCCGGGTGAGCTCGAGCTTTGCCGCGATGGCCGGCCTGCGCCACCACCGGCCCTGGGGCATCTCGTGCTGCGCCTGTACGCCCATCGTGCCCGCGACGAGCGCCGCGAGAATCAACATTCGCTTCATGATCTTCCTCCGTTGTCCACCCACGTCTCCCACTCCACGATCGGCTGCAGGTCGCTCAGCTCCTCGGACTCCCACGGGTCCGCGGGCTCGGTGATCTCGCTGGCCGCCTCGGTGCGGGCGACGGGTGCTTCTTCGTTCACGAGCGGCCACACCAGTGTGGCGCTCAGGGCCAGTGCAAGGACGGCGGCCGCCGCCATGCGCGTCACGCGTGCGAATGGAGAATGGTTTGCCGCGGCGCCGACGCGCCGCAGGATCGCGCTGCGCTGCACCGCCCAGAACGCGTCGGGCGTCCGGGCGCTGTGGCAGGACGCGAGACCGCGGATCTTGTGATCCAGGCGCTCGTATCGCGCTGCGCATTCCGCGCAGCCGGCGAGATGCATCATCACCGGCATCGACTGCCCGGGCTGGGTGTAGTACGTCTCGAGCAGGTCGGCTTCACTGTAGTGCTGGCTCATGTTTCATCCTTCGTGCGGAGCGCCATCCGGCGAGCTCCCTGCGGATTTTGTGGACGGCTCGGAAGAGATGCGCGCGGACGGTCCCTGACTGCAGGCCGAGGTGCGCGGCGATGTCCTCGAGGGAAAGGTTCTCGTAGTGGCGAAGCCGGAAGATCACCTTCTGCTGCGGCGAGAGCTGCCGCTCCGCGCGGCGGATGGCGACGCGCAACTGAGCGGAGAGGAGCTGGCGCTCGGCGTCGGGTCGCTCATCCACCGGCTCGAGCATCGTCTCCGTCGTCCCGTCCTCGTCCGTATGCAGCGTCAGGAGACTGAGGAAGCGCCGCCGGCGGAGGAAGTCCCGCGAGCGATTGATCGCGATCCGCGTGAGCCACGTCTGGAGCTCGGCGCGTCCCTCGAACCGCCCCAGGCTCATGTACGCCTGAACGAACGTGTCCTGCGTGATCCCGTCGGCCTCAGACTCGTCGCGCACGATCGCCAGCGTCACTCGGAAGACCTTCCGCTGGTGGCGGTCCACGATCACGGCGAAGGCGTTGGCGTCGCCCGCGAGGGTGTTGTCGATCAGCTCCTGGTCCGACCGCCGGTCGTTCGTCTGACTCATGGGGAACGCTGCAACGCTGCCTCTCACGCGACTTGGACGGGGGAGAGGTTCAGTTCGTTTACACTCTACACATAACCCACTCACTCAGATGTTCCCGGTTGCCGGTTGGAGGCTTCGCGTTCTCAGTTCTCAGTTCTCAGTTCTGAAAACCGCGAACCGGTGACCGATGACTTCCTTGGCAACTGGTAACTGGCAACTGGCAACTGGTATCCGGCAACCGATCAGGAGGTCCCATTGTCCCGGTCCCGCCTCGGCGCTCTCGCTGTCGTCACGCTACTCGTTGCTCCATCGGCGGCGGCTGAGGGGATTCGCGTCCGGCCGCTTCCACCGGTTGGTCGAGCGACCGCCGAGGGCGCTCCGCCGACCCGCCCGAACGCCGCCGCGATTCGCGACGGTCTCCTGCGCGTCGTTCCTGGTCATGAGGCGGCCCGAGTGAGCCTGGACGTGGACGCGCCCCCGGGCTTCGCCGTCGCGCTGAGGCCGAACGGCACGCCGCGGCAGATCCGGGTTCGATCCTCGTATCGCTCCGAGTCCTTGACGACGCGGCCGGCGCTCGACGCCGCGCGTGCCTTTCTTCGCGAGAACCATCGGCTGCTGAAGATCGACGATCCCGACCGCGAGCTCGTTCCGACTTCGCGCGCGTTCGACGATCTCGGCGGCCTGCAGCTTCGATTCGACCAGGTCTGGCAGGGCATCACCGTGTGGCCGTCGGAGGTGATCGTCCACCTCGACGCGGCGGGCAATGTGGAGCTCGTGGACGGCGCGCTCGTTCCCACGCCGCGCCGTCTGCCGCGCGTCCCGACGATCGGACCGGACGCCGCGATCGCGGCCGCGCGCGGCACCTGCGCGACTGACAGCATTGCAGAAGGGACGTCGGTCTCCGTTCCGGAGCTGATCATCCACACGCGTGGAGGACGAAGGGTGCGGCTCGCGTGGAAGACGTCGGTGAGCCTGTCGCTCACAGAGCAGTGGACGGTCATCACCGACGCGATGAACGGCGCCGTTCTGCAGCGTTTCAACAACGTCCCCAGCTCCGACGTCGCCGGCTCGGGTCGCGACCTCGGCGGCGTGACGCGGCAGCTCCGCGTGTGGAAGGACGGCGCCGTCTACACCCTGCTCGACGCCAGCAAGTCGATGTACGACCCGGCATCGCAGCCGCCCAGTCCCCAGACGACGCGCGGCGGCATCTTCGTCGGCGACTTCACGCATGGCGAGCGGACCTTGAACGCCGTGATCTCGCCGAGCCCGACGACGTGGAGCGTGCCGGACTCCGTCAGCGCCGCGTTCTGGCTGGCCGAGACGTACGACTATTTCCTCGAGCGTCACGGCCGCAACTCCATCGACGGCGAGAAAGGCACGCTCATGGGAGCGGTGCGCTACAAGTCGGCTTATAGCAACGCATTCTGGGTCGACGATCAACAGCTGATGGTGTTCGGCGACGGCGACACCTTCGCGGGCTCGCTCGACGTCATCGCGCACGAGATGTCACACGGCGTCACCGCCCACACCGCCAACCTGGTCTACGAGGGGCAGTCGGGCGCGCTCAACGAGGCGCTGTCGGACATCTTCGGCGAGATGGCGGAGGCGCACTTCTACGGGACCAACGACTGGCTGCTCGGCACGCAGACGAGCAGTCCGATCCGCAGCATGTCCAACCCCGCGCGCTTCGGCCACCCGGCGAAGATGAGCGCGTTCGTCCATCTCGGCTCCGACGAGGACCACGGCGGTGTGCACACGAACAGCGGCATCATCAACCACGCCTTCTATCAACTGGCGGAAGGGTTGCCGGGGGCGGTGGGAAGGCGGGACGCGGAGCGGATCTTCTATCGCGCGCTCACGCAGCATCTCACGCGCGACTCGCAGTTCATCGATGCGCGCATCGCCGCGATCACGTCGGCGGAGGAGTTGTTCGGAGCGGCGTCGGCGCAGGCGCGCAAGACGGCCGAGGCCTTCGACAAAGTCGAGATCTTCGCGGCGGCGCAGAGTCCCGAGCCTCTTCCGATCCCGGTCGTCAACGGGGTGGACGCGACCCTCTTCCTGTTCCGTCAGGATGGCGACTGGCACCTGGGACGGCGAGACAGTCAGGATCCCGATGCGGGCGTGGGGATGGGCACCAACGCCGTCGCCGAGACGCGGGCCGCGGTCACAGGCGACGGGACGCTCGCGGTCTACGTCGATCCCGATCGCGACGCCTGCCTCGTCTTCACCGATGCCAGCGGGCGTGAATGCCTCGGCCTCGACGACGCAGGCCTCGAGGTCTCTTCGGTGGGGATGGCTCCCGATGCCTCGAAGTTCGGCTTCGTCCTCTACGGGGAAGACGAAGAGCCCGAGGGCCGGATCATCGTGTATGACTTCGCGACGGATGTGGCGACGCCGTATGACCTCACCACGCCGGTGTTCGACGGCGACGCGATCTCGAGTGTGCGGTTCGCCGACGTCATGAGCTTCACCGCGGATGGACGCTTCCTCATCTACGACGCGCTCAACGAAGTGGATACGAACGGCTCTCCTTGGTCGGCGTGGAGCATCTACGCATTGGATCTCGAGACGGGGAAGATCTTCGCGATCGTCCCGGCCATCGAGGGGCTCGACATCGGCTATCCCGCGCTCGGACACACCAGCGACGATCTCATCACCTTCGAGGCGTACGACGCGGAGACGGACGACGTGCGCGTTTTCGCCGCGAGCCTGGACGATGGCAGCATCGATACGATCGCGAGCGACAAGAGCATCCCGATGGTGCCGGGGTACACGGGAGACGATCGCGCGATCGTCTACGCGATGCGAGACTCGAACGGGACAGGCGCATCGCTCATGCGGCGGGCGCTGGAGCCGGATCACATCACGCCGTCCGGCGCTGCGGTGCGCTGGCTGAGCGATGCGGCGTATGGAGTGATCTACCGGCGTGGAACGTACTCGGGTCCCACCACCACGCCGGGCAAGGCGTCGTTCACGTCGCCGACGTACGCGGTGAACGAGGGAAGCACGACGACGGTCGCCGTCGTCCGCGCCGGCGGCAACAAAGGCGCGTTCACGGTCTCGTACAAGACGGCGAACGGCAGCGCGGCGTCCGGCGACTACACGCCCGCGAGCGGCATCCTCTCGTGGGCGGACGGCGAGGACGGCGTCAAGACGTTCCTCGTCCATGCAGCCGCGGACGCGACGACGGAGTCTGCCGAGACCGTGCAGCTGTCGATCTCCGGAGCGAGCGTCGCCACGCCGGCGGCGGCAACGCTCACGATCGTCAATCAGGACATCGAGAAGACGGGCAGACGGAGGTCGGTGAGGCATTGATGGGGCGGTGGGGTGGGGTGGGGAAGGTTGCCTCGCGAGTGCGCGAGCCCTCCGAAATACCACGGCTCGATTGTCCTCTCCCCGCGAAGGCGCGGAGAGGGTGAGCGGCGGCTCTCGCGATGAACGCGTTTCCGCCGCCCTCCGCGAACACGCGCATCCCGAGCGCCGCCCCTCACCCGGGCGCTGCGCGCCCCACCCTCTCCCCGCCTTCGCGGGGAGAGGGTCATGAATCGCCACACCTGAAAAGCTCAACAGCTCAACAGCTCAACAGCTGAATAGCTCAACAGCTGAATAGCTGGACAGCTGAAATAGTCACTCCTTCTCCATCCAGACATCGTGATAGCGCACGGGCGGCGGGACCAGCGACATGCGCACTCCGCGGATCTCGGGCTTGTGCAGCACGTAGAGGCGCTCGTGGAACAAGGGCACGATCGGCACCTCGGTGGCCACCATCTGGTTCAGGCTGCGGTAGATGGTGGCGCGCTGCTCGGCGTCGTTCGACTGGCGAGCCTCCTCGATCTGAGCGTCGACGTCCGGGCGGATGAAGTACAGGCCGCGGGCGGACGTCGAGTCCCGGTGAAAGAGCACGTAGAAGAAGTTGTCGGGGTCGGGGAAGTCCGCGTACCAGTTCGCGCCGTAGAGCAGGCCGTGCCCGCGGGCGGAGCGCGGAGCGTTGGCGTCGGTCGCGGAGTGCGTGGTCACGTTCACGCGGATGCCCACCTCCTCGAGGTCCTCGATGACCATCGCCATCAGACCGGAGTGGTGGAACTCGTCGGTGTCCCAGGTGCGGTACTCGAGGCGCAGTCCGGATGCATAGCCTGCCTGGCGCAACAGCGTGCGGGCGCGATCGGGATCGTGCGGAGCGCCGCGCATGCCCGGGTCGTAGCCGAGCAGTCCGGGCGGCAGGAGGGAGTTTGCAATGACGTGCAATCCGTCGTAGATCTTCTCGTTGATTCTCTCGCGGTCGATCGCGTAATTCAGGGCCTGTCGGACCTCGACGCGGTCGAAGGGCGGCGACGAGCTGTCGAAGCCGAGGTAGGACGTGTGGAGCTGCGTCGTCGTGAGCAGGTACGGTGAGAAGCGGGCGTCATCGCGGATCTCGCTCACGAACTTCGGCGGAATCCCGTGCGCTACGTCGAGCTCTCCCTTGATGAACGCGTCCGCGACGTCGCGGAACGAGCGCAGGTCGAGGCGGAACGTGAGCTGGTCGAGGTGCGGCTCGCCGACCAGGAAGTAGTCCTCGTTTCGGGAGAGGCGGACATACTGATCCTCGATGGCCTCCTCCACCTGAAACGGGCCGGCTCCGACACCACGCAAACGGTATCTCTCGAGGTCGCGAGCCTCCTCGGCTGGCACGATGCCGCATTCCGGCGTGGTCATCAGCGACAGGAAGAAAGCCATCGGCTCGGTGAGCTGGATGTCGAGCGTATGGGTATCGCGGACGACGACGCCGGAGAGGGTGCGGCTCTTCCCCTCCAGGACGTCGGCGGCGCCGCGCACGTTGCGGAGGATCCACGTGCCGCTCGACTTCGTCTCGGGCAGCAGGAGGCGGAGAAAAGTCTCGTACACATCGCGGGCCTCGACCGGGCGCCCGTTGTGGAAGCGTGCGTTGCGGCGGAGATGAAAGCGGTAGACAGTCCCCTGTTCGAGGATTTCCCAGCGCTCGGCGAGGTCGGGGATCAGCTCCGCGCCCTCGCCGTACTTGACGAGGGTGGCGTGGACCGCTTTGGAGATGAACCCCAGCGCGGAGGCCGAGATGAACGCCGGGTCGAGCGTCAGGCGTTGCCAGAGAACGGTGGCGGTGGTGACCTGCACGCCGCGGTTCGGGGCCGGCAGGAAGAAGCGCGCGAGCTCCTGTTTCAACAGCGTCGCCTCGTGACTGAGCGCGTTCGCCATCTGGTTGAGGTCCGACACGCCGAAGTTCGACTCGCGGGAGCCCTGCTTGATGATGTCCATCGATTTGACGATGGCCGAGCTCTCCGCGGCCAGGATCGACGTCGACTCCAGGACGATCTGGACCAGGCCCATGATGTTCTCCATGGCCTGGCCGATCGAGCGGCTGCCGCTCTCCTGCTCGGTCATCGCGCGCTTGAGGTGCTTGGTGTAGTCGCGCACCATCGAGGCCTGTTCGCCGATCTTCCTCGATGTCTGCGACTGCTGCTGCGTCGCCGTGGCGGTCTGCTGCACCATCTTCGTGACTTCCTCGATGGCTGCAACCGCGGCGGCGCTGCCGCGGGCCTGTTCTTCCGTCGCGCGCGCGATCTCTGAGATCGAGCTCGTCGATCGGTCGGTCAGCTCGAGGATTTTCTCGAGCACCTGAACCGCCCGCGCCGTCAGCCCCACGCCGTCGGAGACGCGGTCGGAGCTGAGCGTCATCTGCTCGGCCGCGCGTCCCACGCCTTTCTGTACGTTCTGAATGAGGGTACGGATCTCCTCGGTGGAGACAGACGTGCGCTCCGAGAGATCGCGGATCTCGTCCGCGACGACGGCGAAGCCGCGCCCACGCTCGCCGGCCTGTGCGGCGATGATCGCGGCGTTGAGAGCGAGGAGGTTCGTCTGTCCGGCGATGTCGTCGATGACGCGGACGATGTCGCCGATCTCCTGCGACCGCTCGGCCAGCTCGCCGAGAGCGGCCTTGGCCTCCTCGACGGAGAGCTGGATCTTGTGCATCCCGTCGACGCTGCCTTCCACCGCGGAGCGCCCTTCGTTGGCGGCTTCCGTCACGAAGCGCGACAGCTCCGACGACTTCCGCGCCGAGTTCCGGATCTCCTCAGTGGTGGCGTTCATCTCCACCATCGACGACGCGGTCTGCGTGGCGAATGAGGAGAAGCTCTCCGTGTTCGTGGCGACTTCATTGATCGACGAAACCATCTCCTCGATCGCGGAAGAGGTCTGCTCGACGAACTCGGCGAGCGTGTCGGCGATGCGGCCGACCTCTTCGATCGACGCAGACATCTCCAGAATCGACGTCGACGTCTCCTCGGCGTTGGTGGAGAGGTCCTCCATGCTCCCGCGCACGTTGTTGATCGACTGGTCGATCTGCATCACGGATGCGGACGTCAGCTCGGTGGAGGAGAGCTGCTCGGTGGCACTGCGCGAGAGGATGCGCGAGCGGCCGCTGATCTGTTCGCTCGCCCGCGAGACGTCCGCGGCCAGCTGGCCGAAGCGCCGGATGGTCCGCTCGAGGTTCGCGACCAGCGCCCGCATCGCGGCGCCCATCTTG
>Ga0193706_1000983_pt1 | contig 13852 bp, 9 predicted proteins | sample U3c1metaG_FD_160130 | JGI IMG/M metagenome (GOLD analysis project Ga0193706, IMG submission 160130) | Soil microbial communities from a riparian zone of the East river system, Colorado, United States - U3c1 | ecosystem: Environmental > Terrestrial > Soil > Riparian zone | place: USA: East River... | reverse complement strand
CCAGGTACGATATAACCTTTGGCGGTTATCTCATCATCTATATCCCCACACCAGATAGTGGCTTTGGGATGTGCCCTTAAAACATATTCGATTCCCACGGTACAGGCAATGGCACAAACGATATGCAGTTCTTTAATGGTACCCTCTTCTTTTAAAAACTCTATTGATTTTACCAGCGAAGAACCTGTGGCTATCATGGGGTCACTGATGATAACGATCCTGTTCTCTATATCAGGGCAACTCATGTATTCGAGCCTGATATCAAAACTGCCATCCTGGTTATGCTTACGGTAAGCGCTTATAAATGCATTATCAGCTTTATCAAAATAATTAAGCAAACCATTGTGCATGGCAAGACCGGCACGTAGAATAGTTGCCAGTACCGGCTGTTCTGTCAATACTTTGCTGTTGCTTAAACCCAATGGTGTAGTGATCTCTGTTTCCTCCCATGGCATCTTCTTACTGATCTCGTATCCCGTTACTTCGGCAATACGCTCAAGGTTACGCCTGAACCGCATACGGTCATTCTGTACCCCGGCATCCCTTAATTCACTCACCCAATTGCTTACCAAAGAATGTTCGTCACTGAGATTGATTACCATGTTATGTGTTTTGTGTTTAGTGGATCATTGGTTATGCTTTACCGCATAGAGCAATTGTTAAATACCTTCTGGGTTGCTGTGCCCCGTGGCAAAATCAGGCAAAACCAAACAAAACTAAAATAAAAAGAACAGCATTCCGTTATTTTTAACACAGTCTTTCACAAAAATGTATTTTTATTGTATTTCAAAACAGATCCCAATGAAAAAAATAACGGTAGGTTTAATGATATTCAGCCTGTTCTTTGCAGCCTGTAACAGCAGCGATGAAAACGGTGAGAAGAAGGACAAATATGAGCAAACAAAAGAAACTATGGGAGAAACTGAAAAGAAAAATCCCAGGCGTTTTTTAAGTGTAGCGGGCAGCGATAAAAAGAACTTTTGGGGTAAGACCGTCATCAGGGGCACTATTACTAATAAAGCTACAGTAGCAAGCTTCAAGGATATAGACGTAGAACTTTCTTTTTTTAGTAAAACAGGTACACTGCTTGAAAAAGACCATGAGATCATTTATGAGACCATTGAACCAGGCAGCAGCACAGATTTTAAAACAAAATATTACGCACCAAAGGGAACAGATAGTGTGGTATTAAAAATTGTTGCGGCAAAGCCCGGAAAGTGATCTTACACAAACCTGAACTCGTCCCCGTTAAACAATCCCATATCACTGAGTTTTAAATGGGGTATTACCAATAACGCCATAAAGGACAGTGTCATAAAAGGTGCCGATAAAGTTGAACCCATTTCTTCTTTAACCATTTTATCAATGGCAGTATAATCTGCCGCAACTTTATAGCCGTCTTCGTTGCTCATCAGCCCGGCAACGGGCAACCCCAATACTTTTTCGATCGCATTATAAACAGCACTCACACCACCTTCCTCCCGGATAACCAGGTTCACTGCTCTCATTAAACTCTCATCATCTGTACCAACAGCAACAATATTGTGGCTGTCGTGTGCAACGGATGATGCAATGGCACCATGCTTTAATCCAAAATTTTTGATGAATGCTTTTGCAACGGGTGCATTTTTATAGCGGTTCACCACGACTATTTTTAAAATATCATTTTCAACATCGCTTACGATCTCATCATTGACGATCCCGGGCACAGCAGAAATTTTATTGGTTATCAGTTGCCCGTCCAATGCTTCTATCACCGCGATTTGTTCTTCGTGGTTATATTTTATTTTAAGATCGTGCGTTGTTTTTTCATGACAATTGAAATTATTTATCAAGGCCGACCTTTCCGTTTTGATCTTTGATCTTCCGGCTTCCGCAACCAGCACGCCATCGATATAAGTTTGTACAACTTTAAAATCAACAAGGTCTTTTACAATTGTAAGGTCTGCCGCATCACCCGCCTTTAATAACCCAACATTCATTTTGTAATGCTGAACAGGATTTATGCAGGCGGCCTGCAATACTTTAAAGGTATCGATGCCTTTGGCAACAGCCCTTGCGCAAAGCTGGTTGATATGCCCTTCCGCAAGGCTATCAGGATGTTTGTCATCGCTACAGAACATCATCATGTTATGGTGATCATTCATCAGCCCGATCAATGCTTCGAAATTTTTGGCAGCACTTCCTTCCCTGATGAGGATCTTCATTCCATAATTCAATTTGTCGAGGGCTTCTTCCGCGGTAAAGCATTCGTGGTCGGTGGAAATGCCGGCATCAATATACTTTTTTGCAGCTTCTCCTCTTAAGCCCGGTGCATGCCCGTCAACAGGCTTGCCATATTTTTTTGCCACCGCGATCTTTATAAGCACTTCCTCATCTCCCTGCAACACGCCGGGGAAATTCATCATTTCGCTCAGGTAGCTTATCTCTTTTTTTTGCAATAAGCTGTCTACATCGGCCGCATTCAATGTTGCCCCCGCAGTTTCAAAATTGGTTGCGGGTACACAACTGGGTGCGCCAAAATGAAATTTAAAAGGAACCGTCTTTCCATTGTCGATCATGAACTCCACACCGGCCATGCCGCATACATTCGCGATCTCATGCGGATCACTGATAGTAGCCACGGTACCATGTACTACGGCCAGCTTTGCAAATTCTGATGGTACGAGCATGGAGCTTTCTATATGAACGTGGCTGTCGATAAAACCGGGAAGGATATAATTTTCAGTTTCCGGTTCGCTGTTTTGGGTTGGGAGTCTTTCGATCGAGGCGATCTTTCCATCTGTGACCGTAAGCTCCCCAAAAAAAATATCCCTGGCTAAAATATCCACAATATTGCCCTGTATTTTAAAGCTGCTCATTTGATCACGCTATTTAATAAGACGATAGGTTTAAGTTACAGGATAAACGGAAAGCAAAAAAAATAAATCTGCTGGATTTTATCCTATCTTTCAAGCCTAAAAATTTTATATAATGAGAAATTTGATCATTTTTGGATTGTTCGTAATTGCCATGATATTGGTTCAGTTTGCACATGCGCAAAGTGCAGATGATGTGGTTGATAAATACGTTGCGGCCATGGGAGGTAAAGAAAAACTTGCTTCTCTTAAAACAATAAAAATGGAAGGAAGCATGGCTGTGCAGGGCACCGATCTTGCTATTACAAGTACAAGGCTGCACATGGTTGGAATACGTATGGATATTGATGTGATGGGTATGGCGAATTACCAGGTTGCCAATAAAATCAAAGGTTCGGCATTCTGGCCGGTAAGAGGTAAAACAGAACCGGAAGAAATGGAACCCGAACAATTTAAAGCAGCCCAAAACCAAATGGATGTGCAGGGCGCATTATTTAATTACCGGGAAAAAGGAACTACTGTTGAACTGGTGGGTAAAGAAACGGTTGATGGTACGGAAGCTTACAGGCTGAAAGTAAATTTTAAGAATGGATTGTCGGGCAATTATTATATTGATACAAAGACTAACAGGCTGGTAAAAACAACTGGCAAAGTAACCGTCAATGGGCAGGAAGTGGAACAGTCCAGCAGTTTCAGCGACTACCGGCAAAATGCAGATGGCTACTGGTTTGCTTATTCTGTCGCCACCTCGCAGGGAACGGTAGTTTACGACAAGATATCAACCAACATACCTGTTGATGAAAGCCTCTTTAAGAATTAAATGAACTAATTTTTATCAATGCTCCTTTGTTAGGGGCATTTTTTTTTACTTTTACTTCCACCTAAACAACGGATATGAAAAAATCGATATTTTTTTTTACGGCGGTTTCAGTCGCGATAGCAGCGTCCTCTCAGAAAAGAACAACTGCTGCAGCAACAGTTAATGAAGACAGCATTTTATTAAGTAAAGTAAAATATCGTTCCATCGGGCCTTACCGGGGTGGCAGGAGTGGCGCTGTTGCAGGCGATCATGACCAAAAAAATACTTTTTATTTTGGTAGCACCGGGGGCGGCGTATGGAAGACTATTGATGGTGGAAGCAACTGGAAAAATATCAGCGACAAATATTTTGGCGGCAGCATTGGTGCCGTTTCTGTAGCGCCAGGTGATCCCACTATTTTATATGTTGGCGAGGGAGAAAATACCTTAAGGGGAAATGTGGGCGAAGGTTTTGGAATATGGAGAAGCGATGACGCAGGACGGAGCTGGAAAAACCTGGGGCTGAAAGATACAAGGCATATCATCCGCATTGTCATTCATCCAAAGAACGCCGATATCGTTTGGGTAGCTGCGATCGGCCATTTGTTCGGGCCAAATGAAGAACGCGGCATCTTTAAAACAACCGATGGGGGAAAAACATGGAAGAAAGTTTTGTATGTAAATAATCAAACCGGTTGCAGCGAACTGGTGATGGAACCCGGCAACCCTTCCGTATTATATGCAGGTACATGGCGCATACAGCGTACGCCATATAGCCTGGAAAGTGGCGGCGATGGGGGAGGTTTATGGAAAAGTATCGATGGGGGTGATACCTGGAAAAATATTTCAGCTAACAAAGGATTGCCAAAAGGGCTTTGGGGGATCGTAGGTGTTGCTGTAAGTGCATCCAACACGGAGAAGATCTATGCATTGATAGAAAATCCTTCAGGGGGATTATTTGTAAGTAATGATGCAGGCGAAAGCTGGACATTGCAAAGCAGCGATAATAATATCCGCCAGCGTGCATGGTATTACACAAAGGTGTTTGTTGATCCTAAACTGGAGAACAGTGTTTATGTACTTAATGTTGGTTTTTTAAAAAGTACCGATGGCGGAAAGACCTTTCGCGGTATCAATACACCGCACGGTGATCATCATGATCTTTGGATAGACCCGGAGAACGGCAACCGGATGATCATTGCTGATGACGGCGGCGGCCAGATAAGTTTTGACGGCGGGAATAACTGGAGCACTTATGAGAACCAGCCTACGGCCCAATTCTATCGTGTTAGCACAGACAATCATTTTCCTTACAGGATACTGGGAGCGCAGCAGGATAATTCTACTGTAAGGATTCTCTCAAGAAGTGCAGGAGGACAAATAACGCAAAGCGACTGGCAGGAAACTGCAGGCGCTGAAAGCGGGTATGTAGTTGCTGATCCTTTAAATCCTGATATTGTTTATGGCGGAAATTACAGCGGCTATTTGTCGCGGTTAGACCATAAAACAGGAGAGAACCGTGCGGTAAGCGTTTGGCCCGATGACCCGCTGGGTGGCGGCGCCGATGTTGCGAAGTACCGTTTCCAATGGAACTTTCCCATTTTCTTTTCGCCCCACAACCCTAAAAGATTATATGCAGGCGGCAATCATTTATTTGTTACAGAGAATGAAGGCGCTTCGTGGATCGCATTGGGTGGCGACCTTACAACCAATGATAAAACCCGCCAGCGTTCGAGTGGTGGCCCCATAACGAAGGACAACACCGGTGTGGAAGTTTATTGTACCGTTTTTACAGGAATCGAATCTGCTTTGGAAAAAGATCTTTTGTGGACAGGCAGTGATGATGGGTTGATACACGTAAGCAGGGACGGCGGTAAGAACTGGGAGAACGTAACACCAAAGGAAGCCGGCCAATGGATGATGTGGAATTGCGTGGAAACAGATCCTTTTAAAAAAGGCAAAGCTTATTTTGTTGGTACAAAATACAAGAGCGATGATTTTGCACCATATCTTTTTAAAACAGAGGATTATGGCAAAACCTGGACGAAGATCACGAATGGCATCGGGGCCATGCATTTCACCCGTACCTTAAGGGCCGACAGGAAAAGGCCCGGCCTTTTATATGCCGGAACCGAGTATGGCATGTATATCAGTTATAATGACGGCGCTAACTGGAAACCATTCCAGCTGAATTTGCCTGTGGTTCCCATTACCGACCTTACCATAAAAGAGAATGACCTGGTGGTAGCTACACAGGGCCGGTCTTTTTGGGTATTGGATGACCTTACCATGGTGCAACAAAAAGACAACAGCATTACAAATAAAAATCTCTATGCATTTCCTGTAAATGATGCTTACCTGTTTTCGGGTTTTCAAAATCTTAATGCAAAGAACGCAGGGATGAACCCACCCAACGGGTCGGTGATAAATTATTACCTGAAGAATGTATTCGATTCCGCCAAAGTAAGCATTGATATTTTGGATAAGGATAAAAAGCTCATCAGGTCTTTTTCCACCAAAGCGAAAGAAGCAGCAGAAAAGATAGAAGTGAATAAAGGCATGAACCAGTTCGTATGGAATATGTTCTACCAGCCTGCAGAAAGGGTGGAAGGGCTGATTCTCTGGCATGGTAATGTACCAGGACCAAAAGCCGCACCGGGCCGTTATTTTTATAAAATAAAAGCAGAGAAGGATTCGGTAGAAGGAAGCTTTATCATTAAAGCCAATCCTGTTTATAACGTTTCACAGGCCGATTATGAAGATCAGTTCAACTTCTTGATTACCATCCGGGATAAATTCTCGGAGATACAAAAAGCAGGAAAGAATATCCGTGATCTCAGGAAGCAGATGAATGATTTTGTTGATAAGCAGGGCAAGGATGTACCGAAGGATATCAAACAGATGGCAGATAGCATCAACAAGCAAATGACATTTATTGAAGAGGCATTGCACCAGACAAAAGCTAAGAGCGGCCAGGATGTTTTGAATTACCCGATAAGGCTGGATGATAAGCTCTCCGGGTTGTATGATTTTGCTGTTAGCGGTAATGTGGCACCCGCAAAGCAGGTAAGAGATGCTTACGCGGAATTATCTGCGCAGGCAGATGTACAGTTGAATAAGCTTAAGAAGATCATGGAAGAAGATGTGCCGAAGTTCAACCAGATGATAAGGGAAAGATCGTTGCCGGTTATTGGGGTGAAAAAGGAGTAGGTAAAAAGTCTATTTTTGCTGCATGAAAATAGCTTCAGCCTTCAATTATTTTTTTGGAAGAATATTGAATAAGAGGAATGTGCGTATCAATCACTCACTTAATTACCTGCACCGGAAACGGGAGATAGACAGGAATTATATGGACTATATCCGCCTGGCCACGCTGGAACTGGTGGCAACGGAGATCAATAAAAAGAACAGACCCGGTGCGGTTGCAGAGTTAGGCGTGTATAAAGGCAAATTCGCACGCTATATCAACCAGTATTTTCCTTCACGGAAATTGTACTTGTTTGATACGTTTGAAGGATTTGATAAAACAGACATAGCAACCGAATTACAAAAGAGTTTCTCTTCCGGCGAACAGGATTTCAGCAATACTTCGGTTGAGGGGGTTTTAAAACAAATGCCCTTTCGGGAAAAATGTATCATCAAACAGGGATATTTCCCTGCATCAGCCGAGGGCATGGAAGAAGAATTTATTTTTGTAAGCATCGATACCGACCTGTATGAACCTATTTACAGCGGACTGAATTATTTTTACCCAAGACTAATGAAGGGAGGTTATATTTTTGTACACGATTATAATAATGACGGTTATAAAGGTGCAAAGGTTGCCGTGGAAAAATTCTGTGCAGAGCAGGGCATCAGTAAAACACCCATTCCAGACAGTGGCGGTACAGTAGTACTGGGTAAATGATAGGGTTAAACGTCTCCTTCCATCAGGTCCGGCCTTCTTTCAGCAGTTCGCTTCACTGCCTGCTCATGCCGCCACTCTTCAATTAATTTATGGTTGCCGCTCATTAAAATTTCCGGCACTTTCCAGCCGCGGAATTCTTCGGGTCTTGTATAAACAGGAGGCGCTAATAAATTATCCTGGAAGGAATCTGTAAGTGCAGAAGTTTCATCATTTAATACACCGGGTATCAACCGGCCAATGGCGTCTACCAAGACCGCAGCGCCAAGTTCTCCGCCACTCAGCACATAATCACCGATCGAGATCTCTTTGGTAATAAAATGATCCCGCACACGCTGGTCGATGCCTTTGTAATGTCCGCAAATGAGCAGTAAATTATTTTTTAAAGAAAACTGGTTTGCCATTTTCTGGTTGAAGGTCTCACCATCCGGCGTTAAAAAGATCACCTCATCATAGGTCGTTTCTTTTTGTAAACCCTCAATGGCATTTACCAGTGGCTCGATCATCATTACCATGCCGGCACCACCACCAAAAGCATAATCATCCACCTGGGCTCTTGCATAAGTAGTGTGATCCCTGAGGTTGATCACATTCACTTCCAGCAATCCTTTATCCCTTGCCCTCTTCATGATGGAATGCGCAAAAGGGCTTTCTAATAAATTCGGAACAACGGATATGATGTCGATTTTCATTTTACAAAGTAAATGAAAACTTTGGTACCGGTGGAACCACATAGGAACATAGTCAACAATAGAAGACATATGAGTCTGTGTTCTCTATGCTGCTATGTGGTTCAAAATTGGAGTTTTAGAATTTTTTTCTATGAAGGTCCTGTAAACTCATCAAGGTCTCTTTTATCCTTCTTCGTGGGCCTTCCCTGTTTACTCATTCTTTTACCTGTATGAAACACGGCTGCCTGGAATTTAATTCGGTCAAGCTCTTCAGGAGGGGTAATGTCTTCGTAATATTTTATGGCATCACTATATTGAACACGATGATCCAGTAATGCTATTACTTTTATTACCCAGCGTTTACTTTCCGTCTTTACTTCATATTCGTCGCCAACATGCACGGTTCGGGATGCCTTGGCATTATCCTTATTATGTTTTATCTTACCGCCATCACAAGCATCTGCTGCCTGGCTACGGGTCTTAAAAAGTCGTATAGCCCAAAGGTATTTATCCAGCCGCAGCTTATCTTTTTCCATTATCCAAAAATAAATCCTTTTATCACATTGCCGCCTGTAGGTTATGCCTATTTGCTTAATTTTATTTATCTAAAACCTAACGTATGAATTTTAAGAATTTCAAATTGGTGATCCTTTTTATCTGTTTTGTTCAATTTACGTGGGCGCAAAGAGGCGGAACAAAATGGACCCCCGATGGTAATGCTTATACCAGGATTAAAGAAGGTAACATAATCAGGGTTGATGTAAAGACAGAAGCAGAAACGATCATCATAAGAAAAGAACAGCTTACAGTACCCGGAACCACAAAAACACTAACCCCCCAGTCATATGCCTTCAATACCAATAATACGAGACTGCTGCTGTTTACCAATACGGCTAAGGTTTGGCGTTACAATACCAGGGGCGATTACTGGGTACTGGATATTCTTTCCAACAAATTAAAACAAATGGGCAGAACACTGCCGGCACAATCACTTATGTTCGCAAAATTTTCACCCGATGGCAGGAAATGTGCTTATGTGAGTGAACACAATTTATTTGTAGAAGATGTAAGCTCGGGTGTGATAACGAAACTTACCAGGGACGGCAACAGGAAAGTGATCAACGGAACTTTTGACTGGGTATATGAAGAGGAGTTCGGCTGCAGGGATGGATTCAGGTGGAGCCCTGATGGAAGCAGGATCGCCTTTTGGCAGGTAGATGCCAGTAAGATACGTGACTACTATATGTTGAATACAACCGATAGTATCTATTCGCAGGTAATACCGGTTGAATATCCAAAAGTTGGTGAAGCACCATCGCCTACAAGGATCGGGGTCATTAGTATTGACAATGGCGCTATCCGCTGGATGGACATTGAAGGAGACCCGCAACAGAACTACCTGCCAAGGATGGAATGGTCGGGTTTGAATGAATTGATCGTACAGCAACTCGACCGCAAGCAACAGGAAAGCAAGTTAAAATATTGTAACGCTACAGATGGCAGCAGCCGTACCTTCTGGGCCGAAAACAGCGAAGCATGGGTTGACCTGAATGCGGATGACCCCAGCGGCTGGAACTGGGTAAATAAAGGAATGGATTTTATCTGGGTAAGTGAAAAGGACGGTTGGCGCCATATTTATAAAATAAGCCGCGATGGTAAAACGGAAACACTTTTGACCAAAGGTAATTATGATATCGGGGAGATAAAGTGTATTGATGAGGCTAATAATTATATTTATTTCAGCGCTTCACCGCTTAACCCAACTCAAATGTATTTGTACCGGGTGAATGTTGAAAAGGCGAACATTTTACAAAAAGTAAAAAAGATCGTTTCAAAACCAAAAGAAGACCCGGAGTCTGTAAGTGGTATGGAACTAAAAGGTACACATGCGTACGATATATCTCCAAATGGCAAATTTGCCACGCATTCTTTCTCCAGTCATAACACGGCACCGGTAAGGGAATGGATATCATTACCGGATAACAAACCACTGAACCCGGCAAAGAGCATTGCATTGAACGTAAAGAAGGATAATAATATCAACATAGAATATTTAAGGATCATCACCGATGATAATATCATACTGGATGCATGGATCAACAAGCCGAAAAATTTTGATTCCACAAAAAAATATCCTGTTGTATTCTTTGTGTATGGCGAACCGGCCTCATCAACTGTTATGGACAGGTATGGCAACCATGATAATTTTTTATATAATGGTGACATCAGGGGCGATGGTTATGTGCAGGTTGCCATTGATAACCGCGGCACGCCCATGCTTAAGGGTGCTGCCTGGAGAAAATCCATTTACAGGAAAGTGGGTCACATCAATGTTGTTGACATGGCCAAAGGATTTAAGAAAATGATGGAACTAAGTCCTTATTTCGACAGGGACCGCATAGCTGTATGGGGATGGAGTGGCGGCGGTTCATCAACATTGAACCTTTTATTCAGGTATCCCGAAATATTTAAGACCGGTATTTCCATCGCAGCTGTTTCCAACCAGTTGTTCTATGATAATATTTACCAGGAAAGGTATATGGGACTTCCGCAGGAGAACCGGGAAGATTTTATAAATGGTTCACCGGTCACTTATGCAAAAAATCTTACCGGAAATTTATTGTACATCCATGGCACGGGGGATGACAATGTTCACTTTTCCAACGCCGAAGTTTTAGTGAATGAGTTGATAAAACACAATAAGCAATTTCAATACATGCCTTATCCTAACCGGACACATGGTATTTCAGAGGGGGCGGGCACAGGACTTCACCTGTCAACCTTGTATACAACTTTTTTGAAAAAGAATTGTCCTCCGGGAGCAAGATGATAAGAGCAATAGCCACGGATTAAAAGTATTGATACACAGATAGCACGGATTTCTTCTGTGGTATCTGTGACTATCTGTGGTTACGTTTTATGTAAGAACTCACAATTTCTCTCCATGCCGGCTCATATCCAGCCCCAGTCTTTCCTCCTCGCCTGGTTGGCAAAAACAGCGGTAAGCATGAAACCAACTATACCGCCAACGCCATGATATTTACTTGTATAGTATGTAATGGTTATGTCGTAAAAATAGGGAATTATATAATGCGTGATCTTTCTCTTATCAACATGTTATGGATAAATAATAATGCGTTCCTTTTAAAGAACGCATTATGTATAGTTGAGTTGTGAGTTGCTTTAAACTTTCCGGCCCGGGTATTGTTCCAATGCTTTTTCCAGGCAATCCATTGCTGCATTGATGGCGGTAACGTTGATCACATAGGCTAAGCGTACTTCATGCTTACCCAGTCCGGGGGTACTGTAAAAACCCGTAGCCGGTGCAAGCATCACCGTTTGGTTATTGTATGAAAAAGATTCCAGCAGCCACTGGCAGAATTTATCCGAATCATCTATGGGCAATTTCGCCATGGCATAAAAAGCGCCACCGGGGTTAGGACAAAAAACACCGGGTATGGCATTCAGTCTTTTTACAATGGTATCACGCCTCAATTTATATTCTGCCTTGGTGGTATCAAAATAATTGTCAGGCAGGTCAACAGCAGCTTCGCCTAATATCTGTGCAAAGGATGGGGGACTTAATCTTGCCTGCGCAAATTTCATGGTGGCATCCAGTAAGGCTTTGTTCTTTGTAACAAATGCGCCAATGCGGCCACCGCAGGCGCTATAACGCTTACTGATGGTATCCATTAATACCACGTGGTCATCCACGCCGGTCAGGTGCATGGCGCTGGTATGCGTGCCTTCGTAACAAAATTCACGGTAGGCTTCGTCAGCAAATAAAAATAAATTGTGTTTGATGATGAGCTGCTTCAGTACTTCCATTTCTGCTGCGCTGTATAAATAACCTGTTGGATTATTAGGGTTGCAGATAACAATGGCTTTTGTCTTTGCAGTTATTACTTTTTCAAAATCTTCAATGGGTGGTAAGGCAAAACCATTTTCAATAGAGGAGAGGATCGGTTTTACAACAACACCAGCTTCAACAGCAAAGCCGTTGTAGTTGGCATAAAATGGTTCCGGAATAATCACTTCATCTCCCGCATCCATGCAGGCCATAAAGCCAAAGAGTATGGCTTCGCTGCCGCCGGTGGTAACAATGATCTGCCCTTCATTGATCTCGATGCCGTTCTTCTTATAATACTTAACTAATTTTTTACGGTAGCTTTCATTTCCTGCGCTATGGCTGTATTCCAAAACCTTAAAATCGCTTTTACGCACCGCATCCAAAACCTGTTTGGGGGTTTCAATATCCGGTTGTCCAATATTAAGATGGTATACCTTGGTACCCTTTCGCTTTGCAGCTTCTGCATAAGGAACCAGTTTCCTTATGGGGGAAGCAGGCATTTGCTTACCGCGATTACTTATTGCTAGCATCCTGCAAATATAAAGCAGAGTTTGCAGTTTTGATCCTTTGATTGGAACGGCTAAACCTAAGGATTATTCTTTTACCACAGATAACACTGATTCTTATCACATATAGCCACAGATCTGTGTTATCTGTGGATCAATCTGTGTGAATCTGTGGTTAGCTTATAATATTTCATTTAAGTTTGCAGATGCCAAATTTTACAACCGACAGCCGAATCATCGTTACCTGCAGCAACCGCTTGTCTCCTTATTTGCAAATGGAACTGGCAGAACTGGGATATAGACCTGAACGCGTGTTTAAAACGGGTGTTGAGCTTAAAGGAACATTGAAGGATTGTATCCGCATGAACCTAAGCTTACGCTGCGCCAGCCAGGTCTTATTTTCCTTAAAAGAATTCAATGCGGATAATGCAGATGACCTGTACAAAACACTGATCGATCATCCATGGGAAGATATCTTACATGTGGATGGATATTTTTCCATCAGCAGTAATGTAGATAACCCAACGATAAATAATTCTTTGTTCGCTAATGTAAAGGTCAAGGACGCGATAGTTGACCGGTTCAGGAATAAGACCGGGGAGCGTCCAAACTCGGGACCGGAATTGGATAAAACAGTTATCCATTTATATTGGAAAGAATCATTGGCTGAGATCTTCATTGATACATCGGGAGAAACCTTATCAAAACACGGGTATCGCAAGATCCCCGGTAAGGCACCCATGCTGGAGTCGCTTGCGGCTGCTACTTTGCTGGCAACCAGGTGGGACAGGAGTTCTCCATTCATCAACCCGATGTGTGGTTCAGGCACGGTAGCCATTGAAGCGGTATTGCTGGCAACAAAGCGTAAACCGGGTTTACTGCGATCCAATTATGCCTTTATGCACCTGGCCGGCTATGATGAACAATTTTATAATATTGAATTTAGAAAACTGGAAGAGCAGGTAATTGATCTGCCGGGGCTTAAAGTTATTGCAACAGATATCAGCGAAGACGCCGTGAATATTTCAAAGGTGAATGCAGGCATCGCAGGCGTTGAAGAATTTATTGAATTTCATGTTTGCGATTTTGAAGAAACAATTATCCCGGAGGAGGAGAGTGGTGCAGTTTATTTTAATCCTGAGTACGGTGACCGCCTGGGTGTTGAAGCTGAACTTGAAATCACTTATAAGCGCATTGGCGATTTTTTAAAGAAGAAATGCAAGGGTTACTTTGGCTATATTTTTACGGGCAACCTTGAGCTGGCA
>Ga0193706_1000982_pt1 | contig 13873 bp, 15 predicted proteins | sample U3c1metaG_FD_160130 | JGI IMG/M metagenome (GOLD analysis project Ga0193706, IMG submission 160130) | Soil microbial communities from a riparian zone of the East river system, Colorado, United States - U3c1 | ecosystem: Environmental > Terrestrial > Soil > Riparian zone | place: USA: East River... | reverse complement strand
TCTCCGGGCGCTTGATCTCCCACGGCTCGCCCGAGCGATGGCCCAGCCCATCTTCGTCGACCTGCGCAACGTCTATCCGCCCGAGGAGGTGGAGGAGGCGGGCCTGCGCTGGCACGGCGTCGGCCGCGCCGGCTAATCGGGGGCGGGCCGTGGCCGCAACCGTTTCGCTTGCGAATCGTTCACGCGAGCATGATCGGAAAAGTGGGCACCGGTTTTCCGTTCAGCATGCCGCAGAAATTGCCAGAGGGATGAGGAGAGGCGCGATGAGGAACATGATCTTGCTCGGCATGCTGGCGCTCGGAGCGGCCGGCTGCGCCTCGAGTTCGGAGCGCGAAAGCGTTTCCGACGCGCCCGCCGCGCCCCCGCAGGCGACCGCCGACGTTCGCGATTCCGGCGGAATGACGAAGGCCCGGGCCAACATCGTCCAGGTCGGCACCGATCTTCGGGTCCGGATCGAGGCCTCGGGGATGGCGCGCGGCGCTTATGGCGCTCACGTCCACGAAACCGGCCGCTGCGATCCGCCCGGCTTCACCACTGCAGGCGCCCACTGGAACCCGAGCGGGCGCAAGCACGGCAAGGACAATCCGGCCGGGATGCACAAGGGCGACCTTCCCAATCTCCTGGTCGGCACCGACGGCCGAGGCATTTTCGAGATCACCATCCACGACGCCGTGCTGAGCGGGCAGGGCGGCTCCGTCCTCCTCGACGGCGACGGCGCCGCCATCGTCATCCACGCCGCCCCCGACGATTTCCGGACCGATCCCTCCGGCAACAGCGGCGCCCGAATCGCCTGCGGCGTTTTGGGCTGAGCCTGGCCCTCTCCCCATTGTGGGAGAGGGTTGCGCAGCCTTGGCGAGCCACTTGGCGAGCTTAGGCGAAGCTGGGTGAGGGGTTCGGCGCTCGAAGAGCGCCCGGCTTGGCGTTGAGCCAAGCCGTTCGCTCGGCCTTCGCCCCACCCTCTCCCACGAGCGGGAGAGGAAGAATGCCCTTAGATCGCCTCGCCTGCCTCGCGCGCCCTTTCCACCCGGGTGGCCTCGAGCTCCGCGATCCTCCGCGATCCGGTCCAGAGCGCGATCAGGGTGAAGGGCGGAACCACATAGAGCCAGAATATACCCGCGCTCAGGCTCCCGGTCACGTCCGCCATCTTGCCCGCGAAATAGGGCCCGAGCGCGAGCCCGACCATCGTCGTTCCGAGCACATAGGTCGCGCCCGCCGTCGCGCGCATCCTCGGCAGAACCACGTCCTGAAGGCTCGCCACCGCCGCCCCGACCCAGGCCGACCCGAACAATTGCGCCACCGGGCTCGCCCAGTAGAAGGTCGCGAGGCTGTCGGTCGTGAACATCACGAAGACCGCCGGCATGGGCAGCACGACCGAGAGCATATTGACGAACAGCCGTCCGCGCGTGTCTCGGCGCCGCCACAGGTCCGAGATGATCCCGCCGGAAATCACGCCGATCGCCGCAGCAAAGGCCGCGGACCAGCCGAGGATGATCGATGCCTCGTCGCGCGCCGTCATCCCTTCCAGGATACGGGCCGCATCGGCGGGCCCGGCATAGAAGGTGCGCAGCAGATAAGGCGGCGCCCAGAAGCTGATCGCGTAGGTCATGAACGAGATGCTTCCGAACGCGACGGCCAGCATTATCACCGTCGGTGAGCCCCAGATCAGGCGATGAGTCGCCGGATCCCGATGGCGAAGCGACTGGACCCAGGAGAAGACCGCATAGACCCCGAGCCCGTAGGCCAGCCATTGCGGCCAGTCGCCGGTCAGGAAGATGAGGGCCGCGACCGCCGCGCTCACGCCCGCCAGCGCCATCAGGTTTGCCGCCAGCGCCCCCGGTATCCGGGCCGCGCTGAGCAGGGTCAGAGGCGGAAGGATCGCGAGCAGCTCGCGGCCGAAATTGCGCCACGCGTCGGGCCTCACCACCGGCTGCGGCAGACGGTCCGAAGCGCCCCTTTGCGGCTCGCGCAGCGACAGCACCCACAAGGCGAGCAGAAGGCCGGGAATGCCGACCGCGAGGAAGGCGGCCTGCCAGCCGACCAGGCCCAGCGGCGCTTCCGCCGCGCTCGGCCAGGCCGCGTTCCAGCGGCTGCTGACCAGCCCTCCGATCGGGAGGCTCAGTCCGCCGCCGACATAGAGGCCGGCGGAGTAGATGGAGAGCGCGGTCCCCCTCTTCTCCTTGGGGAAATAATCGGAGATCATCGAATAAGCCGCGGGCGAGGCGCTCGCCTCGCCTATGCCGACCCCGATCCGCGCCGTTGCAAGCATCCCGAACGAGGTCGCGAAGCCGGACATGGCCGTCATGCTCGACCAGAGGGTCAGCCCGATCGCGATCAGCCGACCCCGGTACCAGCTATCGGCGAGCCGCCCGAGCGGGATCCCGAACAAGGCGTAGAAGACGGCGAAGGCGGTTCCGTAGAGGAAGCCGATCTGGGCGTCGTCGAGGTGGAGGTCGGCCTTGATGTCCTGGGCGAGGATCGAGATGATCTGCCGGTCGATGAAATTGATGATGTAGACCAGGACGAGGACGAAGAGGGCGTACCAGCCATAGGTGGAAACGCGCACGGGCGGCTGCGCGGCTGGCTCCTCGGTCGCCATGGATCCCCTCTCGATTGTTCTTGTCTTTGCATCTGGCTAGCAGAGACGCGCGCTTTGGCAACAAGGGTATGATGATGGCGGCTTCCGTCCTGTTCGTGTGCCTCGGCAACATCTGCCGCTCTCCGCTCGCCGAGGCCGCCCTCCGCGCCGAGGCCCAGAGGCGCGGGCTCGACGTCCATATCGACAGCGCGGGCACCGGCGACTGGCATCTCGGCCACCCGCCCGACCGGCGCGCGGCCGCGGTGGCGGGCCGCAACGGAATCGACATCTCCCACCTTCGCGCGCGCCAGGTGACGCCCGACGATTTCCGCCGCTTCGATCATATCGTCGCTCTCGATGCCCAGAATCTGCGCGACCTTCGCGCGATGCGCCCCGCCGACGGCAAGGCGGAGCTCTCGCTTCTTCTCGACCATGTCGAAGGGCGGCAAGGGCAGGCGGTCGCCGATCCTTATTATGGCGGCGAGGAGCATTTCGACGTCACCTGGGGCGACGTCGAGGCCGGCGCCAGGGCCCTCGCCGACCGGATCGAAAAAAGCGGATGAGCGCATTCGCCCGAAGGGTGGCCGAGCTGACCGGAGTCCCGGAGGATCAGCTCGAGCGGCTCGCGGGCGGCGATCTTTCCGAAGTGCTCCTGCTCCGCCGCCCCGACGGCCGCTGCACCGTCGCCAAGGGAGGACCCGCGGCCGGCACCGAGGCGGCGATGCTTCGATCGCTGGCCGGCGCCGGCGCTCCGGTGCCGATGGTCGAGGGCGAGCATGACAATATCCTGCTTCTCGAGCATGTCCCGAACGACGCCGTGTTCAGCGCCAATGCCTGGGCCGATATCGGCGCCGCCTTGCGCCGCCTCCACGTCCAGCAGCTCGAAAGCTATGGCTGGCCGGTCGATTATCGCCTCGGTACCGTCCTCATCGACAACCGACCCGCGGCGAACTGGCCTGCCTTCTGGGGCGAGCAGCGCCTGGCCTCGGCCGCTTCGATCCTCGACCGCCCGACCCGCGAGCGCGTCGAGGCCCTCGTCCGACGGCTTCCCGATCTGCTCCCGGCCGCGCCGCCCCCGAGCTTCCTCCACGGCGATCTGTGGAGCGGCAACATCCTGGTCTCGGAAGGCCGGCTCGCCGCTTTGATCGACCCTGCCTGCTATGGCGGCGACCGCGAGGTCGATCTCGCCATGCTGACCCTGTTCGACACGCCGCCCGAGCCTTTCTGGGAAGCCTATGGCGAGCCCGAGCCCGGCTGGGAGGAGAGGCGTTCCCTCTACCAGCTCTTCCCCGCTCTGGTTCACCTGCGCCTGTTCGGATCCGCCTACCAGACGATGGTCGATCGCTTGCTTTCGCAGGTCGGCTCCTGAGCGGCATTCGCGAGTCGGCCCGCCCATCGAGCTGAACAGGCGACTTTCGGGCCTCGAAAGGATTAGATGTGGGTTGGGAGGGGCCGTGATTCGGATTGCCAACCTGGAGCTGCACGTCGCGCATAGCTGCAACCTCGCCTGCGCGAGCTGCTCCCATTATTCGAACCATAATCACAAGGGTCTGGTCTCTCCCGCGGAAGCATTGCGCTGGATACTGCCCTGGTCGACCCGGCTGAGGCCGGTCATGTTCTCGCTTCTGGGCGGCGAGCCGGCGATCAATCCGGAGCTCGCGGCCTTCGTCCCGATGGCGCGGGCCTGCTGGCCCAAGGCTCGGATCAGGATCGCGACCAACGGGCTGCTGCTCGCGCGGCATCCCGACCTTCCCGGACTCCTGGCCAAGGCAGGCGATACGATCCTCGAGCTGTCGATCCACCATGCGTCCGACGCCTATCGGGCGCGGCTCGAGCCCGTGTTCGACCTGATCCGGTCCTGGATCCGCGACCACGGGATTCGGGTGCGCCTGGTCCATTCCTACCGGGAGTGGACTCGCCGCTATCACGGCTTCGGCGCGGCGATGGAGCCGTTCGATGACGGCCGGCCGAGGGAAAGCTGGCTGAACTGTCCGGCACGCTGTCCGCAATTGTTCGAAGGCAGCATCTGGAAATGCGCGCCGTTGGCCTATCTCGGCATTCAGGACCGGAAATACGGGCTGTCCGAGGCGTGGCGGCCCTATCTCGATTATGCGCCCCTCGAGCCGGGCGCCGGGCAGGCCGAGATAAAGCGGTTCTTCGCCCGCGAGGAGGAACCGTATTGCGGCATGTGCTCGGGCAGGCCCCGGCGCTTCGATCTGCCGTTGCCGCTCCCGGAAAGGATTCCGGGAACCGTCTTGGCGTGAGCGACCGGCTGGGCATTCTTCCGCATTCTACCGGCCCGGTTCATCGGCGCATCTTCGCGCTCGCCCGGGGATGCTGGAGGGGCTGGGCTCAGCCCGCCGGGTCCCGTTTGAGCGGATAGGAAGCGACGAGGCTGTAGATCGGCCCGTGCGCTCCGAGCTCGCTCTCGTAGAGCCGGAACTCGTCGACCGCGAACCTCTCGCCGGTAAGCGCCCCCGAATCCTCGATCCGGGCCTGGACCGGCCCGCCGCCGCGCCCAAGCCGCGCCAAGGTGATGTGCGGCATATAGGCCCGCCGGTCCGGCTCCACCCCGGCGCGAAGGCAGGCCTGGTCGATCTTCTTGTGAAGCGCCTTGAGCGGTTCGTGCGGAGTCACGCCGGCCCAGATCGTCGTCGGCTGCCCGCGCCGCTCGAATGCGCCGATCCCGCTCAGGGCGATCTCGAAAACCGGATGGTGGACCGCGCCCAGCGCGGCGTGGACATCGCCGGCGACATGCCGGTCGACCTCGCCGATGAAGCGCAGGGTGAGATGGAGCTGGTCCTCGTCGAGCCAGCGCGCGCCGCGCACCCCGCCCATTGCGGCGAGCAGCCGCTGGCGGATCGGCCGCGGCGGACGGATGGCGGCGAACAGTCGGCGCATGGTGACCGTCCCCTTAACCGTGCGCGCTCCGCCCGCGAACCGGTTTTCCTTGAATATGACCCGCATTCCCACGATATTATCGAAAGGCGGCGCCGGTTTTTCGCCGTCAAAGGAGCGAATGAAAATGGCAAATGGATTTGACCCGCGCGCGACCGCATCGCCGCAGCCGGCGACTATCGGCGCCGGCCGGGACAGCGTGGCCTTCGACGCGGGCCTGCGGTCCCATATGCTTTCCGTCTACAATTATATGGCCTCGGGCGTCCTGCTCACCGGCATCGTCGCCTTGCTTTTCTCGCGCGGCGGCGTGGATTCCCCGGCGGCCCAGGTATTCCTCAACGGCGGCCCCCTCGCCTGGGTGATCATGCTCTCGCCTCTGGCGCTGGTCATGATCATGAGCTTCGGAATCAACCGGATCTCGACCGTGGCGGCCCAGGCGATGTTCTGGGTCTATGCGGTTCTGATGGGCCTCTCGCTGTCGACGATCTTCCTCGTCTACACATCCGGCTCGATCGCCCAGACCTTCTTCGCGTCGGCCGCGGCCTTCGCCGGTCTCAGCCTCTGGGGCTATACGACCAAGAAGGATCTCTCCGCCTTCGGCACCTTCCTGATCATGGGCCTGGTCGGCCTGATCATCGCGATGATCATCAACGTCTTCATGAAGTCGACGACGATGGATCTCGTGATCAGCGCCATCGGCGTCCTCCTGTTCGCGGGCCTCACCGCCTACGACACGCAGAAGATCAAGAGCATGTACTTCGCCGTCGCCGGAAGCGATTTCGCCGGCAAGGCGGTCGTGATGGGGGCGCTGACCCTCTATCTCGATTTCATCAACCTGTTCCTCTTCCTGCTGCGCTTCATGGGCAGCCGCGACTAAGCTATTGGGGATCGACAATGGGAAGGCCCGGCGGCGACGCCGGGCCTTTTCTTTTGCCCCGACCGGGCTCATCGTGACCCGATCAGGAGGGCAGGGAGATGGACCTCAATCTCGTCTGGGCCGCGCTCGTCGGCGCATTGCTCGGCTCGCTCGCCGACTGGCTGTTCGCGGGCGTGATATTCCACGGCCGCTACCAGCTCACCCCCGACACCTGGCGCCCCGGCGCCCGGGAACGCGGCCGGATCATCCTGGCCCAGGGCCTCGCTCTCCTCACCGCCGGCGCCTTCGTTGCTCTGGCCTGGAAGCTCCATCAGACCGACGCTCAGGGCGCGCTCAAGCTCGCGGCGATGATCTGGCTGATCGGCCCACTCCCGCTCCTGCTCGCCAACGCCCTCTTCATCCGGGTCGACCATCTGGTCACCGCAACCCACGCCGCCGGCTGGCTGGCCAAGCTCCTCCTGATCGCCGCCGCAACCGCCTGGTTCCTGGCCTAGAAAACCCTCCCCCCTTGTGGGGGTGGGATACGAAGACTTGGCGGCTTTGCCGCCTAGTCGGAGTTGGGTGAGGGGTCGGGCGCTCGAAGAGCGCCCGCCTCGGCCTACCCCAGCGCCCGCCCAAACCAGTCCAGAGTCCTCTGCCACGCAAGCTTCGCCGCCGCCTCGTTGTAGCGCTCGGCCGACGTATCGTTGTGGAAGGCATGGTTCACGCCGTGATAGACATGCCATTCCACCGTCTTTCCCGCCGCCTTGAGCGCCTGAGCCCAGGGCAGTCCGGTCCCGTTCACCCTGTCGTCGAGCCCGGCGAAGTGAAGCAGCATCGCCGCTTCCACTCTCGGCGCCAGCGCCGGATCGAGCCCCGAGCCGTAAAAGGCCACGCCCGCGTCCAGCTCATCCCCTGCCGTCGCGGCGATCCGGTTCACCATCGCTCCGCCCCAACAGAAGCCGACAACGCCCACCTTGCCGTTCGCGCCCGGCAACGCTCGCACCACGCGGAGAGTCGCCACCGCATCCGCCACCGACTGGCTCAGGTCGAGCTTGCCGATCGCCTCTCGCGCCGCATCCTGGTCCGCCGGAGTTCCGCCCGTCGGAGAGAGGAAATCGGGCGCCACCGCACGATATCCGGCCAGAGCCGCCCGCCGCGCCACGTCCTCGATATGGGCGTTGAGGCCCCGATTCTCGTGGACGACCAGGACGGTCCCGAGTGGCGCCGAAGCGCGCGCCGGCTCGGCCTGATAGCCCTTCATCATCCGTCCGCCGCCGACCGGCCAGCTCATCCTTCGCCCGACGTTTCGCTTGTCGTCGGCCTCGATCACCGCCGCCGCCGCCGGATCCGCCGAGATGCTCGCCAGAAGCAGCGAAGCCGCCGCGGCGCTGCCCGCGATCCGGGTCATCTCCGCCATGAAATCGCGCCGGTCCATGCCGACATGGGTGTATCGATCGTAAAGCGCGATCGCGGCGTCGCGAGTCTTCCGATTCATTTCTCTCTCCCGTCATCCCCGCGGATGCGCGGATCCAAGCTGCCTTCGAACGAGGATCGAAGGGCGGCCGAGTGAGCTTTGCTCTTCTCAGGCCGGTGCGGCCGCGCCCTCCTTCGCTTTCTGCTCGGCGATGATAGAATCGTCGATCTCGCGCGCCCGCACCGAGGCCGGTCGCTGGAACAGCCGCCCGCAATAGGCCTCGAAGGCCGGCCTCTTCTCGATCGACCCGAACATCATTCCCCAGCCGATCTGCGAACCGACATAGACGTCCGCCGCGGTGAAACGGTCGCCGCAAATATAGTCGCCGGCGCCCGCCGCCCGCTCAAGCGCGTCGATCGTCTCCTCGAAGCTTCCGTAACCGGCCATCATCTTCTTCTCGGCCGGCGCCAGCAGGCCGAGCGACTTGCCGGTCACCGCCGACTCCACCGGCCCCGCCGCGAAGAACATCCATCGGAAATAGGGGCCCCGGCGCGGGTCGCCGAGCGGCGGCGCCAGTCCCTTGTCCGGAAAGGCGTCGGCCAGATAGGCGCAGATCGCCGCCGCCTCGGTGACCACCGTGTCGCCATGCTTGATCGCCGGCACCTTCCCCATCGGATTGACCGCGAGATACTCCTCGCCCTTCATCGAGGTCCCATAGTCGAGCAGCACGGTCTCGTACGGCTCCCCGACTTCCTCGAGCATCCACCGGGCGATCCGGCCGCGGGACATGGGGTTGGTATAGAAGGTGAGTGTGTCGGCCATTTTCGCGCTCCCGGCTGCATTCGGCCGCACATTAGCGTTTCCGCCCGATCAAGGGGAGTAGGGCGTTCCCGCCCGGCGCGCTTCGAGACACGACGTTGCTCAAAAGCGAAGCGCGGGGTTTCCTTTCTCGCTCAATCCCTTGTAGGTTCCGGTCCGACGCTGCCGACCCAGCAGCGGAAAACGGGAGGGTGGCGATGGGTGTGAAGTCGATTGTGAGAGCTTCCGCGCTGGCGATCGGATTTGGCGCGTTGTTGGCGGGCACCATTCCCGCCGTCGAGACCGCCGCGATGGCGAAGCCCAAATCGGCCAGCGACGATACCAGTCGAAGGGTCTGTCGGATCTTGACGCCCACCGGATCGCGCATGACCAAGCGCATCTGCAAGACGCAGGCGGAGTGGGAGAGGAGTCAGGACAGGACTCAGGACGGGGTCCTGCAGCACCAGATCAACGAGACGACCCTGCTCGAACGCTCTGCCGGTCCGCGCTAGCGCGAGATGGCGGAGAAGGGGCCGGGGCCGGAAGGCTTCGTCAGTTGCTTGCCGACTGGATTGACGTCACTCCGCGATAGAGCGCGGTGGAGATCAGCGCGCGCAGCGACTGAAGATCGACGGTCAGCTCCTCGCTTTCATTGGTGCAGATTTCGATATAGCCGGCGAATTGCCGGATTGCCTGCGTCTCGGCGGCGCTCCCGGGCTCGCTGAGGACCAGGTCGCGGGCAGAGGCCGGGTTGCGCGCCGCGACGCAGAGCGCGAAATCCTCGGAGACGTTGAGCGGCGACATCCTTGCGAGCGCCGACTTCAGGCTAGCGAAATCCACCTGGCCGATCTCGGCCCGAAGGAAATGGTCGGCCAGGCTTCCGACCATGCTGGACGTCCGGAACGTCAGCTCTGCCCCGTTTCTCCCGATGCAGGTGTCGGTTCCGGTCAGCGCTTGCGAGGCGGCGTACGCCTGTGCGTCACTGAGATAGGGAAGGGAGAGCGTCTGGCGCGCCCAGCGCGGCCGTGCCTTGGCCAGGCATGCCGACAGGCTTCGCAAGGCCTGCCTTTGCTCGGGGGAATCGGGACTCGGCTGGATCGTCAGCGCCGGCGCGGACGGCTGGGCCTGGATGGGCGCCGCGCCGATGGCCAGCAATGCGGCAAGATAAAGCTTGACCATGAGTGTGCCTCCCGCTTCGATTCCCGGCCATTGATGCGCTCTTGGAGACCGAAACGGAAGCGCCGATGAGCAACGGCTTCAGTGCGGCGCGGAGCGGTGGCGAAGCAACTCGCCCACCGTCACCACCCGGTAGCCCCGCGCCTTCAGTCCGTCGACGACGAGTGGAAGTGCCTCGCGGGCGATCCGGTTCGATTTGTACATGAGGTGCATGAGGATGATCGAGCCGGGCCGCGCCTCGGCGAGCATCTGCTCCGCATAATCCCGAGGAGTCGTGGCGCCGGGCGGGTCCTCCACGTCCCACATGACCATCCGATAGCCGTGCCGCTCGATCGCTCGGGGCAGCCCGATCAGCTTCTTGCCGTAGGGCGGGCGGAACAGGTTCGGGGCCGTAACTCCGGCACGGCGCAGCAGCGCGTCGGCGCGTGCGATCTCACGGTCGTAAAATGCCGCCGGCCTTCCGACCATCCGGACGTGGCTGAAGCTGTGATTGCCCACCTCGTGCCCGCCCGCGAGGATCCGCCGGACCAGATCCTCCCGTCCGTCCACCTCCCCGCCGATCAGGAAGAAGGTGGCGTGCGCGCCGCGCGGCGCCAGGATCCCGGTCGCCCATTCCACCCCTTGCGGCGTCGGCCCGTCGTCGAAGCTGAGCGCGATCAACCGCTCCTTGGTCTCGACACGGCAGATCGCCTCGCCGGCCAGCGAAAAGCAGCGCGCCTTGCTGATCTGGAACATGAGGGCGGCGAAGGCGACGAGCAGGGCCCCGGCGGCCAGGCTTCCGAAGGCGATGCGGCGGGCGCGTTTCGTCATTCAGCCCCTGCCTCTACCGTCACTCCCGCGGAGGCGGGAGTCCAGACTGAGTTCGGACTGGTGCGAAGGCTGGTCTGGATTGACCTGCAGCCCTCTCCGCCTCCCGCTTTTCGGTGGCACGTCGGGGAAGGGGCCAGGCGGAGGAGGCCGACCCGAAGGTCCTAGGCCTGCTCCTCCGGCTGCCCCTGCTCGCCCTCGCCCTCGCCCTCGGCTTCGGGCGCCTTCTTGCCCTTCTTCCGGCTCGCCTTGGGCGGTGCCGCGACGATCTCGAACGAAGGCGCATTGTCCTTGATCGTGACCTTGACCTCGCCGCCGTGGATCAGCTTGCCGAACAGCAATTCCTCGGCGAGCGGCTGCTTGATCTTCTCCTGGACGAGCCTTCCCATCGGCCGGGCGCCGTAGAGCTTGTCGTAGCCGCGGCTGGTCAGCCAGGCCTTGCTCTCGTCGTCGAGAACGATGTGGACGTTGCGGTCCGCGAGCTGAAGCTCGAGCTGAAGGATGAACTTCTCGACCACCCGCGCGACCACGTCCGGCGGCAGGTAATGGAAGGGTACGATCGCATCGAGCCGGTTGCGGAACTCGGGCGTGAACATCCGCTTGATCGCTTCCTCGTCCTCGCCCTCGCGGGTCTGCGAGCCGAAGCCGACGCCCTCCCGCGCCATGTCGGAGGCGCCGGCATTGGTCGTCATGATCAGGATGACGTTGCGGAAATCGACGGTCTTGCCGTGATGGTCGGTCAGCTTGCCGTTATCCATCACCTGCAGGAGGATGTTGAACAGGTCCGGATGGGCCTTCTCGATCTCGTCGAGCAGAAGCACCGAATGCGGATGCTGGTCGACCGCGTCGGTCAGTAGCCCCCCCTGGTCGTAGCCGACATAGCCCGGGGGCGCTCCGATCAGGCGGCTTACCGAATGGCGCTCCATATATTCGGACATGTCGAAGCGCTGAAGCGGAATGCCCATGATCGAGGCGAGCTGGCGCGCCACCTCGGTCTTGCCGACGCCGGTCGGCCCCGAGAAGAGATAGTTTCCGATCGGCTTGTCGGGGTCGCGAAGCCCGGCCCGGCTCAGCTTGATCGCCGACGCGAGGACCGCGATCGCATCGTCCTGGCCGAACACGACGCGCTTCAGGTCGCGGTCGAGATGCTCGAGCGCCTTCTTGTCGTCGGTCGACACGTTCTTCGGAGGGATCCGGGCGATCGTCGCGATCACCGCCTCGATCTCCTTGATCGTGATCGTCTTCTTGCGCTTGTTCGGCGGCACCAGCATCTGCATCGCGCCGACCTCGTCGATCACGTCGATCGCCTTGTCGGGCAGCTTGCGGTCGTTGATGTAGCGCGCCGAAAGCTCGACCGCAGCCTTCACAGCCTCGGCCGTATATTTGACCTTGTGATGTGCTTCGAACGCGGAGCGGAGCCCGGCCAGGATCTTGATCGAATCCTCCACCGTCGGCTCGTTCACGTCGATCTTCTGGAACCGCCGAAGCAAGGCGCGGTCCTTCTCGAAATGGTTTCGAAACTCCTTGTAGGTCGTGGAGCCGATGCAGCGGATCGTCCCGCCCGAGAGAGCGGGCTTCAGAAGGTTCGAGGCGTCCATCGCCCCGCCCGACGTCGCTCCGGCGCCGATCACGGTGTGGATCTCGTCGATGAACAGGATCGAATCCTCGGTCTTCTCCAATTCGGTGACGACCGCCTTCAGCCTCTCCTCGAAATCGCCGCGGTAACGGGTTCCGGCCAGAAGCGCGCCCATGTCGAGCGCGTAGATGACCGAATCCTTGAGCACCTCGGGCACGTCGCCCTCGACGATCTTGCGCGCCAGCCCTTCGGCGATCGCGGTCTTGCCCACACCGGGATCGCCGACATAGAGCGGATTGTTCTTCGAACGGCGGCACAGGATCTGGATGGTCCGGTCGACCTCGGGCCCGCGCCCGATCAGCGGATCGACCCGGCCGGCCAGCGCCTTCTCGTTCAGATTGACGGTGAACTGTTTGAGCGCGGATTCGCTCTTCTTCTTGCCTTCCTCCTGCTTGCCTTCCTCGACCCCCTTCACCTCGGTCGGCTCGGCCGGGCTCTCGCCTTTGCCGACCCCGTGGCTGATGTAGGAGACCGCGTCCAATCGGCTCATGTCCTGCTGCTGCAGGAAATAGACGGCATAGCTCTCGCGCTCGGAGAACAATGCGACCAGAACGTTGGCGCCGGTCACCTCGTCGCGGCCGGAGGACTGGACGTGAAGGATGGCGCGCTGGACGACGCGCTGGAAGCCGCTGGTCGGGGAGGGGTCGGTCTCGCCCTCCACCTTCAGCGATTCCAGCTCGTTGTCGAGATAGATGCGGACCGCCTCGCGAAGCTCGTCCACGTCGACCCCGCAGGCCTGCATGACCCGCCCGGCATGGACGTCCTCGATCAGCGCGAGAAGCAGGTGCTCCAGGGTCGCATATTCATGCTTGCGGCCGCTCGCTTCGGCGAGCGCGGTGTGAAGCGTTTGTTCGAGTTCGCGGGCAAATGACGGCACCTGTTTACTCCTCTGGCCCGCGTCGATTCACGGGCCGCTTCGTCTCAATGTCGGGCTTCGGAGGCCCGTCATCAAGCAGCCGCCTGAAAAAGCTGGGGAAAAGGGCCCCATCCGGTCGGCGCCTGTCATTTCCTGAATAGATCCTCGGCACTTGCACGATGGTTAACGGCGGCTTCAATTTTTGCTTTCACCCGCGCGATCTCCGCTTCGAGCGCCGCGATCCTCTCGTGCAGCTCGTCGACCGAAAGCGGATCGAGATCCTGCTTCGCCAGAAGCGCCAGCGGATCGTCCGGCTTGGATGGGAAGAGCTCTTCCAGGTCCATGCCGTAAGAATCCCATCTCGCGCCCCCTCCTGTCAACAAATGCCGGTTGCAACGGGTCCATTTCGCGTCGAGCGTGACCTAATGAGCACCATCCCAGAGACGATGACCGCCATCGATCCGGCTCAGCCCGGCGGACCCGAAGTCCTCGAGCCGGTCGAGCGGCCGGTGCCCCGGCCCGGCCCCGGCGAGGTTCTGATCCGGATCGAGGCCGCCGGCGTGAACCGTCCCGACGTGATGCAGCGCCTCGGTTTCTACCCGCCGCCGCCCGGAGCCCCGTCCATTCCCGGCCTCGAAGTGGCGGGCACCGTCGCCGCCCTCGGCGACGGCGTCGAAAGCCACGCGATCGGCGAGAAGGTCTGCGCCCTGATCGCCGGCGGAGGCTATGCCCAATATTGCGTCGCCCCCGCCGGCCAGTGCCTGCCCGTCCCCGGCCCGCTGAGCATGGCCGAAGCCGCTGCCCTCCCCGAAACCTTCTTCACCGTCTGGTCGAATCTGTTCCAGCGCGGCGCC
>Ga0193706_1000981_pt1 | contig 13879 bp, 11 predicted proteins | sample U3c1metaG_FD_160130 | JGI IMG/M metagenome (GOLD analysis project Ga0193706, IMG submission 160130) | Soil microbial communities from a riparian zone of the East river system, Colorado, United States - U3c1 | ecosystem: Environmental > Terrestrial > Soil > Riparian zone | place: USA: East River... | reverse complement strand
CGGAATCGCGTTGAGTGTGCGTGGTGGTTCGTGGGCGCGGGTGGTGCGGCGCGTTCGCACGGCGGGCACTATTTGATGCGGCGATGCGCGTCGTACTCCCTCCACTTACACACAGCCTGTTGAGCGCGCGCGCTGTTCGCGAACCTCGCACCGCGCGATCGCGCCCCGCGTCACAATTCATCGTCCGACGCGCCCCGTACCCATTACTTACAATAGCTGCGGGCGGCAGGATCCCCGGCGGCGGCGGAGCCCTGTCCGAAGCGCCGGGCACGCCGCGCAGTCCCACCTTGCCACCCTGTCGTTATACAAGGCGCGAGTTGCGCAGCCGCCGCAGGGGATCCTGCCGCCCGCAGCGGCGTCCTCGCGAGTTGCGCAGCCGCCGGAGGGGATCCTGCCGCCCGTAGCGGCGTCCTCGCGAGTTGCGCAGCCGCCGGTGGGGATCCTGCCGCCCGCAGCGGCGTCCTCCTGCCGCCCGCAGCGGTCCTTCAGCGGCGTCCTCGCATGGCTGCGAGTGCGCGATCGCTAGCGAACCCAGTGGTGTTATGTAAAAAGCATGCCTCGTCCCGACGGCCGCTCGCTTACTACACCCCGACGCGTCGAAATGATCGTCGGCTTTCACCGACCCTCGGAGGGCTCCGTTCTCTATCGGGCGGGAGGAACGGTCGTCCTATGCACGGCATCGATCGACTCCAATGTCCCCGAGTTTTTGCGCGGCAAAGGGAAAGGGTGGCTCACCGCCGAATACCAAATGCATCCCCGCGCCAATCCTCCCCGGCGCGAGCAGCGCGAGGGCCGCGGTAAGCCGCCCAGTGGCCGGACGCAAGAAATCCAACGGCTCATCGGGCGCGCCCTCCGCGCCGCCCTCGATCTCGATCAGCTCGGCGAACGTACCATCGCCATCGACTGCGACGTGCTCGAAGCCGACGGCGGTACCCGCACCGCGTCCATCACCGGCGGCTTCGTGGCGCTCGGTTTGGCACTCGGTCACTTGCGCGAGAGCGGACAGCTGTCGAAACCCGTGCTGCGCGATGTGGTGGCGGCCATCAGCGTGGGGCATCTCAAGAGCGGACTCGCCCTCGATCTCGTCTACACCGAGGACAGCTCGGCGCGCGTCGACTTGAACCTCGTAGCTACCGCACGCGGAACCATCGTCGAGGTGCAAGGCACGGCCGAGGGCGAAGCGGTGCCGCGCCAAGACATGGACGCGATGCTCGACCTCGGCATGGCCGGCGTCACATCACTGGTCGCTGTCCAAAAAGAAGTACTGGCCGGGGCCAAAATCGATTTGCCGGCGCTGTTTCAGCCTGGCCGGTGGACTGCGTGAACGCACCGCCCGCGCTCGGCGTTGCCGAGGCGCGCCGGCGCACGACGCTCGTCATCGCCAGCTCGAACCGCGCCAAGATCGTCGAATTCAAGGAGCTGCTCCGCGATTTGCCTTTCGAGGTCGTGGGCGTGTCCGACGTGTTGTCCGAGCCGCCCGCCGTCAGCGAGACGGAAAGTACGTTTCAGGGCAACGCCGTCAAGAAAGCGACCGTCGTCGCGGAAGCGACGATGATGCTGACGCTCGCCGACGATTCGGGTCTCGAGGTCGACGCGCTCGGAGGAAGGCCCGGGGTGCGCTCGGCGCGATTCGCGCACGAACGCGCCACCGACGCCGAGAACAACGCCGCGCTGCTCGCCGCGCTCGGCGATGTCGAGCCCGATCAACGTCGAGGCCGATTTCGTTGCGTGCTCGCCGTCGTCGATCCTTTCGCCCGCCCTGGGTCGCCCCCCTTGATCACCGACGGCAGCTGCGAAGGCATCATCGCCAACGGACCGCGCGGCGGCGGAGGCTTCGGCTACGACCCGCTCTTCATCGTCCCCGCGGCCGGCAAGACAATGGCCGAGCTCAGCGAGGCGGAGAAAAACAGCATCAGCCATCGCGCCGTCGCGGTCCGCGCCATGCGTCCCATCCTGACGAAGCTCAGCGACGATCATCTCCACGACGCGCTCCGCATCGTGTCCGCCTGACCTATCGAGAAAGGTTCGTTCGACGCTCGACTCAGTTGTCCGACGCAACGACGTCGAAGTTGCCGCCGACGCTGAGCGTCAACGTCCCGTGCGAACCCGAGTAGCTACCGATGATGTCGTGTTTGCCTTCGCCCGGGATCGTCACCTGACGATCGACGAAGGAGCCGGTCGATATCGACATCAGCGGCGTGAGCGAAAAGAGGCGCGTGACGCGGACGTCCGCGCCAAGCCCCAAGCGGAACTCACCGAAACCTTCGAGGTCCATTTTCGCGCCCGAGCTCCAGCGCTCGCGAAACCAACGGTAGCCAAGCCCGAGGTCAATGAGCACGCCGACGCTGTTGGGGCGAGACGACCAACGAAAGCCAATTCCCGGGAAATCCGTGGTGGCGCTGGTTTGATCGCCGAAATTCGATCCGGGATCGGGCGCGCGCCAAGCAGGATCGCTCCCCTTGCCCATCCACGCGTGCTCCCAAAACCCGTAGAGAATGAAGTGGCGGCTGAACCGGGCCCCCACGTCCACTTCGATGAGGGGTCCGCCGGTGGCAAGCCCGTCCCACTTTTCACCATATTCGTAATAGACGTCGCGCCCCGTCGCGTACGCGTTACCGAACGGAAAGAGCGCGCCCAACCTCGCGCCCAACCAGAGCGAGGTCGCCGGCGCTCGATGCATCGGCGGCGCGGGCGGGGGCGGGTCATAGACGTAAGGCGCAGGAGTGGCCGTCGGCGGCAAAGGTCCACTGTTCGGAGAACGCTGACCTTCCGCAGGCGGCGTCCACGGCTCTTGGTACATGTACGGCGGAGGCGCCGCACCCGGTGCGGCGGAACCTGCGGGCGGAGGGCTGCTCGGCGCGGCAGAACCCGCCGCACCGGCGGGAAGCGGGGGGAGAACCGCTTTACTGGAAGCCCCTGCGGATGCCGCGGCAGACCCCGAAGCCCCTTGCGGCTCGGCGCGGCCTGGCCGCTCGGTCAAATAGAGCGAACCCCAAAAGCCCAGTAAAACCCCGCTCCAAGCCAGTGTACCCGCGGCGGTCGGCCCTCTCAGCGACGGCATGCTCGCATCCTTCCCTTGTCCAAGTGCGCTAGAACTCCAATTAGCGCCCAACATAGCACCCGGGTTGTTGGCATCGGGAGGGGAGCTTTGTGCCGGTCCGAAGCGCATGATTCATGGCGAGCGATGGCCGGTCTGCGCCGGCTATGTTAAGCCGAGCGCCCAGAAGGACATGGCCCACCGGGACACGCAGACTCTCTCTTTGACGCTGGCGTCGGTCGCGCAGGGACGCGATCGGAGACCATGATAGAATTGGATTTGGGATGGGTCGCCGAATGCAGTGCGCAGGGAGGGACCGAGGCCAAGGATGAGCGAGAGCGGCGATCGGAAAGCGGGAACGACAGGGCCCCCCCCGCAACCTGACTCCGCCGACGAATCGGATGTCGACTTGGACTCCGAGGACTTCAGCGATCTCGCCCGCACCCAGGCCAATGAAAGTGAAGCTTCTCCATTTGATTCGACGGCGCGCGATTCCGAGGCGCGCCAGTCCGACATGACGCTCATCATGAACCGCGCCCGCCAAACCGGGCCGCGCATCGGGCACCTTCCGCCACCGCAGTTGCCTCCGTTCAAGCTGCCGACGACGGAGGCTCCCCCCGCCGTCGCCATCGCCGACCAATCCGATTTGCTTCCCAAACGCTATTCGCAGTCGTCCCCGCGGTCGAGCGCGCTCACGACCACGCGCCCCGGGATCGAGCTTGGCCGACCGCTTTTCGCGGTAGTCGCCATCGGCATTCTTCTCGCCGGAGGAGCGTGGCTGCTGAACGGTCGCCCGACCGGCATCGGCGTCGGGGTCGGCGCGCTGATTGCCGCGCTCAACCTCTGGGCGTTTACACGGATAGGCACCGCCATGTTTTCGGGCCAGAGCCGGCGCAGCGGCTGGGGGCTCATCGCGCTGTTCAAGCTGCTTTTCCTCTTTGGCGCCGTTTTCGGAATCCTGAAGCGTGACCTGGCCGACCCTGTCTCCTTCTTGATCGGCTACCTGGCACTCCCCATCGGCATCGTGGCATCCCAGTTTTTGGGTCTGCGCGCCGACTTCGGAAATGGGGAAGGTTCCATCTAGCTTTTGCCGGCGACTGCGCCTAAAAGCACGGTCGTCGCGAACACCATGCCCGAGCACACGACTTTCATCACGTACCTGCTCTCCAAGTTCCCGGCTCTTCAGCACAATGCGGAGCTCATCGGCTACTCCTTCATTGGGCACCGCGAGCCGACCTGGCGCAGCTTCGAGCCGATCGGCACGGCGCTTTTGGTCGTACTCTTCGTCACGCTGCTCGCCTTGCGGGCCCGCAGCAAGGTGGCCGATCTCGACCTCGCGGTGATCCCGGACGACAAGCTCACCGTACGGACGTTCATGGAAGCCTTCGTCGGCTTCTTCTACGGCATCGCCAGAGACGTCATGGGCCCGAAGCGCGCCAAGCGCTATTTCCCCATCATCGGCGGCTCGGCGTGTTTCATCTTTTTCGCCAACGTCCTCACGTTGATCCCGGGGCTTGCCCCGGCGACCTCGAGCCTCAATATCACGCTCGGCTGCGCACTCGGCGTCTTCATCGCCTTCAATTATTACGGGTTGCAGGCGAACGGCTTCGGCTACGTGAAGCACCTCGCCGGGCCCAAATGGTATTTGGCGTGGCTGATCTTTCCGATCGAAGTCATCTCCACTTGTGTCCGGCCCGTCACGCTGTCGATTCGTCTCATGGTCAACATGGCCGTCGATCACCTGCTGGCGAGCATCGCCATCGGAATGGTCGCCGTCTTCGTACCGGTCCCACTCATGTTCCTCGGCGCCATCGTGATTGTCGTCCAGACCCTCGTATTCTCGTTGCTCACGTCGATTTACATCGGCCTCGCCACCGAGCACGAGGAGCACTGAGATCGCACTAGCTATCCGCCCAAAAAGCTACTAAACGGGCGCACGCGCTCGCCGCCAACCTTCACCCTCCCTTTCAGAAGGAGCCATATCGAGATGTCCACCAAGAGCAAGCTGGCCCTCGTCTCCGCGACCCTCGTGACGCTGTTTACGTCATCGGCGTTCGCCCAGACCATGAATTCCCCGGCCACCAACAAAGAGGATGTTTTCCGCTGGGCCGCAGCAGGAGCGGGCTTCGCCATCGCCATCGCGGCGCTCGGAGGCACCCTGGCCCAAGGTCGCGCCACGGCCGCGGCTCTCGAAGGGATCTCCCGTAATCCCGGTGCATCCGCCAAGATTCAGACGCCGATGATTCTCGGTCTCGCGCTCATCGAATCGCTCGTGCTCTTCGCGTTCGTCGTTGCCTTTCTCTTGCAGAGCCTCATCAAGGTCTAACGCACGCGTACGAGTGTCCCGACTTCGACCGAAGTCGGAAGTGCCGCCGTCCAGCCCGCGGGCAAGTGCGGGCTGGTGAAGGCAAAGAGGCGCTGTGCATCGAGCGGCGCGAGGTTGATACAACCGTGACTGCGCTCATGTCCAAAAGCGCGGTGCCAAAAAGCCCCGTGTAGCCCCACGCCCTTCGCGAAATACTGCACGTAGGGCACGTCTTCGATGGCGTAGTAGCGCGCGGCATCCTCGTCCTCGAGGTTGTCCATGTTCGAGCTTGCCAGCTTGACCCAGATGCGAAACTCCCCTTTGGGGGTTGCGCTGTCGGTCCCTTCCCGTCCCTTGCCGGTCGACACGAGCGTCGCAAAAACGGGCGTCTCTCCCTCCCACGCGACGAGCGTCTGCGTGGCAAGATCCACGTCGATCCAGCGCTCGCCGGCGCGTGTGCTCGCTGGCGCGGGCGCCAGCACGGGCCGCCGCACGTCGCGTGCGCGAAGCCACCTCTTCTCACCGACGCGAAGGTAGCTTTCACCTTTCGTGGGCTTCTCTTCGAGAATGGCGATCTTCTCGAAGCGCCGGCGCGGCGGCTCTGATTTGATGGGCGCACCGCCGGGAGCCGCGTACACGACAGCGCGATCCTCGACCACCCAAGCAAAATCGACCTTACCGTCCTTCAGCTCCTCGCCGCGAAATTCGAAGGGTGTGACGGGGGTGAGATCGCGCAGCGGTACCCAGAGTCCGTGGTGCGTCCGGACGTAGCGCGCGTTCTGCTTGGCCCCCTCGTCCACGGCAGCGATGGCGAAGCCGGGTTCGAAATCGTGATCGGGCGCGACGTCTTCCGCGTCCTCCAGACGGAGATAGCCATTCGATCCCGCTTGCCCGACGAAGTAATAGCGAAAGGGCAGCCCTCCTGCGGCCAGGGGTTCCATTGCGGCCCTGGCATCGAGGGGGGGCCGGGGATCGAACGCGAGCGCGTCTTGGCAGATCCACGCCAGCGGGCCGACGTTGATCCAACGAGCTGCGCACCCCGATCCACGCTTTGCGCCGAACCACGGCAGACCTGCTCCCGTTTTCGCCGTACCGCGGCGCGTCGATGTGGCCGTGGGTTCGGCGAGAATCGATTGTTCGCCGCGTTGAATGACCACGCTGCCCGCGGGATCGGGCAGCGGCATGTCATCGACGTCGCGCCAAGGAGGAAGGTCGGATGCCGAAACCGACGTCGGCGAGAGCGCGACGAGTGTGGCCATTGCCAGCAACGTGGGACCGCTTCGTTTCACCCCGCCATCCTACTCACGATCGCGCTCGAGCGAGCGCCGATGGCAGCGAGATCCAGGGCATCTGTGCATTGCGCACTCCGGAGGTGCAATGTAGGCTCGTGGCCAACGGCGCCGCAGGGGGGGGTTGCTTTCCGCGGACTGGACGTCGAACCGGCCGACTTCGCGCAGCCACGTGAGGCAGCCGAGCACATCGCACGACGCAAACCAGCGAACTTTGGCCTTGGGGATGATCCAAGTGAGTGCAAGGTGGCGCCGCGCGCGAACGAGTTATCGGAAACGACGCCCATGCTTTCGCTCCCGACCCGACGGGAGTCGCCGCGGGCTTACCGATAAGTGAGCCTCACCTCGTGGTCGCAAATCCGGTACACGTCGCCCTCGCCAATGGGTCGGCGCGAGATGCGCTGCCCGTTGTATTCGACGCCATTGGTCGAGCCCATATCGACCATGTAGTACTGGCCGTTCAAAAACTCGATCATCGCGTGCTGCCGCGACACGTTGGGATCTTTGATCGTCAGATCGCTCGATTGTTTGCCCCGGCCGATGATGAAGCGATCTTTGTTCACTGACATCCGCTCGCCGGCATAGATGACGCTGAGTTGACCGGAATACGCCGCGGGCGCCGGAGCGAATCCACCGCCTCCGCCACCACCGCCATAGCGCGACGGGGGCGGCGGCACGGGGCCGCCGCGCGGCAAGGGAGGCGGAATCGTGCGCGGCGAGTTTACCGGAGGAGGCGGACCGGGCGCGCGGCTCGGTGCGGGAAACCCGCCCCGACCTTGCGGCGGCGGCGGGGGAGGAACGTTGCTGTACGAACGCGTTCGCGCAGGAGGCGGCGGCAATGGGTTGGTCGCCGGCGGGGGCAGGTTGGATGCGCGCGTCGGCGGCTGCATGCCGGGCGACGATCGCGTCATGGCCACTTCGGCATTCGGATTCTGTGACGGCGACACGCCGTCATTTCCTCCGCGCTGCCCAGTGCGCCCCGCGTAACGCTGGCGCGCGTACTGCTTCATCGATTCATTGATGAGGTAGTCGACCGAGCATTCCAGCTCCTGCGCCATCTGCTGAAATGCGTCCCAGAGGATGTCGCGGCATTGGAACGTGCGCGGCGATTTCTTGTTGGGATCCGAGCTCATGAGGTCTTAGTGCGCGGCATCTTAGCGCTAACGATGCGCTGCTGGAAAGGGGACTAGCAAGACTGATTCACGTCTTCGCCATACCAAACAGGTCAGGTTCTTACCGCGCTTTCATGGCGGGTGTGACGCAGAATCGTACGAACTCCCCCACGTCTTTGATGTCTTTTGTTTCCGTCTCCTTGCCGTCCGCTTTCGGTACTTCGCACTGCCATTTCGCTTCCGGATCGTCGGTTTTCGGCACAGGAAAGCGGTCTGCCTCGAGGGGAACCAGCACTTTCGTGTCCGCCGCCTTGCCGGTGGCGTAGAAAAATCCGAGCGCAGTGAGCCGCGCCGCCAGGTTTCCCTCCTTCAAGAACGGCGTGACCGCCTCGCGCGGCGTACGACCTTTGACCGTCATTTTTTCGATGAGACCCCCGTAGGAGAGGGGTTCGGTCATGGCGAAGCCTGGCGCGAGCCCACCGGGCAGGTGAGACATGAACTCGCCCAACTGATCGGTGCTCGACATTCGCAGCACCGTTCCGGCCGCGACCCAGCGGACCTTCCATTTGTGCGAGTTGAAAAGGCCGTAGAGCTTTTGCACGACCTGGTCGCGCGGCATCTCGCCGATCCGCTGGAAGGCGAGATCGCGGACGCTGTCCGGCGTGTCCTCGGCGGCGGCCAGGGCCAGCACCTTCTCGGCGTCTCCGGGGTTGCTGCGGTCGAGCCTACCTTCGATCGCGGCCAGCGCAGCTTGGCGACGCTTCTCGTTTTGCGTTCTATCGCTCGCCACCGAGAGGCAGTAGTCGATCGCCGGACGCGTTCCGACCTTCTTGATCGACGCGAAGATCTTGGTGAGCGCCTCTTCCTGATACTGCGCCAACTGTTTCTGCAGCTGCTCGGGGGTCGGCGTGATCTTGGAGGCGCGGTTGGCCTCTTCTACCGACGGCTTGGTTTTATCGAGCCAAGCCTGGGATCCGGTCTGTTTGGCGAGATCGACGAGCTTGGCGGCCGTCGCTTCCTTGCTTTGCTGATCGCCGAGCTCGGCGACGAGTGAAGCAACGCGATCGTACCTCGATCCCTCTCCCGAAATGAGCACCGGTAGCCCCTTGACCGCGGGAGCGCCGATGGTGCGCATCATCTGCTCCATACCGAACATCTGCGTGCTGTTGTCGAGGCGATGCTCGAAGTCGTGCTGCGACCAGTCGATGAGCGCGTCGGTGAGCTGCTTGCGGGAGACATCGTCCGAGACGAGAACCGCCTTGTCGTAGGTCAGCATCGCCATCGCCGCATCCTTGTACGCGAAGGACGGGTCGAGCGGCGGGGGCTGCCCCGGCGGCGCCGCGGGCGGGGGCGCCTTCATTTGACTGAGGATCTGCGGGAGCATGCCGTCGATGAGTTTTTTGCGCTCTTCGGGCGACAGCTGCCCCAGGCTCTCGATCAAGCGCGTGATGCCGATGCGTCGCCCGCTGCGCGGCTTCATGCGCAAGAGCTCGAGCCCCGCCTCGACGCGCAGCTGCAGATCGTATTTGTCGTGCATCAGCACGGCGGCGAGTTTGTCGGGGCCGTGTTCAGTGGACCCCCAACGTTTGACGTCGCTCTCATTGACGCGGCACGCGGTCACGGTGGCGCCGAAAGCAGCGGTGGCGAGTACGAAGGCTGAAATCCGGAGCGAGCTTACGAACTGCCGACGGTTTTTTCTTTCCATCAGTCCTTCCGTGCCTCTAGTCAGGGCGAAACGGACCACCGCCCTTCGTTCCCTGCCAAATTTCGCGTCAGCGAGGCACCCCCTCGGGGGCATGAACTCGACGATGGTAGCCCTTTTGCTTCGGCGAGATCCAGCAGTTAGCAAGCGGGGTCACCTGTTCAGGCGGCTTCTCGCGACGCGGCCATGACCTCACGAACTCTTGCCCACCTGCCCGGATTTCGCCTATTTACGGTGTAGGCAAACGTAGGTGCTCCCCGTGGCTCTCTTCACGCCGCGCCGCTCTGCGGCGAATGGCTCGGATCTCGCCGAAATCGGCGACCCGAAAACCCCGCTCGATCGCGGCAGGGAAGCGGCTGCGCTCACGCTTTTTGCCGGGTCGGTTTACGCAACGCTCGCGCTGCTCAGCTTTCGCGCCGACCCGATGCAGCCCGGCCTTCATGGAGCGGATTGGGTGGGGCCCGTCGGCGCAGCGTTCGCGTACGGCGCCGTCGGCTTCCTCGGCGTGGTCGCCTGGGGAATCCCGCTGGAGCTGGCGCTCTTCGCCGCTCCACTCCTCAAGAGGAGAACTTCGATCGCCAACGTCGCTCGGCTCGCAGGCGATGTCCTCGTCGCCTGCATTGCCTCGGCGCTCGTGCACATCGCATTTCCACAAGCGAACGTCTTCGGTGCGATGTCCGTGGGAGGAACCTTTGGCGAGCTGTTCGGCGAGGTGCTGCGCTCGCTCTTTTCAACGCTCGGCTCGTACATCATCGGGCTCACCATCGTCGGCCTCGTGCTCATTGGACGCGCGTCGTTCTCCTTCATTGGCTGGATGGAGCGCGCGGGCCGAGGTACGGGCGCGGCTGCAGCCAAAGCGAAAAGCGGCGCGCGCGCCGTCGTTGGCGCCTGGGCAACCGCGCGCACCATCGAGCGTGAGCGTGCCGAGCGACGGCGCGAGCTGGAAGAACCTCGAATCGACGCGAGCGGCAACGACGAAGCCATCATTGCCGCGCTTTCGGACGACGAAGCGGAAGGCGTGAGCCCGCCCCCCGTGAGAGTCGCCGATGCCACGAGCGCGGCGGCAGAGTCGCGCGGCACGAAGGGGCGACGAAAAGCGGCGAACGGCGGGACGGCGGCCAATAGCGGCGCCGCGGCGAGCACAGCCGAGAGCGGCGGACGCGCTATGGAACCGAGTGCGAGCGCGCCGACGAGCACGATTGCGAGTGAGAAAGAACGTGAGGGCAAAGGCGAGGTAGCGGGAGCGGCGGACGTAGAGGCAAACGCCGCCGATGAGTCAGGAGAACCTGGGGCCAAAGCGGCGAAGAAACGTGCACCGGCCAAGGGCCCGACCATCGTCGACACGAGCGGTGAGATGGCGACGCACAAGGGGCCGAAGGCCGCGACAGCCAGCGTGTCGCCCACTTTCCGCTTGCCGGCGACGAACCTGCTCGATCCGCCAGCGACGACGGTCCTCGAGATCGACCGCGAGCTCTTGCGCAAAAATGCAAAACTGCTCGAAAAGACACTCAATGACTATGGCGTGCAGGGCCTGGTCGAAGAAATTCACCCCGGACCGACGGTGACGACTTACGAAGTCTCGCCGCAGGCGGGGACAAAAGTGTCCAAGGTAGCGTCGCTTGCCGATGACCTTGCCCTCGGACTTTCCCGCAAGGTGCGCATCATCGCTCCGATCCCCGGGAAAAATCGCATCGGCTTCGAGATCCCCAACGAGTCGCGCGTACCCGTGTACCTGCGCGATCTGGTCGAGGACAACCGCTTTACGGGTCTCGCGGTGCCGCTCCCGGTCGTGCTCGGACGCGATCACGTGGGAGCACCCTTCTTCGCCGATCTGGCGTCCATGCCTCACGTCATCGTGGCCGGCGCGACAGGCGCCGGAAAGAGCGTGGGGCTCAACGTCATGCTGACGAGCCTGCTCTTTCGAAGAACACCCGAGGAGCTGCGGCTCCTCATGATCGACCCCAAGGTCGTCGAGCTCGCGCCGTTCGACAAGATTCCGCACATGCTTCTTCCGGTCGTCACCGACATGAAGCAGGCGGCCAACGCTTTGAAGTGGGCGGTGGACGAGATGGAGCGGCGCTACCAGCTCTTTGCCAACGCCGGCACCAAGAACATCGCGACGTACAACGCCTGGGTCGACCGCGTGCGCAAAGGCCTCGTCAAAGCGCCCAAGGTGTCCGAAGTCACGGCGATTGGTGCCGATGGCGAACCGGTGCGCGTCGCGGCGGCCACGGATGGGACCGACCAACAACCGCCCGACCGCATCGCCTACATCGTCATCGTCGTCGACGAGTTCTCCGATCTCATGATGCAACAAGGCAAAGACGTCGAGACCGCGGTCGCGCGCCTGGCGCAGAAAGCGCGCGCCGCCGGCATGCACGTGATCCTCGCGACACAGCGGCCGAGCGTCGATGTCATCACCGGCATCATCAAAGCGAATTTTCCGACACGAATCGCCTTCCGCGTCTCTCAGAAGGTCGATTCGCGAACCATCCTCGATGAACAGGGCGCCGAGCATCTGCTCGGCCGCGGCGACATGCTCATCAAGATGAATGGGACCAACGAAACGCGTCGCGTGCAATGCCCCTTCGTCAGCGAGGAAGAAGTGCAAAGCATCACGGATTTTCTGCGCACCCAGGGTACGCCCGTCTACGACGAAAACATCATCAAGCCTCGCGACGACGACGGCAATCCCGAGGACGACGACAGCGAGCTCGACCCGCTCTACGACGCGGCCGTGCGCATCGTGGCCGACACGCGCCGATGCTCGACGTCTTGGCTGCAGCGCAAGTTGAACCTCGGCTATAACCGCGCCGCCAAGATCGTGGAGGTCATGGAGAAGCGCGGCTTGGTGGGGCCCGCCAATGGCGCCAAAGAGCGCGAGGTGCTGATCGGGTCCATCTGACCGCCCCCGCTTGCTGTAAAAGATCCTAGTCCGAGCCCATGGTCCGATTTCACCTGGTGGTGATGGGAGCTGCGCTGTCGGCGGTCATCGCGGCCGTCGTCTCCGTGCGGATTCCGCGCCGACCACGCGTCGAGGCGACGCCCATCGTCGCCTCTGCAGCGGCCGACCCTTCCCCGCAATCGCCGGGCCGCGCGAGCGGGCGGGTGAGCACCGGGGCGCCGAGCATGCTTCACCTCGATCCGCGCCATACGAATCGAAGTCCATTCGAAGGTCCGACGGCACCGACGGTGGTCTGGACTTTCGACGCGGGGGGACCCATCGAAGCCGCGCCCGCGGTCCTCGAGGACGGAACCATCTTGGTCGCGTCCCTCGGAGGCAAGCTGTTCGGCTTGACGGAAACGGGCAAGGTACGATTCAGCGTCGATCTCGGCGATCGCATCTACGCATCGCCTCTGGTTTCTGGTGACGCGATTTTCATCGGCTCCGATGCGCATAAATTCATGGGCCTGACGCGCGACGGGGTCATCCGCTTTCGCCTCGACGCGCCGGGAGACGTGGACACGGGGGCTGCCCCGACGCCCTGGGGTGGCATCGTCTTCGCGAGTGGTCGCGTGCTGCACGCGACCAAGCCCGACGGCACCCTGATTTGGCGCGTGCAGGCGCGTCGCAAGTGCTACTCGTCCCCCGCCGTCGCCGACGACGGAACCGTGTACGTCGGCTCGCAGGATCACTATCTGTATGCCGTCTCCGCGGAGGGGAAGGTCCGCTGGCGCGTCGACCTCGGGGCGGACGTGGACAGTAGCCCCGCCGTTCAGGATGACGGCACAATTATCGTAGGAAGCGACAAGGGGGAGGTCGTCGCGCTCGCCCCCGAAAACGGCGAAATCAGGTGGGCCGCCGCGGTAGGCGGATTCGTCCGTGGGGCGATGTCAGTCGGGCGCGACGGCACCGTGTTCACGGGCACCTACGGACCCACGCCCCGACTCGTCGCGCTCGAGCCGGCGAACGGTGCCGTGCGTTTTCGATTTCCCGTCTCCGGAACCGGTGCATCGGAATTCGGCATTCACGGCGGACCGGTAGAGGACGCCGCCGGCCGCCTCTATTTCGGTGCGCAGGACGATCATGCCTACTGCCTGGCTGCGGACGGGACCCTCCTCTGGAAGCTTCGGACGGGGGGCGATGTCGATGCCCCGCTCGTCATCACGCCCAAAGGCCTGCTCCTGGTCGGTTCAGATGACGGCAAGCTCTATGCGGTAGGGCGCATCTGACGGTATCGTGTGACAACGTCATGCACCCCGCGTTTCCCTCTCCAGATGACGACGACGCAGAAGACGTCGCGTGGGGGCTTACGACGGGCGCCGCTCTCTGGAAGCAGGGCGAGCGTTACGACGCCATCGTGTGGCTCAAGCGGGCCGTCGATGCGGCCGCGCAAGCCGGCGCCGCGCAACGAGCCGACGAGTTGAATCGCGCGGCGACCGAGCTTTTGGCGTCCCTCTCGGGACCGACGATTGCGACGCCGAGCTTGCGAC
>Ga0193706_1000980_pt1 | contig 13881 bp, 15 predicted proteins | sample U3c1metaG_FD_160130 | JGI IMG/M metagenome (GOLD analysis project Ga0193706, IMG submission 160130) | Soil microbial communities from a riparian zone of the East river system, Colorado, United States - U3c1 | ecosystem: Environmental > Terrestrial > Soil > Riparian zone | place: USA: East River... | reverse complement strand
ACGTTCTTCCTGGTCGTCGCGCAACGCCGCGGCGGCGCTCCGTCGATCGCGGTGACGGTGCTGGGGATCTTCTGGATCGGCCTGGCCCTCGGCCACGCGGTGCTGCTGCGCGACCTGCCCCACGGCGAGGCGATCGTCATCGACGTCCTCGTCGGCACGTTCATCGGCGACACCGGCGCCTACTTCGGCGGTCGCGCGTTCGGCCGGCGCAAGCTCGCGCCGCGCATCTCGCCGAACAAGACCGTCGAGGGGCTCGCGATCGGGGCACTCACGGCGGTCGCCGCTGTCTTCGTGGCCGGCCTCTACCAGGACTGGCTCTCGACGACGGAGGCGCTGCTGCTCGGCGCCGGCGTCGCGATCGCCGCCCCGATCGGCGACCTGTTCGAGTCGTTCGTCAAGCGCGACGTCGGCATCAAGGACTCCGGCAGAGCGTTCGGCGCCCACGGCGGCGCGCTCGACCGCGTCGACGCCGCCCTGTTCGCGGCGGTCGTCGGCTACTACGTCTGGTATGCCCTGATCTAGCGACCGCGCCGGCCTCTTCAGGTCCACGTAAGGCGCACGCCTAGAATCAGGGCCCCATGCCCCGCCGCCTCCTCATCCTCGGCTCGACGGGCTCGATCGGCACGCAGGCGCTCGACGTCGTCGGGCGGGCCGAGGGCGAGCTCGAGGTCATCGGCTTGTCGGCCGAGTCCTCGTGGGAGCCGCTCGTCGCGCAGGCGCGCGCGCTGGGCGTCGAGCGGATCGCGCTGGCCGACGAGCACGCTGCGGCGCGTGCCGCCGAGGCGTGGACGGACGGCACGGTGCTGAGCGGCGCCGAGGGGCTGGTGCGGCTCGTCGTCGAGTCGGAGGCCGATCTGGTGCTCAACGCGCTCGTCGGCTCGGCCGGCCTCGGGCCGACGGTCGCCGCGCTCGGCGAGGGGATCGACCTCGCGCTCGCCAACAAGGAGTCGCTCGTCGTCGGCGGCGAGCTGGTGACGCAGCTGTCGGAGGCGACCGGCGCGCAGATCGTCCCGGTCGACTCCGAGCACTCGGCGATCCACCAGTTGCTCGCGGGCGAGGCCGTCGGCACCGTCGACAGGCTGATCCTGACCGCCTCGGGCGGCCCCTTCCGTGGCCGCTCGGCCGACGAGCTGCGCGAGGTGACGGTCGAGCAGGCGCTCGCGCACCCGACGTGGGCGATGGGCGGGAAGATCACGATCGACTCGGCCACGCTGATGAACAAGGGCCTGGAGCTGATCGAGGCGCACCACCTGTTCGGCACGCCCTACGAGCAGATCGACGTCGTCGTGCACCCGCAGTCGATCGTCCACAGCCTGATCCAGCTTTGCGACGGCGCGACGCTCGCGCACCTCGGCTACCCCGACATGCGCGTGCCGATCGCCTACGCGCTGCACCACCCGGAGCGCGTCGACGTGCCGGTCGCGCCGCTCGACCTCGCCGCGCTCGGCTCGCTCACGTTCGAGCAGCCGGACCTCGAGACGTTCGCCTGCCTGCGGCTCGCGCGCGCGGCGGGGAAGGCCGGCGGCACCGCGCCGTGCATCCTCAACGCGGCGAACGAGGTCGCCGTCCACGCGTTCCTGAACGGCCGGCTGCGCTTCCACGAGATCGCCGACGTGATCTCCCATACGCTGGAGGCCGTCGCGGCCGGGAAGATCCACGCCTTCCAGACGCTTTACGCCGCCGATCGCGACGCGCGTGCGGCGGCGCAGGAGCTGGTCGAGCAGCGGGCGGCCGCGGCATGACCTGGCTGCTGGCCTTCGTCGGCTTCGCCGTTCTGATCGTCCTGCACGAGGCCGGGCACTTCGCCGCCGCGAAGGCTGTCGGGATGCGCGTCGAGCGCTTCTCGCTCTTCTTCGGCAGACCGTTCGTGTCCTTCAGACGGGGGGAGACGGAGTACGGGATCGGCTGGCTGCCGCTCGGCGGCTACGTGAGAATCAGCGGCATGAACCCGCGGGAGGAGCTCCCGCCGGAGGTCGCGTCGCGCAGCTACTACCGCCAGCCGGTGTGGAAGCGGGTCTTCGTGATCGCCGCGGGTCCCGCGGTCAACGTCGTGCTCGCGTTCGTGCTGCTGTGGGGCGTCTTCATGATCAACGGCGAGTACGAGTCGAGCCGGCAGGTCTCCTCGACCGGGCTGGAGCAGCCCGCGACGCGCTACCTGGTGCCGGGCGACCGGCTCGTCTCGGTCGACGGCGTCGGCGGCGACCCCGCGCGGATCGCGAGACAGGTCGCGAGCCACAGATGCGCCGGCAGAGCGGTCGAGGGCTGCGTCGCGGCGTCGTAGGCGCACGTCGTCGTGATCCGCGACGGCCAGCGGCTCGCATTCGACATCCGGCCGCGTTACGACGCGCGTAGAGAGGTCCGCCGCACGCGCCTCGGCTTCACCTACGCCGCGCGCCACGTGACGTACGGCCCGGGGGCCGCCGCCGACGTCAGCCTCGACAGAATGTGGGCGCTCACGAAGGGCACCGGCCAGGTCTTCGCGCGGATCTTCGACGCGCAGGAGCGCAGAAAGCTCGGCGGGATCGTCGGCGGCTACGAGGTCACGCGCCAGTCCTTCGGCTTCAGCACCGCGCAGGCGCTCTACATCCTCGGGCTGATATCGCTGTCGCTCGCGCTGATCAACCTGCTGCCGTTCCTGCCGCTCGACGGCGGCCACATCTTCTGGGCGCTCGCGGAGAAGGTGCGTGGGCGGCCGATCCCCTTCTCGATCATGGAGCGCGCCAGCGCGGTGGGCTTCGTGCTCGTGATCATGCTGTTCGTGATCGGCCTCACGAACGACATCGACCGGCTCCAGAACGGCGGCTTCGACGTGCGTTGAGGCGCCGCTCCGCTCCGGTATGGTCGTCTTGGCTGGTCAGCCAAGACGACGACGAGGGAGATGGGACGATGGAGGGCAGCACGCTCGCGCAGGAGACCGCGCAGCACCACGTCGGGGCGACGACGCTCGGCGAGGCACTGCGGCGCACGGCGGCCGCGCACGCGAACCTGCCGGCGTTCCGGACGCTCGACGACAGCGTCTCGCTGACCTGGGGGCAGACGCGCGAGCGCGTCGACGCGCTCGCCCGCGGCCTCGCCGGGCTCGGCCTCGGCCACGGCGACACGGTCGCGTTGATGATGACCAACCGGCCCGAGTTCAACCTCTGCGACCTGGCGGCCGTCACGCTCGGCGCGGCGCCCTTCTCGATCTACCTGACCTCCTCGCCCGAGCAGATCCGCTACGTCGTCGCCGACGCCGGCGCGCGCGTTGCGATCGTCGAGCAGGCGTTCCTGCCGGTGCTGCTGGAGGCGCGCAAGCAGCTGCCGACGATCGAGCGGATCGTCGTGGTCGACGGGGACGGCGGCGGCGCCGAGGGCGTGATCGGGCTGGCCGAGGTCGAGGGCTCCAACGCCGGCTTCGACGTGGACGCGGCGCTCGCCGCCGTGCGCGGCGACGACGTCGCGACGCTCATCTACACGTCCGGCACGACGGGTCCGCCGAAGGGCGTCGAGCTGACGCACAGCGCGCTCCTGGTGGCGGTCGGCGGCGTGCACGAGATCATTCAGCTGCCGCCCGGCTCGAAGGTCATCTCGTGGCTGCCGGCGGCGCACATCGCGGAGCGCGACGCGCACCACTACGTGCCCGTCGTCTACGCCTGCTCCGTGACGACCTGCCCCGACCCGCGCAGAATCATCGAGGTTCTGCCGCAGGTGCACCCGAACTGGTTCTTCGCCGTGCCCCGCATCTGGGAGAAGCTGAAGGCCGGGCTCGAGTCGATGCTCGCCTCGCAGCCCGAGGAGGCGCGCGCGAGAGTCGAGGGGGCGCTCGAGGCGTCGAAGCAGGCGGTGCGGCTGCGCCAGGCGGGCGAGGTGCTGCCCGACGAGCTGGCGACCGTGGTGGCGAAGGCTGACGAGGAGCTGTTCTCCAACCTCCGCGCAATGCTCGGCCTCGACCAGGTCGTGACGGTCAACGTCGGCGCGGCGCCGACGCCGCCCGAGGTGATCGAGTTCTTCCACGCGATCGGCATCGAGATCGCGGAGCTGTGGGGGATGTCGGAGACGTGCGCGGCCGGCACCGTGAACCGCCCCGGCGCGATCAAGATCGGCACCGTCGGGCCGGCGTCGCCGGGCGTCGAGTTGAAGCTCGCCGACGACGGTGAGCTGCTGATCCGCGGCGACTTCATGATGCGCGGCTACCGCAACCAGCCCGAGCAGACGGCGGCCTGCTACACGGCCGACGGCTGGTTCTGCACCGGGGACATCGCCGAGATCGACGACGACGGTTACGTGAAGATCGTCGACCGCAAGAAGGAGCTGATCATCAACGCGGCCGGCAAGAACATGTCGCCCGCGAACATCGAGGCGACGCTGAAGGCCGCCTCCCCGCTGATCGGCCAGGCGTGCGTGGTCGGGGATGCGCGCCCCTACAACGTGGCCCTGGTCGTGCTCGACGCCGACTTCGCGCCGGTGTGGGCGAGACAGGCGGGGGTCGAGGGCTCGGACCTGGCGTTGCTGGCGCGCACGGACGCGGCACGGGCGGCGGTGCAGGAGGGCGTCGACGCGGCCAACGCGAAGCTCTCGCGCGTGGAGCAGATCAAGCGCTTCGCGAGCCGCGAGGGCGACTGGCTCCCGGGCGGTGACGAGTTGACGCCGACGATGAAGCTGAAGCGGCGGCCGATCGGCGAGAAGTACGCCGCGACGATCGAGCGGCTGTACGCGGACTGACCGGCGGTCGAGCTGGCGGCGCGTCGGTCCTGCCTCCGACATAGAGTCACGCGCGTTCATCGTTCCCCTGGAGGAGGTGCAGACGATGCGCAGACATGTATCGATGCTGTTCGCGTTGGTCGCGTGCATGGGACTCGCCGCATGCGGCGACGACGACGACGGCGGCGGTGACGGCGGGACGACTGCAGCTGCCGATTCGGCCGCGGCGCTGACGTTCGTGCTGAGCGGCAGCGGCAGAGCGACCGACCTGACGGTGGAAGGCGAGCCTGCCGCCGGCCTGACGGAGATCACGTTCCGCAACGAGACCAGAGGCGACCACGAGGCGCAGCTGGTGCGCGTCGAGGGCCAGCAGTCCGAGGCCGCGGTGCTGAGACAGTTCGGTCAGACGGGCGAGGGCGCCGCGGCGCAGGCCAGGCGGGAGCCGGTCAAGAGGTCTCGTCCACGCAGGTGCTCGAGCCGGGCGCGTATTACGCGATCGACACGGCCGGCGGCAGAAGACCGGCGTTTGTGAGATTCGAGGTCACCGGCGATGCGAGCGACGCCGAGCTGCCAGCCGCCGACGCGACGATCACGGCGAGAGACTTCTCGTTCACGTCCAGCGGCCTGAGAGCCGGGGTCAACGAGGTCACGTTCGACAACACCGGCAGAGAGATCCACCACGTGATCGCGTTCCCGCTCGCCGAGGGCAGAACGGAGGCGGACTTCAGAAGATTCATCGCCAGCGACGGCAGAGGCGGTGGCCCGCCGCCGGTCGACTTCGAGAGAGGCACCGGCTCGTCCGCGTTCGACGGCGGCACGAGCGGCAACGTGCAGCTGAGACTGGTGAGAGGCGACTACGTCCTCGTCTGCTTCATCTCCAACCGCGCGGGTGGTCCGCCGCACGCGACGTTTGGGATGGTGAACGAGGTGACGGTCGAGTAAGAGGCCTGCTCGCGAGGCCATCTACACTGAGGTAGATGGCCTCGCAGCGGCAGATCCACGTCGGCTCCGTGCCGATCGGCGGCGGCGCCCCGTCGCCGTGCAGACGATGACGAAGACGGAGACGGCCGACCTGGCCGCGACGATGGCGCAGATCCACCGCGTCGCCGAGGCCGGCGCCGACATCGTGCGCTGCGCGGTGCCGCGCGAGCAGGACGTCGAGGCGCTGAAGACGATCGTGCGCGAGTCGCCGATTCCGATCATCGCCGACATCCACTTCAACCACACGCTCGCGCTCAAGGCGCTGGACGCCGGCGCCCACTGCGTGCGCCTGAACCCCGGCAACATCGGCGGGCCCGACAAGGTCGCCGAGGTCGTCGCGAAGGCCAAGCAGCTCGGGACGCCGCTGCGGATCGGCGTCAACTCCGGCTCGCTGCCCAAGCACCTGCACGCGCTGGAGCGCGAGAACAGCGTCGAGGCGCTCGTGACGGCGGCCGTCGAGTTCGTCGAGCTGATGGAGCGGCTCGAGTTCGAGGACTTCAAGGTCTCGATCAAGTCGACGAACGTGCCGAACACGATCGCCTCGAATCGCCTGCTGAGCGAGCGGATCCCGTATCCGCTGCACCTCGGCATCACCGAGGCCGGCACGAAGTGGTCAGGCTCGCTCAAGAGCGCCGTCGGACTCGGCACGCTGCTGGCCGACGGCATCGGCGACACGATCCGCATCTCGCTCTCGACCTTCCACGCGGAGGAGGAGGTGAAGGTCGCGTGGGAGATCCTCAAGGCGCTTCATCTGCGCGAGCGCGGCCCGGTCCTCATCGCCTGCCCGACGTGTGGCCGCCTGCAGTTCGACATGGACACCGTCGTAGCTGACATCGAGAAGCGCCTGGAGGCCTACGAGGAGCCGATCGAGGTCGCCGTCCTCGGCTGCGCCGTCAATGGCATCGGCGAGGCCTCGCACGCCGACTTCGGCATCACCGGCGCGAAGAACGAGGGCCTGATCTTCAGCCGCGGCAGAGCGCTGCGCAAGGTGCCGACCGAGCAGTTGGTCGACACGCTGTTCGAGGAGATCGACAAGTACGTCGGCTCGGGCGCGAAGCGCATCGACGTCGACGAGCGCGAGGCGTCCGAGGGCGCGGCGTGGCTGCAGGCGATCGAGGACGAGAACGCGGGGGAGATGACGCCTGAGCGCCTCGCCGCGCTGGAGAAGGCGCAGCAGGCGGAGGATGCCGACGAGATGTCGGGTGCGTTGATGGAGACGGTTGCGGAGCGGGCGCGGTTGGACGAGGCCGCTTCGCCGACCGCTGGTCGGCGCTTCACGCGGACCTGATCTGCTGCGGGTCCGGCGCTGTTGGCGGGCGGGTCCTGTCGGCTCCGGGTGCGCGCACACCGCCCTATCGGGCGGCGCACGTGCATCCTCACCGCCACCCGCCCGATCGGCGTGGGCGGTGCACGGGTGGCGGTAGCCTCGCCGCGTGCTTGCTTCTGACCGCTCTGGCTCCGGTCCGCCGCTCGTGCTCGTCCACGGGATCGGCTCGCGCCGCGGCGTGTGGGATCCGGTCGTCGGCCGGCTCGCCTCGGAGCGCGACGTGCTCGCGGTCGACCTGCCTGGATTCGGCGACTCGCCCGTGCTGCCCTCCGGCATCGCACCGAGCGTCGGTGCGTTCGCGGATGCGCTTGTGGCTTGGTGGAGCGCGCTTGGCATCGAGTGGCCGCACGTCGCAGGCAACTCGCTCGGCGGCGGGATCGCGCTGGAGCTGGCGCGCGCGGGCGTCGTCAGCTCTGCGACCGCGCTGTCGCCGATCGGCTTCTGGAGCCCGCTGGAGAACCGCTACGGCAGGGTCGTGCTGCGCACGTCGCGCTTCCTGTCGGTCCACGCCGGCGCTCAGCTTGCGCGCCTCGTGCAGTCGCGGGCCGGACGCGCGGTCACGATCGGGCACATGTACGGACGCCCGGGACGCAAGGACCCGCGCGAGGCTGCGCTGGACGTCGAGATGCTTGCCGCCGCGCCGGGCTGGAAGGCGACGCTGGAGCGGCTCGAGTACGACTTCCGCGACGGCGGGCAGCTCGACAGCGTCCCCGTCACGATCGGCTGGGGCACGCGCGACCGGCTGCTGATCCCGCGCCAGGCGGAGCGCGCCCGCGCCGCGCTGCCGCGTGCCCGCCACGTGCCGCTGCCCGGCTGCGGGCACATCCCGATGAGCGACGACCCCGAGGGCGTCGCCGCGCTGGTGCTCGCCGGCAGCGCAACTCCCCTTGCAGGGCCGGGTTCAAGATCCTGAAAACGATCCCTCCCGGCCGCCCACGCCGTTACAGTCCCGGCGCGCCCCGCCTCCCCCCTGAAAGGACCGCTCGACGTGAAGCTCCGCCGCACGCTGCCCCTGCTCCTGGTCGCGCTGTTCGCCGCGTCCCTGGCTGTGCCCGCGACGAGCGGCGCCTACGTCGTCGGCATCGCCGACCAGAACGCGACGTTCTTCGACAACGCGTACCTGCAGCAGCTCGCACCGACGCGGACGCGCTACATCACGCCGTACGACTCGGTCTTCAAGGACCGTGAGATGGTCGACGCCTGGATGGGCGCCGCGCGCGACGCGGGCATGGAGGTCGTCGTCGCGTTCAACCCGCCGGCGGGCATGAGATGCCCGAACATCGGGCGCGCGAAGGGCTGCAAGCCGGTCAGCGCGGCGGCCTACAGACGCGCCTTCCGGGCTTTCCGTGCGCGCTATCCGTGGGTGCGGATGTACCAGCCGTGGAACGAGGTCAACAACCTCACGCAGCCGACGGCGCGCTACCCCGAGGCGGTCGTGACGTACTACCAGATCGCCAAGGCGAATTGCCGGGGCTGCACCGTTCTCGGCGCCGACCTGCAGGACCTGCCGAACCTCGTCAGCTACGCGACGAAGGTGATGGACACCTTCAGAAGACGCCGTGTGCGCATGCCGCAGCTGTGGGGCCTCCACAACTACACGGACATCAACCGCTTCATCAAGGACAGAAACAGCAGCCTGCGCAGAGTCTCGAGACTGCTCCCGGGGAAGATCTGGCTGACTGAGACCGCCGGCCTGTTCCGCTTCCAGCCGCAGAACGCGCGCCAGTCGTTCCGCCCCGATCTGCAGCGCCAGAAGCGCGCGATGGAGGCGATCTTCAAGCAGGCCAACCTCTACCGCAGGAAGGTCGCGCGGGTCTACCTCTACCAGTGGTTCGCGTCCCCGCCGACGAACCGCTGGGACTCCGCGGTGCTCGACGTCCACGGGCAGCCGCGGCCGGTCTACTCGGTGCTTGAGCGCTACCGCCTGTTGTTCCGCTAGTCACTAGGCTTCGGGCGCGATGACGCGCCTGAGCCAATATCTGCTGCCGACCGAGAAGCAGGCCCCCGCCGACGCGGAGGCGATCTCGCACAAGCTGATGGTGCGGGCCGGGCTGGTGCGCCAGCTCGGCACCGGGCTGTGGACGTGGCTGCCGGCCGGCTGGCGCGTGCACGAGAAGGTCGTCGGGATCGTGCGCGAGGAGCTCAACGCGATCGGCGCGCAGGAGCTGCTGATGCCGGTGCTCAATCCGGCCGACCCGTGGAAGCGCACCGGCCGCTGGGAGATCGACGAGCTGTTCAAGCTGCAGGATCGCAAGGGCGCCGACATGGTGCTCGCGATGACGCACGAGGAGATCGTCACGACGCACATGGCGCAGGTCGTGCGCTCCTACCGCGACCTGCCGCTGATCCTCTACCACTTCCAGACGAAGGAGCGCGACGAGCCGCGCCCGCGCGCGGGGGTGCTGCGGACACGCGAGTTCATCATGAAGGACTCCTACACGTTCGACCGCGACGAGGAGGGCCTGGCAGTCAGCTACGACAAGCACGTCGGCGCCTACGACCGCATCTTCGAGCGCTGCGGGCTGGAGTGGTACCGCGTCGAGTCGGACGTCGGGATGATGGGCGGCTCCGGCGCACACGAGTACATGGCGCCGTGCGCGGCGGGGGAGGACGCGGTCGCGCTCGCGCCCGGCTACGCGGCGAACGTCGAGATCGCGAGCGCGGACGCGCAGCCGGTCGAGCTGCCGGCGCCGCTCGGCGCGCCCGAGGAGGTCCACACGCCGGGCCAGCGCACGATCGAGGACGTCTCGCGCCAGCTCGGGCTGCCGACCGCCGCGCAGCTCAAGGCGTTCCCCGTGATGGTCGAGGGTCGCGGCCTCGTGCTCGTGCTCGTGCGCGGCGATCACCGCGTCAACGAGGTCAAGCTGCGCAACGCGCTCGGTGCGCCGTTCCGCCCGGCGCAGCCGGACGAGTTCGAGTCGCGCATCGGCCCGTCCGGGTCGATGGGCCCGGTCGGCGCGAACGCGCCCGTGCTGCTCGACGCGGCCATCGGCGAGGGCGGCTATGTGACGGGCGCGAATCGCCCCGACTTCCACCTGCGCGGCGTCGAAGCGGGCCGCGACTTCGCGTTCGAGCGCGCAGACGTGCGCACCGTGGAGGCGGGGGACACGGTGAACGGCCATGCGATCCGCATCGAGGCGGCGATCGAGGTCGGCAACATCTTCAAGCTCGGCACGCGCTACTCGGAGGCGCTTGGGGCGACGTACCTCGACGAGTCGGGCGCCGCGAAGCCGATCGTGATGGGCTCCTACGGCATCGGCCCCGCGCGCATCGCCGCCGCCGCCGTCGAGCAGACGGCCGACGAGCACGGGATCGCGTGGCCGCGCGCGATCGCCCCGTTCGCCGTCCAGCTCGTCGGGCTCGGAAGAGCGGACAGCGAGGAGCAGGCGTACGCGGAGCGGCTGTACGACGAGCTGCGCGCGCTCGGCACGGAGGTGCTCTACGACGACCGCGACCTCGGACCCGGTCAGAAGTTCGCCGACGCGGAGCTGCTCGGCGCACCACTGCGGGTCACGGTCGGCAAGCGCACGCTGGCGGGCGGCGAGCTGGAGTTGCAGGTGCGCCGCGGGCGCGAGACGCGCGGCGTACCGCTGGAGGGTGCGGCCGAGGCCGTGCTCGAGCTGTGGCGGACGCTCCCGTAGACGGCGCTGGCGACGCGCGGCCGCTGACGGCCCGCCGCCTGCTCGGGCTCGACCGCTCCGGTCCGCCGCCCGCCGCGACGCTCGCGGGCGCGCCGCTCAACCCGTGGACGATCCCGAACGCGATCGGCTTCGCGCGGCTCGCGCTGATCCCTGTCTTCCTCGTCGTCGCGCTCTCCAGCGACGACGGCGTGGGGGCGGCCCCCGCGATCCTCTTCGCGATCATCGGCTGGGGCGACTACGCGGACGGGATGGCGGCCCGCATCACGCGGCAGTACAGCCGCCTCGGCACGTTGATGGACCCCGTCACGGATCGCCTGCTCGTGATCTGCGGGGTCGTCGTGGCCTGGCACTTCGAGCTGCTGCCGCGCTGGGCGCTCGCGGTGCTCGTCGCGCGCGAGCTGCTGATGCTGGCGATCGCCCGCTATGGGTTGAAGCAAGGCGTCGACCTGCGCATCAACTGGCCGGGCCGGCTCGCCGTGGCGCCCGTGATGGGCGGCCTCTTCTTCCCGATGTGCGGGCTGGAGACGCTCGGCGAGCTGTGTCTGTACCTCGGCCTCGCACTCGCGCTGACGGCGACCACGCTGTACGTGCGCGACGGCGCGCGGGCGATGCGTGCGGCGGCGGCTGCCAGACCCTCAAGCTGAAGTTGAGGTTGCGGACGACCGCGGGTATACTCGCGCGTCCCGCCATGAGGATCGGAGAAAACGCGTGAGCATGGACACCTTCCCGGACCTCGGCTCCCTGACCGACCAGGAGCTGAAGGATCTGATCCAGCAGTTGACGGAGGAGGAGCTCGAGATCTCCTACAAGCGCCGCATCCTCCACGGCAAGATCGACATCCTGCGCGCCGAGCTCGTCAACCGCCTGCGCAAGAAGCACGAGGGTGGGGAGGACGTCTTCTCCGGCGCCGACGTCGAGAAGCTCACGAACATTCTCGCCGGGCGCGTTCCGAGCCCCGACGAGGAGTAGCCGAGCCCACCCCGCCGGCCGGAGGATCCGTGGCGCTCCACTGCCCCGAATGCGGCTTCGCCAACGCGGTTGGAGCCAACTACTGCCAGAAGTGCGGCGCGTTCCTCGCGATCAGCGAGTCGACCGGCAGCGGCCATGAGACCACCGCGACGTACCGCATCGGCGAGACGGGCGAGATCGAGCCGGTCCAGCTCGAGGACGTCGTCGCACGCGGCGCCGCGCTCGTGATCCGCTCCGGCGGGGGCCGCGCGGGCGAGAGCTTCGCGATCGACGGCGAGCGGCTCACGATCGGCCGCCGACCCGACAGCGACGTCTTCCTCGACGACGTCACCGTCTCGCGCGACCACGCGCTGCTCGTACACCGCGCCGACGACTGGTACCTCGACGACTGCGGCTCGCTCAACGGCACCTACGTGAACCGCACGCGGATCGAGTCCCACCGGCTGCAGGACGGCGACGAGCTGCAGATCGGCAAGTACAAGCTCGCCTACCTGGCACGCTGACGATGGCCGCCCAAACCCCCGAGCCCCAGGTCGAGCAGTCCGAGAGCGCCGCGGCCCCCGCCGTGCGGCCGCCGCGCCAGAAGTCGCTCACGATCGGCGCCGTCTGCAAGGCGCTGAAGCAGGAGTTCCCGGATATCTCGATCTCGAAGATCCGCTACCTGGAGGACCAGAAGCTGCTCACGCCCCGCCGCACGCAGGGCGGCTATCGCGTGTACACGCAGAACGACCTCGCGCGGCTGCGCACGATCCTGCGCCTCCAGCGCGACGAGTTCCTGCCGCTCAGAGTGATCCGCCAGGAGCTGGCGGGCGGGCGGGCCGACGGCGAGATGGCGGGCGGGCCAGGTCAGGTCACCGCGCAGAGACCGGACATCCGCCACCTGCGCCGCGCGGCCGTCGCCGTCAAGGGGCCGGGCGCGCTCTACTCGCTCGACGACGTCGTCGAGGAGACGGGCGCCGCGCCGAGACTCGTGGGTGAGCTGGAGGAGTTCGGCGTCATCAGAGGCGAGACGCGCGCGGGCGTGCGCTACTACGACGAGACCGAGCGCGAGATCGTGCGCGCCGTCGCCGAGCTGGCGAGGTACGGAGTCGCGGGGCGCAACCTGCGCGTGTTCCGCACCTCTGCCGATCGCGAGGCGGCGCTGCTGCAGCAGATCCTGGCGCCGGCCTTGAGGTCGCGCAATCCGGAGCGCCGAAGAGAGGCGGTCGAGACGCTCGAGAACCTCGCCGCCGTCGCGACGTACCTCAAGCACCTGCTGCTGATCCGCGACCTGCGCAACATCGCAGGCTGAGCTCTACGCTCGCGCGGTGCCGACGACGCGCGTCAGCCGCACGCTCGCGGCCTCGCCCGAGGTCGTGTGGGAGGTGCTGGGCGACCCGTGGCACCAGGCGCGCTGGTGGCCGCGCGTGCGCCGCATGGAGGCGGTCGAGGACGACCGCTTCACGCAGGTGCTCGGGACGGACAAGGGGAGAGGCGTGCGTGCGGACTTCCGCGTGCTTGAGCGAGACCCGCCGCGGTTGCTGCGCTGGCAGCAGGAGCTGGAGGGGACGCCGTTCGAACGGCTGTTGGTGGAGGCGGAGACGGCGATCGCGGTCGAGCCGGCGGGCGAGGGCGCGACAGTGACGATCGAGCTGCGGCAGAGCCTGCGCGGCTGGTCGCGGCTCGTGCCGTTCCTGTTCCGCGGCGCCGCGCGCAGACAGCTCGCGGAGGCGCTCGAGGGGCTGGAGCAGGCGGTCGGCGCTACGCCGTCAGTCTGAGCGGCCCGCTGAGGATCGCCTCGCCGGGCGCCTGCGGCACGGCGCTGACGCCCTCGCGGGTGATCAGCACGGTCGAGAAGTCGCGGGCGTTCGCCGGCAGCGCCGCGCTCACCGTGAAGGTCCCGCCGGCTCTCACCTGTCTCGGGACGAAGCCGAGGAATCTCGTGCCGCCGCCGCCCTGCAGCCACACGGCGTAGATGTCCTGCGCGCCGTTGGCGGGCAGTCTGCGCGCCTCGATCCCGATCCCGAGCTGACCACGGCCTCCGGCCGCGGTGGCCCCGCTGCGCTGCACGAGTCCGATCCCGATCGCGTCGCCGCCGGCGGGCGTGGCGTTGAGGTTGACCTGGGCCACGAGTCTCGGCTGCGCGGTCGTCGGAGTCGTCGAGGGCTGTCTTCTCGCGGTCGGCTGCGTCTGCGCCGGCGTGGTTGAGGCAGAGGACTCCGGATCGTCGTCTCCGCCGCCGATCAGGACGATCGCCAGCACGATCGCGAGCGCTGCGACGCCCGCAAGCAGGACGACGCCGCC
>Ga0193706_1000979_pt1 | contig 13891 bp, 13 predicted proteins | sample U3c1metaG_FD_160130 | JGI IMG/M metagenome (GOLD analysis project Ga0193706, IMG submission 160130) | Soil microbial communities from a riparian zone of the East river system, Colorado, United States - U3c1 | ecosystem: Environmental > Terrestrial > Soil > Riparian zone | place: USA: East River... | reverse complement strand
GTGCGCTTGCGGTTGGGCGTCTGGAGCATGAACAGCTTCCCTTCCTGGATCGTGAACTCCACGTCCTGGACGTCCTTGAAATGCTTTTCGAGAAGCGCGCGGACCTTCATGAGTTCCGCGAACGCTACCGGCATTTGCTCCTTGAGCTTCGATACAGGTTCGGGAGTGCGCACGCCGGCGACCACATCTTCGCCCTGCGCGTTGATCAGGAACTCGCCGTAAAATTCGTTGGCGCCGTTGGCCGGATTGCGGGTGAACGCGACGCCGGAGCCGGAGGTTTCGCCGGTGTTGCCGTAAACCATCGCCTGCACATTGACGGCCGTTCCCCATTCGGTTGGGATGTTGTATTTGCGGCGATAAACGATCGCGCGATCATTCATCCACGAACCGAACACGGCGCCCGCTGCGCCACGAAGCTGGTCCCACGGATCGTTAGGAAACGCTTTGCCCGTGCGCTCTTTGACCAGGGCCTTGAATCGTTTCACCAACTCTTGCTGATCTCCAGCAGTGAGTTCGCTGTCGATGATGTCCTTGTGATACTTCTCGTGCTTGAACTCGTGGATCACGACTTCGAAGGGCTCGTGGTCTTCACCGGCGCGCTTCTGCACGCTCATCACCACGTCGCCATACATCTGGATGAAGCGGCGATAACAATCCCACGCGAAGCGCTCGTTCTGAGTCGCCTTCACCACCGAGAGCACCGTCTGGTCGTTGAGGCCGAGGTTCAAAATCGTGTCCATCATGCCGGGCATCGAATCGCGCGCGCCCGAGCGCACGGCAACGAGCAGCGGCATGCCGGTGGTGCTGCCAAATTTGCAGCCCATGATCTTCTCCATGTTGGCGACGCCCGCTTCCATCTGCGATTGGAGTTCCTTCGGGTAAGTCCGCTTGTGCGCGTAGTAATAAGTGCAGACCTCGGTGGTGATCGTGAACCCGGGAGGGACCGGCAGACCGATGCGCGTCATCTCGGCGAGATTCGCGCCTTTGCCGCCGAGCAGCGGTTTCATGGAGCCGTCGCCGTCGGCTTTTTTATTGCCCCATGTGTAAACGTATTTTGGTGCTTTAGGCATAGAGTTCGATGTTTGAGGGGGCGAATTTTTCTTGGCCGCCCCGAAAATTGAGGCGCGACAGTAGCAAGCATCAGGGGGGTGTCAACGCTGACTTGGGCGCAAAAGCCCGTTTCGCAAAATACAACGCGAGATTGGCAAGCGACGGCGAAAAAGGCCCGTCAACACGGATCAATTCTCGCGTGCCCGCCGCTTCTCTTTTGCGTCTTGAGTGAAGATGTTGAAGAGCAGAATTCCTCCGCCCAGGGCCGCCAGCAGAAAGAAAATCATGGCCAGTCCCGGATAACCCCACAGCGTGAAATCCGTGGGCACTCGCATCAGAAGGGCGGCGCCCACAATCATGGCGGCGAGGATCAATCCGGCGGTGATGCGGTTGGCCGTGTGACTAATCCCTTGCAGGATGAGATGCCTATCGCGCGGGCGAATTTTTAGTTCAAGCTGCGGCGCTGCGATTGAGTCGAAAATTCTTGAGAGCCGGTTTGGCAGGGCGCTGAGGAACTCTTTCACCTCCAGCGCGGAGGAATACATGCTCGCCGATGTGAACTGGCTCTTCACTCGTTGCTGGAGAATGTCCGAGACGTTTCGGCGGATCGCATCGTTTGGATCAAATGTTGGGTGCAGCGTTCGTCCCACTTGATCCAGTTGCAGCAGCGTTTTGCCGAGCATGGTCAATTCAGTCGGCGCGAACAATCCGCTCTCGGCGGCGGAGCGGCAAACTTCCAGGACGGTCGAACCGACCTCGATCTCCGAAAGTCGGTTTCCCTTTTGCTCCGCGATCAGTAGTCCGATGTGACGACGGAAAGCTGTTTCATCAAAGCGTTCTGCCGTCTCGCTGATCTCAATCGCGATCGTCGCGGCCTCTTCGCTTCGGCCGTCCGCAATGGAAAGCAACAATCGAATGAGTTTATCCTGCATACCCGGCGCGAGGCGCCCGACCATGCCGAGATCGAGCAACGCAATCTCTTTATCGTCGGTCAGGTACACATTGCCCGGGTGCGGATCAGCGTGAAAAAACCCATCTACCAGAACCTGCTTGAGGTAAGCCTTGAACAATTCTTCCGCCAGCGCCGCGCCATCCAGATCGAGCCGTGCGAGTGGCGTTAGCTTCGTGATCTTGCGGCCCTCGACGTATTCCATCGTGAGCACCGCATGCGTCGTATAATCGGCGATCGGTTGTGGAATGCGGATGTGTGGAAAGTCTTTCAGGTTCTCGGCAATGACGCGGAGGTTTCCGGCCTCCCGTTGATAATCCAGCTCGTGCTCCAGCGTATGCTCAAATTCCTCGAGCACCTTCTCGAACTGATACCGCCGCGCGAGCTTGGTGTGCTGCTGGAGCAGTTCAACGATCTCCTCGATGACCTCGAAGTCGCGCCCAATCTGTTCCCGAATGCCGGGTCGTTGCACCTTGACCACGACATCGCGCCCGTCTCGCAATGTCGCGCGATGCACCTGTCCCAACGAAGCCGCCGCGAGCGGCTCTGCATCGAATTCAGCGAAGGCTTTCGAGATCCGCACGCCGAGTTCGCGTTCGATGATTTTCTCAACCTCTGCAAATGAGAACGGCTTCACACGATCCTGGAGTCTCGAAAGTGCGCGCATGTACGGCGCCGGAATAAGATCGGGACGGCTTGAAAGAATCTGTCCGATCTTCACGAACGTGGGACCCATTGCTTCAAGATCATTCGCCAGCTCTTCAGGACTTGGCCCGGAACCAGTGCCCAGAGAATCGCGGTCGCCGTTGCGTGGTGCGAACCGGTTGGTCGAACGAAACACGTCCGAGCCGGTGTATTTCAACATGAGGCGCGTGAGCTCTGAATAGCGTCTCCAATGTTGTGGTTTCAGCGATAGCATCGATCTCGTTCTCCTTTGTTTCCCGTTCGGGACGTTGGCTCAACTTACCGGCGCATCAGCCAAACTCAAGACTACGGGCATCCCCGCGTTGATGCGTCACTCGCGAAGGTCATCTAATCGTGTCATGAAGATGCTCTCGTCTGGCCTGCTCCTGCTGTGCGGTTGGATTTCCGTTTCAGCCGCTTCACTGGAGATCACCGCCGAGGCTGACACAACAATCTTTGTCGGGACCGTCAGTCCCGGTTCACCATCCGGCACGGAATTCGTTGCTGGCGCCACGCCGCGGGATGGATTCGCTCGCTCGCTGATCCGGTTCAACGTCGCATCCGTTCCGACGAACGCCGTGATCGATGCCGCTTCCGTTTCCGTCACTGTCACGAAGAAAGCTCTCGTCGCCACCGCGCCGCACAGTTTTGGACTGCATCGCGCCTCGCGCGCCTGGGACGAGGCCCAGGCCACCTGGACAGCGGCTGCGGCCGGTTCCGATTGGACAACCGCCGGTGGTGATTACGAGGTGGACGCCAGCGCGAGCACGCCACTTGATCTGGGCACCGGCACGTTCAGTTCCGAAACGCTCGCAACGGATGTTCAAGCGTGGGTGAGCGGCGATGCTTCCAATGTGGGCTGGATCCTTCGCACTTCTAACGAGAGCATCAATCAAAGCGCTCGGCGTATTGCGTCGCACGAAGCGTTCGATCCGAATACCCGGCCCAAACTCTCTATCACGTACCACGTCCTCGAACCTGCGGAAGAGATCACGATGGTGAACGCTCGCAACGTGGCAGGTCTTCTCGGGTTCGATTTCCAGGCCTCAGCCGGTAAAGCGTATGCCGTGGAATTTATCGATCAGATCGGGGCGCAATGGAGAACGCTCACCAACGTCAGCGTCCAGGCATCGACGCTCGCAAATGTTCAGGACGTGACGACGAACTCGCAGCGAATTTACCGCGTCAGCACACCTTCGCCGATTCCTTGAAGCGAGCGCTCGGCGTTCTTCTGCTCGAACTCTTTGCACCAGCCTTTGATCTCGGTGTCGTTGAAGATTTTTCCGATGACGCGACGGAGCAATCCCTTGAGGCTCGCGTTTTCGAGATCGCGCAACGAGCGGATGGCTTCCTCTTTGTAAGTTTCGAGCAAGGTCTTCGCGCGCTCGTCAGCTTTGAGCTCCGCGTAAAGAGCTTCGACGTCTTCGAACGAAGTGCCGGCCGGTAACTCGCGCCGCCACACGGACGCGAGCAATTGTTTCTGCGCGTCCTTCGCCTTCTCGTGAGCGATGGCGAGCAACAAACTTGGGCGCAAACCCGCAATGTCATTCGTCTCGCCACCTGTCCCAACGTCACTCAGGTCATCACGAATTTGGTATGCGATCCCGAGCGCCTCGCTGTAATCGCGCAGCACATCGGACACTTCTTCATGCAACTCAGCTCCGGCGTAGATCGCGCCGAGTTGGAGAGCGACCTCGAACGCGGGCGCCGTCTTCTTGCTGAAGATGTCGAGCACTTGCAACGACGTCATCGGCTCCGGCTTGCGGGCCCAGCAAAGCTCCGCGCCCTGGCCACGGCACAACTCGCGTTGCCCGCGCGCAGCGACGAGCAGCATGGCCGCTTTCTGTTGCGCGGAAAGTTTCGTCTCACCGATGAGCCGATAGCCTTCACCAATCAGCAGGTCCCCGACATTCAGTGCCACAGGGACACCGTGTTCTTCGTGCAAGGTCTTTTCGCCGTAACGTTGCGCATCGTTGTCTTCAATATCGTCGTGGATCAGTGAAGCTTTGTGAAAACATTCAACGGCAACTGCGATCTTGCGCAGGTCTTCCGGCAACGTTCCCGTCGCGGTGCTTTGCAGCGCACGATAGGCCGACACCGTGAGAAACGGTCGCCAACGCTTGCCCGCCCGCATGAGCCAGTCACGCGCGATCTTCTCGGTCTCGCCCTGCGCGTTGCCCATGATCAAATCCAGCGTGGCGGGCGTGAACCAGAAATCCACTTCGTCCCGCACCACGCCAAGATCGAGCCGGCGTGTCGTGTCGTCGCTGGTCAAATGGATGTACTCCCACACCCAATCGAGATCTACGGTCGTATCGATGCAGTCATCCTGGAGCAACGGCACCGCGACTCCGGGAATCGCCGCCGCCTCCATGTAAGGAAACGCGCGTTCCAAAACCGGCAGGCAACTCACGCCTACGATCGCTTCGATCTTCCCGGTTTGAATGAGCGACATGACGATGGCCGAGCCTTCCGCCACCAGCACGGCGTAGCCGAGTTTCTCCGCCTCGGCTTGAAGATCCTGGATGCTGCAAAGACCGCATTGTTTGCACAGCAAGCCAAACTCGTCGAAGGGCGCGGGACATTTCGCTTCCACGCGCAGGCATTTGGGCAACAGCAACAACCGTCGCTCAAACGGCACCTGCGCCAGAGCTTCTCGCCACATCTCATTGCAGATCAGGACGCCGATGTAGTCGCGATAGATCGCGTCGCACCCGAGCATCTGCACCACGCGATCGGCATGGACTTTCAACTCATCCATCGGGAGCGGCGGCACCGGATTGTACTCCGCCACGTAGTTGCGGATCGTGTGCAGGACGCGGCTGCGTTCCTGCGGCGTCTGCGGAATATTTTTCTTGGGTGCGCGAAAGCGCTGTTGCACGACGTGCTTCGGCACGGAAAACCCGATTGGTTGCGCGATGGAACTCATGTGTTCGGCCGTTGTCCCTGTTTAATGTTGCGTCTCAATGGACGCCGCTACTCTGAACTCCTTCAATCCACCGAGCAACGTTTGTTCGTGGTGAGAGACTGTAAATCGCGCGAGATGGTTACGCGGCGCATCGAGATGAACCGCAGCCAGATTGCGGATCTTTCGGTGTTTTGGGATCGCCACTCGCCGAGAGTTGCGCGGCCTTGGCACGCGCGGTCGCATCGTGGTCCACGTCCCGATACGCACCGAAGTCACTGAACCAATACTTTTTGGCGATGCGATACATCCAATGCTTCTCCGGCACTTCTTCGCCCGGGAGCCATTGGCTGAAGCGCGGCGTCATGGCATCGAGTTCCGCCATTGCGGTCTGGCGCACGGTGGTGTCGCGCGCGCTGTGTTTCACCACGAGTTCTTTCACGAGATCGGGACGTTCGAGCACGACGCAACCGCGCGTGGCTTTGGCAGTGAGCTCACGGAAATCGCGGAGGAAGACCGAACTGCGCATCGTTTCGTAAATCCCACGCGAGTCGCTGATGTTCTCTTTGGCGAATTGAAGAATGGGGCATGGCTCGATGTCACCGGTCGGGCTGATGTGATGGCTGATGCCGGTGGACATGGGGCAAAGCGCTTTGCCGTCGTGCGCGTAATACGCGTCGATCATCGCGATGGGCATCTTCGCGCGCATCTCCACGATGAACTTGCGCACGCGCACGAGTTGTTGCGGCGTGAGCGCGAGATCGAAGTTGGGCTTCGGCCCGACCGGGCGATAGCTGTGATACCAAACGTAGTGAACGCCGCGATCGATCAGTTCCTGCAACCATGCTTCGGTCAGGAGTTCCTCGATGTTCGATTGGCAAACACTTGTCGCAACTCCAGTGAGCAGCTTCGCATCGAGACAGTTTTGCAAACCGCGCAGCGTCTTGTTGAAAACATCCTTCTTCCCACGACGTACATCGCTCGTGATTTCGCGACCTTCGATGCTGACAAGCGGCGTCGCATTACCAAGTTCGCGCAAGCGAGTGGCGACTTTCTCCGTGATGAACTGGCCGTTCGTGAAAACCTGGAAGTAGCAATCCGGATGCGCCGCCAGCACATCGAGCAACTGCGGATGCATGAATGGCTCGCCGCCCAAAATGCCGAAGAACGAATTCCCGTGACGCTTGGCGTCGGTGATCGTGCGATTGAGCGTCTCGAGATCGATGGCGTTGCGGTCGGCTTCCACGTCCACCCAGCAGCCCTGGCAACGGAGATTGCAGGAGTTGATGATCGAGACATAGAGGAACGGCGGAAAATATTCGCCGCGTTTGATGCGCCGTTTGAACTTCTCGACCGAGAGCATGCCTTTCACGCCGAAGTTCCACGCGAATTTCCAGATGCACCGCGTGTCAGCGGAGCAAAGGGTGCGGTAAGCGAGGCGTGGGAGCATATTAGCAGCGCGTTCTGACTTTTTGGTCGAGAGTGAACATCCGCGCGCACCTTACGTAGCTGAACGGAAAAGCAAAAGGAGAAGTGCGCTCACCCGCCCAGCACGTAATGCATCCCGGCGCGAATCCACAGCGGAATGGTGATCAGCCCAATGAGCGATGTGGCGAGCACCACACGCAAGGCTGTCGGAGCATCGCCGCCGTAATGTTTTGCCATCACGACGGGGAACACCGCAGCCGGCATGGCAGCCTGGAGCACGATCACGCGCTTGAGCTCCAGTGACGCCGGGATGTATTTCGCGATCAACAGAAAGAGCACGGGAAGAACACCGAGCCGCACCAGCGAACTCAGCACCGCGACTCGTCCACCACGCGCGGCGCGAAACTCATGCGCATGATCGGCCAGGATGGCACCGAGCAGCAGCACACCGAATGGGATCGCGCACTGGCCCAGCATGTGCGCCGTCGTTTGAGCGAACACCGGAATGTATTCTTTGCCGATCGTGAAGTTCAACCCAAGCGTCGCGAGGATCATCAGCAGCGGCGGGTTCAGGACTTTGCGCCAGCTTTCGCGGAAGGTCGCGCCGCTCAGCATCACCATGCCGAATCCCCACAACGCGATCTCCACTCCGACGTTGTGAACGAACAGCACCGCGGCCGTTTCCTTGTCGAACAACGAAAGCGCGAGCGGGAAGGGGACGTAGCCGTAATTGTATACCGCCGTGCTGAACACGAACGTCCGGCGCGATCGGTCTTCGCTCAGACCGGTGAAGCGTTGCACCGCCATCGCCAGCGGAATGCCGAGCGCCACGGTTCCGAAGCCAATCAGCGGCGGAAGAAAAATATTGCTCCGCGTGTCGAAGGCGCGATTGCCGAGGATCGAGTCAAAGATCAGGCAGGGAATGAGCAGGTTCACCGTCAGCCGCAGCAGGCTCGCGTCGGCTTCGCTCGTGAGCCAGTTGAGTTGGCGAACCAATGCGCCGACCGCAGCGATGGCGAAGATCGGCAGCACCGCGTTGAGGACGGTTTGGAATTCGCTCACGATGATTGGCGGAGGATGTGTTCCACCAGCGCATCAAACTCGATCGTCTGAATCTCGCGAAGAAGCTTTTGCTTGTCCGCGTTTCCGCGCACCTCGGCGCGCTCGCATTCGTCCACAAACGCCAGCGGCATCCACTCACCACTTTCGATCAGACGCTCGGCGAGTTCTCTGGTGTCGTTGTGCAAAAGCTCCGCCACACGTTTCGCCACGAAGGGAAATGCTTCATGCTGTCCAACGCGCCGAAACCAATACTTCGCGTTCCCGTAATCAGGCTCGCGCCGATGCATGATCGCGTGCAGCCAACTGCCATCGCGCGTCTCGATGCCCTGCGAGATCGTGTGCGAAGCGTCCACATGATCGTGCCAAAGCAGCGCGGCGCTTCTCAGCAGGTCTTGCGTGCCGGACGAAATTGTTTTCTGCGTGAAGAAGGTGTCGAGCGCGTGATTTAATTCAGCGACGGACTTTGTGCCGGAACGTTTCTCTGGCCCAAGCAAGGGCGGCTCGTCCGTAGCGATGAGTTTTTGGAACGCGTCGAGTTGCGCGTTGTGCGACGACATGGGCGGAAGCTAAGGTGAGCGCCGCTTTGGATTCAAGCGGCAGCGTTTGCGAGCGGAGTGTTTACAACTCGATTTCCGCATACGACACTCCGCGCGTCGTATGGAAGACGTGACTTCGATTGATCTGAAACGTGATGTGGACGCGGTGCAAATCCCGCATGGCGCGCCGGTGGTGTTGCCCGCGGGAACGCCGGTGGACATCACGCAAACGCTCGGCGGCACCTTCACCGTTCATGCACAGGGCGGGCTTTATCGCATTGCCGGCAAGGATGCCGATGCGCTCGGCAAGGAACAATTGGTCGAGGAGAAGAAGCAACTGCCGGCCACGCCAGAGCCGGTGGACGAGAAAGACATCTGGGAAATTCTTCGTTCCTGCTACGACCCCGAGATTCCCGTGAACATCGTGGACCTGGGACTGGTTTACGATCTGGCGATCGAGAAACTCCCCAGCGGCTTCAGCAAAGTGAACGTGAAGATGACGCTCACCGCTCCCGGCTGCGGGATGGGCGGCGTCATTGCCGGTGATGCCCAACAAAAAATCCTCGCGATCGACAGCGTGGAAGAAGCAAACGTCGAAGTCGTGTGGGACCCGCCATGGCATCAATCGATGATTTCGGAACAAGGCCGCCGGATACTGGGACTCGAGTAGTTCCCGCGGGTCCGCTGATTCGGCGCGAAACGCTGCTCATCTGCGGCGTCGTCTTGTTGGTGGAAATCTTTCTCGGCGCAACGCCGAGCGCGGATCGGCTCACGTGGGCCTTGGAAAATTTTCCCGTCTGGCTGGCGCTCATCGTCATTCCGCTGACTGATCGTTACTTCCCACTGAGTCGTCTCTGTCTCGTGCTGCTCGCGATGCACGCGGTGATCCTCGCCGTGGGCGGACACTACACTTACGCGAAAGTGCCGCTCGGCGACTGGGCCAAGGAATGGTTCGGATGGCAACGCAATCACTACGATCGCCTCGGCCACATCGCGCAGGGATTCGTTCCCGCAATTCTCGTTCGTGAATTGCTCGTCCGTTCCGCGCGCATCCCGCGGTCATGGTGGCTGCCGGTGCTGGTCGTGTCGTGTTGCCTCGCTTTCAGCGCGTGCTACGAGTTTCTCGAATGGGGCGCGGCGTTGGTTGCCGGCGCCGCTGCAACAGATTTTCTCGGGTCTCAAGGCGACATCTGGGACACGCAATGGGACATGTTCCTCGCCTTCTGTGGAGCGTGCGTATCGCTGCTGCTGCTCAGCCGCTGGCATGATGGGTCGATGCTGCGATCACTTGATGGGCCGGTTTACTTGAAGGACTAGCATCGCCGTTTCCTGAGACAATTAGCCGGCTTCGCGCCCCTGAAGTTCTCTCAACTGCTCCGAGATTTGCGCGAGGCTGTGATTGATTTGCTTCAACGTGACCTTGCGATTCAGGACCACCACTAACAGCGTCGTCAGCGTGCCGCAGGAAAGTACGATGACGGTGATGACGACCGCGAGCAGACCTTTGGTCACCACGTAATTCATCGTGAAGTGAAGGCCGAGCGCTTGCTCGGGCGTGGCTGCGCTGGTTACCACTGATCGCCCAGTCGGCGAGTTCGTGTAGGTGTAATGCGTCAGATGACCGTAACGCTCGTAGTCCGCCCTGATCTGTTTCTCCTTTGGCTCGTAAAAGATCGAGTAACATACCAGCAGTCCAACACCGCCAATGACAGCAACGACCCAGAATGCGACCGCGAGGGCGGTCAATGCCTTCAGCCAGCGCTGTTGTGTGCGAACGCCGCGCAACACGCGCTCGTCGGATGTGATCTGTGATGGTGTGGATTCATTTTGGTTCATAGCTGTTTTCCTTCCAGGCGCGGCGCAGCGCACGTTTTGCGTAGTGAATACGTGATCGCACTGTGCCGATCGAACTTCCCGTTACGCGCGAGATATCCTCGTAGCTCAGGTCTTCAAGAAAGCGCAGCACCAGAACTTCACGATGGCCGGGAGAGATGCGTTCGAGTGAGCGTTGAATTTCTTCGGGGTCAATGTTGGAGTTATCGATCTGCTCCAAGGCCGCCTCGCTCGGATTTTCCTCGAGCAACTCCACCGTCACTTTGCGTCGGCGGAACTCCCGAAAAATCCGATCCCGCGCGATGCGGAACGCCCACGACCGAAATTTGGTGACATCGAGCAGCGACGGCAGCCCGCGATAAATCGCCAGCCAGGCATCCTGCGTCACGTCATCGATTTGTGCGGGCGTCGATTGCATCATTCTTCGCGTGAACAACAGCAGGCGCGGTCCGAACAGCTTCAGCAATTCCTCGAACGCGCGCTCGTCGCCGAGTTGGCAGCGCAGCACGAGTGTTTGCTCGAAGATGTCCTGTGTGTTCGCGGCCATGCGTTGCTTTGGCAGTGAGGCTGCGCGCGCGGCACAAAAGGTTCAATCGATCTGAAACAATTCTCGCGAGGGAGCAATCGCACCAGGAGATGCTTTGGACTGCGGCGGCAATTCCGACGCCACGCCGCATTCAGGTTTAATGGAATATTTGGGGTCAGAAGTTTCTGCTCATACCAAAACGCTGTCGCCCCTGCGCTCTGCCAGCGCAGTTCAAATTTGGTGTGTGGCGAGTCGTGCGCTCAGCGCTTTTCCTCCTGACTTCCTTACCCTACGGTGCGCGCGTGACGAATCCGCGTTTTAAGCCGCTACTCATCGGGACGATCGCCGTCGTGATTGTCTGGATCATCGCGTTCGCCGGCTTCCGTATCGCGGCAAATGCGAGAATGACGCCTGAGAAAATGGCTGCCGCATTGCGCGTCACGCAATTGAGCCGGATGAATGAAGCGGCGCGCGCGAAACATCTCCGCGACCTCGCCGACAAACTGAATGCGCTCGCTGGTGAAGAGCGTCGCCGCGCCCGTGCTGATCGCGAATGGGACCGGCTGTGGCTTGAAATGTCCGAGGCGGAGAAAGTTGAATTCGTGGATCGCACCATGCCGGCGGGAGTGAAGCAGATTCTTACGTCGTTCGAGCAATTGCCCGAGGAGAAACGCCGCTACGCCATCACCAATGCCATCGCGCGGATGAAACTGCGGCAGGAAGATGGCCAACCGGCGGCGGCGGGCGGACGCGCCGATCGAGAACCGATGAGTGAGGAGTTGCAGAAGCGAGTCATCACGACGGGATTAAAGACTTTCTACGCCGAGAGTTCCGCGCAGACCAAAGCGGAAGTCGCGCCGTTGCTGGAAGAGATGCAGCGCATGATGGAGAGCGGGAGATTATTTCGGCGATGACATTCTTGGCGCACCGCGAAAGGAGAGGAGGACGAGCGGAAGAATCTCGCGCAGCGAAAGCGTTCACGTTGATCGAACTCCTTGTCGTGATCGCGGTCATCACGATTCTCGCGGCGCTGCTCCTTCCAATGGTCAGCAAATCAAAAGAGCGTGGGCGTTCGACAGCATGTCTTTCCAACCTGCGGCAAATCGGCATCTCGTTGCAGCTCTACGTGCAGGATCACGACAACAAGCTGCCAATAATGTACGACGCTTTGATCAGTACCAACGCCACGCCGCCGACCAATTCGTTTGCGACCATCGATCAGGTGCTGTCGAACTACCTGGGCAGCGCGCGCATTCTCAGGTGTCCCTCTGACAGGAAGGATTTGTTCATCGAAACCAAGTCCAGCTATTCGTGGAACTATCTGATCAATGGGCAGGACGCCGATCGCTTATCCATGATGGGGACCGACTACGACCCGCACCAAATCCCACTCGTGTTCGACAAGGAAGATTTTCACGCGCGCGTCGGGCCGGGCAGGGGCGTGAACTTTCTATACGCAGATGGCCACATCAAGAACCTCCTGGCGATCGAGGGAACGAAGTGAGGTCAGGTGCCGAAGCGCTGATTGAACTCCGCTCGTTGCGGAAATTGTTCGGCGAACGCGTCGCTGTGGACTCGCTCGACCTCGTCGTTCCGCGCGGCGAAATTTTCGGCCTGCTCGGTCACAACGGTGCGGGCAAGAGCACAGCGATCGGCATGATGCTCGGACAAGTCTGGCCCACGGCCGGCGACGTTCGCGTGTGCGGTTGCGACGTGACGCGCGATCGCGCGGGCGCTCTACGTCGCGTCGGCGCGATCTTCGAAGCGCCGGTCTTTTACGATTATCTCAGCGGTTGGCGAAACCTCGAGATCCTCTCGCACTACACCGCCGCAACTCCCAAGACACGCATCCGCGAAGTGATCGAATGGGTTGGGCTTACCGGGCGCGAACACTCGAAGGTGCGCACGTACTCGCACGGCATGCGCGCGCGATTGGCTTTGGCGCAAGCGCTCCTGCCGAACCCCGAGTTGCTGATTCTCGATGAGCCCGCCGATGGACTTGATCCCGAAGGCATTCACGAATTGCGCCGAACGATTCTTCGTCTCAATCGCGAACTGAAGCTTACCATTCTGCTCTCGTCGCATTTGCTCAATGAGGTCGAGCAACTCTGCACGCGCATTGCCGTTCTACGACAGGGCAGGAAAGTGTTCGAGGGCACGATCAATGACGCGTTGTCCCGGGACAAATGGCTGCACGTGCGTGTCAACGATTTCGAAACCGCCAGCCGCCTCCTCGTCGCGGCGCAACTCATCACCGACGCGCGCGATGGCTGCCTCGTGGCATTGCGTGAGGGGATCGAATCCGCGCAGGTCGTGGAAACGCTGGTCCACGCCGGCTTGCGCGTGCATGAAGTCGCGCCGCAGGAGCAGACGCTCGAAGCGTTTTATCTCGAATTGAGCAAGAGGGACTCCTGAAATGTTTTTCCGTCAACTGCGCAACGAACTGATCAAGCTCTTCGGCAAGAAGCGCACCTACATCGGCTTCGGCATGTTCCTGCTCGCGCAAAACGGGATGCTGCTCGGGTTCCATTTTGGCAAAGGTTGGCGCAGCTTCATGGAGCGCACGCTGGCCGGTAACGGCTACCTCGTCGAAGATTACATCTCCGCGCTGACCGTCGCGCTGATCATGCTGATCCCGCAGGTGTTCATCCTCATGCCGCTCTACACGGGATTGATCGGCGGCGATCTCGTGGCGAAGGAAGCCGAGGACGGAACGTTGCGGATGATTCTGTCGCGGCCGATTTCACGCTGGCGTTTGCTCATGGTGAAATGGTGCGCCGGCGTGGTGTTCTCGATCGTGCAAGTGCTGGCGCTCGGACTGATGGCGGTGCTCTTCGCGCGACTGTGGTTTCCATGGCGCGGGATGTTCGTGTTCGTCAATGATCCCGAGGATGTGTTCCGTATCCTGTCCGCTGCGG
>Ga0193706_1000978_pt1 | contig 13902 bp, 11 predicted proteins | sample U3c1metaG_FD_160130 | JGI IMG/M metagenome (GOLD analysis project Ga0193706, IMG submission 160130) | Soil microbial communities from a riparian zone of the East river system, Colorado, United States - U3c1 | ecosystem: Environmental > Terrestrial > Soil > Riparian zone | place: USA: East River... | reverse complement strand
CCGCCGGAATCGCGCCGGTCAAGAGCGCCGCCATCTCATCCGCCGCAACCGGACGGCTGATCAGGTAGCCCTGGATCTCGTCGCATTGCAGGATGCGCAGGAGCCCGAGCTGGCTGCGCGTCTCGACGCCCTCGGCGACCACGCGCAGCTTCAAGCTGCGGCCCATCAAGATGATCGCGGTGACCAGCGCGGCATCGTCGGTGCTCGTCGCCATCTCGCGCACGAAGGACTGATCGATCTTGAGCGCGTCGATCGGGAAGCGCTTCAAGTAGCTGAGCGACGAGTAGCCCGTGCCGAAGTCGTCGATCGAAAGGTGCAGGCCCAGGGCCTTGAAGCGCTGCAGCAGGCTGACCGCCGACTCCGCGTCCTGCATCAAGAGGCCTTCGGTGAGCTCGAACTCCAGCCAGTGCGGGTCGAGCTCCGTGGCCCGAAGGATGCGCATGACGGACTCGTAGAGGTCGCGCTGGCGGAACTGGACCGGCGAGATGTTGACCGCCATGCGCACCGGCGGGATGCCCTGCATCTGCCAGCGTTTGTTCTGCTCGCAGGCCGCGTGGAGGATCCACTCGCCGATCGGCACGATCAGCCCGGTCTCCTCGGCGAGCGAGATGAAATTCAACGGGGGGACGCGGCCGAGCTCGGGGTGATCCCATCGCACCAGGGCTTCGACTCCCACGATCTTGCCGGTCTTGATCTCGACGCGCGGCTGGTAGTGCAGGAGCAGCTCGTTGCGCTCGAGCGCGCGGCGCAGGCTGGCTTCGAGCGAGCGGCGTTCGATGGCGTAGCCGTCCATCCCAGGCCGGTAGAACAGGAGACGGTCGCTGCCTTCCTGCCTGGCGCAGTAAGCGGCCTTTTCCGCGGCCTTGAGCAGCTCCTCGGCTGAAAGATCGTCGCTCGGGTAACTCGCGATGCCGATGCTGACGCTCAGGAAGGTGTCGTGGTCCTCGACGCGGAAGGGCTCGGCCATCAGTCCGAGGATGCGCTGCGCGACCCGGCCCACGTCGGAAACGGATTTCACGTCGCGGATCAGAAGGCAAAACTCGTCGCCGCGCAGTCGCGCGATGCTGATGTCCTCGCGGCCCAGGCCGAGCACGCCCAGGACGTCGTCGTCGCGGATCCCGACGCGCAGGCGGCGCGCGACCTCGAGCAGCAATCGCTCGCAGGTGCTGTGGCTGTAGCTCGCGGTGACCGCCTTGAACCGATTCAGGTCGAGGCAGAGCACGGCGGTGTGGCGGCCGCTCGCTTTCGCGCGGGCCATGCCGACGCCGAGGTCGGCGAGCAACCGATCGAGGTCGGCCAGGGCGGAGATTCCTTCTTCCACACCCGTCGTCGGGCGGGGGAGTCCCGCGGGGCCGCCGGCGTTCCGCAGCACGAAGCGCACGCGCAGCGGGACCAAGGCAGGCTCCAGCGGCAGGCAGAAGAAGTCGCTGGCGCCGCTGTCGTAAGCGTGGCGGATCGAGTCGGCGTCGCTCGCGCGCAGCAGGGCGATCACCGGCGTGCGGCGATGGTTCGCGCGCCGCCGCAGCAGGTTGTAATTGCTCTGCGCCGCGCTCGCATCCGGGCTCGAGTCGACGATCACCAGGTCCGGATCCAATCGATCGAAAGCGTCGAGGCAGGCCTTCTCGTCCGTTGATTCCGCAACGATCAGTCCGCCGGATTCGAGCGCTGCGCGAAGTCCTAGCCGTGAAGCGCGCTCGCTCACGCCGAGCAACACCAGGGGCGCATCTCGCTTGGGGGACTCGGAGGCCGACTCTCGTTCGGGCACTTGCATGGGGATCGTCAGCTTTCGACAACCCAGAGCACGCATCTGAAACGTGTCCGGCCCGATCTGGCCTGCCTCGCGGAGCACGCGAAAGAATTTCGCGGTCGCGGCGACGTCGCGCCGGCGCAGCCATGCTCCTCCGCGGAAAAAAACCTGCTGCGGGCTGCTAGGGCCGCCAGATGCAGCCGTCGAGGCAGAGCCGATCGGCGTCGACCGGCGCGTCGCGCGATCCTGTGTACCCCAAGGCCTTGAGCGCCATGCGCTCCTGAGCGTGAACCACTCCATCCGAGGCCTGGCGGCTGCCGCGAGCCGACGCCCGCTCGCGCAGACGGTGGAGCTCTGACCGCGTGGAGTCCAGATCCTCGAGCAGCCTGGCGGCCTGCGGACTGGCCGCATCGAAATGCAGCGGCTCGGCGCGTTCGCGGGGGTCCAGGACCAGGTCGAAACGCTCCGCGCTCCAGCCCTCGCTGCCCGGCATGCGCACGATCGTCTGCTCGCGGCCGTCGATCAGCGTGGCCATCCAGATCGGCTCCGGCCCGCGGCGGATCGTCAGCTCGCCGACGATGCGGCGCGAGCCAGGGCCTGATTTTCCCCGTGCGAGCTCGCGCAGATCGGCTCCCGGCAAGTTTTTGTCCGCATCGAGGCCCGCCGCCGCGCGCAGGGTTGGCGCGATGTCGATCAGACCCGTGGTGGTCGCGCAGCGAGCGCCCGCCGCCATATGACCGGGCCATTTCACGATCAACGGCACCTGCAAAGTCTCGCGATACAGATTCCCGCCGTGCTGCTTCCCGCCGTGCTCGAAGAACTCTTCGCCGTGGTCCGAGGTCAGGATCAGCAGCGTGTCATCGGCGGCGCCCGAGCGTTCGAGCTCGGCGAACAGGCGCTCGAGGACGTCGTCGATCGCCGCGATCTCGCCGTCGTACAAGGCGATCACGTGCTCGAGATCGCGCGGATCCATGCCGGCGTGCACCGGTGAATCGGCGTCGCCCAGCCGGCGTCCGTCGATCGTTCCCTGGTACTCCGGATCGAAGCGGTCGAAAGGCGGCGGCGGTGTGTAGGGCGTGTGGGCATCGTAGACGTGCACGAACAGGAAGAACGGATCCGCATCGGACTTGCGACCGCCGAGCCACCTCAAGGCGGAATCGATCGCAGCCGGCGCGCTGCGCGCCTCGACGTCGAACAAGGCAGGGTTCTCGTCGTGGATCCTGCGCATCTCCTCGGTGTCGCCTGCTTTTCGCGCACTGTCCCAGCGCTCGGCGATGCCAGGCTCGGAATGCACCGAATGGTAGGCGCGCTCCCAGGTCTGGAATCCGGGGCCGAAGCCGAACTTCGGCTCGAGGTAGATGCAGGAGTAGAAGCCGGCGGTGTCGTAACCCGCGCGCTCGAGATCCTCGGAGATGTATCGCCCGCGCGGAAGATGGTTGGCGAAGCGCTCGGTCGCGGCGAGATCCCAATCGCACTGGGCATGGGCGCTGACCGGCAGGCCGGTGAGCATCGTCGCGTGGGCCGGAAGCGTCCAGCTCGAAGACGACCACGCGTTCTGGAAGACCGTGCCCTGTTTCGCGATGGCGTCGATCGCGGGCGAGGTCGCGCGCGGGTAGCCGTAGCAGCCCAGGTGGTCGGAGCGCAGCGTGTCGACGCTGATCACCAGGATGTTGGGGCGGTGCGCAGCATCCGAGCAGGCCGCCAAGGACGCCCCGAGCAGTCCCATGGACACGAAGGACCCGACACGAATCCCTGCCAGGGCTCGCGCGAAGCGTTTCCGTTTACGGCAATCCATTTTGGAGCTGATCGAAGCCCTCTGCCCAGGAACAATTGCTGCCAGCAACCGGTCCGTGACCGGCAATTAACCAATGATTTCGGAACAGGTGACCCCGAAAAATGGAATTCGCGCGGCATTGCCTTTGCGAAGCAGCGGCCGGCCGCGAGTCGTGATCATCGGAGGCGGGTTCGGCGGGCTCAACGCGGCGCGAGCCTTGAAGCGCGCGGATGTCGACGTGGTCCTGGTCGATCGGGAGAACCACCACGTGTTCCAGCCGCTCCTGTACCAGGTGGCGACCGCGGGCCTGTCGCCGGGCGACATCGCTTCGCCGATCCGTCACATCCTTCGCAAGCAGAAGAACCTGCAGGTGCTGCTCGGCGAGGCCTTGTCCGTCGATGTCGAAAGAAAATGCGTCATGCTCGACATCGGCGAGGTTCCCTACGCCGCGTTGATCGTCGCGGCGGGCGTGACGCATTCGTACTTCGGCAATCCAGCCTGGCAGGAGATCGCTCCCGGCCTGAAGACCCTTCACGACGCGCTGGGTATCCGCGAGCGGATTCTTTTTGCCTTCGAGCGCGCGGAGCGCACGTCGGATGCCGCGCTGCAACGGCGCTTGCTGAGTTTCGTGATCATCGGAGCTGGTCCCACGGGAGTCGAGCTCGCCGGGACCCTGGCCGAGATCGCGCGCCACACCCTGCGCCACGAATTCCGCGCGATCCGGCCCGAATCTGCGCGGATCATCCTGCTCGAAGGCGGCCCGGCGCTGCTCGCGACTTTCCCTCGAGTGCTGCAGGTGAAGGCCGAGGAAGGTCTGCGCGAGCTCGGCGTCGAGGTGCGCCTGGGCACGCGGGTCACGGAGCTGGAGCCCGGGCTGGTGCGGACCGAGCGCGAGACGATCGAGGCCGAGACGATCCTGTGGGCCGCGGGCGTCACGGGCGCTGCGCTGGGCAAGACCCTGGCTGCGCCGGTCGATCGCGCGGGGCGCGTGCGAGTCAATCCCGACCTCACGCTGCCCGGTCGCGAGGACGTGTACGTGGTGGGGGACCTCGCGGCCTTCGAGGTCGAGGGCAAATTGCTGCCCGGTGTCGCGCAGGTCGCGATGCAAGAGGCCACCTGCGCGGCCCGCAACATCCTGCTCACGCTCGAAGGCCGCGCGCGAAAGACCTTCGTCTACAAGGACCTGGGCAATCTCGCGACCGTCGGCCGAGCGCGCGCCGTCGCCGATCTCGGACGCCTGCGCTTCAGCGGCTACCTCGCGTGGCTGTTCTGGCTGTTCGTCCACCTGATGCAGCTGACCGGATTCCGCAATCGGATCGTCGTGCTCGTGCAGTGGGCCTTCGCCTACGCGACCTACCAGCGCGGCATCCGCCTGATCACCGGCGAGGATCGCGCCAGGCCGCCGGGGACAAGTTAGTATTGTCGGAAAGTCCCTCGGGCGAAGTCATCCATGCTGCATCTCTCCTTCAAGGTCCTGCTCTTCGGTCTCTTCTCGCTGTTCGCCGTGCAGACGCCCGGCGGCGAAGAGCAGGCCTGGAAGGCGGCGATGGCGCTCAAGCAGAAGTCCGCGGATCTCGTGGCCGCCGCAGCCCTCGCAAAATTCAACACCGATTTTCCGCAGTCGAGCCACGCCATCTCCTGCAGGATCGAAGAGGGGGTGTGCTGGTTCACCCTGGGCCGCGCGGCGCAGGTGCTGCACCGCATGACTCCGACGGCGCAGGAGCGCTTCGACAAGGCCATGTCGCTGTTCAAGAGCGTCACCAGCGACCACGCCTCCACGCCGGAGGCTTCGCGCGCCAGTTTCATGCAGGGCCAGGTGCATCTCTTCGCCGGCCAGCTCGAGCTCGCGGAAGCGGACTACACGGCGATGCTCGAGCGCTTCACCATGGACAAGAGCTACGTCGGCAAGACGCTGTTGCAGCGCGCGACCGTCCGCCGCCAGCTGCTGCGCTCGAAGGACGCGATCGCGGATCTGCGCCGCTGGGTGAAGGAGATCGGAGCTCCCGCCGATCAGCTGCAGAAGACCAACTCCGATCTCGCGCGCGCCCTGCTGCTCGACAAGCAGGCGCCGCTCTACCAGGCCGAGACTTGGTTCAGCGGCGACCCCGCGCCGCTCGAGCTGCAGAGCGGCAATGTCGTCGCCCTGTACTTCTTCGCCACCTGGTGCCCCAACTGCTCCGCGGAGCTGCCCTTCCTGCTCGATCTCGAGCGCCGCTTCGCACCCAAGGGCGTGCGCTTCATCGGCGTGGTCGATCACCAGCAGGGCCAGACGCCGGAGGTCGTGCGCAATTACCTCACCGAGAAGCGCATCCCCTTCACGGTCTTCCAGGACGGCCACGCGACGTCGACCGCCTACAAGGTCGACACCATCCCGACCCTGGCCTTGATCGACCGCAATGGAAATCTGCGCTTGATCGAGAAGCCCTCGATGGTCGCGGACGCGACGCTGGACATGCTCGTGCGCGAAGGACTCGAGCCGGCCGGGAAGTGAGCTCGAGCGCGCCGCGGGGATGAGTCCGCGCCGCTCTCATCCTGGCGCGCTGGTCGCCGCCGCGAAAGGAACCAGCGGCATTCCGTCGCAGTCATCGCAGAGCCCATCGCCACGCGTGAATTGCGTGTGGCACAGCGGGCAATAAGCGAGCGATCCGGTCTCCGGGTCAGGCGCGGCGACCCACTTGTCCGGAGAATCGCCCGCGCTGGCGACGAGCTTCGACAGCTCTTCGAACTCGAGCGGATCGAACCACTCGCGCACGCCGCGGACTTCCTCGGGCCATGCGCGGCGGGCGGAGCCGAACCGCGATTCGCGCAGGAAGGTCCTCGCGAAAGCCTGGAACTCCGGTTCGGACGTCAGGACTTTCGCCACGGCCAGGGGATGGAAATCGGCCATTACGTCCCTGCACAGCGCGTCGAGGGCGCGCACCGCGATCGGTGGCGAAATCGACATCTGGAACAGGTGCTCGCGGCGCTGGCCGGCCGCGTCGGGAAACAGCTGGCGGTGAGCTCGCACGAACGCGAAGACCACCCAGACCTGGAACGCGACCAGGATCGCGAGCAGGGCCATCCAGGATCGCGTGAGCCCGAGCGTGTAGAGGCAGAGCGGCACGACCGCGATCAGGTATCCGAAAAGACAATTGCACGCGGTCGCCAGCGGCGCGCTCGCGCGCAGAAGCTCGTCACGACGGCGCTCGATTTCCTCGACCTGAAACGACTTCGAGAGCGACCGGGCGATGTGCTGCTCGCGCTGACTCGCTTTCATCGCCGCGAGCTCGCGCAGCAGCGAGGCCATGCCTTTCGCCATCGGCACCGACGAGGCGCGTGCGACCACGCTCCTGCCGGCCAGAATCTGCTTCCCGTCGGCGCGCGCCTCGGCCATAGCCTCGATCGCGACCGGACGAAGCGTGAGCGTCCCGCCTCCCAGCGCGCGCGGTGCCGCGCGAGTCACGACGAAGTGCGGCGTGACGGCGATCGGCCAGGGCTCGCACACCAGGTGGCGCCCGAGCGGAGGCAGGACGCGCAGCAGGATCCACGCGCTGGTGCTGGTCGTGAACGAAACGGGTCCGCGCCGGCTCGTCCATCCGCGCAGCAGCGGCGAGCGGAACAGGACGGCCGAGTGAGCGACGACGAACCAGCAGTCGGAGAGGTACAGCGCGCCGAGCAGCGCGATCAGGGACTCGATCTGGCCCACGATGGCGCTGGCCGGCAGCGGCGATTCAGATGCTCTCGGTCGGCTTGGGCTTGCGCCCGAACAGTTTCTTGGCGAGGGCGCCCAGGCCGATCACGGCGGCCACGAGGACTTTCCAGATTTTCGCGAACAGCCCGCTCTTCGCCGCCCAGACTCCCGCGCCACCCGCGACCAGGGCCGTCAATCCGTACTTCGCCAGCTTGTCTCCGGCACGGTACTCGGCGTATCCCTGGCCTGACTTGTAGCTGAACCCGCCGAGGAACTTCTTGTAGTCGGGAAGCACCGTCTCGACGCTCGCCGGGTCGCACACCAGGGTCACCTCCATCACGCCGGTCCTGCCGAGGATACGCGTGTTGTGGTTGATGCTCTGGCCGCCTTCGCTCTCGACGCGAAATGCCCATTCGAGATTCCGCGTGGCTTCATCGTAGTGCGGCTTGGTCGTCCAGCCGACGAGAGTCAGCGTGGGCCAGCCGCGACGCTTCTTTTCTTCATTGCCGGCCTCGTTCCCGCTCTTCAACATTTTCCAGATCTCATCCGCATCGAGATCGTCCTTGTCGTCGTCCTTGATGTGCCCCTCGTCGGAATACTCGAACACCACGAACCAGGACGGCTCGGCGTTGAGCACGATTCCCAGCTCCCGCTGCGAGCTGATATTGCCGTTCTCCTCGAGGAAGCGCCGCGAATCCGCCGCGCCCAGGAAGTGGCAGCCCTCGGGCACCTGGATCTGCGCGATGGTGCCGAGATCGGCCAGCGTGGGGCCCGCGATGCCGGGCATCTGGCCCTCGACGGGCGCCTCGCTGCCAGGCTCTTGCGACTGCGCGGGCGGAGCGGGCGCCGGCTCTTCCTGCTGAGCGAGCAGCGGTCGGGAGGCGAAGCCCAACAACAGGGAGGCCAGGAGCCCGTGGAAAGCGTATCGAGCGAAAATTGGAGCCGATGCAGACATGTGATCTCCAGGATCTGACGAGGTTCGGTTCGGCAAATCAGTCCGATCATCCATCGATCGAATCCGATCTCAGGTGAGATGCGAGGCTCACGGCACCGGCACTCTAGCGCCGAGCCAAGGGGCCATCCACCGCGACTTCCGCGGGTGAACGGAAGCGTTGCTATAGTTTCGCGAAAGGTTCGATTTTCGCGCTCGCCCGGTCCGAGCCGCTGCTCTTCCCATGAAGCTGATATTGGCCTTGATCGCCTCGACCCTGCTCCTCGGAACTGGGGCCCGTGCCCAGGACGCATTTCCGACCAGCAAAACGGTCACGCTCAAGGAGGACGGCCGCACCTGGTGGATCGACGAGCGCGCCGAGATCGCGAGCACGGTGAGCATCGTCAATCTGCGCGCCACGAAGATCGAGGGGCGCGCCAAGGACGGCAAGGAGAACGTGCTCTTCGTTTCGGGCTCGCTCGAGCTCAAAGCCGTGACGGGCGGGAAGGTGTTGCTCGAGAACGTGTGGATCGAGCTCGCGCCCGACGCAAAAAGCCTCTACCTCTCGCACTGCGAGTTCATAGGAGGAGGCGTGCGCTCGCAAGGCAAGCTCTCGACCGCTGCGAAAATCTTCACGGAGATCACCACCTTCGGCAAGGACTCGAGCTGCTCGCTCGCAATGCACGCGGGCTCGGTCGACATGCAAGCGACACACTCGAACGCTCCGGTCGTGTTCACCGGTATTGCGCTGTCGGAAAAGTCGCCGAATCGGACCAACCTCTCGATCCTCACCTGCAATGTGGAGCAGCGCGGCCTGCTCGGCGGTCTCCAGGTCAGCGGGATGGCGGATGTTCAGGTTCGCCACACTGTCCTCGGCGGCGCGAGCACGCGGATCGTCGATTGTCCGAAGCTCGATTTCGATGGCAACAACGTGCAGTCGGTCAATCTGCAATTCGTGCAGACGGTCTACGGGAACTTCGGCGCTACGAAGATTCACAACTGCGATTTCCGCTCCGACAAGATCGAGTTCCGCACGCCTGCGCCGGAAAAGAAGCTCGAGAAGGTCATCCTCGATCACTGCTGGTTCCGCGGCCTCACCGAGGCCGAGAAAATCGGAGCGCTGATGGTCATCGACCACGCGAACGACGCGACGACTGGCGTGACGATCGGCTACGCCAAGATCTCGCCCTCGGCCCTCGGGCTTGCTGGACACGAATGAAGGCCGTGGCGCGGACCGGGTCTGCCTGGTTCCTGCTCGCGCTCGCTTGTGCCACTCCAGCGGGTATTAGCGCGCAGAATCCTCCCGTCCTCGTTCACACAGGGCCGGAGCTGCGCGCCGCCGTCGCTTCGGCCGTCCCGGGCACGCACATCGAACTCGGCGCGGGCATTTACGAAGGCGGATTCCTGTTCGCGAACCTGCAGGGATCCGCGACGCGACCGATCGTCATCTCAGCCGCGGACGCGAAGCACGCGCCGGTTTTTCGCGGAGGCGAGAGCGGGATGCAGCTCAGCGATCCTGCGTACGTCGAGCTATGCGACCTCGTCTTCGAGGGCCAGACCGGCAACGGGATCAACATCGACGACGGCGGCAGCTTCGCGACTCCGGCCCACGACGTCGTGCTGCGCCGTCTGACGGTTCGCGACATCGGCCCCGACGGCAATCGCGACGGCATCAAGCTCTCAGGGCTCGATGACTTTCGCGTCGAGGACTGTGTCGTCGAGCGTTGGGGCCGAGGCGGTTCCGCAATCGACATGGTCGGATGCCGGCGCGGGACGATCGAAGGCTGCGTGTTCCGGCACACTCCGGAAACCAACGGCGCGTCCGGCGTGCAGCTCAAGGGCGGAACGCGCGACGTCGCCGTGCTGCGCAATCGTTTCGAGAACGCGGGCGGTCGGGCGATCAACATCGGCGGGAGCACGGGTCTCGAATACTTCCGACCTGCCCTCGCCGAATGGGTCGGAGCGCGCTTCGAAGCCAAGGACATCCGCGTCGAGGGCAACACGATCCTCGGCAGCGACGCTCCGGTCGCCTTCGTCGGAGTCGACGGCGCGCGTTTTCGATTCAACACGCTGTACCTGCCCGGACGCTGGGCCCTGCGCATCCTTCAGGAAACTCGCGAGAAGGATTTCGTGCCTTCGCGCGGCGGTCAATTCAGCGACAATCTGATCGTGTTCCACTCCGAGCGCTGGAGCAGCGGAGGCGCCAACGTCGGCGCCGACACCGAGGCTCAGTCGTTCCGCTTCGAGCGCAACGCATGGTTCTGCGTCGACGCGCCCTCGCGCACCCGGGAATTGGTCCAGCTGCCGACGAAAGAAATCGACGGCCTGTACGGCGTGGATCCGATGTTCGCCAATTCCTCGGCGGGAGACCTGCGCCCGGCTCCAGGCACCCCCGCAGCCAAGTTCGGCGCCGTGGCCTGGAAACAGACTGCAGCGGGGCAGTGAGTCGTCGCTCGATCCGGGCTAGAAGTGCTCTTTGCAATCCGCTCGACCCATGAAGAACAACAAGATGTGGAACCAGCTGGCCGTGATCGCGGCAGTGATCTTTGCCTGGTTCGCGCTCCAGCGCTGGGTGCTGCCCGCGCTGGGCGTGCGGACCTGAATGTCTGGAGACTGCTCCCCCGTGCGGGGAGAAAAGCCGCCGAACGAACCGGACACGCGCCCCTGAGTCCTCGGTCGACTCGCGAACCGGATCGCGGTCCGCCATCATCGGATTGACCGAGGTCGGATCTAGCTCCTCCTCGAATCCACACCAACCGATCCATAGATGAAGTGCTTCCACTGCGAGGAAACGGCTCGCGCGAACTGCCAGTTCTGCGGACGAGCGGTCTGCCGCGAGCACATCCAGAAGAAGTCGTTCTTCTCCGGGTACAAATCTGTCGACGGGATCTTCAGCTTCAAAGCCACCGCCGTGGAAGTCTCCGATGCGTCGTGGTGCGGCTCCTGCCGACCTGAGTATCGCGTCTCGGGCTGACCCAGGCTCGAGCTCGCGGTGACGGGCGCGACCTCGCGAAGCGCCTGAATCAGCCGAATTCCCGGTGTTTTGCCGCGTCCGCGCGCGCAATCCGTGCCGCACTTGTGCATCCGGGCAGCCCACAGGACAATCCCGCCGCCCCACCTGAGCATCCGAATAGTCACGGCCTCGCCCGGACCACGACAAGGAGTGCGCATGCAGATCGACACCGGCAATACGGGATTCATGCTGCTCTGCTGCAGCCTGGTGATGCTGATGACGCCTGGCCTGGCGTTTTTTTATGGCGGGCTCGTCGGTCGCAAGAACGTGCTTGCGATCATGATGCAGAGCTTCGTCTCCATGGGCTGGACGACGGTCCTGTGGTGGGCCTTCGGTTTTTCGATGTGCTTCTCCGGCGATCTCAAGAGCGGCAGCGACCTCGCCGGAATCGTCGGGAACTTCGATTACGCGTTCCTGCGCGGCATCACCCTCGACACGCCTTCTCCGATCAACGATTCGATCCCGATGATCGTTTTCGTCGCGTACCAGATGATGTTCGCGATCATCACCCCGGCCTTGATCACGGGCGCGTTCACCAACCGGGTGACGTTCAAGGCCTACATGCTGTTCCTGACCGGCTGGCTGGTGTTCGTGTACTTCCCCTTCGTGCACATGGTCTGGGGCGGCGGAATTCTGGCGAAGTGGGGGGTGCTCGATTTCGCGGGCGGGATCGTCGTGCACAACATCGCCGGCATCGCGGCCCTCGCTTCCGTGCTCTACGTGGGCAGGCGCAAGGTCGTCGATCGCGGGCCGCACTCCATTCCGTTGGTCGCGCTCGGCACGGGCCTCTTGTGGTTCGGCTGGTATGGATTCAACGCGGGCTCCGAGTTCCGCGTCGACTCCGTCACGGCCGTGGCCTTCCTCAACACGGATCTCGCCGCCTCGTTCGCCGCGATCGCCTGGCTGGGCTTGGACTGGGCCACGACGAAAAAGCCGAAATTCCTGGGACTCTTGACCGGCGCGGTCGCCGGCCTGGCGACGATCACTCCCGCCGCCGGATTCGTCTCACCGGCGAGCGCGTGTCTGATCGGAATCTGCGCGGGAGTCGTGTGCTTCTACGCGGTCGCGCTGAAGAATCGACTGGGCTGGGACGATGCCCTCGACGTGTGGGGCGTGCACGGCGTCGGCGGGTTCATCGGGATCATCCTGTGCGGCGTTTTCGCGAGCAAGGCGTTCAATCCCGCCGGCACCGACGGCCTGCTGCGCGGGGACACGCACTTCTTCCTCATGCAATGCCTGGCCGTCCTGATTTCCTCGGTGTGGGCTTTCGTGTTCACCTACGGCATGTTGTGGGTGATCGACCTCATCACTCCGGTCAAGGTGGGTGAGGGGACGGAAACCGTCGGGCTCGACGAAGGCCTCCACGGCGAGCGCGCTTACCTCGAGGAAGCGATCTGAGCCATGAGCATTCCGATCCGACACTTCGCCTGGACCGCACTGTTCGCCGCCGCTTTCCCGCTCGCCGCTCGAGCGCAGAACATGCGGCCCGAGGCCGGCTACACGCCATCCGAAATCTGGTTTCGCTCGATCGTGGTCAACGGATTCGCCGAGGGCTCGTACAGCCACAACTTCAACGAGCCCGATTCGGACCGCAATTCGCTGCGCGTGTTCGACTTCGAGGATCACGAATTCAAGCTCGACGTCCTCGAGATAGTCGCCCAGCGCCCGATCGCGAAGCCCGGCGAAATCGGATTCCGCTTCGACGCCGAATACGGCCAGTCGATCCCCGAGGTGACTGCGGCCTCCGGATTGTTCCGCGACGTCGGCACGGGAAAGGCCGAGGATTACGATCTGCAACAGGGCTATGTCAGCTGGATCGCGCCAGTCGGCAAGGGCCTGCGCCTGGACGCCGGGAAATTCGTCACGCCCCTCGGCTACGAAGTCATCGAAGGCTACGACGGCTACAACGACAACCAGACGCGCTCGATCCTGTTCGGATTCGCGATTCCCTTCACGCACTCCGGTCTGCGCGCCAGCTACACGTTCACGGATGAAGTCACGGCCAGCGTGCTCGCCGTGCAGGGCTGGGACAACTGGCACGACAACAACGACGCGAAGACTCTCGGCGCGCAGCTCGCGCTGGCGCCGGCTCGCGACTGGTCCGTCTACTTGACGGCGATGGGCGGACCGGAGCGCAAGAACAACGACTCAGACGATCGCTTCGTGTACGGTTTGACGACCACCTGGAAAGCCACCGAAACCGTGACGCTCGGCCTCGAAGGTCTGTACGGCGAAGAAGAAGGCGCGTCGGCCGGCGGGAACATGGCTACCTGGAACGGCGCAGCCGGCTATTTCCGCTACAACTTTTCGAAGACCGCAAGCATCGCCCTGCGCGGCGAGACGTTCTACGACGCCGACGGAACGCGCACGGGCACGGCGCAGAGAGTGCAGAGCCTGACCTTGACCCCGCAGGTCTTCATCACCGATCAGATCATCCTGCGCGGCGACCTGCGACAGGACTGGTCGGACGAGGACGTCTTCGAGGACGGCTCGGGCTTCTCGGACAGCCAGACCACGGCGATCGTGGCCTTGTTGCTGGTGTACTAGCAGGGAGCGGCTTTCGCTCCAGTGCCGCACTGTCCTAGGACGATAGGACAGCTGCATGTCGCAGCTCTCGATCTCGATCGATCCCAAGGCGGATCTGCCGCCGAGCGAGCAGCTTGTGCAGCAGGTGTGCTTCGCCGTGGCTTCCGGCCTGCTGCCGGAAGGCGAGCGCTTGCCGTCGATCAGGAACCTGGCCGTCGACGCGGCGATCAATCCGAACACG
>Ga0193706_1000977_pt1 | contig 13911 bp, 10 predicted proteins | sample U3c1metaG_FD_160130 | JGI IMG/M metagenome (GOLD analysis project Ga0193706, IMG submission 160130) | Soil microbial communities from a riparian zone of the East river system, Colorado, United States - U3c1 | ecosystem: Environmental > Terrestrial > Soil > Riparian zone | place: USA: East River... | reverse complement strand
GCTCCGACCAGCAGCGCCCGATCCTGCCCTCGATCCTCGATCGACTGATCGACGAGGCGCCCGAGCAATCGCGCGAAGCGCCGGTCAGCGCCCAGCAGTTCCTGCGCGATCTGCGCTCCTCGGTGCGGCGCGACGTCGAAAGTCTTCTGAACACGCGCCAGCGTTTCGTCGAGGCGCCCGAGGGCCTGCGCGAGCTGTGCTCCTCGGTCTACGAGTACGGCATTCCCGACGTCGCGGGCACCAACCTCTCGTCCAAGCGCCGGCGCGACGAGTTCCTGAAGATCATCGAGAGCGAGCTGCGCGACCACGAGCCGCGCTTCAAGACCGTGCGCGTGATCTCCGGCGGCGAGACCGGATCCCTGCAGAGGACGCTGCGCTTTCGGATCGAGGCCTTGATGCACGCCGAGCCCGCGCCCGAGCAGGTGCAGTTCGACTCGCGCATCGAGCCGGTGACGCGCGCCTTCCAGGTCAAGCTGTGAGCGACGAGCTGCTCCCCTATTACGAGCGCGAGCTCGGCTACCTGCGCCACCTCGGCGCGGAGTTCGCGCGCCAGCATCCCAAGATCGCCGGCCGCCTGCGGATGGGCGGCGACGCGATCGAGGATCCGCACGTCTCGCGCCTGATCGAGTCGGTGGCCTTCTTGAACGCGCGCGTGCGGCGCAAGCTCGACGACGGGTTTCCCGAGCTGGTCGACGCCCTGCTCGACGTGCTCCATCCGCAATTCCTCGCTCCGATCCCCTCGATGTCGATCGTGCGCTTCGAGGGCGATCCTGCCGCGACCGCGCCTTACCTCGTCGCGCGCGACACGCTGCTCGAGACCGATCCGAGCCACGGCCCGCCCTGCCGCTTCCGCACCGGCTATCCGGCCATGGTCTGGCCCTTCCGCGAGCAGCGCTCGCGCATGTCGAGCGCGCCCTTCCAGGCGCCGACCACCGGACAGTCCTCGCGCGCCGCGTCGGTGATCCAGATTTCGCTCGGCTGCGCGAGCAAGGTGAACGGCTTCGGCAAATTGAAGCCGGAGTCGCTGCGTTTCTTCCTGCGCGGCCAGCCGAGCCGCGTCGCCGAGCTGTACCAGCGCCTGTTCGAGGACACGCTCGAGATCGCGATCGCCACCGCCCCCAACGATCCCAAGCCGATCGTCCTGCCGGCCTCGGCTCTGCGCCCCGTGGGCTTCGAAGCCGACGAGGGCCTGCTGCCCTTCCCCGCGCGCACCTCGAATGCCTATCGGCTGCTCAGCGAGTACTTCGCCTTCCCGAGCAAGTTCCACTTCATCGACATCGCCGGCATCCCGCCCGATCGCCTGGCGCGCTTCCAGGACAAGCTCGAGATCTTCATCTATCTGCGCAACGGCTCGCGCGAGCTGGAGCAGTCGGTCGACACCGAGACCTTCGCCCTGGGCTGCGCGCCGATCGTCAACCTGTTCAAGCACCGCGCGGAGCCGATCCAGCTCACGCACAGCACGAGCGAGTACCACGTGGTCCCCGACGCGCGCGCCCTGCTCGCCAACGAAGTGTGGTCGATCGACTCGGTCACGGCCCACGCGCGGGACGGCCGCCGCATCGAGGTCCAACCCTTCTACGGCGGGCGCAACCATGGCGAGCGCACTCAGGATGCCGCCTACTGGTACGCGGCGCGACGGCCCGCGCCAAGACCCGAGGGCGTCAAGGACGGCGGCACCGAGATGCACCTGCAGCTCGTCGACCTGGGCTTCGAGAGCTTCTCGAACGAAGCCTGGGTGCTCGACGTGCGCACGACGTGCACGAATCGCGACCTGCCCGCGCGCCTGCCCTTCGGCGTCGACCTGCCGCGGCTCTCGTTCACCGAAGGCGCGGGACCGCTCAAGGGCGTGCGCTGCCTGACGCAGCCGACGACCACGGTGCGGCCCGAGCGCGGCAAGGACGCGGTCTGGAAACTCGTCTCGCACCTCTCGCTCAACCACCTCTCGCTGGCCAACGGGCCCGAGGCTCTGCGCGAGATCCTGGGGCTCCACGACGCGCTGCAGTCGCCGGAGAACCGCAACGTGATCGCCGCGGTGCTCGACGTGAAGAGCCGGGCGAAATCGATGCGCATCGTCTCCGGCGGTCTGCCGGGCGTCGTGCGCGGCCTGGAAATCAGCGTGAAACTGGATCCGGCGCGGCTCAAGGCCAGCGGCCTGTACCTTTTCGCCAGCGTGATCGAGCGCTTCATCGCGCGCTACGCTTCGGTCAATTCCTTTGTCGAGCTCGTCGTCGCGACCGACGAGCGCAGCCAGGAGGTCCGCAGGTGGAAGCCCCGCGCCGGCGACCGGACCCTGGTGTAGCCCAGGAGCTGCGCCGCGAGCCGCAGCGCTTCGAGTTCTTCCAGGCCGTGCGCCTCCTGGAGCTCGAGGCCGGCCTTGCGCACAAGGGCGAGCCGATCGGCTTCGACACGCCGCCGGAGCGCGAGGCCCTGCGCATCCGCGCCGCGCCGAGCCTGGCCTTCCCGGCTGCTGCGCTGCGCCGCGACGCGAACGCGACGCCGGAAACCGTCGAGCTGCGCGAGACCACCCTGTGCCTGGTCGGCGCCCTGGGAATCCTGCCGCAGCACTACACGGAACTCGTGCTCAGGCGCACGCAGCAGAAGGACTTCGCCCTGCGCGATTTCCTGGACATGTTCCACCACCGCGCGGGCGCCTTCTTCTACCGCGCCTGGCGCAAGTACCGCTTCGCCTTCGACTTCGAGCACAAACGGCTGCGGCAGGACGGCGACGACGACTTCACGCGCACCCTGCGCGCCCTGGTCGGCCTGGGCACCGCAGGCCTGGGCCGCGACGAAGCTCCCTCCTGGCTGTATTTCTCAGGCCTGTTCGCCGATCCGCGGCGCAGCCAGGCCGGCCTCGCGGGACTTCTGAGCGACGCTCTCGACGCCCCGGTGGTGGTCGAGCAGTTCATCGGCCGCTGGATGGAGCTCGAGCCCGAGCAGTGCTCGCGCGTGTCCCAGGCGCCCGGATCCGACGAGTCGCGCTGCCTGGGCGTGGGCTTCGTGCTCGGCACGCGGGTCTGGGACGTGGAGACCAAGGTCCGCGCCCGCGTCGGCCCGCTCAAGCGTGAGAACTTCGTCTCCCTGCTGCCCGGCACCCCACGCCTGGCCGCGGTCGAAGAGCTCGCCCGTGATTACCTCCACGCCGAGATCGCCTGCGACCTGGAGCTGGTCCTGGCTCCAGGCGAGGCCCAGCCCGTCCGGCTGGGCGGAATGGGCCTCCTGGGCCGCGACTCTTTCCTCGAGGCGGGCGGATCGACCACAATGCCCGTCGTCGTGCGCATTTCCCTGTGCACGGACCGCGAAACGTCCTCTCCCCCCTGGACTGTCGGCGCGAGCTGACCGGTCCACCTCGCAGACGCGAGGGTCTTCCCTCCGCACCCCCGCACGGACCGACTCATGGCCCAGGTAAACCTCTCCGCTCTCGTCGGCCGACTCGACGACACCTGCCGACGCACGCTGGAAGGAGCGGCTGGGCTGTGCCTTTCGCGCACCCACTACAACGTCGAGATCGAGCACTGGCTCTCGAAGCTGATCGAGACGCCGGGCAACGACGTCGGGCGGATCCTCGAGCGCTACGAGATCGACGCGGCAAGCCTGCAGAAGGACCTGACTCGCGCCCTCGATCGCTTCAAGACCGGCAACTCGCGCGCGCCGGCGATCGCGCCGGGCGTGGTCGACCTCGCGCGCGAGGCCTGGCTGGTCGCTTCGCTGGATCACGGCGTCGCGGTGGCGCGCTCCGGGCATCTTTTGATCGCGCTGCTGGCCGACGAGACCCTCGCGCGCCAGGCCTACGAGATCTCGCGCCTGTTCGAGAAGATCCCTGAGGCCGCGCTGCGCAAGGACTTCGCCTCGATCACGGCCAAGTCGAATGAGAACGTCGAGGCCGCGAGCAAGCAGGCCAGCGCACCCGGCGGCGCGCCGGCGGGACCGAGAGCCGGCAGCGGCGCGCTGGAACAGTTCACGATCGACTTGACGGCGCGCGCCAAGGCCGGCGGCATCGATCCCGTGCTCGGCCGCGACAGCGAGATCCGCCAGGTGATCGACATCCTGCTGCGCCGGCGCCAGAACAACCCGATCCTGACTGGCGAGGCCGGCGTCGGAAAGACCGCGGTGGCCGAGGGTTTTGCGCTGAAGATCGCCCAGGGCGACGTGCCGGCGTCGTTGAGCGGTGTGCGCGTGCTCTCGCTCGACCTCTCGCTGCTGCAGGCCGGCGCGGGCGTGAAGGGCGAGTTCGAAAATCGCTTGAAGAGCGTGATCCAGGAGGTCAAGGCCAGCCCCCAGCCGATCATCCTGTTCATCGACGAAGCCCACACCTTGATCGGCGCCGGCGGCGCGGCGGGTCAGGGCGATGCGGCCAATTTGATCAAGCCGGCCCTGGCGCGCGGCGAGCTGCGCACGATCGCGGCCACCACCTGGGCCGAGTACAAGAAGTACTTCGAGCGCGACGCGGCCCTCGCGCGGCGTTTCCAGGTCGTCAAGGTCGAGGAGCCCGACGAGGAGACCGCGATCGAGATCATGCGCGGCCTGGTCGAGGTCATGGAGCGCCACCACAAGGTGCGCGTGCTCGACGAAGCCGTGATCGACTCGGTGCGCCTGTCCAAGCGCTACCTCTCGGGGCGTCAACTGCCCGACAAGTCGGTCAGTCTGCTGGACACGGCCTGCGCGCGCGTCGCCTTGTCGCAGAGCTCGACACCGGCGGCCCTCGAGGATTCCAACCGCCGCATCAACCAGATCAAGACCACGCTCGCGATGCTCGAGCGCGAGGAAGCCGCCAGCGGAACCCAGGCCGAGCGCATCGCGAAGTTCAAGCAGGAGAAAGACGCGGCCGAAGCCGAGAGCAAAGCTCTGGCCCAGCGCTGGGAGGAAGAGAAGACACTCGTCGCTCGCATGCGCGAAGTGCGCGCGAAACTGGAGAGCGAATTCGCGCCGGTGGTCGACGGAAAACCCGCGGCGAAGCTCGCCGACGCCGAGAAAAAGAGCCTGCGCGCCGAGCTCGACCAGTCCTCGAAGCAGCTGCGCACGCTGCAGGGCGAAGTCCCGCTGATCCAACCCTTCGTCGACGCGCAAGCAGTCGCCGAAGTCCTTGCCAACTGGACCGGCATCCCGGTCGGGCGCATGGTCGCCGATCAGATCAAGTCGGTGCTCACGCTCAAGGAACAGATGATGGAGCGCATCGTCGGGCAGGACGCCGCGCTGGCCGCGATCGCCCAGGCGATCCGCACCAGCCGCGCCGGCCTGACTGATCCGGTCAAGCCCATCGGCGTGTTCATGCTGGTCGGCACCAGCGGCGTCGGAAAAACCGAGACCGCGATCACGCTGGCCGAGCTGCTCTACGGCGGAGAGCAGAACATGACCACGATCAACATGAGTGAATTCAAGGAGGAGCACAAAGTATCCCTTTTGATGGGCTCGCCTCCTGGATATGTCGGCTACGGCGAAGGCGGCGTGCTCACCGAAGCGGTGCGGCGCAAGCCCTACAGCGTCGTGCTGCTCGACGAGCTCGAGAAGGCCCATTCCGGCGTGCAGGACATCTTCTACCAGGTCTTCGACAAGGGCCGGATGAAGGACGGCGAGGGCCGCGACATCGATTTCCGCAACACGGTGATCCTGATGACCACCAACGCCGGCACCGATACGATCATGTCGCTATGGGCCGATCAGAGCACGATGCCGGACGCCGAGGGACTGGGCGAAGCGCTCAAGCCCGAGCTGCTCAAGTGGTTCAAGCCCGCTTTCCTAGGTCGTTGTACGGTCCTGCCCTTCTTCCCGCTTTCGGAGAGTGTCATGAAGGGCATCATCGCACTCAAGCTGCGCAAGGTGGTCAAGCGTGTGGCCGAGGGCTACGGCGCGAAGCTCTCCTTCACGCCCGCGCTGGTCGACGCGATCGGCGCGCGCTGCACCGAGGTCGAGACCGGTGCGCGCAACGCCGATCACATCATTTCGCGCTCGCTCCTGCCCGAGCTCGCTTCGCGCTTCCTCGAGCGCATGTCCGAAGGCAAGCCCGTCCGCCAGGTCGAAGTCAGCGTCGCGCCTGACGGCGCTTTTGCCTACTCGATCAGCGGTGATTGACGACGAATCCACACTCCAGTGCGCGGCCCTGGTCGCGTTTGACACCGCGCACATTCTCTGCAACCCTACCCCGCCCCAACCCAAGGAATCCCCATGGCCGTCTACATGCTCGTGAACGGAATTACTGGCAGCTCGACCGAGAGCAAGCACATCGACTGGATCCCGATCAAGTCGTGCACCTTCCCCGTCGACCGTCCCGGTGTGAACACCAAGCCGGGCAAGATCTCCGACCGTCTGCGCTCCGCCGTGAACTTCCCGGCGATCACGCTGACCAAGGACGCGGACAAGTCGAGCCCCGCCTTGATGACCTGGATGGTCACCGGCGCGACCAAGCCGGTCCAGATCGCCTTCTGCAAGGAAAAGGGCGACGAGATCCTGCTGATGAGCCTGACCGACACTCTGTTGACCGGTCTCACCGCGACCGTCAACGCGGACGAGCAGCCGTCGGAAGAACTGAAGCTCGACTTCACGAAGATCGTGATGAAATTCACGACCTACAACAAAGAGAACAAGTTCGATAAGGCCATCGAGGTCAACTACAACCTCGGAACCGCCGCGTCCGACTGAATCGCTCGCGATCTGTGTCTGCACCGCCATGCGGCGCGCGAACCGTGCGGGTTCCCTGAACGGGAATCCGCCAGGGTCTGTGCGCGCCGCTGGCCGGTCAGACCCATTCGAGGACCATCGCCATGTTCATCTACATGCAAGTGGACCAGATCAAGGGCGTGGGCGACGAGCCGCGTCCCGACTGGATCTGGCTCGACCAGTGCACGTTCGGATTCGAGCGCAAGGAAACCAGCACCGAGAAGTCCTCGGAAGCGACCGACACGAAAGTGCGCGCGGTCGCCTCGAGCGTGGCGATCACGAAGCCGTCCGACCTCTCCACGCCGTCCCTGGTGTCCTGGATGGCGAGCGGCGAGCCGCGCAAGGTCAAGATCGAATACTCGCTGGTCACCGACCTGCCCTACGTCGAATTCACGCTGACGAACGCCGTCTTGAATTCGTACTCGGCCAGCTTCGAGGCCAGCGGCACCGGCGGATCCGTCATCGAGACCCTCTCGATCGAGTACGAGGACATCGAGCTCGATTACTGGGAACAGGGTCAGACCAACGAAGACGCGGCGCTGTCCTCGTTCAAGCTCGAAGCGGGCGCCTGAGCCGCCCAGCAAGGAGGATTCCGTGCCCATCTTCATGAAGATCTCCGGTGCGGAGGGTGATCTGACCGGCGCCGGCATCGCTCCCCACGACGACTGGATCGTGCTGGACAAGTTCACGTTCGGCGGCGGCGCGGGAGCTACCACGACCGGCACCGGCGCCGAGAAGACGCGCACCGTCGACTTCGGCTCGACGGTCATGGTCTACCGCATGGTCGACGTCACCAGCCCGCAGCTGATGAACTGGGTGCGCGAAGGCGACCAGCGCACGGTGATCATCCACCACTGCACACTCGAGGGCTTCAACCTGTATTCGCTGACGCTGACCGGCGCCGAGCTGACCAAGTACGACGTCAACAACCAGACCGAGTACGGAATCCCCGAGACCTTGACGCTGCAATGGAAGGGCTTCGAGCTCGGCACCGCCTCGGTCGGCGCGGATGGAGTCACCCAGGCCACGGCGCCCGGCTCGCCCTACGTCTTCGAGCCCGCGCCTCAGGTGGCGCAGGCGCCGACCGTCGAGCCCGAGGCGACGCCTGGCGAGCAGAGCGACAAGGCCTTCGACTCCGCCGGCCTGGCCGCGATGGCGACCGACGTGGCCGATTCGGTCCACACCGCGCCTCTGGATTCGTCGGCGATCGCCAGCAACGCCATTCTGCACTCGCTGACGCGCGAGGATCCGCGCGCGCCGCCGCAGCAGGTGAATCGCACGCTGGTGGTCGACGAGGTCAACTCCAAGCCCTTCTCGCTGCTCAGCTTCCACGGAAGCGAAGGCGTCTCGAGCCTGTTCGAGTTCACGCTCGAGCTCTCCTCCACCGAAGCCGACATCGCGGCCGCGGACATCGTCGGCCAGAAGATCGGCTTCCGCATCCAGGACGTCGACGGGATCGAATCCGAAGCAAGCCCCGATCGCAACTTCCACGGACGCGTGCGCCGCTTCTGGGCCGGCGAAGTGCACGACGACGGCTCGCGCCGCTACCGCGTCACGGTCGTGCCCTGGCTGTGGATGCTGACCAAGCGCAGCGACTGCCGCGTCTTCCAGCAGAAGTCGGTGATCGAGATCGTCGAGCAGGTGTTCTCCGACGCGAGCTTTTCCGACTTCGAGAAAGGCAGCGTGCTCGAGACCTATCCCAAGCTCGAGTACTGCGTGCAATACCGTGAGACCGACTTCGACTTCGTCTCGCGCCTGCTCGAGGAGAACGGGATCTTCTACTTCTTCCGCCACGAAGCCGACAAGCACGTCCTGGTGCTCGCCGACGACAAGACGGTGCACACGATGTGCGAAGTGAAGGACGTCGTGCACTCGACCGGCGACTATGCCGACAAGCGCGTCTACTTCTGGGAGCACCGCTTCGAGATGGTCGCCAAGAAGTCGCTCTTGCGCGACTACAACTACCTGACGCCCGCCGAGAACCTGCAGGTGGAGCAACCGGGATCGGTCAGCCTGCCCGACAACGCCAATCTCGAGCTGTTCGACTATCCCGGGGCCTACACGAAGAAGGCCGACGGCGACAAGCTCGCCAAGGCGCGCATCCAAGCCGAGGAAGCGCGATATGACATCGCGGTGGGACGCGGCAACTGGGACGCGCTCGAGGTCGGGCGCATGTTCGAGTTCAAGGACCACGAGGTCGACGCCGAGGTCGGCAAGAGCTACATCGTCGCGCGCATCGAGCACCGCGCGGATCAATTCAGCGACGGCCCCGCGCCCGCGGTCGATTACCACTCGACCTTCTCCTGCGTGCCGAACACCGTGCTGTTGCGGCCGTCGGCGAGCCGCGAGCGCCCGCGCATCCAGGGCCCGCAGACCGCGGTGGTCGTCGGGCCCGCCGGCGAGGAGATCGCCACCGACAAGTACGGCCGCGTCAAGGTGCAGTTCCACTGGGACCGCAAGGGCAAGAAGGACGAGAACAGCTCCTGCTGGCTGCGCGTGGCGCAGTCGATCGCGGGAGCGGGCTGGGGCGCGCAGGTCTTGCCCCGGATGGGCCAGGAAGTCCTGGTCCAATTCCTCGACGGCGATCCCGACCGGCCGCTGGTCGTCGGCACGCTCTACAACGAGACGGCCTTGCCGATCGACCTGCCGGGGAAGAAGAACCAGACCCTGCTGCGCACGCGCTCGACGAAGTCGGGCAGCGACGAGAACTTCAACGAGCTGAACTTCGACGACACCAAGGACTCGGAGAAGGTCTACCTGCACGCCGAGAAGGACATGCTTCGCGTCGTCGAGAACGACGACACGCTGACCATCGGCAAGGATGGCAAGGGCAGTCGCGTCGTCACGATCGAGAAGGACTCGACCTCGACCGTCAACAAGGGCAATCGCGTCGAGAGCCTGACCGAAGGCAGCGACACGCTGACCATCGAGAAGGGCGACCGCACGGTCGAGATCAAGACCGGCAAGGAGACCGTGACGATCAAGGGCGATCGCACGGTGACCATCCAGTCGGGCAAGGACGTGCTCGAAGTCACCGCCGGCGATCAGAAGGTCAAGCTCGGCGGCAAGGGCGACATCGAGGCGGCGACGGGCTTCACGATCAAGGTCACCGGCGGCAAGGTGACGATCGACGCGTCGCCGGGAATCGAGCTCAAGGCTGGCTCGAGCACGCTCACGCTCGGTCCCTCCGGCATCGAGATGAAAGGCCTCTCGGTCAAGATCGAAGGCAGCGTCGAGAGCCAGGTCAAGGCAGCGATGGTCACCGTCGAAGCCTCCGGAATTCTCAAGGCCAAGGGCGGCCTGACGATGCTCGGTTGAGCAGGCGACCATGAAGCTCCCCACGCTGAAGAAGATCTCCGACAAGCAGGGCGCGGCCGTGCCCAAAGGCCTGGAATTCAGCCCGCTCGCCATGGCCCTCTTTGCCCAGGGCGAGAGCGCGCGCGCCTGGCTCGAAAAACTGGACAGCGCGGCGCTGCACGAGGACGCGATCCGGCTGCTCGCGGGCGTGCTGCCGCGGCGAGATTGCGTGCACTGGGCCCTGGCCTGCTCGCAGGAGGCTCTGGCGAAGACAGCTAGTCCTACGCAGCGCGCCGCGCTCGACGCCACCGCGCGCTGGACCAAGGATCCGAGCGACGCCAACCGGCGCGCCGCGGGCGCTGCGTCAGAGACCGCGCTGCTCGACAACACCGCCGGCTGCACGGCCCTCGCGGCATTCATGGCCGAAGGCAGCATCGCGCCGGCGGGATTGACTCCCGTGCCGCCCGCGGAGCACCTGTGCGCCCTGTCTTCCTGCGTCGCGATCCAGCTCGCCGCGCAGATGGACGGCGCCCTCGCGGCCGCGAAGCACCTGCAGCGTTTCTTCGAGCTCGGCGTCAAGCTCGCCGAAGAACCGACTCCGTGGGAGACGGCGGCGACCGTCCGCGCTCCGGCTCCGACCAAGAAGCGCTGAGGTCATGTTCTGCGCCTGCGCACAATCCGTCGCGGCGCTGGGTCCGCTGTTCGCGCCGGTCCCGGCCAACGTGGCGGCGATGGGCAACGTGTCGACCAATGCCGGCGCGACCACGGCGCTCAACGCTGCGCTCGCCGCGAATGCGTCGCTCGCGGCGGCGTCTTCGCTCGGCGCGACCGCGGGCGTCAACGTGCCTTTCCAGGCCAGCGCCATGGCGAGTCTGACCGCGCTTGCGAATGGACTGGGCGCGCTGCAGGGCGGGCTGAAGCTCCCGCTGACCGGCTCCAATTGCAGCGGCTCGCTGGCGCAGCTGACCGAAGCGATCCTCAGCTCCAAGCTGGCCAAGGCCCTCGGCGGATTGCCGATGGGCTCGCTCTCGGCCCTGCAGGCGCTGGAAAAAGCAGCGGGCGCGATGGCCGCGGCCAGCGCGATGGGCGTCGCCATGGGCAGCGCGAACGCGGCAGCAGAGCTCAGCGCCATGGCGAAGGCTTCGACCTCTGCCGCGGCGGACGCCTCTGCATCCGGCGGCGCTTCGGGCAGCGCTTCGGCCTCGGCCCAGGCCTCGTTGAACGCGGCGGCCTTCATGACCATGAACGCCGCGCTCCAGGCCAATCTCGGCGTCGGCGTCGGCACGCCGGGCGGCGTCGATCTGCTCGGATCAAAACTGGAGATGCTCGGCGCCAACGCGGGAGGCCTCGACGCGCTCGGCGACGCCCTCGATCCGAAGCTGCTCGCCCAGGCCCTGGCGCTGATCAATTCGATCGCGGCGATCAAGAGTTCGCTGGGCGTCAACATGTTGACCGCGGGCGCGGGCTTCCAGGTGCAGCCCAAGCTCAAGAGCCTGGCGATGTCGGCGGGTCCCAGCTTCTCGATGTCCTCGTCGAGCTCGGCTTCAAAATCGATGAGCCAGTCGATGGCCAAGTCGATGAGCAAGACGGCGCAGAAGGCGTACCAGAACGGTCTCGGCAATCTGCTCGGCGGCCTGCCCGGGCTGCCGCCTTCGACGCTGCTCTTCGCCTACCTGACCGGAAAACTCGGGGCCCTCGGCATCGGCCTGGTGCAGCATTCGCCCTGCGGTCCGCTGTGTCTGATCCCGCCGATGCCCTGTCCCTTCGGCCCCGCGGATTTCGCCGCGGACATCGCCAGCGAGGGCGAGAAGCTCCAGGCTCCCAAGGCCGCTTTCGAAGCCTCCGCCAAGGCCAGCGCGGGCGCGGGGAGCGCGAGCGCATGATCTGCATCTGCTACCAGCGTCAGCTCGAGCTGCTCGCCGCCTTCCAGAGCCTGTCGTCGAACGTCGGCACCAATCTCGCCGTCCCCGCGGACCTGATGCCCTCGGTCGGCTCGATGAACAGCGCCATGATGAACGCGAGCGCGGCACTCTCCGCCGCGCCGGCCGGCGGACCGGAGGCCGCAGCGGCTTCGACGGCCGCGACCTCCGCGGCCTTGAGCGCGAGCCAGGCCTTGGAAGCGGCTTCGCAACTTTCCGCCCTGGCCTCGGCCGCGGGCGCCGCGAACGCTGGCCTGGGCGTCGACATGACCTCGCCTTCGGGAGGCGCTTCCTGCGCCAGCCTGATGTCGATGCTGCCCGAGCTGATCAAGACCCTCGCGCAGTTGCCGCTGTTTTTGCAGCCCAAGCTCGGAGAGCTCGCGCAGGTCGGCGAGCTGGTCGAGAAGATGAAGAGCTCCTTCGACGTCGACCTCGACGCGCCTTCGTGGGCCGAGGACCTGAGCGACTCGGTGCAGGAGAAGCTCGACGAAGCCAAGCAGCAGGCCGAGGACGCGGCGAAGGAAGCGTTCGCCGCCGCCGGCGGCAAGGCGCCTAAGCTTCCGCCCGACCTGTTGGAGGTCCTGTCCTCGTCGACGACCGAGTCCGTCAACGAGTCGATCTCGAACACGGTCGCGAGCACCAACGCCTCGGTGCAGACCGGCCTCGGAGTCGACCTGACGGCGCCGGGAGCTCTCGATGCCTTGGGAAAGAAGCTCGGCGCGGTGAAAGGCTCGATGGCCGGCGCGTCGGGCTCCGGCGAGCCGCTGGACCTGGCCCTGGTCATGAAGGCGATGCAGACCCTGGCCTCGATCGATGTGCTGCGCCGCACGCTGGGCATCGACGTGCTGGCTCCCGGAGCGGGCGGGAGCCTGCAGGCCCTGCTCAATTCGCTGTCCTCGAATCTCGCCGCCTCGGGGGCGGCTTCGGCGGCGACTTTGAACAGCGCCGCATCGACGGCGGCATCCCTGGGCGGCGGAGCCGGCGGCTCGAGCTCTAGCTCCGCAAGCAGCAGCTCTTCCGCGGGAATTTCCACCAGCTCCTCGATGGGCGCGACAGCCGGAGGCGCGGCGGACGCGGCCGCGAGCGCCGGCCTCGCGGCACTGGCCTCCTCGCCCCTGGCGAATCCCGCCCTGGCGCAGATGATGGCGGGCATGCCCGGCATGCCGATGCCTCTGATGCTCTTGACCGCGCTCTCCGCGCAGACGAAGTCGACGCTCGGCATCGAGTTGATCGCTCACGGGCCCTGCGAGTGACGCGGGACCTCGAACCAGGAAATCACCATGGCTAATCCCGCTGCACGCCTCGGCGACATGGTCCTGCAGGACGCGCCCCATTGCCACGCGCCGATCCACCCGCCGGCGCTCGTGCCCACGCCGCTCCCCCACCCGGCGCTGCCGCTGACGATCATCAAGGGTCAGCCCACGGTGCTGATCGGCAACATGCCCGCCGCGCGCGCGACCGACATGACCGGTCCTTGCATGGCGGCCGGATGCGTGCCCGCCGGCCCCGGCCTGATCGCCATCGGCTCGGCGACCGTGCTGATCGGCGGCCTGCCGGCGGCGCGCGTCGGCGACATGACCATGCACGCATCCTGCGTCGCGCCGATACCTTCGCCCACCGGAAAGATCCTGCCGCCGGGGTGTCCGACGGTGTTGATCAACTAGTGTCCTGTTCCGGAGATTCACTGAAGAAGTCCAGCAATTCGCGCGGCGCCGAAGCGCCGATAAAGTCGCGCGAATTACCGCTCGACTGGCCTGCGGCGCACGGCGCGGCGGAGCGCGCCGGGCCCGGCCTTTCGGCCGGGCAGAGTCCTGCCCCCTCAGTTCGAGTACGAACTTCGGAAACAGGACTCTGGCGATGAAGCGCGGACATTTCGCACGGCTCGCGCCGGTCTGCCCGGTCTGCGCGGAGCATGCGCCGCTGGTCGTGCTGCGCGAATCGCGCGCGGACGAGCAGACGATCCACGAGGGAGCTCTGGTCTGCTCCAACCAGGCGTGTCTGCGCGAATATCCGATCGTCGACGGCCTCGCGTTGGTCGTGC
>Ga0193706_1000976_pt1 | contig 13913 bp, 12 predicted proteins | sample U3c1metaG_FD_160130 | JGI IMG/M metagenome (GOLD analysis project Ga0193706, IMG submission 160130) | Soil microbial communities from a riparian zone of the East river system, Colorado, United States - U3c1 | ecosystem: Environmental > Terrestrial > Soil > Riparian zone | place: USA: East River... | reverse complement strand
AGGTCGACCGAAAGCTTCCGCCTCGGCGGCCAGTTCGCGAAGAAGAAGGCGCGCGCGGTCCGCGCTCTCGGCCTTGCTTCCCTCTTCATCTACGCCTCGAAGCTCGGCTCGCTCGACTTCATGATGCGCCACTTCTCGAGGCGCTTCGGGCTTAGGATGGTCGCCCTGGTGACTCGCGACGGAAGGCTTGCGATCGACGTCGACAATGAGCGGACTCACCGGGTCGCCGAAGAGATACTCGCCCGCGAGGGCGCCGTCCCAGCCTAGATGACGTGGGTGAAGAGCAGCAGAAGAACGATCACTCCGGGGACTCCGAGCAGCCAGAGAATGAGACCCTTACCCATCTGAGCACCTGTACGCTTGTTACCGTTGCGGGCTGAACGGCGGAGAGGACGCGGCTGTTCCGTGGGCGCATCGTCGCTGTCATTGCTTCGTCGCCGGCCCTCCTCGCGAGGCGGCGTCTCCGGCAGCTCTTCGCAACCCTCCCGGCTTCGGTCCGTTCTGTCGCTCCATCAAAGGAGCGATGCGATGAGCGACGACAAGAAGAAGGGCGACTTCGACCAGTGGCAGCGCGAGGACAAAGGCGGCGACAAGAAGCAGCGCGACGACCGCAACGAGGACAGCCGAACCGGCAACCAGAATAGCGGAAGCGGCGGCCGGCCCTGACGATCATTTCGAAGGGTCGAGATCCTCCTCAAGATCGGCTTCGGCATAGAGCGAATCCAGATCCGCCTCGCGGAAGCGGCGGAGGAGGTCGTCGAAGCCGTCGACGATGAAATAGCAGGCCTGGAAGGCGTCGGACCGGTAGCGGGTTCGGAGCACGCGCTCGAGATCGAAGGGGCGGCGCAGCGGCTCCGGGCTGTCGAGCGCGAAGCCGGCTTCGCCGAAGCTGGAGGCCAAACCGGCGCCGTAGATCCGGACCCGGCCGTCCTCGCGCGCGAGCCCGAACTCGACCGTGTACCAGTAGAGGCGCGCGAGCCGGTGCATCGCGCCGCGGCTTTGGGCCCGGAGGCCTTCCTCGCCGATCGCCTGCATGAAATCGGCGACCCGCGGCTCGGCGAGCATCGGCACATGGCCGAACACGTCGTGGAAGATGTCGGGCTGCTCGAGATAATCGAGGCTCGAGGCGGGGCGGATGAAGTTGCCGGCGGGGAATCGGCGGCGGCTCAGGTGGCGGAAGAAGACGTCGTCGGGAACGAGGCCGGGGACGGCGACCACGGTCCAGCCGGTGCGCGCGTGGAGCCGGTCGTTGATCTCGTCGAGGCGCGGGATTCCGGGATGCGAGAGTCGGAGAACATCGAGGCCGCGCTCGAAATCGCGGACCGCCCGGCCGGCCAGCTTCGCCTGCTGGCGGGCGAAGAGCAGGTCCCAGACCCGGTGATCCTCGGGCGTGAACAGGTCCCAGCGCTCGGGGACGGTCCAGTCCTCGGCTTTCTCGATCGTGTCGGTGAAATCGGTGAACATCGGAGTTTCTCCACATGAAAAACCCCGCCCGGAGTGCCGGACGGGGTGGATTTGAGCCTGGCTGTGTCAGCCGCGTCTAGTCCGGTCCCGCCCGAGCGTTGCGATAGACGTAATAGGTGGCGGCCGCGCTCGGCAGCGAAGGTGCGATCGAAAGGCGCGCCGTCTTCATGCGCGCGAGGGTGAGCGACTGACCCGAACGAGTCAAGCGCGGGAACCTGGCTCGCCGGGCGGTATCGAATGCGTCGAGACGAAATGCGGGAGGCATGAGTGAAGCTTTGCAGCGAAGCCGATGAATTGACGATGACCGACCTGCCCGAAGAGCCGCGCTGGCCGATCAAGCGGCGCCGGCCGGGCCGGATCGAGATCGAGCAGGCGGTACGCACGTTGATCGCGGCGGCCGGCGACGACCCCGACCGCGAGGGGGTGATTGAGACGCCGGCCCGGGTCGCCCGGGCCTATGGCGAATGGTTTTCGGGCTATAAGGTGAATCCGGCTGCGATCCTCGAGCGCACGTTCGGCGAGGCCGAGGATTATGACGAGACGATCCTTCTGAGGGACATTCCGTTGGTGTCGACCTGCGAGCATCATCTCGCGCCGATTTCCGGTAGGGCCCATGTCGCCTACCGGCCGAACGGGCGCGTGGTCGGTATCTCCAAATTGTCGCGGCTGGTCGACGCATTCGCCCGGCGGCTTCAGCTCCAGGAAAGGCTGACCGTCCAGATCGCCCGGGCGATCGACGAGGCCCTGGAGCCCAGAGGCGTCGCAGTGGTGATCGAGGCGACGCACGGCTGCATGTCGACTCGCGGGGTCAACCAGCACGGGGTGTCGATGGTCACGAAATGCTGGCTCGGCGACTTCAAGACTGACGCCGACCTGCGGCGCGAGCTGCTCGGATCGATCGGACGGTGCGAATGAGCGCTCGGGCACGGCGAGACCTTGAAGGCCTGGACGACGTGGCTCTCGCGGCGACGATCGCGGCGGGCGATTCGAAGGCGGTGCGGCTTCTGACCGAGCGCAACAATCAAAGACTGTTCCGGGCCGCCTGGTCGATCCTTCGCAATCGCGCCGAGGCGGAGGATTCGGTTCAGAGCGCCTGGCTGAAGGCCTTCGCCGCGATCCGGACCTATGAGGGCCGATCGTCGCTGACGACCTGGCTGACCCGGATCGCGATCAACGAGGCGCTCGGGCGGCAACGGGCCGCGGGCCGGCGCCGTGCCCGGCTCAGCACGGAATCGGTGGTTCAGATGGACGAATATCGGGAGAAACTGATGCGCGGATCGGCAAGCCAGTCCTCGCCGGACTCGGCTTTGGCGCGCGAGCAATTGCGGCGGCTGCTCGAGCAGGCGATCGCCGCTCTGCCCGAGGCCTTCCGGACCGTGTTCGTGCTTCGCGACGTAGAGGGGCTGAGCGTGGACGATACCGCCGAGGCTCTGGATATCCTGCCGGCGACGGTGAAGACCCGCCATTTGCGGGCACGGCGGAGGCTCCAGGAAGCGCTCGCGCCGGAGCTTTCGACGGCGCTCGGCGGGACCTTCCCCTTCGCCGGCGCGGACTGCGCGGCGATGACCGAGCGGGTCGTCGCGGCCTTCGAGGCGAACCCGATAACAGGCTGAGCAGCCATCATTTTCGGCGGGCGGACGAGCGGGCCTGCAACCAAGTCGGCGTGCCGCGGGTTCTGGACGGCAAGTCGATATGAAGGCCAAGCTCATGTTGCGCCACCTCGCCGCTCTCTCACTGCTCGCCGCCCCGGCCGCTTCCTTCGCACAGCCCGCCCACTCGGATTGGGACCTCGCGCGGACTCCGGGCAGCTGCATGCTCCACGCCGCCTCGCCGCAAGGCACGGTCGTCTCGGTCTGGGGCTTTGCCGGCCAGGCCAAGCTCGGCTTCCTGATCCAGAACCGGCAATGGGAGACCCTGCGGGACGGCGAGAGCTACGAGATCGAGCTCGGCTTCACCGGCGCCCGCGCCTGGCCCGTCCAGGCGACCGCCAAGCGCGACCTGGACAGCGACGGGCCGGGCTATTTCTTCACCTTCGCCCCCGACGAGGGGGAGGATGGAAGCTCGTTCCTCGACTCCCTGGCCTCGGCCAAGGGCCTCAACATCAGCCGCGACGGCGATTCGGTCGACAGCCTTCCGCTTGCCGGAAGCCGCGACGCGGTCGCCGCCCTCGCGACCTGCATGGCCGAGCTGTGGACCAGCCCGACGGAGGAGGTGGTCGAAAAAGCCGACCCGCCGCCGCCGGCCGGCCCGACCGCCTGATCCCAGAGTGCTTTCAAGTCAGGTGGAATCACCTGACGACTCGGAAAGCATGGCAACAAAAGAAAAACCCGGCTCCGCGAACATCCTCCGATCGAAGCACGATTCCCGCGGCTGGGAACCGTTCACGTTTCAGCAAGCTCGGGCGAGCCATCACATGTAATACTATAACATGCGATGGAGAACGAGATGCGCCCGACTGCCCTTCTGCCGCTGACCGCCTTGCTCCTCACCTCCACGATGCCGGTCGTTCCGGTCGCCGCGCCCGCCGCCGCCAGGTCCGTATTGCCCCCGAACGATGCCGACCGGATCTGCGCCCGCTATTTGTCCGCGTCCGATTACCAGCGGCCGGAATATCGGCGCGGCGCCAGGGGCTTCGGAAGCATGGCGCAGCCGATGCCAATGCCGATGCCGCCGCCCCCGCCGCCGCCGGCACCGCCGCCACCGCCGCCGCCCTCTCTTCCGAGGGTCGCCTATGATTCAGCGGCGGAGTCCTCCGCCCGGGTCGCTCCCGCCCCGCCTTCGATGATGGTCATGAATGCGCTGCCGGCCAATCCGGAGCGTTACGCCGGCAAGGAGGTCGCCACCATCCAGGCGGTCGCCGACGCTCCGGTCTCGACCTTCAGCGTCGACGTCGACACCGGGAGCTATGCCAATGTCCGGCGAATGCTGACCGGCGGAAGCATGCCGCCCCAGGCCGCGGTCCGGACCGAGGAGATGCTCAATTATTTCCGCTACGATTATCCGGCGCCGGGCGACCGGACCCGGCCTTTCTCGGTGACGGCGGACATGGCGCGGACCCCGTGGAACGGCGAGACGAGGCTGCTCCGGGTCGGGCTTCGCGGCTACGACGTGGCGCGGAGCGAGAGGCCGGCGGCGAACCTGGTCTTCCTGGTCGACGTATCGGGATCGATGCAGGACGCGGACAAATTGCCGCTCGTCCAATGCTCGCTGGCTTTGCTCGCCGACCGACTGAACCCGCGCGACCGGGTCTCGATCGTCGTTTATGCGGGCGCGGCCGGGCAGGTGCTGAGCGCGACCTCGGACAAGAGGCGGGTGGTCGATTCCCTGTCGCGGCTGACCGCCGGCGGATCGACCGCGGGCGCGCAGGGCATCAGGCTGGCCTATGACGTCGCCCACGCGAACAGGATCGAGGGCGGGATAAATCGGGTCATCCTCGCCACCGACGGCGATTTCAACGTCGGAGTCACCAACGACGACGAGCTCGTCGACATGGTCGAGCGCGAGCGCGAGGCGGGCACGACACTGACCACCCTGGGCTTCGGAACCGGCAATTATAACGAGGCGATGATGGAGCAGATCGCCGACCACGGTAACGGCAATTATGCCTATATCGACAGCCCGCGCGAGGCGCAGAAGGTGCTCGACCAGGAATTGAGCTCGACCCTGTTCACGATCGCCAAGGACGTGAAGATCCAGATCGAGTTCAACCCGGCCTACGTCTCCGAATACCGCCTGATCGGCTATGAGAACCGGGCCTTGGCCGAGCAGGACTTCGACAATGACGCCGTCGATGCGGGCGATATCGGCTCGGGCCACCAGGTCACCGCGCTCTACGAGATCGTGCCCGCCGGCGCGCGCGGCTGGCTTCCCGGCCGCCATTATCCGGCCAACCGCCGCGAGGCGGAGGGCGCCGTGAATGGCGAGCTGGCCTGGCTGAGGCTTCGCTACAAATTGCCGGACCAGGACCAGTCGCGGCTGATCGAGCAGCCGGTGCGCGCCAGCCTGATCCGCACCGCCGGCGCACCGAGCGGCGACACCGCCTTCGCGGCCGCGGTCGCCGCCTTCGGCCAGAAATTGCGCGGCGATCCGTGGCTGAACAAGTTCAGCTTCGCCGACGCCCGCCGGCTCGCTGCGAGCGCGGGCGGCTCCGGCAATTACTGGCGCGGCGAGTTCCTGAGGCTGGCCGATCTCGCCGGCGAGCAGCAGGCGCGCCGAGGCGGCTCGGCCGGGAATTGAGAGATTCGCCGGCGCGCGCTCGCGCCGGCGAGGGTCAGGAGAAGAGCATCCGGTCCCGCGCCTTTTGCGGAATGTCGTAGAAGGGCGACCACCAGGGCTGCTCGCCCGGCCGGCGCGGCGGCCTGGCCAGCTCGAGCTTGGTCTTCGCCGTCTTCGCGTCCTCCTGAGCGACCCGGAACTGATAATGATCGAAGATCCGCAGAGCCTCGATCATGTAGGAAACCGCCACCCGCCGGTCCTTGATCTGCAGCAGATTCTCGCCGTTCTTGCGGTCCGCCGGGTTCGAGAAATTGTAGGAGCCGAACCAGACCCGGGCCTCGGGCTTGTCGAAATCGATCACCACGAACTTGTGGTGCATTCGCGTTCCGACCCCGCCGGCCAGCCCGCTGGCCTCCTCCTTGAACGGCGAGGGGATGGTCTTGGTCAGAGCCGAGGCCTTGACCGAGCGGACATTGCCGTCGGGCTTCTGGATGGCGATCGACGCCTGCTTGTCGGAAATCCCGTAGACGAACACGCCGTCCTTGTCGGTCACCCTTCTCAGCGCATCCGGGATATCCCCGGTCGTCTGGCTGAGAAAGGCGAGCGAGTAGAACAGGCTCGATCCGGTCGTGTCGATATCGTCGGCGATCGACTTGAGCACGGCGTTGCCGGCGGCGTGCGGCGAGAAGGTGACGCGGGCGTCGATTCCGTCGAGGCCAAGATCTGACCAGAGCGCCGAGGGCGTCTTGCCGAAGCTCGAATCGCCATGGTCCCAGAAATTGTCGAATGCGGCCAGGAACGGCTTGATCGCGCTCTCGCCGCTGAGGACGCAGGCATTGTTGTTCTGTACGTAGAGGCCGCGCCAGCTGAAATTGGTCGAGCCGCCGACCGCCTTCTTCACCGTCGGTCCGTCTACCACGACCATCTTGTTGTGCTGAAGGCCGAGCATGTGCTGGCGCTTGACCTGGTCGTCGCCGGCGGTGATCCGCAGCCGTGCCGCGCTCAGGGTCTCGCCCGAATCCTCTTCGCCGTGGGCGCCGCTGTCGTCGATGATGATCTTGAGCCGCTTGCCGAGCCTCTCGAGCCGTTCGACCAGCTCCGGAACGTCGAGATCGTAGCAGGCGAGCCTGACCTGCGCCTCGGGATCGGCGATCGCCTGATCGAGCAGTTCGAACACGGCGCTGCGCGCCTCGAAGCCCATCCATTCGAGCGCTTCTTCCGCTTCCGGGTGGGTCGGCTTGAAGTGGAGCGGCTCGTCGTCCTTGCCGGGCAGAAGGGTCTTGATCCCCTCCGGGCCGCCATAGCGGTCGACGAACGCCTGCGAGGAGACGAAGCCGCGGGTGAAGGTGACGTTGAGCTGGCCCGGATAGGTCTCGCGGCGAAGCTCGATATCGGCCTGCTGCGGCTCGCCCTGGATGAGCTCGTCCTGCGCGTTCATGAAGATCGGGGTTACCCGATAGGTGAAGGCGCCGTCCTTGTTGGCGTTGCGCGGGAAATGGACCCAGCGGAACATCTGGATGGGCGAGCGAAGGCTGCTCAGCTCGGCGGGATTCTTGCGGCTGTCCACGCCCTGGAAGCTCAGCCTGTTCTTGACCGGGAAGAAGCGGTCGCCGTCCGGCTCCTTATATTCCACGCCGAAGCCGACGAAATCGTCGGGCGGGCGGCCGTCGCGCCAGTTCATTCCGAGCAGCGCCATGCCGTCGCCGCGATGGATCTTCAGAGTGAAGGCGGCATCCTGGTTGCCGCCGCTGACGTCGCATTCTCCAGCCATGTCCGAATTCCCCACGAGCCGCGCCCGCCCCTCGGGCGCGGGCGCAGGCTAACAGATCGGCGGGGAGGGCGACAGGGCCGCTAAAGCGACGCGGACGTGCCCTTGACGACGACCAGCGGAGTCCAGCGTTCGCGCCTTCGGGCGGCCTTGGTCTCCGGTGTCTCGCCCTCGTAAGAGACGGGCTCGCCCTTCAGCTCCGGACTCGGATCGTCGAAGGCGTTGAGGTTCAGGGTGACGAAGGGTCGACCGTCCAGCTCAGCCATGGCGCCGACATAGATGCCGCAGCGCGGACAGATCAGATAATCGGCGGTGCGCGCGGCGAAGCGGTAGCGGATCGGGTCGACCGCGAGCGTCAGCGTTGCGGCGCCGGCCGGATCGCTGACGCTTCGCGCATCGTGCCGCCGGCAGAAGCCGCACTGGCAGGCGCGCGGGGCGAGCGGCTTGGCGGTCTCGAACAGGACATGGATCGCACCGCAATGGCATGAGCCGCGATGCTCCACGATCACACGTCCAGATTGGCGACGTTCAGCGCATTTTCCTGAATGAACTCGCGGCGCGGCTCGACGACGTCGCCCATCAGGCGGGTGAAAATCTCGTCGGCGACGTCGGCCTGGGCGACCTCGACCTGGAGCATGTGGCGGTTGCCCGGATCGAGCGTGGTTTCCCAGAGCTGCTCGGCATTCATCTCGCCCAGACCCTTGTAGCGCTGGATCGACAGGCCCTTGCGGCCGGCGGCGAGTATGCCTTCGAGCAATTCGGTCGGGCGGCGGACAAGCACGCCCTTCGGGTCGATCGCGGCGGGGCGGCGGCCCTGATCGTCCGCTTCCTGCTCCTCGTCCGCGTCGACGGCGGCATCGGCCTCGTCGGCCGCGGCACCCGCCTTGAGCGTCACCAGGCGCGAGGCCGAGCCGTAGGTCGCGGCCTGCTCGGCGGCGAGGCCGTGAAGCTTGCGCGCCTCGGCCGAGGCGACGAACTTGTGATCGACGATGTGATGGTCGGTGACTCCCCGCCACAAGCGCCGGAGCACGTAATCGCCATCCTCGCCGATCTCGCCGGTCCAGGTCGATTCCGAATCGCTCGCCTGGAGGAAGGCGGCGGCCCTGGCGATCGCCTCGGCGCGCCGGTCGGTCCGCATGGACGGATTGAGGGCGCCGTTGAGCGCGAGCGCCTCGATCAAAGCCGGATCGTAGCGGCGCGGAACGTAGCGCATCAGGGTGCGGATCCGGCGGGCATGGTCGGCGAGGGAACGCAGATCGTCGCCCGAGCGGGGGCCTTCCTCGGTCTCCAGCCGCATCAGGCCGATGCCGGCATCGACGAGATAATCGTCGAGCTTGGCATCGTCCTTGAGATAGACTTCGGACCGGCCCTTGGCGACTTTGTAGAGCGGCGGCTGGGCGATGTAGAGATGCCCGCGCTCGATGATCTCGGGCATCTGCCGGTAGAAGAAGGTGAGCAGAAGCGTGCGGATATGGGCGCCGTCGACGTCGGCGTCGGTCATGATCACGATCTTGTGATAGCGCAATTTGTCGATGTTGAAATCGTCGCGGCCGATGCCGGTGCCCATCGCCATGATCAGGGTGCCGACCTCCTTGGAGGACAGCATCCGGTCGAAGCGGGCGCGCTCGACGTTGAGGATCTTGCCCTTCAGGGGCAGGATGGCCTGGACCTCGCGGTTGCGGCCCTGCTTGGCCGAGCCGCCGGCGCTGTCTCCCTCGACCAGGAACAATTCGCACTTGGCGGGATCTCGCTCCTGGCAGTCGGCGAGCTTGCCGGGCAATGACGAGATTCCCATCACGCTCTTGCGGCTGGCCTCGCGCGCCTTTCGGGCGGCCTCGCGGGCCGCGGCGGCGTCGATGATCTTCTGGACGATCGAGCGGGCGTGGGCGGGATTTTCCTCGAGCCATTCGGCGAGCTTGTCCGCCATCAGGCTTTCCATCGGCTGGCGGACCTCGGACGAGACGAGCTTGTCCTTGGTCTGCGATCCGAACTTGGGATCGGGAAGCTTGACCGAGACGATCGCGGTCAGGCCCTCGCGCATGTCGTCGCCGGTCAGGCTGACCTTCTCGCGCTTCATCATGCCGGACTTGTCGGCATAATTGTTGAGCGTCCGGGTCAGCGCCGCGCGGAAGGCGGCCATGTGGGTGCCGCCGTCTCGCTGGGGGATGTTGTTGGTGAAGGCGAGCACGTTCTCGTAATAGGAATCGTTCCACTCGAGAGCGATGTCGATGCCGATATCGTCGCGCTGGCCGTGGATGGCGATCGGGTCCGGAAAGAGCGGCGCCTTGGCGCGATCGAGCCAGCGCACGAAGGCGGCGATCCCGCCCTCGTAGAAAAGCTCGACCTTCTTCGATTCCTCGTGGCGGTCGTCGCACAGCAGGAGGCGGACGCCCGAATTGAGGAAGGCGAGCTCGCGAAAGCGGTGCTCGAGCCGGTCGAAATCGAAATCCATGATCTTGAAGGTGGCGGACGAGGGCATGAAGGTGACCTTCGTCCCGGTCCGGCCGGCCGGGGCGGTGCCGATGACCTTGAGCGGCGCCTCGGCGTCGCCATGGCGGAAGCGCATCCAATGCTCTTCCCCGTCGCGCCAGATGTTGAGCTCGAGCCATTCGGACAGTGCGTTGACCACCGAGACCCCGACCCCGTGGAGACCGCCCGACACCTTGTAGGCATTGTCGTCCGACGTATTCTCGAACTTACCGCCGGCGTGGAGCTGGGTCATGATGACCTCGGCCGCCGAAACGCCCTCCTCCTCGTGGATCCCGGTGGGGATTCCGCGGCCATTATCCTCGACCGACACCGATCCATCGGGATTGAGGATGATCTTGATGAGGTCGCAATGGCCGGCGAGGGCCTCGTCGATCGCATTGTCGGAGACCTCGAACACCATGTGGTGGAGGCCCGATCCATCGTCGGTATCGCCGATATACATTCCGGGCCGCTTGCGGACCGCGTCGAGGCCTTTCAGCACCTTGATGGAATCGGCGCCGTAGCTGTTTTCATTGGGGGTAGATGCCATGGTCAGGATATAGGGAATCGCGGCCCGAAACCCAAGGAAATACGCCCGATTCCGGCCTCTAATTTCGCAGTTGCAGCATGAGGCCCTTCAAGCCGGGCGAACGGCTCCGCCAGCGACCGTGAGGCGGCTGCCCGAAGGGCCGATTCCGTCAAACAAAGCGGCCTCGGTTCCGGTCATCCACACTTGGCCGCCGCCGGCCTCGAGACGCTCGAACAAGGCACCGCGGCGGAGCGGATCGAGATGGGCGGCGACCTCGTCGAGAAGCAGGATGGGCCGACGGCCGGTGCGGTCGGCGACAAGATCGGCGTGGGCGAGGATGATGGCGAGAAGCAGCGCCTTCTGCTCCCCGGTCGACGAGGCGCTTGCGGGCTGGTTCTTGCCGAGATGGGTGACGACGAGGTCGGTGCGATGCGGGCCCGCCAGCGTGCGGCCGGCGGCGGAGTCGCGGCCCCGGGATCGAGGGAGGACGACAGCAAGATCCTCGTCGCCGCCATCGAGGCGGAGGCCGGCGCGCGCGAACGGACCTTCCGGCGCTTCGGCGAGGCGCCCGCCCAAAGCGGAGACCACCCGTGCGCGGGCGGCGGCGAGCGCCGAGCCATGCTCGGCCATCCGGGTTTCGAGCGCCGACAGCCATGCTTCGTCGTGCGGCGGCGTCTCAGCGAGCAGCTTGTTGCGGGCGCGCATCGCGGCTTCGTAACGGGCGGCGTGGACGGCGTGGCCCGGCTCCAGTGCCAGGACGAGTCGGTCGAGGAATCGCCGCCGCCCGCTCGCGCCTTCCTGGAACAGGCGGTCCATGGCCGGCGTCAGCCAGAGGATGGAGAGCCATTCGGACAGCGAATTGGCCGATGCGGGCGCGCCGTTGATCCGAACCTGGCGGCGTTCGGGGGCCGATGCGATCGTGCCGGTGCCGAGCTCGATAAGCCCTTCCCCTTCAAGGGAGGCGTTTGGGGTGGGGGAGTCCGCAATGCTCGCCTCTTCGAGGCTCGCACCCACCCCTTGATCCCCTCCCTTGAAAGGGAGGGGAGATGAAAGGCGCCCCGCAACCGCGAACGTACCTGGGCCGGTGCTGCGGGCCATCTCGCCGAGGCTGGCGCCCCGCAGCCCACGGCCCGGTGAGAGCAGGGAAACAGCCTCGAGTATGTTGGTCTTACCGGCGCCATTCTCGCCGGTGAGCACGACGAGGCCGGGGCCGGGCGCGATCAGGGCTTCCGGGTAGGAGCGGAATTCGGTGAGGACGAGGCGGGAAAGCGCGGTCATGCCCGCGCCGAACTATCAGTTCGGCGCGATTTTCACACCCGCATCGGCATCAGCACGTAAAGCGCGGGGGCCTTGTCGTTCTCGCGCAGAAGGGTCGGAGCGGCGGCGTCGGCGAGGTGGACCTCGCAGGTGTCGCCCTCGATCTGGCCCAATATGTCGAGCAGATAGCGGGCGTTGAAGCCAATCTCGAAGCCTTCCGAGGCATAGTCGCCCGGCACTTCCTCGGCGGCGGTGCCGTTTTCGGGGCTGGTCACCGACAGGGTGACCTTGTCGCGTTCCAGCGCCATCTTTACGGCGCGGGTCTTCTCGCTGGCGATGGTGGCGACGCGGTCGACGCCCTCCTCGAAGCTTCGCGGATCGATCTTGAGCAATTTGTCGTTCGCGGTCGGAATTACCCGGCTGTAATCCGGGAACGTGCCGTCGATCAGCTTGGAGGTCAGGATCGCCGAGCCGAGGCCGAAGCGGATCTTGGTCTCCGACAGGGAGACCTGGACGGTTCCGTCCACCTCCTCGAGCAATTTGCGGAGCTCGGCGACGCATTTGCGCGGGATGATGACGTCGGGCATCTTCTCGGCGCCGGCCGGACAGGGAACGGTGACCCGGGCGAGGCGGTGGCCGTCGGTCGCCGCGGCCTTGAGCACCGGCTGGGCCTCGTCCGACGCGTGGATGAAGATGCCGTTCAGATAGTAACGCGTCTCCTCGGTCGAGATCGCGAAGCGGGTCTTGTCGATGATCTGGCGGAGGGTCGCCGCGGGTAGCTCGAAGCGGGTCGGAAGATCGCCCTCGGCGATCACCGGGAAATCGTCGCGCGGCAGGGTGGCGAGGTTGAACCGGGCCCGGCCCGCATTGACCTGCATCTTGCCTTCGGCGGCCGCGAGCTCGACCTGGCTTCCCTCGGGCAGCTTGCGGGCGATGTCGAACAAGGTGTGGGCGGAGACCGTGGTCGCGCCGGCCTGTGAAACATTGGCCTCTACAGTCTCGTTGATCTGAAGGTCGAGATCGGTCGCCATCAGTCGGATCGTGCCGTCCTCGGCCGCCTCGATGAGCACGTTCGAGAGGATCGGGATGGTGTTGCGCCGCTCCACCACCGACTGGACGTGACCCAGGCTCCTGAGCAAAGTCGCCCGTTCGATCGTCGCCTTCATTCCTTGCCCCTGTATGCGGATTTTCTCTTTGGAGGAGGAGTTATAACGAGACTGGCGAACGCTGCCAGCACAGATTGGCGGGCGGGCGCAAAAAGGGGTGGCGTGGCGGCATGACGCCGGAGGCTGCGATCGCCGAGGCCGCTTCGCTTTCAGGTTGCCAATGCGGGCACTTGCCCCGATGAATCCGCGGCGATGCGGGCGATCCTCTTATTTTCCCTGCTTGCGGGGCTCAGCGGCGCGGCGGCGGCGCAGCAGAGGGAGTCGCTCGGAATCTTCCAGCTCTGGGGCGCGTTCCGCGAGCCGGGGCGCTGCTACGCGATCGCCGAGCCGTTCCGATCGCCGCGGCCCGAGGCGTGGCGGCCTTACGCGTCGATCGGCTACTGGCCCGGTCGCGGCGTTCGAAGCCAGGTCCATTTCCGGCTGAGCCGCGAGAAGAGGGCGGGCTCGGCGGTACTGCTCAAGATCGACGGAGCGACCTTTCAGCTGATCGGCGGCGGCAACAATGCCTGGGCCCCGGACCGGCGCGCCGACGCCGACATCGTCGCCGCGATGCGCACCGGGATCGAGATGAGCGTCGAGACCCGATCGTCGCGCGGCGCCTTCGTCCGCGATTCCTACCGGCTTCGCGGGGCGGCGACCGCGATCGACGCTGCTGCGATCGCCTGCGTGAAGTGAACGCGCCGAATATCAAAGGGCGCATCTTCATCGCTCGCCACGGCGAGACCGTGTTCAATGCCGCCCTGCGAATCCAGGGCGACGTCGCCCACACCCCTTTGACCCGGGCCGGCTTCGCCCAGGCCGACGAGATGGGCGCGGCCCTTCGAGTGTATCTCGGACCGCGGCCGCCTTTGACCCTGTGGTCGTCTCCGGCAGGACGGGCCCTTCAGACCCTGGCCGTGATCGCGGAGCATCTCGAGCTCGACTGGCACGAGGCGCGGATCGACGCCCGGCTGGAGGAGATCGGCATGGGCGAATGGAGCGGCCGCCCCTATGGCGAGCTCGCCGCCGAGCATGGAGCCCTGATCGACCGCGAGACATGGCTGTT
>Ga0193706_1000975_pt1 | contig 13918 bp, 10 predicted proteins | sample U3c1metaG_FD_160130 | JGI IMG/M metagenome (GOLD analysis project Ga0193706, IMG submission 160130) | Soil microbial communities from a riparian zone of the East river system, Colorado, United States - U3c1 | ecosystem: Environmental > Terrestrial > Soil > Riparian zone | place: USA: East River... | reverse complement strand
GAAGCGGTCGCAGTCCTGGCGCACCTGGCGCAGCTGGGCGAGGTCCTCGTCCTGGCGCGGCGAGCCGACGTAGAGCGTGTAGCCGATCGCGTCGGCGCCGAGCCGCACCCCGTCCTCGACGCTGGCGTTGCAGGAGGAGAAGGACTTGGCGGAGGAGGGAATGTCGGTCTTGCCGTTGACCTTGAGGATCAGCGGCACCCGGCCGGCGTAGTCGGGGTAGTACTTCTCCGCCATGCCGATCTGGCAGGCGAGGGCGGAGTAACCGGCCTCGGCCGCGAGCCGGAACTGGTAGTCCGGGTCCTTCGACGCCGGGTTCGGAAAGAAGTCGCGGGGGCCGTGCTCGATCCCCTGGTCGATCGGCAGCAGCATCAGGGTTCCGTTGCCGGGACCGAACTCGAACAGCAGTCGGTGCAGTCGGGCACGTTTGCCTGGCGGCAGGGTCGCAAGCAGCGATTTCTGCTCGGTCAGACTCTTCAGCTCCACGTAAATTCCTCCTCGAAGACGGGTGTCCCGGGAGTATGCCACCGCAAACGCTCGCGGGGCACCGGACAAGAGGGTTATTCTCGGTGGACTATGAGCGAGACTGAGCTCAGCGTCATCTGCAAGAACTGCGGCTCCGAGGTCAGTCCCTACGTCACCGAGTGCCCCTACTGCGGCACCCGATTGCGCAAGCGGGCGCCGAAGCTGGAGCGGCGCGACGGCGCCCTCGAGGCCCAGCGCCCGCGGCGGCGGCCGCGGCTGGGACGCCGGCCGAAATCGGGCGCGACTGGCCCGTTCCGGCCCTACGCGACGCTCGCCTTCATCCTCGGCTCCGCCATCCTGCTGCTGGTCCACAAGGCCGGCGGCGAGTCGCTGTCGACCTTCGGTGGCCTGGTCGTGCCGCTCGACGGAGAGTGGTGGCGCTATTTCACCGCGCCTTTCGCCTACGCCGACGTCGGCTACCTGTTCGTCGTCGCGCTCGGCCTGGCGATCTTTGCCACCGGCGTCGAGCGCCGGCTCGGCAGCGCCCCGACCGCGCTGCTGCTGCTCGGCTGCGGGGCACTGGGGATGCTGGCCGCCGCGGGCGTCGCCAATGCCCAGGGCGAGCTCGCGGTGATCGCCGGCGGCAACGGGATGGCGCTCGGCGCCGTCGCCGCCTGGTTCGCGATCCGCCATGCCGAGTCGCAAAGGGCGATCGCCGAGGAGTACGACACGATCGGGGTGGCGGTCGCCGCGGTGGTCCTGATCGCGCTGCCGATCTTCGTGACGAGCGCGGATCTCGTCGCCGGGCTCGTCGGTGGCCTCGTCGGCGGCCTGGCGGGGCGGGCTGCCGCCGCCATCGCCTCTCCGACTAACTAACCTGGGCCCGTGCCAGAGGAGAGCGAGTTCGAGGCCGCGATCGAGCGGCTGCTCGACCCGGAGCGGTTCTCCGAGGCCGAGCGAGTGGTCGCCCAGGCGGCGCCGCAGCTTCAGAAGGTGCTCGCCAGCGCCCTCGCCGAAGGCGGCTGGTTCGGCCAGCCGCACGAGGCGGAGGCGCTCAGGGCCGCGACCGTCCCCGACCCCGACGAGCGGATTGCCGCGGTTCGCGCTCTGCTCGCCGAGGAGGCGCGGATCGGGATGATGGTTGGCGTCGCCGTGGGCTGGGCACTGAAGGAAGAGATGACCGACCCCGCAGACCCCGAGGGAGGGAGTTGAAGATGGAGATCAAGTTTCACGGCCAGTCCTGCTTCGAGCTGAGAGACGGCGAGGCGACGCTGCTGGTCGACCCGTTCCTCAAGCCCAACAACCCTGCCGCCGTGGCTACCGCGGAGGAAGTCGACCCGACCCAGATCGCGATTTCGCACGGGCACGTCGACCACATCGCCGATGCCGTCGGCGTCGCCACCCGCACCGGGGCCGAATGCGTGGCGATCGTCGAGATCGCCAACTGGCTGCAGGAGCAGGGCGTCGAGAAGGTGCACGACCCGAACCTCGGCGGCACCGTCGTCTTCGACTGGGGCTGGGTAAAGCTCGTCCCCGCCTGGCACACGAGCACGATCGCGGGCTCCGAAGAGGCGCCGTACAGCCCGACTCCCGGGACGGTGACGGGGACTCCGGCCGGCCTGGTGATCTCGATCGGCGGGGTCACCATCTACCACGCTGGCGACACCTGCCTGTTCGGCGACATGAAGCTAATCGCCGAACGCAACCCGGTCGACATCGCCCTGCTGCCGATCGGCGGCCACTACACGATGGACCGCCACGACGCGGTCGCTGCCGCCGAGCTGATCGGTGCCGGAACCGTGATCCCGATGCACTACGACACCTTCCCGCCGATCGAGACCGATTCCGCCGCCTTCAAGGCCGACGTCGAGTCGCAGACGTCCTCGCGCGTCGTCCTGCTCAAACCGGGCGAGACGCACTCCGCCTAACAATTGGCTGGCTGGCCAGTCGTGCGGTAACCTCGCCCGAACCGCGCAGCCGACCGGAGGAGGAGCCGAAGATGGAGGCCAAAGAGGCATCCGGGACCCAGTCGAGGACCGAGCGAGCCGACTATCAGGAGACCGCCGATCCGGCTCTGATGAAGGCGGCCGACAGTACTGCCGACGTCAAGCTGCTCACCTACAAGCAGCTGTACCTGCTCTGGGAGCGCCAGCAGTGGCAGACCCAGGAGCTCGACTTCAGCCGCGACCGCGAAGACTGGCACGAGCGGATCAGCGAGGAGGAGCGCTTCCAGCGCATGTACGGGCTCTCCTCGTTCTTCATCGGCGAGCAGAAGGTCGCCGAGGAGCTGGGGCCGATCATGCGCGCCGCCCCGACCGAGGACCAGAAAATCTTCCTCTGCACCCAGATCGCCGACGAGGCCCGCCACGTCCGCTTCTTCGAGCGTTTCTACAGCGAGGTCGGCGTGCTGGAGTCCGACGGGCTGAGCGAGATGCTGAGCGAGACCTCGGCCCACCTCAACGACAACTTCAGCCGCCTCTTCGACGAGATGCTGAAGAAGCGCACCGACCGGCTCTCGGCCGAACCAGAGGACACCGAGGCCCTGGTCGAGGCGGTGACGCTCTACCACATGGTCATCGAGGGGATGCTGGCCCTCACCGGCCAGCACTTCATCATGGACTTCAACGAACGCGAGGGGACGCTGCCGACCTTCGTCGAAGGCTTCGGCAAGGTCGCCCGCGACGAGCACCGCCACGTCGCCTTCGGCTCCGTCTTCCTGCGTGAGAAGGCCCGCGAGGACGACCGTTACAAGCAGGCGATCCAGCGCACCCTGGAGGAGTCGCTGCCGGTCGCCGACGGCGTGCTCTCGCCGCCCTGGGCGAGCGGCGACGACTTCGAGCTGTTCGGCTACTCGCTCGAGGAGACCCGGCAGTTCGCCGGCACCTGCCTGATGCGGCGCCTCAAAGTCATCGGCCTCGGCTAGAGGCGCCGGGCCTGTGGGGACCGGGCCCTAGGGGGTGGGTTCGGGCGAGGGCGTTTCGCCTTCGCCTTCGGAGCTGGGCGGAGGCGATTCCGCTGGCGGCGCGGCCGGCGGGGCGGGTTCGCTTTCGGGAGGGCTGGAGGCGGGTGGCGGACTCGACGGCGGGGAGCTGGTGCCGCCGCCGACGGTGACGACGACGGTGCCGCCACCGCTGTGGGCGCCTGCGACGACGCCGGAGGGGGGCGTCGCGCCGGTCACGCCTTCGGCGGCCGGGTCGCCGGTGCTGATGGTTTCTTCGCCGCCGGCGGACTGCCCGGTTGCTTCCTGGTCGATCGCGACGGGGATCGCGGCGGGTTCCTGGGGGGTTTCGACCGCGGCGGCGGCCGGCGGCGGCGTCGCTTCGGGCTCGCTTGCGACCACCCTCGGTTCGCTCACCTGTGCGGGGGCGAGGGCGGGGCCGGGCTGATGCTGGGCCTGGGAAATCTTTGGCGTCGGGTCGACGGGCGTCGCGTTGTGCTGTTTGACCTCGACCGCGCCGGCGGTGATCACCGCGGCGGTGACGACTCCGGCGACGGCCTTGGTGCCGATCGCGCCGCCTAGCGCGCCAATCCCACCGGCAGCGCCGCCGCCGCCGATCGCGGCGCTGACGCCGCCGACCGCACCGGCACCGGCTGCGCCGCCAGCCGCGGCGCCCGCGCCCGCGCTGCCTGCTCCGGCGGACCCGGCACCGCCGAGCCCGAGCTTAGAGGCGATGAAGCCCTTCAGGGCGAACAGCCCGCCGACCGGGAATAGGGCCGCCAGGGCCTTCTCGTTGGAGCGGACCTGGGAGCGGAAGTCGGCACATTCCTCGCACTCGCGGACGTGGCGGCGAACCGGGCCGGAGACCTTGCGCAGGCCCTCGGCTGCTTCGGAGAGCTCGACGCGGACCTCGCCGCAGGTCAGCAGCCTCGCCTGGCTCGCCTCGGCCAGGGAGATCCTGGCCCGCACCAGCAGCGACTTGACCGAAGGCACGGTGGTATCCATGGCGGCGGCGATTTCCTCGTAGGAGAGCGCGTCCATCTCGCGCAGCAGCAGAGCCGAGCGCTGGGTCTCGGGAAGTTTCTTGACGTCGACGAGGAGCTGGCGGAACTCCTCGCGGTTATGGACTCGCTCGGCGGTCGACGAGGCCTCGACCGCCGGCACCATGTCCATCGATTCCTGCGCGTCGGCGGTCGGTTTGCGCAGGTGGTTGAGGCAGCGGTTGCGGGCGATCCGGTAGAGCCAGGGGCGGAGGTTGATCTCGCGCTCGTCGCGCAGCATCGCTTTGTAGGCGTTGACGAAGACCTCCTGCAGCACGTCCTCGGCGTCCTCGGTGGAGCCGAGCATCTGGCGGCAGAAGCCGAGCAGGCGGCCCTGGTAGCGATCGACGATGGTCTCGAAGGCGCCTGGGTTGCCGCCGCGCGCCATCGCGATCAGCTTGGCATCGCCCTGGAGCTTGAGCAGCGGGGAGCGCCGGGCCAACAGCCCGCGGCGACTGGCGTGCGTTAGTGCTGATGCCTCCAAGCTCTCCTCCAGGGAAGGCGTTGTCTTACCTAGAGACACCGTAACAGCGACGGAGTTGCGGGCCACGAACATTTAACGGGGTTTTATGCATTCGCAAGCGGGATACCATCCCCGTGCCCGGGTGGCGAAACTGGCAAAAGCGGCGCCCTTAAAAGGCGCTGCCCCGTAAGGGGCTTGCGGGTTCGAGTCCCGCCCCGGGCACTCTGTATAGGCTCGCGCCGATGGAGCACGGTGGGCGCATCGTCGCGAAGGTCCTGAGGTCGAGAGGAGTCGGCCAACTCTTCACGCTGTCGGGAGGGCATCTGTTCTCCATATACGACGGCTGCAAAGAGGAGGGCATCGGGATCGTCGACGTGCGGCACGAGCAGACCGCGGTCTTTGCCGCCGAGGGGCTGGCGAAGGCGACTCGCGGCGTGGGCGTCGCGGCGCTCACCGCCGGGCCGGGGGTGACCAACGGGCTTAGCGCGATCGCGGGCGCCCAGGCGAACAACTCGCCGATCGGCGTGCTCGGCGGGCGGGCGCCGGAGATGCGCTGGGGATCGGGCTCCCTGCAGGAGATCGACCACCTGCCCTTCGTCTCGCCGCTGGTCAAGTCCGCGGCGACCGTGAAGGAGCCGGGCGCGATCGCGGCGATGACCGCGGCGGCGCTGGACCTGGCGCTCGAGGCGCCGAGCGGGCCGGCCTTCCTCGATTACCCGCTGGACGTCGTCTTCACCGAGGCCGAGGTGGAAGTGCCTTCGCGGCCAGCCGGCCCGCCGGCCGAGCCGGCCGTGGGGGTAGAGGAGGCGGCGGCGCTGCTGGCGGCGGCGGAGCGGCCGGCGATCATGGCCGGCAACGGCCTCTACTGGGGCCACGGGGAGGGCGAGCTGCGGGCGCTGGCCGAGGCGCTCGGGATCCCCGTCTTCCTCAACGGCCTCGGCCGGGGCTGCCTGCCCGCCGATCACGAGCTGGCCTTCAGCCGCGCCCGGGGAACGGCGCTGAAGGGGGCTGACGTGGCGCTGGTGGTTGGTGTGCCGATGGACTTCCGGCTCGGCTTCGGGGCCAGCTTCGGCGAGGAGACCAAGGTGGTGAGGCTGGATGTCGCGGCCAACGCGCTGAGCGCCAACCGCACTCCCGACCTCGACCTGGTCGGCGACGTGCGGGCGAGCCTGGCGGCGATCCGCGAGGCGGCCGCCGGCGGCGCCCCCCGCAGCGGGCGTTGGCTGGAGGAACTGCGCACGGTCGAGGCCGAGAAGCGGGCGGCGGAGCAGGAGGAGCTGAACGACCCGCGCTCGCCGCTGCACCCGGTCCGCATATATAAGGAGCTGGCCGAGGTGCTCGACCGCGACGCGATCGTGGTCGGCGACGGCGGCGACTTCGTCTCCTACGCCGGTCGCTTCGTCGACACCTACGAGCCGGGCTGCTGGATGGACCCCGGACCGTTCGGCTGCCTGGGCGCCGGGCCCGGCCAGGCGATCGGCGCCAAGGTCGCCCATCCGGACCGGCAGGTCTGCCTGCTGCTCGGCGACGGCGCCTTCGGCTTCGCCGGGATGGAGTTCGACACTATGGCGCGCCACGGCCTCGGAGTCGTCGGCGTGATGGGCAACAACGGGATCTGGGCACTGGAGCATCACCCGATGAAGTTCCTCTACGGCTACTCCGTCGCGGCCGAGCTGCGGCCGGAAACTCGCTACGACGAGCTGGTCGAATCGCTGGGCTGCGACGGCATTCTCGTGCGTGACCCGAGCGAGCTGCGACCGGCCCTCGAGCGCGCCTTCGAGTCGGGCCGGCCGACCCTCGTCAACGTCCTCACCGACCCCGACGTCGTTTACCCGCGCAAGTCGAATTTGGCTTGACAAACCGTGTTGCGGGCTGCAGGCGCGGTGCGGGGGCAAGGCTGGCCCCAGAAACAAGAATCGGCCGCCATTGCTGACGACCGATTCAAGCTGGCCCCTCAGGACGGGCAGGGGTACGTCTTCAGGGACCATGTGTATTCGATGGGCCCAGACGGCGGGAGGCGCCATGATGCGGCAATCGCCTAAGCCCTGTATCCAGGTCCAAGCTGTGGATGAGCCACATCTCTTCCCCGGTGAGGCGAGTATGCGCCCGACTATCCGCTGCGTCTAGTCGCTCCCAACCTCGCTACTGATAATCGGGTAGGCAAGACCTACCTAGTTTTCGGTGTTCGGCGGGATGCCTTACCCATCCGTCCTGCGCCGTGGCACCCGGCTGTCCACGTGGTACCGCGAACTTCTTCGAGGCAATCTCAGGCCTGGCGCGAGGTGACGGCGATCGCGGTGCCGTAGAGGATGTCGTGCTCGGAGACTTCGATCTGCTCGAGGCCGAAGGCCCGCATCGTCTCGATCAGGATCACCACGCCGGCGACGATCGTGGGGGCGCGATCCGGGTGCATGCCGGGGATCTTCACCCGCTCGGAGAGCGGGGTGGATGCGAGCCGGGAGAGCATCCGCTGGATCGAGGGCAGGGAGAGGACGTGGCCGTGGACCCGCGCCGGGTCGTAGGGCTCCAGCTCCATCTCCACCGAGGCCAGCGAGGTCGGGGTGCCGGCGACCGCGATCCCGGCGCTGGCGGCGACGCCGTCGCCGACCGCCGCCTCGATCAGGCCGCGAACGTCGGCGGCGAGGGATTCCAGCTCGATGGCGGCGGGGGGGTCGGAGGCGACGTGGCGCTCGCTATGGCGGACGACGCCCGCTTGCAGCGAGGCGTGGAAGGAGATCTCGGCGCCGCTGCCGACGATCAGCTCGGTCGAGCCACCGCCGATGTCGACCACCAGGGTCGGCTCCGTTGGGGGGCGCTCCGAAGTGGCGCCGAGGTAGGTGAGGCGGGCCTCCTCCTCGCCGTCGAGGACGCGGGCGGAGAGCGCGAAGCGCTCGCGCAGCTCGGCGACGAAGGCGCTGCCGTTCTCGGCATCGCGGACGGCGCTGGTCGCGATCGCCTCGACGCTCTCCGCACCCAGCTCCTGAAGCACAGTCACGTACTCGCCGATCGCCTCGCAGGCGTCCTCGATCGCCTCGGCCGAGAGCCGCCCGGAGAGGTCGACCCCGCGGCCCAGCCGGGTCACCGTGCTGCGCCGCTCGACCGGCGCCACCCGGCCATTAGCGACGTCGGCAACCAGCAGCCGCGCCGAGTTGGTGCCGACGTCGATCACCGCCACCCTGTGGGAGCCATCTGGCATGGGCGGGGACTCTAGACGTGGCCCAGCCGGGAAGTCCCTTGCCCAAACTCCCCACCCCTACCCCCGCGCTACGCCCCCATTGCTACCATCTCCAGTCCGTCGCGGGGTGGAGCAGCCAGGTAGCTCGTCGGGCTCATAACCCGAAGGTCGCAGGTTCGAATCCTGCCCCCGCTATAGGAAAAGGCCCCGGAAACGGGGCCTTTTTTAATGCCTGGAGCCGAGGTCGGGGGTCGGTGCGGGTACCAAACGGGTACCAATTTTGCGTGAAACCGCCCCCGGGATCAGCGCGGAGAACTCGGTCTCACCCGCGTCGGCGGCTCACCTCGCTGAGCATCCTCGGTCCTCGGTCTCCAAAACCGGCGATTCTAGGCTCGAGTCCTGGCTGCCCCGCTCGATTCGCTTGGCGCTATAGGCCGCATTCCCGCTCCTAGTGCGGGGTTGCGGCGGCGCTGCCTCGGATTGTCCGAGAGTCAACGGAGGTCAGCGAAAGTCAGAAAAGGCTGTTTTCGACCCTTTCATTCCCTCAGGCATTCCCCGAGCGAGTTCCTTTGACGATGTCGAAGGCCAGTAGTCGCAGCGATCCGAGTCCCGGCGATCCGAGTCCCGGTGTCCAGCGTCCGCGGGAAGAGTTCCAGGCCGGGTCGAGTTCGTGCAGGTGTCAGCGCCGGCCCGAGATCACCGCTGTGCGCTCGGTCACCAAGTCCTATGGTGGTCAACGAGCAGCGCATCCAGGTACGCGACCGCGGCGGGTCTACTTGCTTGGCCTTCAAGCGGTGGCTGGTCGCGCAGCCGGTTCTTGTCGGACGAGACGCTTCGCTGTTGCGGCGGCTGTCCTCGGTATTACCCGCTTCGTCGTTCTTGATCTCCTTACTTTGGGACGAATGCCACGCCTTGGTAAAGGTGTGGTTAATCGCTAGGCACGGATGAAAGCCTCTGGTGAGTTCCCTATAGGCGAGATTGCTTGAGGGGGCCACGGAATGTCAAATCAAACTATGTGGATTGCTCAAACAGAGGTGGTGTATCTGACTGGTCAGGGCGTAAGGTTTAGCCCAAGCCGGGACTGAAGTTCTCCCCCTCCAACGCGCCCGGAGGTTCGTCCCGGCCCTTTCCAACCAATGGCGGCGCGGGGGTCAGGTCGGGACTGGACCTGAACCCCCGCGTCTGCCATCGGATCATCAGCCCGACTTCATGATGCTGGGCATCGGGACGACGTGCGCGACCTTGACCGGAGCCATCTGCATCACCTCCTCTCCTTGAAGCGCCGCCTCTGCTGCCAGCAGAGGCGGAAGGACCAGAGCTTCAAGGATGCGCTAATTCAGACTGACCGGTCAATCGTTAAAGTCGCAAAGTGGGCAGAGCAATCAGGAAAGTTGATTAACTGAGCACGCTTCAGTGCCTAAATCTGCTTCAGGAGGATGCATCGGTGGTTCTCGAAAAAAAGGCTGGCGGGGTATGAGTCCACCGCCTAGGGCAACTGCCGGCAAGGGTGCAGGCAAGCCGAAGGCCAAGAAGAAAGCCGCATCTCGACGCGGCGACACTCGCAGGGCGAGGGAGCGCGCCGGGGGTTTGATCGACCCGAACGTTGGCGTCGTCGCAAAGGACCCGCTACGGGTTCAGATTCTCTCCATTGCGATCCAGCGCCCGATCAGCCCTAGCGAATTCGCCAAGGAGGCGGCCATTGCGCTCAACGTTGCCTCTTACCAGTTCAAAGTTCTTCGGGACCATGGCTTCTTGGAAATCGTGGACGAAATCAAAGTCCGTGGTTCCACCAAGCACATGCACAAGGCAACCAAGAGCGGCTTCATCAGCGATGCCGATTGGGGGCAGGTCAGAGACATGCTGCGTCCGGGAGTCGCCGGCGCAATCTTGCAGGACTTCAACGGTCGGGTGTCACAGGCCATAGAAACCGGCACGCTGTTTGAGCGCGACGACGCTTGCTTGTTTTGGGCACCGCGCTGCTTGGACGAGACCGCATATCAAGAGCAGGTAAAAATGATCGCCTGGTGCGTCGAAGAATCACAGCGGCTGGAAGTCGAGACCATCAAGCGTCGGGCCAATGGAGAAGGCGACGACGGGATGCACGTCACCTTTGGCATCGCCGGATTCCTGTCACCCACCTCAAAGCAGGTAAGGGATGCGGAAGGCAAGACTGGGAGGAAATCCAGGCGGGAGAAATCATCGCAGGGTAAGGGTAAGAAAAGGCAGGAGGAGGAGCGTGTATAACGACAAACGCAGGAATCTAGAGGGTCGTCAAAAGAAGGCGCGCGAGCACCCGCTCAGGGCGCAGATTCTCTGCCTCTACGCGCGGGACAACGACCTCTCGCTTGCCGCAGTTGATCTGCTGCCACATCTGGTAAGCCAAGACGAGCTGTCTATCGCGCAGGTCTCCTACCACGTCGGCGTCTTACGCGAGGCCGAGCTTCTGCCGGAACGCGCCAATCCTCCACCGAGACCTCCCGGAGCGACTGAGCGCCCCACTTGATAGGCCGTCCCGCAAGGGCGCGAGCGGGTAGCCCCGAGCCTCAGCCTCCGATGAGCGCTTGGGGCGCCTTCAGTGCGTCTACAAGGGGACAAAAGCGCAGGTTCCAAAGCCTGCTTTCAGAGTCCCGACGGTCCTTGGGGAAGGGTAGAACTGAGATGCGCGGGGAGGCCCCATGATTCATCGGGGCGATCCTCGAAGTCCTTCCTCCGTGCCCACTGGTGCCGCGCATTCCGAGCTGGCTGGTCCACGATTTGGTGAGCGGGCCTCCGATCAATCCGGCAGCGCACGCGCTGCTGTTTTCGCTCAGCTGCAGGCCCGTCAGGGCGAGATCGAGAAGGAGACTCTGGCTCGGATCTACCGATTTTCCGACCCCAGCGAGTCTGGGCCTGTGTATCTCGACGGCTTACGTAAAGCTCTCAGCACCGCAATTGATCACGGACTTTCCGTCATAGAGCAAGGTGAAGAACGCTCACCAGCAGTACCCCAAATTCTATTGCTTCAGGCTCAACTAGCCGCTCGCAATGGTGTCAATCTCGATACGGTACTGCGTCGATATATCGCTGGAAAAGCCATTCTCCTAGATTTTCTTTTGCGCGAGGCCGAAATCGCCAAACTTCGAGGCGCATCGCTTCAAGGCGTTATACGAGATTTAGCAACGACGCTAGACCTACTCCTCGCCGGGGTGAGTGAGGCGTATCTGCAAGAGTCCAAGAATCGCCTGCGTTCGACCAAGGAGCGCCGAGGGGAACGAGTGCGCAGACTACTCTCAGGCGAGCTCATCGATACCTCAGGTCTTGGCTACGACTTCAATAGATGGCACCTTGCCGCCATTGCTACGGGACCCGGTGCTGCTGAGGTATTACGAAGGTTGGCAAGTGCTCTCGGTCAGCCGCTTCTGCTTATTCCCGTGGAAGAGGAAAATGCATGGGTATGGCTCGGGGGGCATAAGCGAGGCGATATGGCGGACCTAGAGTTGATCTCGTCCGTCTGTTCGACGCGAAATCGAGTCGCTATTGGTGAGTCGGCACAAGGTCTAACGGGCTGGCGTTTAAGCCATCGGCAAGCGAAAGCGGCCCTGGCCATCGCGTTACGGAGTGAGGAGAATATTGTTCGCTACACAGATGTCGCACTTCTTGCTTCCGCGCTGCAGGACGAACTTCTTTCAGCGTCACTACATGAGCAGTTTTTAGCCCCGCTGTTAGGTGAGCGCGACGGCGGCGAGAGATTCCGGGCGACGCTACGGGCTTTGTTTTCTACCAATCGGAACATCTCGTCAGCTGCGGCCAAGTTAGGGGTAAGCCCGCGCACGGTTTACGATCGTCTTCGCGCGATCGAGGAAAGACTCGGTCGCCCCCTTAACGCCTACCTGCCCGAGATTGAAACTGCACTTCGACTCGAGGACTTTGATTTAGCTTCGTATAACGCTCATCAAAGTTAGGTAGATCGCTAGCGGGCAGCATGTCTCGACCTACCACCTTGGCGCCAACTTCTGCTCTCGCCTTCCGATATTGGAAGGCCCTATGGCAAAAAATCGGTCAGGGTTTCGACAGCAGCTCCTAAGTTAAAGACTAAGCAACCGGCGGAAATGAGCTGCGCCTTTGTCCTGCAATAGCTAGCTCTACTCAGAGCAGGCATCAATGCCCACAGCGATGACAAAGATTTCGCCTCGTGGACTTACGTCCATAGCCAACTACTCCAAAAGGGATGCCAATGACAGGGATTGCTACGGCCGGGAGCGGGGAACCGCCCAAAATGACCTCTCAACCAAAGGGGGGCATCAGGCGGCGGAGAGCGCCTCTTGTCGTTGCCATCACGTTAGTGATGACGGCTGCGCTCCTGACGAGCGCATCGTCCGCGTCAGCCATCTCGATCGGGATGATGTGGTCCACCAACCCTTCAGAATCAGAAATGAACGTAGTGCAGCACTCTGGCGCTACCACTTTTCGGATGCCGATTGAGATTAACTCGACGAACAATGGTGCCAATTGGAGCATCTATGATGCCGCATTTAATGCGGCATGGACTCATGGTATTAGGATCGAACCCTACTTAGTTCGCAGCACGAGCGAAGGCAATCGCTTCTTGCTTTCAAGTGATCCAGGCTGGAGTGCCTGGTACACCTGGGTGAGAAACGCAGTGAAGCGTTATGGTGTCAATGGCGAATTTTGGGCGGGTAAGGCGAACCCCAAGCCTGCTACCACTTGGGAGATCTGGAACGAGCCTAATCTCCCCGAAAATAATCCCGGGGGGACGAAAGTTCAGCCAGAAGAGTACGGAGGCTTTCTTGTGTATACCTCCGCCGCGATCGCGAAAGGCGCAGAAGAACGCGGGCAGTCACGTCCCACGGTGCTTTTTGGTGGGCTCTATATGCCAGGCGGCTTTTCCTACAACGCCTTTCTCGAACAGGCCTCCAACGTTCCGGGGGTGTCTACTTCCTACGATGGGGTCGGGATTCATCCTTACGCTTTCAGTGGCAAATTGTCGGAAATGACCGGACATATCAGCAGCGTTCGTTCGGCACTCAATAGTAAAGTTTTAGGTGGTAGTGGTAAGTCGCTGTGGATCAATGAGCTCGGCTGGCCTGTAGCCGGCTCAGGTCAGCCAACCGTGAGCTTGTCCGAACAAGCAAGCCTCTTGACGCAAAGCTTCGATTGGATCAAGGCGAATGCTGCAAGTAACAATATCCAGTTGGTGATGTGGTACAACCTGCATGATGGCGGTGTCCCAGGGCGATGGGACGCGTATTGTGGGTTAATAGATAGTAACGATAACTTTAGGCCTGCTTGGGCGGCTTTTCAAGCGCAAACTGGAGCTCCGGCATGGCCGCAGGAAAGCGTGATCATTCCAGGTGAGGATGACAGCTTCCCGGGACCTAAGGTCATCGGCCGAGCCAATGGAACGATCGATGTCTTCTATCGAAAGCCCGGTGGAGTCCTCGGCCATAATTGGCTAGGGAGTGGTGGGGGGTGGGCCTCTGGCGACCTTCCCGGGTCAGTCGCATCTGTTCCTCATGCGGTGGTCCAGTCGAATGGCACTATTGACGTGTTCTACCGGACGCCAAATGGAGAACTCGGGCACAACTGGTACGACGCCGGAGGGGCCGGATGGATGTCGGGAACGCTACCCGGCTCAGTTGCATCCGATCCGCACCCGATCGTCCAAGCCAATGGAACCATCGATGTCTTCTACCGAACGCCAAGCGGCGGGTTGGGGCACAACTGGTACGGCTCTGGCGGGGGCGGCTGGGCAGAGGGAACGCTACCCGGCTCAGTTGCATCCGATCCGCACCCGATCGTCCAAGCCAATGGAACCATCGATGTCTTCTACCGAACGCCAA
>Ga0193706_1000974_pt1 | contig 13923 bp, 6 predicted proteins | sample U3c1metaG_FD_160130 | JGI IMG/M metagenome (GOLD analysis project Ga0193706, IMG submission 160130) | Soil microbial communities from a riparian zone of the East river system, Colorado, United States - U3c1 | ecosystem: Environmental > Terrestrial > Soil > Riparian zone | place: USA: East River... | reverse complement strand
CATCCCGGGCGAACTCGTTATAGGAAAAGTAATCACACCGGACGAGCGGACCGATGGCCGCGAAGACCTGCCGCGGAAAATCGTCGAGTTCGCCGCTCTGATACAGCATGCGGATGCTGTCGGAGAGGGCCTGCAACTGGCGCTGTGTTAGTCGGTGCCCCATGATCTCCGAGCGCCTGCTTGTAGCTGGCCGCCACTGGGGTCGCGAGGGAAATTTCCTGCTCCATACGTATTTCTGCGTATCGACTATGCGGCCTTAGGCCTACACACTCCCGCCGTGAAACCGAAAAATGAGAACCTTGCCGGACAAAACCCCAATCTCATAGGTTTGCCGGACGCTGTGCTCAATCCCGCACCGCGGAAGCGCCGATGAAGTCGGGCACTCCTCAGCCGCGAAACCGGTCCACGATTTCCGCGCCCATCTCCATCGTCGTGGTCGATGACCACCGCTTCATGCGGGAACTCATCAGCGCGATGCTCGCCCGGCAGGAGGGACGTTACAATGTGATAGCCGAAAGGGGCGATGCCGCGACCGCCATGCAGGCCTGCCAGGAACTCGAGCCCGATCTCCTCATTCTTGATATCAATCTGCCCGACGTGAGCGGGATCGAGGCCGTCCCGCAAATTAGGAAGCTGGCCCCGCGGACGCGCATCCTCTTGTGCACCGCCTTCGTCACCGACGATCGCGTGGTCGAAGCGTTACGCAGCGGCGCGCATGGTTTCGTCGAGAAAACCAATAGCTGGGCTGACTTCATCGAAGCTGTTCGACGCGTGAGCGGCGGCGAGCAATTTTTCCGTTCCCAAAGCAGTCTCGCGTTGAGAGAGTCGCCTGCGACCGGTCCGCGGTCGGCCCACCAGCTCCCCGCCATCCCGCTCAGCCCGCGAGAGAAAGAGGTCCTGACCCTCATCGCTCACGGAGAAAGCAGCAAAGAGATCGCCGCGAAGCTGCACATCGGCGTCGGCACGGTGGACACCCACCGCGCCCGTCTCCTCTCGAAACTCAAAGTCCGGAACGTCGCCGGCCTTGTCGGCTACGCTTTCCGAAGCGGGTTACTGAAGGCCAGCGCCCTGATCACCGGCCTCTCCGTGGGAATCGTCCCGCTCGTTGAAGGGGTGGGGGTATAGGATTTCCCGGACCCGAGAATCATGGTTTTTGGGGACTGCCGGATATTTCGAAAAGACGGTAAATACTGTGCAATTTTCCGCCGCCTCGTTTCATCTCAGTCTCCCCCTCCGATCCCTTAAGAACATCTATGAAAAACCTCGCTCTATTCCTGCTTGTCGCTCTCGCTTTGGCGATCCATGCCTCTACCTCATCTGCCGCAACGCTGTCGGTGGGCATCAGCGAGCCGACGATCGGCCTTTACCAATCGCATGGGTACGCCACCTCGTTCAGGGTAACCAGAGGCGGGTGGGATGGACCGGTCAACATTACCTACTCCGGAATGCCCAACGGCGTTGTCCCCGGGCGCTCGGAGCCTACGACCGTCGCAATCGCGGCCGGTCAATCGGCTGGTCGATACGCTTTTGAGGTGGGATATGCCGTCCCTCCCGGTTCCTATCCCATTACCATTACAGCGTCGGGCAACTCGTTGACAGCTACTGGGACATTCACTCTCGTGATCAAGGCACCTCTCTACAAAGGACGGGTGTCGCTCGGGTATCAGACCAGAAAAAATGCCTGCACGTGGCAAGTGAACGCCACCTACGACGTTGAAGTCGATTACACGCGAACTCCGGCCAGGCTCAGAATTTCCGGGTCGCGCGCCAGCATGTCCACGGCTGGATCTTCTTGCTCCAGTGTAACAACCGACGTCGATGTGACCGTCGATGTGACGAGCCAGTTTCCAAACATGAACATGAGCTTCGTGCTCCTGAGCAGCTCACAAGCGACCGAGACAGTTGCGTTGGAAGGGAACGCGCAGCCGGGAAATGCATTCCCGATTCACATCAGCGTTGGCTACACCGCGGACAATGGCGGTGGCGGAACCCTCGCCCCATTTCTTATCTTCGCCTCACGCCAGGAGGTGCCTGAGCTCCATCGCAAAACGTCGCCCGCCGGAAGTGGCTCCATCACGGCGAGCCCGAGTCTAACGACCGGGTATCCCACCAACTCCCTCGTCGCTCTGACCGCTGTCGCAAATGCCGGAAAGATCTTCACCGGGTGGAGCGGCGATGTCACCGGAAACAGCAATCCGGTTCAGATCACGATGTCGCGCGACAAGTTCGTCACGGCCAATTTCGCCGAGGATCCGACGCAATCCCCGGGGGGCAAACTCGGAAATATCTCCACCCGCCTGCCAGTGGGCGCCGGAGACAACGCTCTGATCGCCGGGTTCATCATCACGGGCAACCAACCGAAGAGGGTGCTAATTCGTGGTCTTGGGCCTTCCCTCCCAGTCCCGGGCGCCCTACGCGACCCAACGCTCGACCTCGACCGGGGCACTCAAACCAATGACGACTGGCGTTCCTCTCAGGAGCAGGAAATCATCGCTTCCACCATCCCGCCATCCAGCAACCTCGAAGCGGCGATTGTGGCTACGCTAAGTCCGGGAGCGCACACCGCGATCTTGCGTGGCCGCAACGGCGGCACCGGAGTAGGACTGGTGGAAGTTTACGATCTCAATCCCGGCGGCGCTGAGGAGATGGCCAACATCAGCACCCGCGGTTTCGTCCGCATGGGCGACGACGTGATGATCGGCGGCTTCATTATTAGCGGCGACACCACCCGCGTGATCATACGCGCGATCGGGCCCGACCTGACCCGACAGGGCGTGCCCGGCGCCCTCCAGGATACCACCCTCGAACTGCACGATGCCAGCGGCCTGATCGCCTCGAACGACGATTGGCAAAGCTCGCAGCGCCAGGCCATCATCGACACCACCGTCCCGCCGCGTGATCCGCGCGAGGCCGCTGTCGTGGCCAATCTTCCCCCCGGCAATTACACCGCCATCGTCCGCGGCAAAAACGGCGCCACCGGCATCGCGCTCGTCGAGGTCTACACCCTCCCCTGACGGCGACGAACCGCGAACGAAGAAATTCAATCTTGGCCCCCCATCCCGGTGAGCCAGCGGCCGAACCTTTCCAACAAATCATATCCTATGAAAAAAATCGCTCTGGTTTTGCTGGGTGGCGTCGGCCTCTGGTCTGCCGCGTCGACTCTTCAAGCTCAATCCAATTACGAGCCCTATTCCTTTATCACGCGTGCTGGTCTGGCCAGCCCTGGCAGCGCCAACGGCACCGGGAGCGCGGCGCGCTTCCATTTTCCGAATGGCGTGGCGGCAGATAGCGTCGGCAACGTTTATGTCGCCGATGGCGAGAATAATACGATCCGAAAGATCACTCCCTCCGGGGTGGTCAGCACTTTCGCCGGTTTGGCAGGCATCTTTGGCAGCGCGGATGGGGCCGGCAGCGTCGCGCGGTTTTCCAATCCCCATGACGTAGCGATCGACGGCGCCGGAAATATCTATGTGGCCGACACGTCCAACTCGACGATTCGCAAGATCACGCCTTCCGGGGTGGTGACCACACTTGCCGGCCTGGCCGACAGCGTCGGCAGTGTCGATGGCACCGGCAGCGCCGCCCGGTTTTTCCGGCCCGAAGGGGTAGCGGTTGATAGCGCCGGCAATGTCTATGTGGCAGATAGTTTAAACTCGACGATCCGCAGGATCACCCCATCCGGAGTGGTGAGCACCATTGCCGGTCTGGCGGGTAGCGCTGGCAGCGATGACGGCGTGGGCAGCGCCGCGCGTTTCCTTTCTCCACACGGGATCGCAGTCGATAGCGCCGGCGACATTTTTGTGGCCGACACAGACAATTTCACGATCCGCAAGATCACCCCTTCCAGAGTGGTAACCACCTATGCTGGATTGGCGGGCAACAATGGCGTTTTGGATGGCGTCAGCGACGGCACCGGCAGCGGGGCACGCTTCCGACGTCCCGAAGGCGTGGCCGTAGATGGCGCCGGCCATGTTTACGTCGGCGACAGCCACAATAATACCGTCCGCAAGATCACTCCCAGCCGCGTCGTAAGCACTTTGGCAGGTCTTCAGGGGAGCCAAGGGAGTGAAAACGGGGTCGGCAGCACAGCGCGCTTTTATCAACCTTTCGGTGTGGCGCTTGATGCCGCCGGCAATGTCTATGTGGGCGACCTTTTCAACAATGCGATCCGCAAGATTACCCCGTCTGCTGTCGTAACGACGGTGGCTGGATTGCCTCCAGGCAGAATGGACGGCACGGGCAGCGCCGCGCGCTTCTCCAGCCCCTGGGGCATGGCCGCCGATCAAGCGGGCAATGTTTACGTGGGCGATCGAGACAACTACACGATCCGTAAAATCAGCCCTGCCGGTGTCGTGAGCACGTTTGCCGGACTCTCCGGCAGCAGTGGCGCGAGCGATGGCACCGGCAGTGCGGCGCGATTCTTTCTGGTGGATGGCCTTGCCGCCGATGGCGCAGGGAACGTGTATGTGGCAGACAGTTACACCATTCGCAAGATCACGCCGTCGGGGCTGGTGACTACATTGGCCGGCCAGTTCGGCAGCCAGGGCAACGCGGACGGCACGGGGAGTGCCGCGCGGTTTTCTGGTCCCAGCAGCGTCGCAGTGGATGACGCTGGGTATGTGTATGTAGCCGATAAGGGCAACAACACGATCCGCAAGATTACTCCGCAGGGCGATGTCACTACGCTCGCTGGTCTGGCTGGCAGTCCCGGCAGCGTCGATGGCGCTGGGAGTGCCGCGCGCTTCAATTATCCGGAGGGAATCACGGCGGATGCCGGCGGCAATCTTTACGTCGCCGATGCCTCCAGCAATACGATCCGGAAGATCACGCCATCTGGCGTGGTCACGACGCTCGCCGGCCTGGCCGGCAGTTTTGGCAGCGCTGACGGCACCGGGAGCGCGGCTCGCTTCTCACAGCCGCGCGCGCTGGCGGTGGACGGCCGTTCAAATATCTACGTTGCAGACAGCAACTACTTGATCCGAAAAGTTACTCGATCAGGCGTTGTGACTACGATTGGAGGGCAGGTGGACGCCCCCGGCAGCGCCGATGGCCGTGGCAGCGCGGCCCGCTTTAATCTTCCGTATGGCATTGCTTCCGACCGCGCTGGTAATGTCTATGTAGCGGATACTTATAACCACACCGTCCGTCGGGGTGTAGCGATACCGGCGATAACAAGCCCGCTGACTGCTTCCGCTACAGTCGACCAGCAATTCATCTATCAATTTGAGACCACGGGAGCGACTTCCCGCAGCGTCAGCAATTTGCCGCCCGGCCTGACCTACAACGATGCCATCTCCGCCATTGTCGGCACTCCGACAGCTGCCGGCACGTTTCAGGTCAACTTGAGCGCGTCCAACTCTACCGTCACGACCCACGCCATCCTCACTCTGACGATTCAAAATGCCCCGTCTGGCCCGACCATCGTAAGCAGCACCGCAGCAACTGGCAGGACCGGTAGGCGTTTCACCTTTCAAGTCTTCACGATTCGAGCGACGTCCGCCGCACGCTTAAGCGCAACGAATCTCCCGCCGGGCTTCACGCTCCATCCCGTCACTGGCCTCATCTCCGGGACACCCACGGCAGATGGAAGCTCCACAGTTAATTTAACCCTAACCGACGGCGCCGCTTCCGCGACGGGCACGCTGCAGTTGACCTTCAGCTCCGATCCCGCCCTCCCGGCCATCATCAGCTCGAATAGCGCCACGCTCAGGGTTGGGCAGCCCTTCACCTACACCATTCTCGCCCCCGCCGTGACGGATCCAGGCGATACGACCGTTTTCACCCTCCTCGGAGACCTTCCAGCCGGTCTTATTTTCGACCCGGCCACTGGCACGATTTCGGGCACGTTTGGCGGTACCGCTCAAAATAGCGCGAGCAGGCCTGGCGGTCCGAAAAACTCTGGCGGTGTAATCACCAATACGCAGCTCTTCGCCACCAACTCCTCCGGCACCACCACCATCCCGTTCAACCTTTTCGCGGTTCCCCCCGGCGTGGCCAACATCTCCACGCGGCTTTCGGTCGGAGCGGACCCGAGTGTGCTCATCGGCGGGTTCATCATTACCGGGAACGCGCCCAAGAAGGTCGTCATCCGCGCGATCGCGCCCTCGCTCAGCGTCGGGGGCGTCCGGGTTCCCGGCACCCTGCCCGATCCCACCCTCGAACTGGTCGGCAACGGCCTCTCGGCGACGAACGACGATTGGCGCGCCACCCAGGAGCAGGAGATCATCGACACCACCGTCCCGCCCACGAGCGACCGCGAGTCCGCGATGGTGGCTACGCTCACTCCAGGCAACTACACCGCGATCGTGCGCGGGAAAAGAGGCCAAACCGGGATTGGTCTGGTGGAAGTTTACGATTTGGGCACGGCCATTCTGGAAAGCTCCAGCAACGCCAAGCTGGCCAATATCAGCACCCGCGGCTCCGTGCAAAGGGGCGACAATGTCATGATCGGCGGCTTCATTATCAGTGGTGCCACCACCCGCGTCATCGTGCGCGCGATCGGGCCCGACTTGACCGGGCGCGGAGTGCCGGGCGCGCTCCAGGATACCACCCTCGAACTGCACGGCGCCGGTGGTCTGATCGCTTCGAACGACGATTGGCAGACCAGTCAAAGACAACAAATCATCGACACCACGGTGCCTCCGAGAGACCCGCGCGAATCGGCACTCGTGGCCAATCTCCCTCCCGGCAATTACACCGCGATCGTTCGAGGCAAGGGCGGCTCCACCGGCGTCGCCCTGGTCGAGGTGTATGCCTTGCAATAATGGATTGGCCAAATGCTTCGAACGCTTCACCATGGCCGCCGCAATGCGCCATTTGCGACTCCTTTCCGTTTTATCGCTGAGCGCGTTCGCGCTGGGTGCGGCGCGGGCGCAACACGCTGGCGGCTCGGCGGAAGTCTTGAGCGTGGAGAACGTCGTGGACGTGGCGCCCGGCAGCGGTCCGTGGAGCTCCGCCGCGGCCGGACAGCCTTTGGCCATTCGTGATCGACTACGCACGGGAGAGGAAAGTCGCGCCGCTGTCCGACTGGCAAATTCCAGCATTCTCCGCGTCGACGAATTGACGGAAACCGAAATCCTTCCTCCACGCGAAACCGCCGGGAAACCAACCCTGAATCTAAAGCAAGGGGCCGCCTATTTTTTCAGCCGCGAGAATGCCCAGGAGGTGCAGGTGCAAACGCCGGCCGCAAACGGCGCCATCCGTGGAACGGAATTCGTAGCGCGGGTGGGTCCGCATGGAAAAACCAGCTTCATCATGCTCGATGGCGAGCTGGAACTGGCGAACGCGGCCGGGACCATTCTCGTGCGCAGCGGGGAAGCGGCCGAAGTGGAACCGGGCGCCCCGCCGCGAAAGACGGCGGTTCTTAATGCCATCAGCTCCATCCAGTGGTGCCTTTATTATCCGGGCATCCTGGATCTGAACGAGATGGGATTTTCCGCAGCCGAGCGAAGGTCCTGGGGGGCATCGCTGGCGGCTTATCAGTCCGGAGATTTGCTCGAGGCCTTGCGCCGCTTTCCCCATCACCGGCCTTCACTTTCGAATGCCGGGGAAATTTATTATGCCAGTCTCTTGCTTGCATTCGGGCAGGTGGACAAGGCGGAGCCGATTTTGCATCGTGCATCCCCGACTACTTCCGGCCGCGATGCGCTCCTCACTTTGATCGCCGCGGTTACGCTGCGGACGCGAGAGAATCTGCCGGCTCAACCGGGACCGAGCGATTGGATGGCTGAGTCATACTATCGACAATCGAAAGCAGACTTGGCCGGGGCGTTGGAGGCGGCGCAAAAAGCGATCGCACTCAACCCTTCGTTTGGTTTCGCCTGGACGCGACTGGCGCAACTTCATTTCAGTTTTGGTCGCGTACCGCAGGCACAGGCCGCGCTCGAGCGTGGTCTCGCTTTGTCGCCGCGCAATCCCGCCGCTCATGCGCTGGCCGGTTTCCTTCTCAGCGCCGAAAACCGAATCGCGCCCGCGCAACAATCGTTTGAAACCGCCATGGCCATCGATGGCGCGCTCGGTCAGGCCTGGCTCGGCCGCGGGCTTTGCTGGATTCGGCGCGGCGAAGACGAACGGGGCCGGCGCGATCTGCAAACGGCGGCGGCCCTGGAGCCGAATCGGTCGATCTTTCACAGCTATCTCGGGAAGGCTTTCAGTAACATCGGGAACGAGCGCAAGGCGCGGCTGGAACTGGAGCGAGCGAAGGAATTGGATCCGCGCGATCCGACGCCCTGGCTCTACTCCGCGCTCGAGAACAAGCAGGACAACCGGATCAATCTCGCGGTGCGCGAGTTGGAAAAATCGATCGAGCTAAACGATAACCGGCGCATTTTTCGTTCGCAGTTTTTACTCGATCAGGACCGAGCCGTGCGCAGCGCCAATCTCGCCGCCATTTATCAGGCCGCGGGGATGGACGACCTGAGCGTGCGGGAGGCGACGCGGGCGGTGGAAGACGATTACGCGAGCGCTTCGGCTCATCTTTTCCTGGCCAACAGCTACAACGCCCTGCGCGATCCAAAGCGGATCAATCTGCGTTACGAGACGCCGTGGTTTAACGAGTTGTTGCTTTCGAATTTGCTTTCGCCCGTGGGCGGCGGGCCGCTCTCGCAATTCGTTTCCGAGCAGGAATATTCGAAGCTCTTCGAGGCCGATCGCTTCGGTTTCAGCTCGACCACGAGCTACTTCAGCAGCAGCGAAGTGCGAGAAACGGCGTCGCAATACGGCACCTTCGGCAACTTCAGCTACTCGATCGACACCGACTACCAGTACGACAATGGCCGCCGCCCGAACAACGAGATCACGCGCTCCGAAACGTATGGGCAGATGAAGTTTCAGATCACGCCGCGCGACATTCTCTTTCTCCAAACCAAGTATCAGGATGTGCGCCAGGGCGATCTCCTGCAGCGCTACGACCAGGATGATTTCGAACCCGGCGTCCATTTTCGAGAACTCCAGCAGCCAGCCATTCTTCTCGCCGGTTTCCGGCACGAATGGGCGCCGGGAGTAAACACTCTTCTGCTCGCGGGTCGGCTCGCGGATGAAATCAGTTTTTCGGATCTGAATCGCGCCTCCGACGTGAACGAGTATGTCCGTACCGGCTCTGGCCCCAACGTGAGCCGGTCGCTTATTTTCACGCATGACGCCGCGGGTGCGATTACGAGCGCGTTTCTTCTCCCGCTCGACCTGCGTTACCACAGTGCCTTCACCACTTACACGGGGGAGGTGAATCACATTTGGGAACAGGAGATGAATACGCTCGTGGCCGGCGCTCGCTTCCAATCCGGGGAATTTCACAGTAGCGACCGGATCGATAACCCGCCTGGTTTCGCCGCTCCTTTCTTCGATGATCCCGCGGCCGCACAGGATTTCGCGACCGATCTCAACCGCCAAAGCGTCTATGCCTACGATACTTTTCGACCGGGTCGCGCGCTGTCGTTTACGGCTGGGCTCAGTTACGACCGCCTCGATTTCCCCGAGAACCATCGCAATCCTCCGCTGCTCAACGGCCAAAGCACGCGTTCGCGTTTCTCGCCCAAGGCCGGCGTGATCTGGAATCCTTTTGGCAAGTTCGTCGTGCGCGGCGCCTACGCGCGCGCCTTGGGTGGAGTGAGTTTTGACGAAAGCGTGCAACTCGAGCCCAATCAGGTGGCGGGGTTCAATCAGGTCTTTCGCAGCATTATTTCCGAATCGGTCGTCGGTTCCGTCAGCGAGCCCACCTATGAGACCGGCGGCATTCTGGTAGAGGATAAATTCAGCACCGGAACCTACGTCGGCCTGCAAGCCAGTCTCCTGCGCTCCGAGGTGGATCGGCGCATCGGCACGTTCGATGCCTTCACCAGCGCGGGCGCGATCGTGCCACCGATCGTCGCGTCATCGACCGCGCAGCAGTTAGATTACGAAGAACAAAATCTCATCTTCACTTTCAACCAGTTGTTAGGCGAAGAGTGGTCGCTCGGCGCGCGCTACCAGGTCAGCCACTCCGATCTCACCACCGCCTTCCGCGAACTTCCGCGCCCGCTGCTCGCGGCGCTGGCCGAGAGCCGGCAAGAAGCCACGCTCCATCAGGCCCAGATCTTTGCGCTCTACAATCACCCCTCCGGATTCTTTGCCCGTCTCGAGGGTTATTGGGCGCAGCAGAGCAACGTGGGCTACATCCCCGACACGCCGGGCGATGAGCTCTTCCAGCTCAACGCTTACGCGGGTTTTCGTTTCCGCAGGAATTACGGCGATATCACACTCGGGTTTCTCAACCTGACCGACGCCGATTACCAGCTGAACCCGCTCAATCTCTACAACGAAATGCCGCGCGAGCGGACCTTACTGGCCCGCGTGCGGATAAATTTTTGATCGGGCGCGTTCCTGCCTCCGTCCGCCATGCGATTGCGCGAGCATAATTTAACGCGGGCGCTGGCGGTCCTAACCGGCAGCTTTTTTGCCACCGTTCTCGGGCTGGCTTGTTTGCGCTACTCGTTCGCGGATGGGCTCGTTCGGTTGAGTTATGATCTGCCCTTCCTTTGGCGCTCCACCCTCCCGACGGAGGAAATCGCAATCGTTTACCTCGATGATTTTTCTGCCAAACAACTGAACCAACCTCTTGATGGCGTCTGGAGCCGCACCCTGCACACACGTCTCCTCGATCGGCTGACGGAAGAAAAAGCGCGCCTGGTTTTCTACGACGTCGTCTTCGATGCGCCCGACCCGGATCCGGCGGTGGACGCCGAGTTCGCTTCCGCCATGCAGCGGAATGGCAAGGTCGTCCTCGGCGCGGCGCTCGATGAGGCACAAATGGGAGAAGTGCAACAGGAGCGCATCTTTCCTCCGAGCAAATCCTTGCGCAAAGCGGCGGCCGGTTTTGGTGTCCTCGCCTTTAAGCCAATCGATCCCGACTACGGAGTGCGGCGGATGTTTTTCGGCACGAGCACGGTCCCGAGTGCGACTTGGAAAGCAGCCCATCTGTTGGGAGCGCCAATTACCCGTCAGGCGCGGGAATCGATCGGATCGCTCTGGATTAACTATTATGGCCCGCGCGATACTTTTTCCTCGGTCAACATCGCCCAGGCTCTCCAGCCAGGCGGTGTCCCGGTCGGTTACTTTAAGGACAAGATCGTTCTCATCGGAGCGCGCTCCACGGTCGGCTATCTCGGAAGCAGCCGCGATGAGTTTTCGACGCCGTATGCGCGTATCAGCCGGAAATTCTGCCCGGGCGTGGAAGTGCACTCCACCATCCTGCTCAACCTTTTGCACACAGAATGGCTCCGGCGCATGGCGCCCGGACTGGAATTGGCGCTTGTCCTTTTGGTCGGGCTATCTGCGGGGGCGTTGGGATTTTTGCGGCCGGGCATCGCCGCCTCGGTCGCGGTGGCGGTTTCGTTCGGGCTCGTCGGCTGCGCCTGTGCCTTGGTCTGGCACGAAAGAATCTGGTTTGCGTGGCTGATTCCATCCGCCGTCCAGTTGCCCGTCGGCCTTTTTTGGTCCGTGGGCGCGCAATATCTTCTGGAAGCGCGGCGGCGGAAGGAATTGCGCAAAGCGTTCGGTTTTTATCTTTCACCCGCCATGGCCGATCGGATTTCCGATTCCGATTTCGACTTGCGACCCGGCGGCAAACTGGTCGAGGTGAGCGTCATATTTACCGACCTGGAAAACTTCACCACGCTTTCCGAAAAGCTGCATCCCACCGAGGTCTCATCCATCCTCACTTCCTATTTCACCCAGACGACGCAGTGCATCCTCGAAAACAAGGGCACGATCATCAAGTACATCGGCGACGCCGTTTTTGCCGCCTGGGGCGCCCCGGTCGAAGAGCCCGAGCATGCCATCCGCGCGGCGGAGGCGGCTTGCGACCTGCGTCTCCTGAGCGAACTCGAAATCCAGGGAAAGAAGCTTCGCACCAGGATCGGACTTCACAGCGGGGAGGTCCTGGCGGGCAATCTCGGATCCTCCTTCCGCTTCGATTACACCATGATCGGCGATGCGGTAAACTTCGCCTCGCGCCTCGAATCGTTAAACAAATATCTCCACACGCAGGCGCTGGTCTCCGATGTCGTTCGGAGCCAACTCGGCGACAAGTTCGTCATGCGGCGTTTGGGCGAATTCCGTGTCGCCGGGAAAACTGAAAGTGTCGTTATCCACGAACTGCTCTGCCGGAGCGCGGCGCAGAACGGAGAGTCGCAATGGATCGAACCGTTCGAAGCGGGTTTGATTTCGTTTCGTGCGGGTGATTTGCCGAAGGCGCGGGACCTGATGCGCCAAACGTGTGGCGGGCGTGGCGGCTCCGACGGTCCCGCGGAATTCTATCTGCGGAAGATCGAGATTCTCAGCGAATCGCCCCTGCCCACGGACTGGGATGGGGTGGTGGATTTCGCGGAGAAGTAATCCGCCGCGGGCGCTTCCCGGCCGGCGAAATGCCAGGCGAGGGCGAATCTTCCCGACCGTTACTAAATTTTCTGAAGAAACTTCGGAACTTCGTCTCGCAGTTCTCGTAGAACATTGTGCACAAAATCGCCGCCGCATGAAAAACGCGCCCTCCCAGTGATTCGAGGCGTGCGCCAGCTCAGGCGGGGGCGGGACTTGCTCTTGAATCTAAAAGTAAAAATGCCCTCTGCGCACGATCACGAGATGAGATTTGACGCCTCTGTGCGGATCGCTCAGCAGGATGGAAGGGGTGGGAAAGCCAGAGGGTTCAACGCTTTTGCGGCGGGGGTATCGGCCGCCTCGGCACCTCCGAATCAAAATGCCGTTCTACGCGTTCACTCTTCTCGATGAACAGGATGGTCATCTCTCGCTCGGTAGCCAACTTCACGGAAGAGGTGACGGAGTGCCCCATTTGCGGGGCTGGGGCGCGCATGGATAGCGGTTCCTGCGTCGGCTGTTTGCTTCGGACCGGACTGGGCAAAGAATCGTCGAATGGCGCGGATGTTTCGCGCGAGGGCGAAGCCCGCGAGGACGATTAGCAGCGGGGCCCGGACCCAGCCGGGAGAGATCGGACGCGGCGGAGGATTACTGGCCCGGCGACCTGCGAAGCGGATTTGCGTGCCCGAGAAACGGAGGATCAATATTTCCGCCGCATGTTACTCGGCAGAATGTTCAACTCAGTCCGATATTTCGCGACCGTGCGCCGGGCGATCGGAATTCCACGGCCGCTCAAGATTTCGACGATTTCCTTGTCGCTCAGAGGCACGCTCCCGTTCTCGTTTTTCACCAGGTCCTGGATCGCCTCTTTCACGCTCGTATTGCTCATCGCCTCGCCACTCGAGGTCTGATAGCCAGGCGTGAAGAAATACTTCATCTCGAAAACGCCCTGTGGGGTGGACATGTATTTGCCGGAGATCGCGCGGCTCACGGTCGTCTCATGCACACCGACGATATCGGCGATCTGCACCATCGTCATCGGCTTCAAGTGCGCGCTGCCCTGCTCGAGGAACTCGAGCTGCCTCTTCACGATTTCGTGCGCGATGTTTGAGATCGTCTGCTGACGCTGGTGGATCGACTTGATCAGGAATTTTCCGCTCCGGATTTTGTCGCGGATGTAATCCTTCACTTCGCTCCCATTTCCATCCTGCGACATGATGTCTTTGTAGGTGTTGCTGATGCGCAGATGCGGGATTTGTTCGCCGTTGAGAATGATCTGATATTCGCCGTCGATCTTTTCCACGGTCACATCCGGCAGCACATAATTCTGCGGCGATTCGGCAAAAATTTGACCCGGCCGCGGATCGAGCTGCGCGATGTTGTTCGCGCATTTTTGAACCTGCTCCACACTCAAGCCCATCTTGCGGGCGATTTCGGGAAAGCGCCGCTTGCCCAGATCGAGCATGTGCTCGCTGATGATTTTGTATTCGAGGCTGCTCTGCTTGCCGTCGCGCTTCAGTTGGATGAGCAAACATTCTCGCAAATCCTGCGCGCCTACCCCCGGGGGATAAAAGCTCT
>Ga0193706_1000973_pt1 | contig 13928 bp, 19 predicted proteins | sample U3c1metaG_FD_160130 | JGI IMG/M metagenome (GOLD analysis project Ga0193706, IMG submission 160130) | Soil microbial communities from a riparian zone of the East river system, Colorado, United States - U3c1 | ecosystem: Environmental > Terrestrial > Soil > Riparian zone | place: USA: East River... | reverse complement strand
CGTCGTCCGCCGCCGCCCACCCACCACCGCCTTCACGTCGTCGTCTTGTTCTCGGTTCATGCCCCGAGTGTCGACGACATCGTCCTCGCCGTCACGACGGTGCGCGGCGAGGAGTTACCTCCAGCCATTGCCGAGCAACTTGGCATCAGCTCCCGAGAAGTTCACGGACGTTCGCAGCGATTTCTTAGACGCCGGGGCCGGGAGCTCGATCCCGACAATCAAGCTGCCATCCTCGACGCCAAAGCAGGTCATGTTCAACCAAGGCAGCCCAGCCTTCAGCAGCTCATCGAAGCGAGTCTCATAATCCGCAGGCTCCCGTATCTCATCCCGCAGCAACCGGATTCGACCAAGCTGATCGAGCGATGCAGGTCGAGGAACTTCCACGATCCTCAGCCGCCGCGTCGGCGGCTGTTGACCTTGATTGCCCAAGAACACGAGAAATCGCTGTAGTTCGTTCGCAAGAGCACTCATTGACACCTTGCTTAAAAGTTAAACCGGATGATGAACTGCTTGAAGAGCTCGATCTGCTCGGGCGACCGGAGCGGGATTTCCGTCGACTTAAGACCATACGGGTAGAAACACGAACAGGCTGTCACCCGGCACTTCGGGCAGGCTGGTAGCGACAAGGATCGTTCGCTGGAAACCAAAGGGCGGGCAACATGAATGAGTCGACCGGCGATCCGTGCGTGAGACGAGATGGGCCGGCCTTTACGGGGTCGATGACTTTCCGGCGAGCCGAGCGAGGTCCTTGATCAGCATGAAGAGGTGCAGCGAGTCAGTCGGTGACGGTACGACGTCAAAGTGCTCGTAGAAGCTGCGCGCCTTTTCGTGCTTCGCGTGAACCGCGAGCGCGCGAATGCCGGCGATGTCGGCCGCTTGTAACGTGCGCAGCATGGCGTCCTTGAGCAGCCCAGGGCCGATGGCCTTACCCTGCCAATTCACGCTCGCCAAGCGTGCGAGCAGCATGATCGGCACCGGATGACGGGCCAGGCCCTTTGTCAAACGGCCCGGCGCACCTTCGTAGCTCACTTCGCTGACCACTAAAGTGTAGAAGCCGATCACCGTCTCGTCAGCTAGGCCGAGGTAGGTCTGTGATGCGTTGGCCTGCTGGTTGGTGAGCGCGTAGCGCTCTAAGAACCGGTTCAGCGGCTCCTCGCCGCAGTCAAAGCCGGCGATGGCATGGTGCCGCGCCAACTTCTCGATGCGGAAGTTCACCGCCGTTCGAAAACGCTGGGCTGATCGAGTAGACGCTGCACACGCGGTAACGGCCGCACGGGCGCTTCGAGCGCCGCCATGAAAGCGCGCCAGCGCTCGTTATCCAGTCCAAAGTGGTGACGATCGGCCAGCGTTTCGTCGGCGCGAGCCAAAGCGCTTTCCAGCACGAAGTCGCTGATCGAGCGATGCGCCGCCGTCGCCGCCTCGCGCAGCGTTTGCTTGGCGGACTGGCTCAGGCGAAGATCTAACTTCTCGGTTCGGGCACCGCGCGTGGTCATGGTTCTGCTCCAATAGTTTCAACCATTATGGCACACATGCCCGACATTGTCATGACAAGACATTCGGTCGTAAAATAGGCGCGCCGCATTGGCGGTAGAGCCGACGGCACCGAAGTCCTTCGTGAGCTGGCGATCGGTCAACCGGAGACTCGTGCCATCCACTGCCACGTAGACGAACGGCTCCTCGCTGGAACGCATCGCCGTAGCCTGCTGAATGGACGCCAACAATGCGCGAGCGTCAACGGCATCATTGCCGAGAAGATCGTATGCCCCTTGCCGTTCGGCACTGCTCCGGAAAACCTCGACACCCTTGCCCGCTGGCCGCTCGGCTATTGCCGCAAGCATGCGGACCTCATTGCTTCAACACTGGGCGGGTTTGCCCCATCAGTAACCTTCCCGATGCCGGCTACAATCGCCTCATCTCGTCAGATCTGTTGCGCCACTCCGTCATCTCCGAACGGCTGAACCTTTGCGACCGCCTTGTCCCGGGTGACGGCGAGCAGGATGAATCCCGGGATTGAAAATGGTTGAACTGGAAGCCTGCCCAGAGATATATAGGACCTATGGGGGGCATCGATTTCTGCAGGTGGATATTTCAAGCTGTTGTTAGCTGTTTTCAATTCATCGCAGTGGCGTTCTTGCTAGTCGGTTGCACGGATCCTCCCGCCCCGATGAGCCCGATGAGCACGTTAGGGCCGCAGTCTATCCCGGCTTCGTCGAGCACTCCTCCTCAGTCGCAGGAACCGGCCCCGCCGGCTCCCACTGAAAGCATTGGACCGCAGTCCGCACCCTCCGCTCCAACCACGCCTTCAAATCAAGCGGGGCCGACAAGTCCTCAATCGCGGCCAAACCCGCCCAAATAACCGCCATGCCGTTACGTCGATTCGTTCGGCTGCGATAGCTGTGAAGCTTCGCCATCCGTCGCTATCCGAATTGCAGGTATTGACGTTCCTGAGCGGGCTGGTTGGTTTTTTCGCGTCGGTCCAGTTGTTTAGACATTTCACCTGGATGTTCGTCCTGCCTCTGTACAAGGTGGTCTCATCCTATTGGGTATTCCTGACACCGCTGGCCGCTTTCGTCTCATATGTCATCGCAGTCGTGAACTCGCTTCTCAAGAATGCAAGGCCAGCCGAAGCTGTACGCGAGCCGTTGCGATGGCTGCGAAATATTTTCTTCCAAAGTAGAGGCTGGATGCTCGCCTTCGTAGGGCTCAGTACTATCGCATGCGCCCTGGCGGCCATTACGCTTAAACGTCCGCCGCCCCGTTGGACTGATCTCCTCGATCAATTTGCACACGGCGTCAACGACGACTTCGCGCTGTTCAAAGCTGTTGTCAATGATCGCGTTGTCCCCGTTGATAGTGCTGCCGCCGATGAGTTCACGGCAGTGGCGGAGACGTTTCAATACTCGGGGCGCCTATTGAGAGGGGGTAATCAAACAAGCGATATTAGTGCTATCGCGAATCATCTCAGGGCCTCGTCCCTTAACAGACGTGTCACCCCATTACACCATCTCGCGTCTGGCGAGCTTGCGACGCTAATGGGTGATTATGACCGTGCGCGCGACAAGTTTTTGGAGTTGCTTGGTTCTTCATCGCCGCTCGTCACTCCCTTGCTTATGGAGTGGGCCCGCTTCCGCTTCACAAGGATACTTGTAGTAAACGGGGACTTGGCTGGAGCTGTCGCGGAAGTGAAGCAATGGGGCGATACTGGCGCCAAGTTCGTCAACTTGTCGAACCTCCTAACGAAGATCGGAGATCACGGGGGGGCCCTTGACGCTGCGAATTGTGGCTTAGAGTTTGTTCGAACACACCGCACCGAGCAGACCGAATCCGCAGACTTGTTCGCACTGCTAACAAATCGCTGCTTTGCCGGGGCAGTTCTCGCACGACCTGAGGTGCTTGGTGATTGCGATCGTGCACGGCAACTCAAACCCGGCGACCCCAATACATGGATCAACCAATCGCTTGCTCTCCTTGCGAACGCCCGATGGACAGAAGCAAAAAACCTTCTCATTGACGGCCCGGTGACGGATAAATGCGTTCAGGTGCTAAGGTCATGGTCGATAGAGCTGGATGGAGGCTATATTGATGCGGCTTCGGTGAGAACAGCTCTGGGGATGTCGGCTGACGTTCCGCCCGAGTCCGTACTTTCAAGCATATGCCATGGTCTGGATTCCCTGTGCGGTGAAGGCACGTCGGCGGTTACAATCGTTCGTGATCACTACTGCCTAGCAGGCCATCCAAATCCGATCCGTTCCAGAGCATCGAATGCGCAATAGTTTGTGCAGTACGACATTTTCGATAGGCGAGCTCGTGACAGCCATCGTGGCGCTCATCAGCCGGATGCGCGTCGCCAATACCGAGCTCACCAAGCGGCTCACCAATCTGCAGCGCAAGCGGCCTCGATCCGAGAGGCTCGAGCGTCTCGAGCGCCAGTTGACGCTGCCTCTCGTGGGGATTGTCGTCTCGATCGCAAAGCCGAGGACGACGCCCGAGGACGACACGAAGACCAAGCGAAGCCGCAAGGGTCGGCATCCTGGCCGTGCAGCACCGCCGCCGCATCTCGAACGTGTGCCCGAGAAAAACCTCGGTCCCACGGACAAACGGATCTGCCCCACTGCGGCTCGGAGATGAAGACGGTCGGCTATTCTCAATGCGAGATCTACGACATCGTCCCCGCCGAGATCGGGGTATCGAGCACCTGGACGAGCGCGTCGCCTGCCCGCACGACGATGCGATCGTGTCGGCGCCAGTGCCGCCGGCCATCGTCGAGCGCGGGAAGTTGAGCGATCGATTCATCGTCGAAGCGTTGTGTGACAAATATGTCGAGTGCCAGCCCGTTGAACGGCAGTGCTCGCGCTTCGCGCGTGCGGGCGTCGAGATCGCGCCGCAGACCGTCGGACGGAGCGTCGCCAAGGCCATCGATCTGCTCATGCCCGTCGCCAACCTCATCCATCAAAAGACGCGAGGCCCCGGGCTTCTCGGCACCGATTCGACCAACTTGCCCGTGCTCGACCGCAAGGTGACCGAACGCATTCTTCTCGTCTGCACGACGCCGTCGTACTCGCCGGAGTCCAACGGCATGGCCGAAGCGTTCGTAAAGACGTTCCAGCGCGACTACGTCTACCTTGCCGAGGTCCACACCGCAAACGCCGTGCTCCGCGCCGTTGGCGCGTGGTTCGACGACTACAACAACCACCATCCCCACAGCGGATTCCGTCGTCATCGGGCGAGACGACGCCTTCGCGGAAGTCCTCTCGATCAGCGGGTTGCTCCGCCCATGCGTAATCGCGGCTTGAAACCGAGCGGATAGGGTCAGGCATGCCGATTCATCGGCTGACGGGCCTCTTGGTTGCGCACAAAGCGTCCTGCCGAAGACGCGAGTCGATCCGTGCTTCGATTGGAGATTGATTGCAACACGGCCTCTTAAGACGAAACTGCGGCGATTGCGCCCCATCGAACTGACCGAAAAACGATTGCCCTGACCTCGATCCTGAGATTCGACTGACTATGCGATCGCGCCGTCTTCCGCTAGCCTCGAGCTGGTTGAGGTTCGGCTATGCTGCGCCTCGGAGATCGCGGCTCGTCTTGGGGGGCGATCAGAACCACGCTGGTTGTTTGTCAGTCGCGATTCGGCAGGGTAACGATCGGGGAGGCCGCACCTTATGAGAAATCGTGCATCGGTCATCGGTCTTGGAGCGCTCACGGCACTCTGTTCGGCATGTGGAAGCAGCCAGTTGAAGGGTGAGCCGGTTTCCGCGGCCGGAGCGAAGGCCGTGGCAATCACTTACCCGGCAAGTGTCCGCGGCGTGTATTTCCGGACTGAGGCTGGAGCTTATTATTGCGCCGAGCCGCCTCCCGACACGGCCGTGAACGAGTCTCTCAAGATGGCGCTTAAAGCCGCGCTGGAGGCGAATCAGTCCGCGGTAACGGGAGCCAAACGAGCCCGCGGCGATTCATCGGCGGAAGCGAATGCATCCGCCTCTCAAGGTGGGAAAGGCAATTTGGAGACGTCGTACGAACATGGCGTGATCAACGTGGAACTCGCGGGTCGATCGGAACTGGTTCTCGTCGTGCGCGAGTCTCTCTATAGGGTGTGCGAAGCAAGTCAAAATAACGCATTTTCGCCCGACCAAGTCCTCGGTTTATACAACCGTGCGCTCGAGAACATCAAATCGGTTGCCGAAGCGATCAAAGCGCACGACGAAGCCAAGAAGGTTTCCGCGGAAGCGGATAGACTCGCGGCCGAAGCGAAGCTTACAGAGGCGCAAGCCGCCTCCGCGGTGCAAGCGCTGACGAAGGAACTTGATCCGGCAATGGCGGTTCTGGTCGTCAAATTCGCGAAGCCCTGCGTAGAAGCGAATACGAAGTGCATCAACGACGCGAAAAAGGATGACGCCAAGCTCAAGAAATGCGTTGACGAGCTGAAAACGTGTGTTCAAGAAAAAATCAAACTGCTTCAGTGAGGGCTGCATGAACGACGTACTGAAGGCGCTCAAAGGAAAAATGGTGAAGGTGCTGCTTCCGACAGGCGAGCAAGAAGCAACCGTGCTCGACGCCGCAGATGACGTGGCCACGCTCAAACTGAAGGACGGTCGGAAGGTGACACTGGCTCCGACCGCCGTGGTGCTCGTGGGTCCGCCATTTCAATGAGGTCGTTCACGCACCAGGGCACCCGTCGACGATGGAGCAGGTACTCGAGAGCTTGTTAGGCGGCGCGCATTTCGTCATGAACGTCAACGGGTTTCTGTCGAGCGGGAGCGGGGAGCGGAACGCCACTTTTCTCGATGCCGCGCGGCCGAACCTCGGAGATGGGTGGTGCGTCAATGGACGACATTGGGGGCTCCGGCGCGGTTTGGTCACTGGCCAAGTCGCCGTAGGGAGCACGGATTCGGGGATGCCGACGGCGAGCCTCCGGACGGCCTGGCGGCGGCGCTCGTCTACGAGGTGCAGGTACCGGCGGGTCGTGTTGAGGTCCGAATGCCGCAGTACAATTTGCTTCTGCTTCTCTTCGCTCAAGACGTTGGCCATCCTGGGCGCGGCGGAACAGATCGTCTAGCCCCTATCAGTGGTCGATGCTCGGACGGTTACGTCGTCACGCCGACAGAGTGCCCGCTGGCGACGTGAACTGCTAGGTGCGGTTCACCGGTCGCTTACCCTGAATGGCTTCGCCGAAGGCACGGAATAGCAATCGGCACGCACGAGTAATCGTTGGCGAAGGGCAGTCAAAGGCTATTGATGGCTACTCACGAGGCACTGCTGGTTGCGACGCACGGCCGCATCGCGTTGGCCTGAGTCTCGACGCTAACCACCATTAGCATCTTTGCCTGCATCGTCTACAATCGTGAACGTCTTGCATGTACGCGCTCCCGGATAGTTCGGCTGAGAGGCGACGCACAAGCCGTTCAGCAACGAGCAAACGCCCGAGGTGCATTGCTGATCCGAATTGCATGCCACACCATCAGCTAGACCGGCTGCGCAAGTGCCACCGGTCCCGCCGAGCGGGGTGCAGTGAAGCGATGTCGCGCTATGAATGCCCAAATAATTGCACTGATCGCCATTCTGATTTGGATCGTTGCAAGTTTGGCTCAATTGCGCCACAGCTGTGCACGTGCCTGTGCCGGCATCACCAGGCCGACAATAGTTTGCTGCTCTACATTCTTGAGAGGTTTTGCAAGAGGCGCCGCTTAGCGCTGAACCTTGAACGGCGTTCATACACGTGGTGTACAGGTTTCGTTTCTCTACACCGTCTTCCGAAGCGCAGCCTCTGGTACGCTGAAGGCTTACACAGACAGCGGCCTGATCCGGTGCGAAAGACAGGGTCGACGGAAAGCTTCCCGCGACGTAGTTGCGCAGGTAAACGAAAACCTGATCCGGACCAAAGCCCGTACTTAGAATACTAAGGCATTTACTTCTGTCGAAATGCACCGCATCGAGCTGGCAGCATTCCGCAAGCCGATCACACCAGGCTAGGGCTACCGCACGCTGATATTGGTCTATCGTCAACGGAGGCCCCGCATCGGCATCCGCGTCCGCAGCTGCATCCGGTTGCGCATCAGTGCTGCTATCACTGCCCGCGCTAGCGTCGCCATCGGCGCCCCCGGTGTCACCACCGCCATCTGTCGCGCCTGCCATCCCGCCCCCATCGCTCGGACCTCCTCCCGCACCGGCACCCGCGGCGCCACCGGTTCCTGCACGGCCCGCTCCTGAAGCACCGCCCGCTCCTGAAGCGCCACCCGCTCCTGCGCCGCCGGTTGCCGCTCCTCCCCTTCCCGCATTGCCTGTACCACCCGTTCCCGCAGCCCCAGCCGTACCGCCTTTGCCTGCGTCCGAGTCCCTTGCAACGTCCTTCACTTGACCGGAGTCTCCAAGTGGGACGACTTCCGTGTCATCCCCGCCGCACGAGGTGACTATTGCTGCTCCCAGCAAGACGACACCGAAGCACCGGGCCTCCCACCCAACTGCAACCGAACGACGCGCCTGTTTCATTCGAGTGTTCCTTCCTAGAATGCTACTGCAAGCCAATACCGGACTCGTAACGTGAGCTTCGCACTTCGACGGGACGGACTACTTCCACCACAACACTATAGCAATCGAGCACGGTGGGGTCCCGGCTCCTACGTCACAGCAGCCTACGTACCAGTGAGCCGCCTCGTATCCGACGACCGGCGACGCCATAGGGCGTTCGACCGAAATGCGGCGCCCAGTTCCACGGCTCAAGCTAAACGTCCTACCTTCAGCCAGCGCGGTTCTTGCACTTCCAACGGAAGCTCATCGACTTCTACCCAGGCATGCGCCCCGATGGTCGGGCGCGTCAAAACGGCTCGGAAGGACTCTCGGTCGACTCCAAAGACGACCACGGAACCTGGCACCCGAGCCGCGACGGCGAAGGAGCGACTGAGACACGTGCCACGGTTCCCTAACCGACCGCTCACCGACCGCGCATCGCTCACGCGCGTTATCGGGTGAAACACGGAGGCCACGCGTTGCATCAAGCCCATCGCGCGTACGGGAGAGCTCACTCGTAGGGCCAAGTATGCAAGGGCATGAAAGCTATTATCCGTTAGCCACTGGGAGACCTGAGTACGGAACAGCCCGTTGCCTATAGCTCGTTGCTCACCCATCACTCCGTCGCACCAAACCCCGTTCGAGTAGCTCATCGACAAGCACGAGAACATCCCCCAAAAGAGTCGCCTTTGGTGCATCGTAGTTTGTCGCTAGCACCTCGGCAATATCGGCTGGTGACCGCCCGGCGCACAGCTGTCCCCATATGATGCCGCCTAGTTCATCAAGGCCGTAATAGCTTCCCCGTTGCAGGTCGAGCACAATCCATTCACCGTCGAACTCTCGAGCGCTCACGGCATCGGCCGCTACAAAATGGTCGCAGGAATGAGTCGCGGAGATTCCTTTCATCACACCGCCTCCGACACGTCGAATGACGCGAGAAGATCACGAATCAACCTGACTGACCCGCCCAGCTTAGTCAGGTCCCAGGGACGGCTTAGCTCAAATACGCCGCAAGTCCGCGCGAGGGCGCGGAGCTGATCGAACTCGCGTTGTTGCGCCACCGGATCGTCAACTATGAACCGAATGAGCGAACTCGACAGCATCGAGAATGCTTGCTGACCTCGGAGCCGTCGCAAATGCGGCTTCGGATCGTCGCCGAAAACCAAGCTTACGACCGCCCGGAGAGACAACCTGCTCGATTCGGACACAGTAAGCTCTATCGGTTTTTTACCGGCGCCCGCTCCACTGAATCCCAAAACCGACCGCGCTTCGGGTAACAGCCAGGTCGTCCCTTGGGATGGCAACGCTTCCACCGCGTAGCCTTGTTCCGGGCCAGCCAGCTCGACCGCCACTGTGTCATCAGCAACCAGCTGCATATCCGAGTCAGCACACAGTGCCGTGACAAGAAGGGATTTGCCGGATCGGCTTGGACCTACAAGTGCAACGGCGCAAGATCGCAAGCCAACAGCTCCTCCGTGAAGCGTCAATTTGCCCTGAGCATGCCGAATCAAACCTTGAATGACGCTCGCTCTCAGTTTTTCCACCGCCTGAGCGTCAGCTCGCGAATTGGGTTCAAAGCGGGCTTGATGTCCTCGACTGCTGGCCAAGAGTGTGCCCAAGCTGCAAAATTCCGCCACAAGATCGTCCCCCCTTCGGCCGATCCTAAAGACAATTCGCCCTTGGTCGCGCAGCTCACTCAGCCAGGTCGTCGGTGCTTCGTGGGTCATGCTGCGCCAGGGCTGACTCCCCATCGCGAACGAACGAATGCCTCTACAGCGAGCGGCGGCCACATCCTCGCCCAGTCATCTCTGGCGCCCGAAAGCAAGTCATCAAAGCAGCGACGGTAACTGGTCGGGTCGACGAGTCCGAGATCACCCAGCATGCGCATGCTTGCGAGATCCATCAGAGCCGAGAGGTCACTACGTCTCACCATTTCCGCGGTCGCCGGTTCGAATTGCCCTTTGTCAGGACGAAGGCGCAGACGGTCGGGTAGCAAGCTCCGCGTAGCGTGCCGATAAATCCCTCGCTGGCGATCACCAAACAGCAGAATGTCCTGCGGAAAGGTGGCCAGCAGGGCGACAACTTCATCGTCAAGGAGCGGGTCGATGTGCTGTACGCCACTCGCTGCCTCAAACTGCCTTCGATTCTCGGCATAGATGACGAAAGACTTGCGCGTTAGAGACCTGATCTTAGCCTCATTCGTATAGTCTCGGCTGATTACCGAATCGACATGAACTTCCCTAATGACTTCGAGTAAGCGGGGCCCAGCCCATGACCACGTTTTGCTAGTAGAGCGGCGACGGCGAAAACGCGCGAAACCAGGACATTTCTGAGTAATGGTCGGGCCGAATAGGAGCTTCGCTATACGAAGCAACTGTACCTTGCCGGAGTTCGGGCAAAGACGAACGGTACGTGGAATGGCTTCGAAAGAATTCCTCGACCACACGCGCTCAGCGATCGCCCGTCGATCTCCCGCGAAAACCTCATCTCCGCCCATTCCTGTTAAGACCGCCTGAGCTCCAAGAGCGCGAGCTCGGTCGCTGGCGGTCAAAATTCCCGCACAGGTGGCCCAGATGAAGGGCGAACCATCAGCCGTTAACGCTCGCACTACATTTGCCGAAGCCTCCGCCGTGGAAACAAGATGCGGCAGAATCCCCAACGAGTCACAAAGCTCCCGAAGATACGGACGATCATCACCAGGACCGCCAAAGCTCCATGAAATGGCGTCTACTTGAGTTCCACTCGTTCTCCGCGCGGCCGCCATAGTGTGCGCCAGCACTCCGCTCGAGTCGAGACCGCCGCTTACGAGCACCGCAACGCGCGGGATACCCTCAATCGCTCGGTAGATGACACGCTGAAGCGTAGAGTGCAGCTCTTCGGCGAGTTCATCGGGCGATTCCTTGCGCGTTATAAAGTCGACGTCGCCTTGGTTATTACAGACGACTCCCTCCCCCCCGAGGAGGATCGACTGAGCAGCGTCGACGCGGTAAATTTCATTGAAAACAGTGGCGGACAGGTCGTCTGAGGTCTGCGCCAGAACCAGCGCCGCAAGCGTGCGCACATTGGCCGTAACATTGTTCAAACAAGCCGCGAGCGGTTCCAACCGTGAGCAGGCAGCCACTCCACCATCAGGGAGTCGCGCGAAATACAGACAACGACTCGCAAAACGTCCGCGCGCCAGCAGCAGACAATCTGGCCGGCCTGCAACCAGGGCATAATCCCCGCCCATTTTGCAGCTGTTTTCGAGATTTACCGACTCGGGCACATCTCTCAGCGCACCTATCCACGCTAGCTGCCGTTCCGAATCGACCTGTCCGTGCGGCTCGAGGAGCCACGAGGCGACGACGTAGTTTTGGCCCGACAGCGTGGCGCGCGGGGCTTGTCTCACCGCTCCGACCATCCTCGCAAGCGCGGGTCCCGCCATCGATGACCCCTGGGGCGCCCAGACGCCGGCTATCAATTTTCGTTTTGGCTTTGGCCTGCGCCGTCGAGTATTCCGCTCGCTCCAGCAGAGGTGAGGTCTCTCACGGATCCCAAATAGCGAAGGTGCGGGGCTTCGTAAGGACGACTCGGAGACCGAACCTCAACCGTTGGTTGCGTGGGTGCCTCATCAATGATCGTCTCATCGATGCTGCCAGAGAGCCCGTCTTTTACTCCGTCCGCCATGATCACGTACCTCGAGGGCGCGAAATGCCACCACAAGTCTCTCGTTGCTTGGTCCAGCAAAAGTATTCATCGGAGGGTACATCGCGGCTCGAGAAAGCTCAACGGACTTATCGCACCGCTTCCGTGGTGTTCCCGCCTTGGGGGCCCGATCTAAGGCCCTTCTTCGGTCTCCACCCACCAGGAGGCTTCGGCTTGGGTCGGCCCGACGCGTCCGGCCGCCAATCGGTGCATTTCTGCGGTTTCGCGGCGTTCGGCCCGCTCATGTCCAGGCCGCCCATGCTTTTGATGTCGCGACGGACACCTCCTCCTCACCAAGAATTCAATTGAACATCCACTTATAGACGAGCGTGGCGCTGGGGGAGGTTTGGTACCCGACCAGGTAGAGTCCAAGGTTGGTCGCCACGACGACAAAGGCGGCTTGTACATTGGGAAAGGTCGCAATCGGCCGCCAGACTAAGGTCTGCCGGTCAAGATTCCAAAGTGCGTTGTTGTCCACGACGACGAATCGGCTACCCCACGCGACGAGCTGCTCGGACGTGAAACAGGTGGGGCCCGCGCCAGCAGGGGGAAGGTTAGCCCAGCTATTTCCTGCTTCATCGTAGACAAGCAGACGCGTGTTGAATTCCACGCCGCGGGTGTCGGTGTCGACGTCCAGGAATCCCCCGACGAGGTAGATTTTCCCCCCCGCCTCACCCACGCAGGCGCCCTCGAGACCTATCGGCATGTCCGTAAGCCCGGAGGTCTGCCAGACATTTTTCTCGGGATCGTACGCAGTCGCCCGCTTGAGCGCCGGACCGATATCGTTGAATCCGCCGAACTTGTAGATTCTCCGAGTGGTCAACGATGCAACAACGGAGGGACGATACACTTGGGCTTCCGTCGCATAGGAGAGCGGAGTCCACGCCGTTGCACCCGAATAGAGGGAGGCAGCTGAATTGCCGAAATAATAGTAGCTTCCAAGGTATCCGACCGCGTTGCTGAAGTAGACATAGTCGAGTGGGCTACCAGTGAGCGACTCGTCCGCAAATGTGTCGGTCGAGGTGGAGAATGATTTCAAGTACTGAGGGCCCGCGGTGCCGTCGCTGGCGAAGAAGATCTGGAGGCTCGTGGCGGCCGTGAATTGACGAACGAACTGATCGCTAGGCTGAGTCCCAACCAGCTTCCAACGCTCCTTACACGCGCCGTTCACGTCGCATCCTGAGTCCTGCCGGCACACCGTGCTGGTGTTGTCGTCTCCGTCCGCGACGATGACGCTGCATTGTCCATCCGATCCGCAATTGCGGCATGCAGGGCAGGATGACGACCCGCAGCAGACGCCATCGACGCAATTGCCGGTAGCGCATTCGGAGGCGTTCGTGCACGACGCGCCTGGCGCGGCCAGACACTGCCCCGATGCGCTGCATGACTGGGTGCTGCTGCAGCTGGTCCCGGTGGGGTCGGGACCGTTCGTTACGGGAACGGTGCACAGTCCGCTGCCGCCGCAGTTCAGACACGTTGGGCAAGAAATCGATTGACAGCAAACGCCGTCGAGGCAGGTAAGACCGGATTGACACTCGCCGGTCGCGACGCACGATCCACCGGCTGCTTTCTGCGGCTGGCAATGCTGGTTCGGGTCGCAATAGTAACCGCCAAGGCAGGTCGCGGATACGCAGTCGGTCGCGCACACCATTCCGCTGCATGCGTATCCGGGAGCGCATGTGCTCTGCGTAGACGCCCCACAGGTTCCGTCGCTGAGGCAGGTGCTTGCGCTGCTGGCGGTTCGATCCACGCAGCTTGGTGATCGGCACGGGGTGGTGCTCGACGCATGCAAGCATGCGGCTCCACTGCCATCACACCCGCCGGGAGAACAAGTGGCATCGGCGCCGGTTCCGGTCGGGCACGTGTGATGCGGATCTTGTCCGACAGGTACGGCGGTGCACTTGCCAGGAGTCGCGCCGAGATTGCAAGCGACGCAGCCGCCATTGCATTCCGTGTCGCAGCACACACCGTCGGCGCAGTGACTGCTCGCACATTCGCCGTTCCCCTGGCATACGGCACCCATCGGCTTGGGCCCGCAGGACCCGGCCGTGCATGGCTTCGAAGCGGCGCACTGCGCGCTGTCGGAGCAGGTCTGGTGGCACGACGTGGCATCCTTGCAGACGAAGGGCGCACACGTCGAAATTGCTGGCGCCACGCACGTCCCTTGGCCGTCGCATTTTGACGCAGGGACGAATGAGTTGTCGGACGAGTTGCAGATGGCTGATTTACACTCGGTGCTAGTG
>Ga0193706_1000972_pt1 | contig 13946 bp, 15 predicted proteins | sample U3c1metaG_FD_160130 | JGI IMG/M metagenome (GOLD analysis project Ga0193706, IMG submission 160130) | Soil microbial communities from a riparian zone of the East river system, Colorado, United States - U3c1 | ecosystem: Environmental > Terrestrial > Soil > Riparian zone | place: USA: East River... | reverse complement strand
GGTCCGGTTGGCGAGCGCCCCGAGCGCTTCGACGACCGCCTCGAGGCTCGCGCCCGTGCGCTCGGCGAGCTGGCGCGGGGTGGGAGCGATGCCGGACTCGGCCTCGATCGCCTCGGCGGCGCCGCGGACTCTCAGCGCCAGCTCTTGGGTGCCGCGCGCGACATGCACGCCCCAGCCGGTGTCGCGGAAGTGGCGCAGCAGCTCGCCGACGATCGTCGGCTGGGCGAACGTCGAGAAGCTGTGGCCGCGATCGGGGTCGAAGCGGTCGACCGCCTTGATCAGCCCGAGCGAAGCGACCTGCACGAGGTCGTCGAGCGGCTCGCCGCCGCGCCGATATCGGCGCGCGAGCGCGCGCGCGAGCGGCAGGTGCTCGGCGATCAGCGCCTCGCGTGCGCCGCGGTCTCCGCGTCGTGCGCGGACCGCGAGCGCGCGCGTCCGCAGTGCGCTGGTCGAGCCGCTGCCGTGCAGCGGCGTCACGTTCTGAGCGATCCCGCTTCCCGTCATGGCCTTGCCCCCTGTCGCGCGAAGCCCCCGCTGGGGTTCTTGTCGCATGGAGCCGGCGTTACCCGGACGCGCGGAACCTCAATCCCGGATCTTGCCGCCGCCATCCCCGCAATGGCGGGGCTTTACGCTCCAATAAATGGTAAGACTGTCCGGTGACTGACTCGTCCTCCCTCTCGGCGGACAGCGCCCCCGACGGCAGTGCTCGCCGCCGCCTGCCCGCGTCCGAGCGGCGCGCGCTGATCCTCGACGCCGCCCTGCGGACATTCGCCATCAACGGGTACGACGGCGCCGCAATGGACCAGATAGCCGCCGCGGCGGGGATCTCGAAGGCTGTCGTATACGACCACGTCTCCTCGAAGCGCGAGCTGTACACCCACCTGCTCGATGCGATCCGCGACGACCTCGAACGCGCTGTCGTGCGCGCGCTGGAGCCGGTCGGTGTGGAGGGCGAGCCGCGGGCGCGGGCGGCTGTGACGGCGCTCTTCCGCTACGTCGAGGAGAACCCGGAGGCGTGCCGGCTGCTGCTGCTCGAGCTGCAGGGCGCGAACGTCTCTCAGGTCAGGCGCCAGTTGGAGGAGCGCATCACGGAGGAACTGGCGCAGACGCTGGGCACCGACCCCCGCCTGTTCGACGGCCATCCCGAGCGCGCGCGGCAGCTGCGCATCCTGGCGGAGCTGCTGAAGGCGGCCGTCCAAGGGCTCGCCAGCTGGTGGTACCGCCATCCGGAGGCACCGCTCGACGACCTGGTTGAGCGCACGGTCGCCGTCGTCTGGCCGGCGATCGAGCGCGCCCGCTCGGGCACGGTCGTCGACGCCTGAGGCGGCCTACCAGGCCTGCGTGCTGCCGCAGTGCGGACAGCCGACGGACGTCGAGACGGACGCCTCGAACACGTACCCGCAGGAGCAACGGTAGGAGGCGACGTCCTCCGGCCCTCCGGCGGCGCGCTCGCGCGCGAACGGCGACGGCTTGGGCTGCGCCCGCGAGCCTGTGGGCGGCGCGTCGGGGACCACCGCCGTCGCGCGCCGCGCCCGACGCCCGAGGCGGGGACGAGTGCGGGTGCGGTGAGGTCGGGTCTGCACGGTCATGAGCTTCAACGTCCGGGCTCGCCGAAGGTTTCGCCGTCGCCGGCCGGACTCCTCGCAGGCCAGGGTCCAGAGCGACGGGATCTGGGATGATCGGAGGCGCATGAACCCGTCCCGCAAGCGCCGGATCCGCCTCGTCGTCGCGCTCACGGCGGCGCTGCTCGCCGCCAGCGCGCTCGTCTACACGAGCTTCTCGGCAGGCAGCGACGAGCGCACCGCCGGCCAACTGCTCGACAGCGCCGTGCCGGGGGAGACGTACACGCTCGCCGGCACCGTCGCGAACGGCTCCGTCAGACGCGAGGACGGCGTCCTGTGGTTCCGCGTGCTCGACCCCAGACGGCCCGTCTCCGCGCGCGTGCGCTACACGGGCCTCGTGCCCGACCCGTTCCGCGAGGGACGCGGCGTGATGGTGAAGGTCAGGCGCAATGGCGACCTGTTCGTCGCGGAGAAGGACTCGATGGTCACGAAGTGCCCGTCGAAGTTCCAGGTCGCCCCGCCGAGATCCGACCCGAGACCTGGCTCCGTCTCCACTTGATCTGATGGCTACCGTCGGCCGTGCGCTGCTGATCGTCGCGTTCGCCGTCGCGCTGTACGGCATCGGCGCGTCGCTCTACGGCGTGCTGCGCGGCGACCGCCGCTTCGTCGACTCGGGCCGCCGCGCCGTCTACGCGCTCGCCGGCGTCCTCACGGGCGCGTTCCTGATCCTCGAGCTGGCGTTCCTGCGCAACGACTTCGCGTTCGAGGTCGTCGCGACGCACTCCTCCACGACGACGCCGACCTTCTACAAGGCGACCGCCGCCTGGTCCTCGCAGGAGGGCTCGCTGCTGCTTTGGGTGTGGCTGCTGTCGGTCTGGTCGAGCCTCGTGCTCGCGCTCACCCGCCGCCGCGTGCGCGAGATCGCGCCCGTCGCGACGGCGGTGCTGCTCGGCTTCGCGTCGTTCTTCCTGATGCTGACGCTGTTCTTCGAGAGCCCATTCGGGACGCTCGCGCAGCCACCGGCCGAGGGCACCGGCCTCAACCCGCTGCTGCGCCACCCCGCGATGATGTTCCACCCCCCGATGCTGTACTCGGGGTACACGCTGTTCTCGATCCCGTTCGCGTTCGCGGTCGGCGCGCTCGTGACGCGCCGCCTCAACAGCGAGTGGCTGCAGGCGACCCGTCGCTTCGCGCTCGCCGCCTGGCTGTTCCTGGGGATCGGGATCGTCTTGGGCGCGCGCTGGTCCTACACCGAGCTCGGCTGGGGCGGCTACTGGGCCTGGGACCCGGTCGAGAACGCGTCGCTGCTGCCGTGGCTGACCGGCACCGCGTTCATCCACGCGATCATGATCCAGGAGCGGCGGGGCATGCTGAAGGTGTGGAACGCGTCGCTCGTGCTGGCGACCGGCACGCTCGCGATCCTCGGCACGTTCCTCGTGCGCTCGGGGATCCTCGACTCGATCCACGCGTTCGGCGCCTCGACGCTTGGCGTGCCGTTCCTGATCCTGATCGGGATCATGGTGCTCGGCTCGGTCGCGCTCGTCGTGTGGCGCCGCGCAGACCTCAGATCCGAGCACCAGCTCGACTCGCTGCTGTCGCGAGAGGCGGTCTTCCTGCTGCAGAACGTGATCCTCGTCGCGCTCGCGTTCGTCGTCTGGTGGGGGACCTTCTTCCCGCTCATCTCGGAGGCGGTCACCGGCACGCGCTCCTTGGTCGGGCCGCCGTGGTTCGACAAGTACACGGTGCCGCTGGCGTTCGTGCTCGTCGCGTTGTCGGGCGTCGGGCCTTTGATGGCGTGGCGCCGCGTGACGGCGGCGAACCTGCGGCGCAACTTCACCTTCCCCGTGTCGGCCGCGCTCGTGGCGCTCGTCGCCCTGTCGCTCGTAAGCGGCGCGTGGGAGGAGCCGAAGGCGGTCGCGTTCGCGTCGATCGTGGCGTTCGTGCTCGCGGCGGTGGGTCAGGAGCTGTGGCGCGGCATGCGCGCGCGCCAGGCCTCGGCGCAGGAGGCGGCGCCGGTCGCGCTGGCGGGCGTCGTGCGCCGCAACCGCCGTCGCTACGGCGGCTACATCGTGCACGCCGGCTTCGCCGTGCTGCTGCTCGGGGTCGCGATCTCCTCGTCGTTCGAGCACGCGAAGGACGTCACGCTGAGACCCGGGCAGACTGCCTCGATCGACGGCTTCGACGTCCGCTACGCGCGCGCGACCTCGAGACCGTCGTCGGAGAAGATCTCGCTCGGCGCCGTGATGGAGATCTCGAAGGACGGGCGCGAGGTCGCGACGCTGCACACGACGCGCGGCTACTACCCCTCTCAGGATGAGAGCCTCGGCATCGTCGGGCGCTTCTTCGGCGGCGAGCGGGAGAGCGAGGTCGGCCTGCGGGCCGGCTTTGGGCGCGACATCTGGATCGTGATCGCGCCGGACCTGGCGCCGCTCGCGCCGATCATCGACGAGGGCAACGCGACCTTCCGCAGAGCGATGGTCGGGGTGATGAGAGAGGGCGGCGACGAGGCGGCGGTCGCGCAGCTGTTCGCGCTGCGCGACGTGGCGGTCACGGCTGTCGCGAGACGCTTCGTCACGAGACCGTGGCCGGCCACCTTCCGGATGATCGTCTCGCCGCTCGCGACATGGATCTGGATTGGCACGATCATCATCGTCTGCGGCGGCCTGATCGCGTTGTGGCCGGCGCCTGCGACCGCGCGGCGACGCGTCACCGCCGGTTACGCGGCGCGCGTCGCGCGCGAGCTGGCGCGGTCGTCGTCCTGATGGAGCCGCTCGTCGTGATCGCGGTCGTGCTGGCGGTCGTCGCCGTCGTCGGCGCTCCGTTGCGGCGCGCACGCGGCGCCGAGGACGCTGCGGAGACCGCCACGCGCGGCAAGCTGGCCGACCTCGAGGCCGCCAAGGAGGCGAAGTACCACGAGATCCGCGACGCCGAGCTCGACCACCGCACCGGCAAGCTGTCGGCGGAGGACTTCGCCGCGGTCGACGGCGCGCTGCGCGCGGAGGCGGTCGAGTTGCTGAAGCGGATCGACGCAATCCGCGAGCGTTCCGGCGCAGTCGGCTAAGATCGGCCGAGCATGTACGCGTTCCTCAGCCTCATCCAAGTCGTCATAGCGGTCGTCCTGATCCTGCTCATCCTCATGCACTCGGGGAGAGACACGGGTCTGTCGGGCGCGTTCGGCGTCGGCACCGGCCAGGGTCCGATGGGCGGCGGCTCGCTCGTCGAGCGCAACCTCACCCGCTGGACGATCTTCTTCGCGGTCGTGTTCGCCTTGAACACGATTCTGATGCTGAAGATCTGACGGCCGCGTCTGGCGGCGCCGGCATCCCGCCAGGCGGCGTCATCGCCGGTTCACGTGCGATTGCACGCTTCACCGGCTGCTTCCTTGCCTGGCGGGCGCCGGCATCCGCCAGACGCGGCCGTCACGCGGGCAGTTGACTCCTACTAACTACGCCAGCGCGCCGCGGATCTCGTCGAAGCGCGCGTCGGAGATGTCGTCGAACGCGTCGGCGATCTGCGGGTCGAACTGGGTTCCGGAGGCGGCGGTGATCACGCGGCGCGCCTCGCGGAAGGACGCCGCGCGGCGGTAGGGCCGGTCGCTGGTGAGCGCGTCGAAGGTGTCGGCGATGGCGAACACGCGCGCCGACAGCGGGATCCGCTCGGCGGCGAGCCGGTCCGGGTAGCCGGTCCCGTCCCAGCGCTCGTGGTGCGAGCGCACGACCTCGCGCGCGCCGCCGAGGAAGTCGATCCCGCGCACGATGTCCTCGCCGATCTCCGGATGGCGCCGCATCGCGTCGCGCTCCTCGTCGGTCAGGCGGCCCGGCTTGTGCAAAATCGCGTCCGAGATCGCGATCTTGCCGACGTCGTGCAACAGGAAGCCGAACTCGACGTCCGGCGCTTCGCCGACGTCCATGCCGCTGGCGCGGGCGATCTCGAGCCCGTAGGCGGCGACGCGCTCGGCGTGGCGTGCGGTGTACGGGTCGCGCGCCTCGACTGCGTCCGCGAGCGCGCGCACGGTCGCCTCGTAGGAGGCGCGCAGCTGCAGCGCCTGCGCGTGCTCGCGCTCGGACGCGGCGCGCAGCTCGTCCGCGTACCTCGTCAGCTCGCGCGTGCGCACCTCGGCCTCACGCTCGTGGATTGCGAGCTGGGCGCGCAGGCGCTCCAGCTCGGCGTGCAGCTCCTCGGTCTCCAGCATCGTCGGGAACTTCCACGCGGGGAAGCACGCTCCTGCGTCGCGCCGGTGCGGGGCGCCACCTGCGGTGGTCGCTGATCCGGGCTTGTAGGCTGGATCGATGCCCGGACAGGCTCAGCGCGCGGACCGCTTCCTGGCGCTCCACCGGCCGGGGTCGCCGCTGCTGATGCCGAATCCATGGGACGCGGGGTCGGCGCGGCTGTTGGCGTCGCTGGGCTTCGAGGCGCTCGCGACGACGAGCGGCGGGCATGCGATGACGCTCGGCCGTCGTGACGGAGCCGTGACGCGCGACGAGGCGCTGGCGCACGCGGCGGAGATCGCCGCCGCGACCGACCTGCCGGTCTCCGCCGACCTCGAGGACTGCTTCGGCGACACTCCGGAGGCGGTCGCCGAGACCGTCGTGCTCGCCTGTGAGACAGGGCTCGCCGGCTTCTCGATCGAGGACTTCGGCGGCGCCGAGCCGCACATCTACGACCAAGGGCTCGCGGTCGAGCGCGTGGCCGCCGCCGTCGAGGCGGCGCATGCGGGGCCGGCGCGCCTGGTGGTGACGGCGCGCGCGGAGAACCACTTCCGCGGGGTTGACGACCTGGCGGACACGATCGCGCGGCTGCAGGCCTACGAGCAGGCCGGCGCCGACGTGCTCTACGCGCCCAGGTTGGTCACGATCGAGCAGATCCGCGCGGTCGTGGAGGCGGTGGAGCGGCCGGTGAACGTGCTGATGTGGCCGGGCTGTCCGCCGGTGCCCGAGCTCGCGGCGGCCGGCGTGGCGCGCGTGTCGGTCGGAGCAGCGTTCGCGTTCGCGGCCCTCGGCGCGGTCGTCGAGGCCGCGCGCGAGCTGCGCGAGGACGGAACCGCCGGCTACTTCGAGCAGATGGCCGTCGGCGCACGCGCCGCGCGCGACGCGTTCGTGAATTAAGCGCCTCATCGCCGAGGCAGACGGTGAATGTGCCACGACGGTGATCCGCTCGCGCGGTCAGCGCGCATAGCTACGCGAGGGAGGTTGGGCTCCGGTCCGATCTCAGCCCCTACTGAGAAGGGATTCGCGCATGCGCAAGCTGCTGCTCGCGCTTGCGGCGATCGCTGCCGCCGCAATTGCGGTGACCGTCGCCGTGGGCTCGAGCCATCGAGAGGCGCCGGGGACGATGCTCGACCCCAGCGCCGACGACACCGACCTCTACGCCTTCACGGCGAAGGACGCGCCAGGTTCGCTGACCGTCGTCGGAAACTGGATCCCCGGGCAGAACCCGGCCAGCGGGCCGAACTTCTTCCGCTTCGACGACCGGGCCCGGTACTACATCAACGTCGACAACACCGGCGACGGCAAGAGAGACCTCGCCTACCGCTTCGAGTTCAAGACCTCCGTCCGTAACCCGAACTCGTTCCTGTACGCGCTGCCCGGCGCCAGCGGCTACGGGGACGCCAAGCTCAACGTCCTGCAGCGATACTCGATCACGCGTCTGAAGTACGCCTACCACGGTAGAAGAACGCGCGTACACGAGCACGTGATCGCCCGCGACCTGCCGGTCGCGCCGCCGAACATCGGGCCGAAGACGTTCCCAAATTATCAAGCGTTCGTCGACGGAGCAGTGCGCACGTTGAACGACGGCACGAAGGTCTTCGTCGGCCAGCGTGACGACCCGTTCTTCGTCGACCTGGGCGCGACGTTCGACGCGATCAACGTCCGCAGACTCACCGGCAACCAGGGTGAGGGCAAGGACGACTTCTCCGGGATGAACATCTCGTCGATCGTCCTGCAACTGCCCGAGCGGCTCGTGACGAAGGACGGCAAGGCCGTCGCCGGCCCCGACGCCGCCAACGCGGTCGTCGGCGTCTACCAGTCGACGGAGCGCCGCCGGCTGCAAGTCTCGGATCAGGCGGGCATCGCCCGGCGCCGGCACGCGCGCCGCGCGAGCGCCGGCCGCTGGGTCCAGGTCTCGCGACTCGGCAACCCGCTCGTCAACGAGGTCGTGATCCCGCTGGGCAAGAAGGACCAGTTCAACCGCACCAGCCCCGACCAGGACGCCGCGCTCTACGGCAGATTCGTGGTCAGACCCGAGCTGGCGGCGATCCTCAACGCGCTGTTCAGAATCGGCGCGCCCGAGAGCGACCGCACGGACATCGTGCAGGCGCTCCTGCAAGGCATCCCGAGACTGAACCAGCATGCGGGGATCAGAGGCCCGCCCGCGGTCGACACGCTGAAGCTCAACCTCGGCGTGCCCCCGGCGGCCAGCGAGAGCCGCTTCGGCGTGATCGGCGGCGACAACGCCGGCTTCCCGAACGGCCGCCGGCTCGGCGACGACGTGGTCGACATCGAGCTGCAGGTGGTGGCCGGGTTCCTGAAGGGCAACAGAGTGCCGCTCGGCGACGGCGTGGACCAGAACGACAAGCAGTTCCTGTCCACGTTCCCGTACGTCGCGGCGCCGGACAGCGGCTTCGACTCGGCGCCCTCGCGGCGAGTCGAGCCGGCCCATCCGCCGGTCGGGGCGGGTGGCAGCTGACGCACGGACCGGCAAGGGGGAGCGCTCGCATCGGGCGCTCCCCCGAGCCCGGAGGCACTTCGATGACGCTCCCTGCACGCAACATCCTCAGGCTCGTCACGCCGCTCGTCGTCTTCGGTGCGGTGCTGGCGCTGCTGACGCTCGTCAACCGCTTCGACGCGGCGGCGCCCGTGGAGCCGGCCGCGGCCCCGGTCGGCGCGGGCGTCGCCGGCCGCGCCGGGGCTGACCGCGTGCGCGAGCTGCAGGCCGCAGTCGCGTCGAGTCCCGGCGACGCCCGCGCGTACGCCGCGCTGGGCGAGGCCTTCCTCCAGCAGGCCCGGGAGACCGGCGAGCCGTCCTCCTACTCGCGCGCCGGGCGGGCCTTCGCGGCCGCACTGCGGCGCGACCCGGGCGACCTCGGCGCGCTCGTCGGCGCCGGGACGCTCGCGAACCTCCGCCACGACTTCCGCGAGGGCCTGCGCCTCGGTCGCGCGGCGCACCGCGCCGAGCCCGCGCTGGCGCGGCCCTACGTCGTGCTCGCCGACGCGCAGATCGAGCTGGGCCGCTACGACGCCGCGCTCGCCTCGATTCAGCGGCTGGTGGACCTCAAGCCCGGACTGCCCGCCTACGCGCGCGCCTCCTACTTCCGCGAGCTGTCCGGCGACCGCGCCGGGGCGATCGAGGCGATGCGTTTCGCCGCCTCCGCCGGCGGAACGGCCGAGAGCGTGGCCTACGTGCAGACGCTGCTCGGCGACCTCGAGCTCGGCCGCGGACGGCCTGGCGCGGCGCGGGCCGCCTACCGCGCCGCGCTGACCGCGGTTCCGGGGCACCCGCAGGGCTCGGCCGGGCTCGCGCGGGTACGGGTGGCGGGCGGCGGCCTGGGGGAGGCCGCCGCCCGCCTGCGCCGTGCGACGGAGCACCTGCCGCTGACGACGAGCCTCACGCTGCTCGCGGACGTGGAGCTGGCGGCCGGGCGCCGCGCGGCGAGCGCTGCGACCCTCGGCGTCGTGCGCGCCCAGCAGCGGCTGCTGCGCGCCGCGGGTGCGATTCCCGACGCGGAGCGAGTGCTGTTCGAGGCCGACCACGGCGCGCCGGCGCGGGCGGTCGCGCTCGGGCGCCGCGTCTGGCGCCAGGCGCCGAGCGTGCGCTCGGCGGACGCGCTCGGCTGGGCGCTCACGCGTGCCGGCCGCCCGCGCGACGGGCTGCGCTGGGCACGGCGAGCGCTGCGGCTCGGGTCGCTCGACCCGCTGTTCCGCTACCACGCGGGGATCGCCGCGCAGGCAGCCGGTCAAACGGACGAGGCGGCGCGCGACCTGCGGATCGCCGCCGTCGGGCGAGCGGCGCTGTCGCCGCTGGCGGCACGACGGCTCGCGGAGGCGCTGCGATGAGGCCTTGCACGGCTGGTCTGCTGGCTGTCGTGCTCGTGGCGCTGGCACTGGTGCTGCCGACGGAGAGCGCGCCGGCGCACCCGCTCGGCAACTTCTCGGTCAACCATCTCTCGACGGTGCGGATCTCCGACGACCGCGTCGACGTCCGCTATGTGCTCGACCAGGCGGAGATCCCGACCGTGCAGGAGCGCGATCTCTCCGCCGCAGAGATCCTGCGCCGCAAGCGCGAGGAGGTGGAGCGGCGACTCGAGCTGACGGTCGACGGGCGCCGCGTCGCGCTCGAGCTCGTCGGCGTGCCGCGGCTGTCGTTCCCGGCCGGCGCGGGTGGACTGCGCACGACGCGGCTCGACCTCGCGCTGCGCGCCGAGGTGCGCGATCCACGGCGCGTGGAGCTGTCCGACGGGACGTTTCCCGGCCGCGTGGGCTGGAAGGCGGTCGTCTCCGCGCCCGGCGAGGGCACCGCCGTGCGCACCGCGACCCCGTCGGGCGACCCGACCGGTGGCCTGCGGCGCTACCCCGACGACCTGCAGTCCAGCCCGCTCGACCGGCGCGACGCGAGCTTCGTGGTGCGTCCCGGTGCGGGCACGCTGACCGCGCCAGAGGGCGCGGGCGAGGCGTTCGCCACGAGTCGCGCCGAGGGAACCGAGGGCTTTGCCGGCCTGTTCGCCGACGCGGCCTCGGGCGAGCGCGTGCTGCTGCTGCTCTTGCTGGCGGCGCTCGGCTGGGGCGCGCTGCACGCGCTCTCGCCGGGCCACGGCAAGGCGATGGTCGCGGCCTATCTGGTCGGCACGCGCGGCACCGCGCGGCATGCCATCGCGCTCGGGGCGACCGTGACGGTCACGCACACGTTCGGCGTCTTCGCGCTCGGCCTCGTGACGCTCGCGCTGTCGCAGTACGTGCTGCCGGAAGACCTCTATCCGTGGCTCACGCTCGCCTCGGGCGTGATGGTCGTGAGCGTCGGTGCCGGGGTGCTGCGCGCGCGGCTGCGGGGTGCTCGCCATGCGCATGAGCACGGCCACGGGCACGATCACCACCATGGTCATGGGCACGAGCACCACGGCCACGACCACAGCGGTCACGGCCATCACCACCATCCCGGGGAGCCCGGCGTGCGCGGCATCGTCGCGATGGGGGTCGCCGCCGGGCTGATTCCCTGCCCGTCCGCGCTCGTCGTGCTGCTGGCCGCGATCTCGCAGCACCAGGTGGCGCTCGGGCTGCTGCTGATCCTCGCGTTCAGCCTCGGGCTGGCCGCGACGCTGACCGTCCTCGGACTGGCCGTCGTCTCCGCGCGACGGCTGATCCCTGCCGGCCTGGCCGGCGGGCGGCTGGCGACCGCGCTGCCCGCGGCCTCCGCCGTCTTGATCGTGGCGGTCGGCTGCATGCTGACCGCCAAGGCCATCCCGGGCGTCACGTGACCCGACCCGCAACGATGAGGGAGATGACCGCATGAGCTTCGACTTCCTGTTCAAGATCGTCGAGGACGTCGACGCCCAGCTCACCGACCTGTTCGCGGGCGCGCCGCTGCTGGTGGCGCTCGGCATCGCGTTCGCGCTCGGGCTGCGCCACGCCTCGGACCCGGACCACCTCGTCGCGGTCACGTCGCTCGTCGCGGCGGAGGACGGCGACACGCGGCGGGCGGCACGTCTCGGCGCCTGGTGGGGCGCCGGCCACGCCGCGATGCTGCTCGTGCTCGGGTTGCCGCTGATCTTCCTGAAGGGGGAGCTGCCCGCCTGGCTCGAGAGCGGGGCGGAGAAGGCGGTCGGCGTCGTGATCCTCGCGCTCGCCGTGCGCGTGATCGTGAAGTGGCTGCGCGGCGACTACCGCGCGAGCGCGCACGCCCACGAAGCCGGCCACGGTCGCCGCCGACACCTGCGCCGGGGAGAGGGGAGCGGACACGGCCACACGTCGGTCCGCACGCCGGCCCAGGCGCTCTCGATCGGGATGCTCCACGGGCTCGCCGGCACGGGCGCCGTCGTCGTGTTGCTGATCGCCGCGCTGCCGAGCCAGCTCGAGGCGGCGCTCGCGCTCGCGGTCTTCGCGCCGATGTCGATGGTCTCGATGGCGCTCTGCACGAGCGCCTTCGCATGGGTCCTGACCCGCCGCGCGCTCGAGCCCGTCTACCGCACGGTCCTCATCCCGGGCCTCGGCCTGTTCGGCGTGATGTTCGGGCTGTGGTACGTGGGGGTGGGGTGAGCGGCGGCATCAACGGGATGCTCTAGTAGGGCTTGGCGAAACCCCCGCGGCGGCTGGCGGCGTGCGACGCTGCGCGGATGCTGCGTCCTCGGTCGGAGCAATAGCGCTGCTATTGCTTCCTCCCTGCGTCCTTGCCCCGCTTGGTCGCACATCCGCCAGCCGCTCACGCGGGTTTCGCCAAGCCCTACTAGGAGCTTGCGGCGATCTCGCTTCCGGACGACACGTTTCACCGCGTCGATCATGCGGCCCAGCGACTGGGCGTGTCGCGCAGCGAGTTCTTCGCGCGGGCAGCGGAGCGGTGGCTCGACGCGCTGGAGGACGACGGCACGACCGAGGCGATCAACCGCGCGATCGCCGGTCTCCCGCCAGACCACGCCTTCACCGACGCGGCTGCTGCGGCGCTGCTCGCCGACGACCAGGCCTGATGCGTCGCGGGGAGGTGTGGTGGGTCGACTTCGGTCTTCCCCGAGGCTCTGCTCCTGCCCTGCGGCGGCCGGCGTTGATCGTCAGCGCTGACCACTACAACCGCTCCGAGCTTCGCACGGTGACCGTCGCGGTCATCACAACCAACGCCCAGCTCGCTGCGCTCCCCGGCAACGTCGCGGTGCCGGCCGATGCCACCGACCTACCTGCCGACTCGGTGGTCAACGTCACACAGATCGCGACGGTCGACCGTCGCGCGCTGGAGGAGCACATCGGCGCCCTTCCCGCCTGGCTCATGGCCCAAGTCGACGCCGGCCTGGGTCGCGCCCTCGCGCTCGCGCATCTCTGAGAGTCCGCACGCCTCGGAGAAGCTTTGTCTTCACCAAGGCCCCGACGCGACCGGAACACAGAAAAGCCCCCGCATACGGAGGGCTTCCCTCATGCGCTCGAGTGGACTCGAACCACCACGGGGGAAATCCCCCACAAGGCCCTCAACCTTGCGCGTCTACCAATTCCGCCACGAGCGCGCGGAGCGGGCAGTATAGCCCCGCGGGTCGCTGGCGGTCCGTCCGGGGCAGTTGTATGATGGTCGAACACACGTTCGTCTTTGGACCCCCGCCCTAGGAGCGAGACGCCCGATGGTCGACCTCACGAAGCGCCAGCAGGAGATCTTCGAGTTCATCAAGCGGTACTCGGCTCGCCATGGCTACCCGCCGACCGTGCGGGACATCGGCAAGGCGGTCGGGCTCGCTTCGTCCTCGACCGTGCACGCGCACCTCGCGAACCTCGAGAAGGTCGGGCTGCTGCGACGCGACCCGACGAAGCCGCGCGCGATCGAGCTGCTCGACCGCGCCGTCGCCGGCGTGCGCGACATCGTGAGGCCGGTGGGTCTGCCGCTCGTCGGCCAGGTCGCCGCGGGGCAGCCGGTGCTCGCCGAGGAGAACATCGAGGACTATGTGCAGACGCCCGACGTCGCCGGCGGCGACAAGGGCGAGTACCTGCTGCGCGTGCGCGGCGAGTCGATGAAGGACGCGGGCATCCTCGAAGGCGACCTCGTCGTCGTCTCGCCTCAGGACACAGCGCGCGACGGTGAGGTCGTCGTCGCGCTCGTAGGGGAGGAGGCGACCGTGAAGACGTTCTACAGAGAGCCGGACCACATACGGCTCCAGCCGGAGAACGACGCGATGGAGCCGATTCGCACCAGAGAGGTGCGGATCCTCGGCAGAGTGATCGGGCTGATGCGGAGCATGTGATGTCCCTGCTGATGGCCGAGCGCATCGACCGGCCGGCTTCGCTCGTCGGGCCGAGCCCCGCGCACGCCGGGGCGCCCGAGCGTGACGAAGGCCTGGGCGGCGGGCTGACGCTCGACGACGCGATCGTCGGCGCGTGGGAGGGCCTTGCCGCCCAGGTCGTCGTCCCGTGTCCGCTGTGCGGAGGCGCGCTGCGCCCTCACGGCGAGCATGAGGACACGGGCGGCCGCTGCGGCGACTGCGCCACGACGGTCGCCTGAGCGGCCGCGGCTGGGCGCCGAGCTCGTGGCAGGATGGGTGCAGCCCTTGCACGACGGACGCCGCGGGCTGTACACGCGGCCAGAAGTTCCACGTGTTTGACGGGCGCCTCGTCGTGGCTGACGCGCCCGTCGGACTTGCACGTGCCACCGGCACGCGCTGCGTCCGCCGAACGCGTCAGCCACGACGATCCATCCCGCCATTCC
>Ga0193706_1000971_pt1 | contig 13948 bp, 24 predicted proteins | sample U3c1metaG_FD_160130 | JGI IMG/M metagenome (GOLD analysis project Ga0193706, IMG submission 160130) | Soil microbial communities from a riparian zone of the East river system, Colorado, United States - U3c1 | ecosystem: Environmental > Terrestrial > Soil > Riparian zone | place: USA: East River... | reverse complement strand
AGTGCAGCGCGCCGAAGACGAGGTCGCGTTCGACGGGGGAGATCGGCATGCCCTCGTGGCCGGGCTTCACCTTGGCGACGATGAACTCCCAGAGTTCGGTCGCGAGACCTTGCTCTTCGGGCGTGCCGGCGGCTCGGATTGCTCGAAGGATGGTGTCGGTTGTCACTCAGCGGCCTCCGAATTCGTCGTTCATGAAGCGACGGGTGCGCTCCTCAGAAGACATGCCTCCCCCGCTCCCCCCCATCACCACGATGCCTCCGACACCATCGGCGGCATTGCGCGCGGAGACGACGCCGATCACCGCGTAATAGTCGGGGTCGTACAGGCTCGGGTGGCTACCGCGGCGCACCGCCCCGGCAAGTGCGGGGGCAAAATCCGCGTGCCTTCCGTCGGCGGTCTTCGGTAGCACGATCGAATAGCCCGACTGCGTGGCTCGCTTGCGCACCGACAATAGATCGCCGCGCACGACGCGATCGGGCGGCAGTTCCAGGCGATCGGTATGAATGATTGTCGCGAGGTTGGTGAAAGCCTCGAGGTTCCCCGCGGCTGTGGTTTTCTCGATGTCGAGCGTGAGCCCGAAGCGCCGCGCCAGCGCGGCGTTGGCCGCGCCCGCATACCTGTCGGCCCCAATGGCGCGCACGCCGTACCGCCCGCAGATGCCGGCCATGTCTTTCAGACACGTCTCGATTCCGACGCCGCGCCATTGCCGCGCGATCACTACGCGGAATTTGCACGACGCCGAGTCGTCCTCGTCGTTCCGGCTCGGAATCACCTCGAGGATGCCGAGCGTCGCCGCGTTTCCGGTCGTCGTCACGTCCGCGAGGTCGGCGTACCCGACGTACATCGCATCGCCCTCTGGGGGGAGCTCAAGCGGGGTCTCGCGCGTGTTGCGCCGCACCGCGATCGGCGAGAGCAACCCGGACTCTGGGTCAGCAAACTCGCCGAGCACGTCGCACTGATACGCAACCGGGTCGGCTTCCTGGAGCTTTTCGCAAAACTCTGGGGTGAAGTGCTCGGGGTTGTTCTGCGGCCCGTTCGATCGAAGGACCACAATCGCTTCGCTCGGTCGCCCGAAGTGCTCCATCGCGAGCTCATAAACAGGTCCCATCGGCGCCCAGGGTGAGCCGATCAATTGAATCTGCGCGCCGGGTAGAAGCCGAGCACGGATCGCAGAAAGCATGTCATCGAGGTTCGTGACGCCCTCTTCGCGACCGACCATACGCGGCGCTTCATCGGCGGCGAGACCTGCGCTCCAGTCGCTCACGAATCCGCCGGCAGCGCGACCGCCCGCGACGCACGCGATTTCGATGGGCCAGTTCGAGGGGTGCCTGACGGTCAGCGTGTCCGCCGTTGGTTCTCCGACCAAGAGGGGCCGAAACGCTGGGCTCTCGCGGTAGAGAGCGGAGAGCATTCGAAATGGCACCCGCGTCCGTTCAAGTTTCAGCGACGCGAACGAAAGGCGAGGGACTTCGCCGCGCTTGAGCGGCCCGATGCTGACGATCTGCGTAGCTCTTGCGGCCCTGCAGCACGCGATCATTGTCTTGGCGCTTCGAACGCTCGAGAGGTCGACAATGACGGCAGTGGCGATGCCTCGCTCGGAAGGCAAGCGCTCGACGGCATCGGCCCCGCCGCACATCGCGACGACGTCTGGGTGGGTGCGCAACTCCCGCAGCGGCTCGCCATCTCCGATGCGACACCGAGCGCGCTGAACGGGCGTGGCCTTGTCCAACCCGAAGCCGAGAGGCGAAGTCAGAAGTGCTTCGGTCGATATCACTTGCTACCTCCGAACGCTGCTTCGAGGGCGCGGTGAGCAGCCGTGGGGTCGCGTGGGCGCGTCGATGCTTCCCATGCTGCTGCATCGCGGGCCTGGTCCTCCGCGGTGCTCGCCGCCTTGAATGCGCGGACCATGAACTCGAACGCGGTCCGATCACCGCTCGAGAAAAACTTCGCCGCCCAATATTCCCCGGCCGCGTGCATGAACGACCAGCCGCGCAACTTGGCCCCGGTGCCTGAGCTTACCCCGCCACACATCGTCGAGAGCTCGTCCCAACGCTGCAGCAGCAGGTCCTTTCGCGCGCCGTCGAAGGGCGCAAGCTCCGCCGACGGTGGCATCCACGGCGTGGCCTTGTCCCCGAAGTCGGGCATGCGCGCCGCCTCCCAGCGCTTGCGGGCCAACTCCACGGCGCCTGCGGCAGTGACGGTGCCGTTGTCGCGGCGCTCCACCGGCGCCGCAGCGTCCGGCGGTACGGCCCGCACTTCGTTGCTCGGTGTCGCCTCCCACACGGTGGTTGCTCCGAGCTCGGCGGCCTTGCCGTGGGCAGCTCGCTTGCGCGCCATCAGCCGTCCTCCTTCGATGCGACGGCTTCGAGCGCACGACGACAACGTGGCGGCACGGGCGAACCGCTGCACCAAGCTTCGACGGTCGCCTCGTTGCAACCAGCGAGACGAGCGAGAAAGGCGCTGCGGCTCTCACGCTGGCCGCTGACGCGTCGTGGGGCCGGAGGTGTGGGCGCTGGCGTGATCGCTTCAAGGCGAGGCGCTGGCAGCGAGGAATCGGGCGGTGCGACGGGCATGTTCCACAAGATCCCGCAGCCGAGAGTGCGTCGGCCGATCACGGTGAGCCTCCCGTCGTTCGGTCGTAGCTCCCCGTGCTAGTGACGAAACGCTGCATTCCTCGGGCGGTGAGCGCGCGTTGCTGCGCGTGGGACAACGCACGAGGGGACAGTGGGCCCGCCGTCGATCGGGTGTTCGCGTACTTGACCGCGTTGGCGCGCTCGAGCGTTGCGTGCGCCTCCACGCCGCGCTCGTTCCGGGCTCGGGTGGCCATGGGCCTGGGGCCGCTCAAAACGGTCTGTCTCCGCCGAGAGGTTCGTTCGCTGCCGCTGCTTCCGCTGCCGCTGCTTCGGCTGCCTCTTCGCGGCGCAGCTGCGCGATTTGCTCGTAGGCTTTCTTCTTCCTAGCCCAGTGCTCGTCAGCTTCCTTTTTGGCTTGCTCTCGTTCTCTCTGCTCTGGGGTTGGAAAATCCCCTTTGAAAGAAAGGGCCGGGCGCGCGCGCCGGGGGCGCGCGGCTTCTACCCCTGAGAGAGTTCTATTTTTGTAAGAGTTCCCTGAGAGAGATCCCGGATCGACGTCGGCACTCAGGTGGCCCCCGTTTTGGCACTCAGCTGGGGGGGGAACGGCACTCAGCTCGGCACTCAGCTCGGAACGCGTCACAGAACGCGTTACAGGTGGCGACTTGAGTGCCGACGCGGCACTCTGCTCGCGTGCTGACTTGAGTGCCTCCGCTGCACTCAGGTCCACGAGCAGTGTGTAGAGATTGACGGCCCTGCCTGGCCCGTCCCGGCGACAGCCGCGCCTCACGTCGAGGCTGACCGGGCCGGGGGCGGCTTCGAGGCCGGTGATGGCGCGCACGACGCGTTTGCGCGGCAGCATCGTGTCCCGCTGGATCGTGTCCAAACTCGGGAAGCACTGCATCCCCGCGTTGGCGCGCTTGAGGAAATAGCTCGCAAGGTACCGCTGATCGGGATCGGCGAGGCCGCTCTCCTGGCTGTAGATCACGTCGGCCATTTTTCCTTTGAGCCCCACACCTACGCGGGCTCCCTGCTGCGCCTGGCGAGGTCAGGACCGCTGAGCTGGCTCTCCTCCCACTGCCGCTCGACGTCGCGTCTTTGGCGGCGGTCGCTGGCCTGCTTCGACGCGGCGGAGTGGGCTCCGAGGTTCTCGACGAACCGGCACGCCAGTAGTAGGTGCGCCGGCGAGAGATCCGGAGCCGCCGACTCCATCCGTGCGATGAACTCGCGGGGAGTCATCGGACGATCCTCCCGCCGACGGATCGAATGGCGCGCTCGATCGGGTCGAGCTCCGCCGGCGGCACGGCGTCGTCGTTCGCGGGGGCATGCTTCACCACGGCGCGCGCGCGGAGCCACGCCAAGTACGGCTCGCGCTCGACGCCGCGCAGCTTCCCCATAGGAATGATCGGAACATCGAAGTCATCCCGTCGCAGCGTCTCGAGAAAGTGGCGTGGCTGCTGCCCGATCGCGTGGAGTGAATTGCGCTGCGTGATGATCTCCGCCCGCACCTCGGTTACGAGCGCGGAGCGCGGCACGAGCATTTCGACGCGGATGCGATCGTCGTCAGACATGGCGCACCTTTCGGATGCGGCGACGCTTCGCCTCGGCGATCGTCGACAACCAGACGCGCGCGACGTCGCGACCCACCTCGCTATCGGAGAAACCAAGGCGCACGTGGAGCTCGACGGCCGGGCGTGATCGCTCGATCAGCGAGCGCTCCTGTAGGCCTTCTGCGCGCGCCTTCGCGGCGCGCTCGGCTCTCAGCTTTCGTTTTTGGGCGGCACTAAGCCGCGGCTTCGAGGGCTTGCCCTCGCGCTTGTGAACGACCATGATTGCTCTGTCCTCCTCGCGCCCCGTCGGCTGGCCTGGTCAGCAAAGCCGATTGGGGCGCAGAACTTTTCAGCGAGCGAAACCCTCGTACACGGGATCCAAGGCGGCTTTCTTCGGTGGGCTCACTCCGTTCTCTGGATCGAGCTCGTAGCTGCGCACCGTGCCGATCGCGACGCCCGCGCGCGCTGCCACAACATGCACGGCGACGCCCGCACGCTGTCGAAGGCTCTTTGGGTTCTTCGGGGAATCGGGGCTGACCTCTCCAGGCATTGACGCACCTCTGCTTTTGGCGGGGCGGCTTGTGGCTCGCATGACGCCTCTCTTTAGTATCTTGAATTCAATTCGACGCGAGTGGGTGGTAACGCCAACGCCGTCGTTACCGTTTGTTGTATTTGTACTTGTAGACGTTGCGCGCCTTGGCTCGCGGCATTCCCCATCCGACTAGGATGGCGATCGCCTGGTTTTCTGCGTCTCCTGATGCTCGCCCGCGCGTCTTCGCGATCTCGAGTGCGATGCTCTTTCGTAGCTCGCTCACATCCTTGTTCTTCGCCTTCTCCCCGAATCCCGCAGGCTGCGCATTCATGAGCAGCCACCCGACGGCCCACGACGCCAGCACGTCGGGATTCACTTTCTGACGACGCGCCACCGCTCGAAGCAGCTCCTCGGCGGCCTCGTGACGATCCTTGATCGTCGGCGTGTCGCTCATCTTCACGCGCCCGGCCTTGCTGAGGCGCCATACGGTCCAGCACTCGTGGTTTCGCAGGTATGCGTGGGGTGCCTTCGCCAACTGCTTCAGACCGGGAATGTCGTCGTGATCGAGAGCGTGACCTAGGGCATCGAGAATCGTCGCTACCTCGACCGAGCCGGGGCGATCGGGAGCCGACGCGAACCAATAGTCGACGAACGCGCGATGGAGCAGCTGTCGAGGCGTTTCCTTCTTCTTCGCCATGGCGCATCATCCCTTCGCCCCGGCTAGAGCGTCCAGCGCCCCCTGTGGTAGGGTGACCGCCAGCGCCGCGAGTCCACCGAGCAAGCCGCCGACGAGCTCGGCCAGCGACGCGCTGTCCCCTGCTGTCCCCGCACCTGCGGTCGCACCCTTAGACGTGTCGCGGCGAGTGTCGTTGGCTACGTAAGCGTGCGGGACGGTTGACGGAGTCTCCCTTGAGGTGCTAGCGGGGTTACTCCCATAGGGGTTCAAGTCCCCTCCTTCGCACTCCCTTTGATTCTCGGCGGTTACCTCTCCGCCCGCCCCTTCCGGAAGACCCGTTGAAATCCATGGCTGGGACAGCGGGTGGGACAGCGCGGCGAGCTCGGGAATGGCTCCGCTGATGTCGGGGAACGGCTCGTATCGGAGGTCCGCCAGCACCTTGGCGGCGCGCGCGTACCGCTCGAGCATGTCGTCGTCGACGTGCCCGGTGCGGCTCCGAATCCAGTCGTCGGGGCGCTCGGCTCGCTTGGCCCAGGTCACGAAGGTCGCTCGGAGGTCGTGGAACCGAAGGGGCTCGCGCTCGGGGTCGTCCTCGATGTGGAGGTCCGCTCGGATCACCCCCACCTTGGCGAGGTCATCCCGAAGCGTCTGCGCCTCCCTGCCCCGCTCGCAGCCGACGTCACGGATGACCAGGGCTTCGACCACCGGATCGCCGGAGAGGCGCTTCCACGCGCGCAGGACGCCAAGGAGCCCGGCGTTCACGTCGAAGAAGAGTCCCCGGCCGGTTTTCGTGCGCGGCACCGTAATTGTCCCATTCACGAAATCGATGTCCCGCCAGCGGAGCCCGTACAGGTTTCCCTTCCGTAGCCCGGTGAAGACGGCGAGGGCGTAGAGCACCCGACGGCCCACCGGGATCGCGTTCGAGGCCTCGGGGCTCAGCAGGGCGAGCACCTCCGCCGGGTAGAGGAAGCAGAACGTCTTCTCGTCGTCCGAGGTCGGTCGAAGGTAGCGGGAGACGGGGTTGCTGCCCTCAGGGCGGAGCTCAAGCGGGAAGATCGCGAGATCGAAGAGTCGATGCAGCCGGTTGTACGTGTGCTGCTTCGTCTGCGCGCGCCCCGCGGCGTGCTGGGCCATCACCTCGCTGATGTCCTTCGTCGTGACGTCGCCGACCGGCAGATCGCCGAACGCGGGCTTGCCGGGGCCGCGCGTTTTCACGCCCATTGCGTGCTTCTCGAGCGTCCACTCGATGATGCGAGCGCTCGCGATCGTGCGGAGCTTGTTGACCGAGCCGTAGCGCGAGAGGAGCTCGCCCTTCGTCCACGCCTTCATGACATCGCGCACCGTCTTCGTCGGACCGAGGAGAGCGGCTTTGCCCCGCGGCTTCGGCGGGTCGAACACGAGCTTGCCGGCGCGCGCCAGCTCCGCCATCGCGGCGGCACACTCTTGATGGCGCTCGGGCGTCGTGTACTCGGGCGGGATCGGAATGCGCGGCCGCCGTCCATCGGGCAGCGTCAGGCGCACGAACGGCTTGCCGTTGCGCCACTCGACGGTGCCGGCGCCGTTGGCGGCCGAGCGTGGCTTTCGGGGACGTGCCATCTACTTCGCTCCCTTCGCGCGCTTCTTTGCCGGTCGGCGCGCGCGTTTCGGTTTCTGCACGGCGGGCTCCGGCCTCAACGTCTCCGGGTCCGGCAATGCGAGCGCGCGCAACAGGATGGCGGCGGCGCGGTCAAAGCCGTTGGGCATCACGCTTCCTCCTTCCACCAATGACCCGGAGGGGCCTTCGGCATGTCTTCGACGCGGCCGACCGTCCAGTCGTTCTCGTAGCGATCGCCGATCTCTTCTCGGCACGCGAAAGCCGCCTCGGTGACATTGTCACCCGGGTTCAGCCAATCGTTGTGCGCGCAGAGATCATTGAATTCGCCCATCAGACTCGCGACACCCTCGAGAATTTCGGTCAAACGAGCGCGTGCCTGAGGGGCGGGCACGTTTCGGTTTGGGTTCACGACAATCACCGCCTTCGCCTCTTTGCGCAGGCGAGCGGCTTTCGCGGGCTGGCGCTTCTTCACCGCGGCGCTCATACCCACACCTTCCCCAACCGCCGGAGTTCGGCGAGCTCGGCGCGTGTGACCTGGCGCCGCGCTGCAACGTGCCAGTTGCCATTGTCGTCGCAGTGATCGCCGATCATCCGGCGAGCATCGAACGTGGCGGCGTAGAGGTCCATGACGGCATCAAGCGCTGGCTCCAGCCCGCCCGCGCGCAGCTCATCGAGCTCGCCGATGAGATCGTCGATTTGCTGCAGGACGGCCGACATCCGAGCACGTGCCGGCATCACCGTGCGTTCCTTGGCGGCGGCGCTCATTGCGTGTCTCCCGCGAAGGGGCCCGGCTCGGGACGCCTGAACAGTGGGATGACCTTCGCCATTGGCGTGTTGTCGGTGACGACCGGCGGTGACTGCGATAGCGAAGTCGCCACCGCCGCGATTGAGGCCGGCACCCGCCACGCTCTGTCTTTCTGCTCAATTCGTTCGCGTAACCTTTGCGTTTCGAAATGCAGCTGCAAGAGCTTCTGCTCGATCAGATAGGCGAGGACGGGCATGTGCCCGTCCGGCGCCGTGCGTATGATTTCCGGTTTGAACCTCACGAAGAGATCCCGCATTTCGTTCGTGAGAACGTCGGCCCTGATGGCGATTTGGGTGGGGGTCTCCGACCAAGTGCGCGCGCTCATTGCAGTCCCGCTTTCTCCGCCGTGCGGTGCGTGCCGCTTTCCTTCGCTGCTGCGAGCTCACGACGTGCGAGCTCTGCGGCGAGCTCCGCACGCATTGCGATTCGGTGAATCACCGGCGCGTAGTCGTAGTCGATCGCGTCGTCCGCCTTGGTTGCGTTCTCGACCATGAGAAGGTCCTCGGCGACGCATTTCATTGCAAGGGCGGCGGCGCTGTCCAATTCATCGTCCCCGCCAGTGAGTGCCATGCGAAGAAGCGTCTCGGTGCTGTGGTCGCTGAGGTTCATGACTCCTCCAAGGAACCGGAGCACACATGCTCAGCGCCGAAGAAGAGCTGGTCGAGCTCGATGGCCGCTTGGAGTCTGCCTTGGGCAAGGATGAGCCCACGTTCGATCACGGCCGTGTCCAAGCCGTCATCGCCGAACGCGTGTCCCATTGCGCGCAAGTCGTTGCAGACGGCGTCCATCACATAGTGCGAGAACCGCTTCGGATACCCAACCGGATCTCCCAGGAAGCATAGGTAAAGAAGCTTCTTCAGCTTTTGTCGTGAGATCGGCTTCGAGTCGGTCTGTTCCCCCGCCTCGACCACCGGATGCTCGCCGCTCTCGCGGTCTGCGGGCGTGCTGGGAACTGTGGTTTCTTTCGTCGTTTTCATCGAACCCCTCCGTGTGAAATACGCGCCGCGCAGCGTGCCAAAACGCAAAGCGCCTCGTACAGCGCAAGGCGCGCGTGACTGTCATCCCCGCTGCGAGGATCTTCAGCTGGCGCTTTGGGGCCAACTATTTCGCGGGAATCCACGGGGCGCCCCCGCGGCGCAGCGACGAAGACGCCGCTCTCGGGCTCGACGGGTGAGTACCTGTGTGCGAGATTCGTTCTGTCCATGGGAATAATCCTCCTGTGGGCCATGGCTCCCGGCTGTTGACGCAGCGCGGGGGCCACTTACTTGGTGCGTTTCGGTTTCTTAGAGCCGTGCTTCTCGGCGTACGTGCGCCGGATGTACTGGCGGATCACGTCAGCTGCAGTGAGCCCGTCGTCGTCTGCGAGCTGTTTCAGCATCGCGTCTTCCTCGGGGGACATCCTCACGTTGAAAAGCACGGTTCGTTTATCCGGAGCCATCTGCCTAACGTATGCCACGTGTCTTTACGTGAGTCAAATCCATTTCATCGTCAAACGAGGCGCAGCCGGACTGGGTGTGAGCCGTCACGGCTTTCGGTACCGCGCTGAGCTCCTTCTCTAACTCCTCGACACCGCGACGAAGAGCTCGCCCCATGACGTCCGACGCCATCATGGGGCATGCTGGGGTGCTGAGCTTGGCAGCCAGGGCATCGATGCGAGCTGCCAGGTCTTTGATTTCGGCAAGCAGCACTGGGTCTTTGGTCTTCATTTTATGGTGATGCCCCTTTCGGGTCCTTTATTGTGCTGCGAACTGCAACAACTTTACGAGTTCGCGGTGAACTACCGATGCGATGTCCGTTGCCAAAGCCCGCGGGTCGGTTGCCTGGGCGCCGTCGACCGTCACGCTGATGTTGTTGTTCACAACCATACCGCCGCCGTCTCCGGGGCCTGAGACGCTCTGCGCGGCCACCGACGCCGCTTGCGCGTTGGCGCCTTCGAGCGTCGGTGCGGTCTCCGTCATCGCCTGGGGAGGCGCAAAGAGCTCGGGCTTCCGGAAGAGCGGTTGGCCGGTGAACACGTCGGTCACCTCGCTCGCTGGCGTCTTCATCGCGAGCGCTCCAGTGAAGGCATCGGAAATGTCGGTCGCTACGCCCGTCACGCTGGCGATTGCCGCGGCGGCCTCCTTGTCGACTCCGATCGGCACACCGCCGACCGTGTCGATACCGGCTTCCACCATCACGGTGGACGGTGACGCGATGCCGAGCACCGTCTTGAATGCGGAGATGATGTTCTTGCCGAGGTTCCACACAAGCTCGACCGGGGCCGTCATCATCGCCGCGATGCCGTTCGCAAGGCCGGTGACGATCGCCATGCCGATCCCGAGAAACTTCTCCGTCCAGCTCGTCCCTGTCGAATCGAAGATGGCCGCTATGGTGTCGAATGCATTCTTGAACGGCTCGATGATGCTGCCGACCGTTTCACTCACGGCGGTCCCGAAGGCGACGAACGCCGGAATGAGCTTTCCCGTCACCCACCCGATCACGAACGCGATGGCCGCCACGATGGTCACGATCGCGGCCCCGACCAGAAGAAACGGCGCCATCATCAGCACGGCGCCGGCCGCGACGACGCCGAGCACGATGCCGATCCCCTGCAGGACCGTCTTGATGGTGCCCCAGTTGTCGGCCATGAAGCCCAGCACGTCGACCACCATCCAGACGCCTTTGATGATGAAGTCGATGGTGCCAACGATGATCGACTCGACCGCTGGCCAGTTCGACTGTAGCCACCCGGTGAACTTCTGGAAGCCGGCGACGATCGTCTCGCCCAACTGCTGAAGCTTCCCGCTCTTCGTGAGCTTATCGAGCGTCCCGGAGGCGAGGGTGGCGATGGCGTTGAGCGAGGGGAGGATGCGCTTTCCGATGTCGATCATCCCCATGTCGAAGCCAGCGGTCATCTTTCCCCAGAAGCCCTCGAGCGTCGTATCCGCCCACTTCTTCCCGGCCTCGCCGAGCGTGCTCTCGCCCGTCTTCGCCTTGATGGCATCCATGATCGCTTGGACGCCCGTATCGGCGTCGATCTTGCCGCCCTGAAGCAGCGCTTGCACTTCGTCGCGACTCTTGCCGAGGTTCTTCTGCAGCGCGTCCATGATGCGCCCGCCGGGCACGTTGGCCTCCTGAAGTTGCATCAGCTCCTCGCTCTGGAGCTTCCCTTTGCTCTTGATCTGCGTGATCGCGAGGATGGCGGCCTTGACGTTGTCGGCGCTGGCTCCAACGGTCCTCAAATCTGCGCCCATCCGAAGGATCTCCTTCGACTGGCCGATCGAGAACTGCGCGGCTACGAGCTTCGTGAAGCCTTTGACGGAGTCCTGCACATTCAGCCCGAGCTCGACCGCCATGTTGCTGACGTCATCGAATTCCTTCCCGGCGATCGAGGCACTGCCCGTGAGCTCCGTAAGCGCGAACACCGAGTTTTGCTGGAACGAAGCGGCCGCTAGCGTGGCGCGAGAGAATTTGGCGGCAATGAAGCCGAGCCCGGCGCCGACGGCGGTCGCCGCGATGGCCCCCCATTTGGCGACGAACTTGAGCGGCCCCATGACGAGCTTGTCGAGTGGTGTGCCGAGCGCCGCCACACGACCGAGGCCATCGGCGTGTTGCTTAGCCGCGAAAGCGGCCTTTTGCGAGAGCACCTCCGCCTGTTTCATCGCGACCCACTTCTGGTGAGCCATGGCGTCGTCCATGCCCTTCAGGGCATCGGTGGTTTTTTTGATGTCTTTCGTTGCCACCTTGAGGGCGTCGCCGGCACCGCCAGCCGCGGCACCGGCTTCGCCGAGCGCAGCCTTGATGTCGCCGATTGCGGCTTTCATCGCGGTCACGGGGCCCGTGACCTCGTCGATCATCTGCATCGTGAAGGAGGCGTCGTCCATTTTATTTCCTCAGGGCGCGGTGCCCTTGATCTGCAGCCACGCGTTGATTTCGTCGATGATGGTAACGAGATCGGTTTCGATTTGGCCGTAGCTCTTCACGTACGGGCGGCCGTTCGGCGCGCGCGGATAGGCGGTAGCGCCATCCCTCTCGCGCGATGGCTGCGCGGGCGGCCGCAGCTGGCTGTAACGGGTGAGTAGCGCCTTCATGCCGGCAGGCAGTTGCGGCACCGCGCGAACCCTCGTGAAACGTATCCGCACCGAGGCAACGTACTGGGTCACCAACGTCTCGTTGGTCGCAAGCACGGGCTCCTCCGTCGGTGGCAACGGCGGCATGCCGGCGGCCGCTTCGGCGAGCACCGACAACTGGTCGAGCTCCTTGAAAAACCTGACGGTCGCGTAGAGCCAGTCAACGAAGTATGGGTTCGTACCGGAAACGGGCGCGGGTGGCGTGTAAAAGTCGTAAACGGCCCCTGCCCCCGCCAGGGAGTTGGCGAGCGCCTGTCCCACTGCGTGGTCCGGAATCGACGCCGACGGCAGCGCGGCGTTCAGAGCGACCAGGGTTGCATTCCAATTGATGGCCAAAGGTCACCCCGTCCTTTCCGCCGCGATGGCAGCGGCGTGCGTTGCGTCCGCGAGCGTGTCCATTGCTCGCCGCAGCGCCGCCAGGTCGTGCGCGTGGATCGTGACAATTCCACGCGAGGGGCGGTAGTCGCCAAATCGACTGCGGTACCAGATATGAAGAGCGAGATGGAACTCGCCCCTCCACTCGGTCTCGCCCTCCATACGCGCGCGCGTAAGTTTGAGCCGGAGTTGCTCTCGGCCCCCTTTGCGCTCGACGGCGCCGAGAAGCGTTTCCTCGTATTCGATGACGGCGCCGTCAGGGCGCGTCTCGGAGCGAACGATGCCGCGCTTCATTGGCCCTCGAGCTTGCGAAGTGTTTCATATCCGGCGAGGCGCGCGCCGCGCGTCTTCGCCGCTGCGATGGCGGCGCGGGCGCCTTCGATCATGCCCTGGTGCAGGGCCTTGAGGCGTTCGGCCTCCGCGGGTTTCTCCGTCAGCATCTTCGCGCGTTCTGCGAACGTGTACTCGTTCCAGCTCTTCGAGCGCTCCTCGTACGGGCATTCGAGGACGGAACCATCGGCGACGAATGTGACAGTCCGGATACGACCGGCTTCGAGCTCGGCGCCGAGCTTTGGATCCTGCTGTTTCATCGCAACGACGATGCCCGTCCACTCCGCGCCGGTGGCGACTCGGGTGACGGGTGCGGCCGGGTTGGCAGGCGCGGAGGACGCGACAGGAACGACGCGCGCGCTCGAGCGCATCGCCACGGGCTCGCCGATTACGCTGGTGGAGGAGTGACGTGATTGGGGCTTTGGCGGGCTGCCTGCGGCGACCCACTCTCGATGCGTTGCAAATTGTGTCCAATGGCTCATGCTCAAACTCCTTGTCCCAAAACCGAGAACGCAAACGCCGGCGACGTGCCGCCGATCGTCCATATCGGCCGAACGAATCGATGGCATGGACCGACGACTTTCCACTCGCTCGAGACGCCCGTCTTTTGCGCGAACGTGGCGATGACGGTCCACGCCGCGCCGTCGGGGCTGTGCTGCACGACGACGTCGAGCGTCGGTGCGGCGCCGCCCACCGCGACGACATCGAGCTTGAGACGCAGGGTGCCGAAGCGCTCACACTCGAGCGGCTGCCCAACGGCCATACCGGTCCCCGTTGACGTGTGAGTATCGTACGGCTCGCCCCAGCCAACATCGTTGAGGCGCGGTGGCTTCAGTCGAACGTTATACATGGTTAAAGTCCTTTCGGTGGTCGTGCGGTCACGGTGAATGCGAAGAGCGGCGAGCCCTCGTCGCGATAAGTGCGAAAGATGGTGTTGCTGAACCGGGGAAGATTTCCGGTGCCGGGCAGGAGCTGGCACCGCGCCAGTGCGCCCCCACCCGCGTTTTGCACGCGAACGGTCTGGTAGCCGGGGCTCGTGGTGGGCTTGAATGCCGTGACGATCCCGTGGCCGGTCAGGACGTCCACAAGCAAGATCGTGCCGGCGGGGAGCTCCGTGACTTGCAGCACGAATTCGGCGTCGAAGTCGCCGTCGCCGAAGCACACGCACCGGTTCACGTGGTCCCCGTCAGGGTGCGGCTCGACGAGTACGAACTCTCCCGGAATCTTTTTCATCGGCGCTCCTACTTGACGCGTGAGTTGATCTGCATCGGCAGGTGGACCTCGAAAACCATCAAGAGCTGATTGCCTTGCTCGTGAACGACGAGGCGCGCGAATCGGTCGCTGGCGCCAGCGGGCAGCAATTTCGCGATAGCAGCGTTCGCCTTTGCGACGAGCTCGCTGAAACGA
>Ga0193706_1000970_pt1 | contig 13962 bp, 9 predicted proteins | sample U3c1metaG_FD_160130 | JGI IMG/M metagenome (GOLD analysis project Ga0193706, IMG submission 160130) | Soil microbial communities from a riparian zone of the East river system, Colorado, United States - U3c1 | ecosystem: Environmental > Terrestrial > Soil > Riparian zone | place: USA: East River... | reverse complement strand
GCGGCGATGAAAGCCGTCGGCATAATCGATTGCATCGACACCGCGATAGGCACGCGCCCGGGCATTGGCGAGCGTGTCGGCGACCGCGGTTACCGCAAGCACCCGCCCCCCGCCGGCGAGAAGCGCGCCGGATGAGTGCCGCGCGGTTCCGGCGTGGAATATAGTCACGCCATGTTCGCGTTCCGCCGCCTCGACCCCGTCGATTGCGCCGCCGCGCTTGGGCGTCCCCGGGTAGCCCTTGGCCGCGACGATGATTGTGATCGTGCAATGATCGTTGAGTTCGGGCGCGCCAAACTCGCCTAGCCGCCCGCTCGCCACCGCCATGAGCAGCTCGGCAAAATCCCCTTCGATGCGCGGCATGATCGCTTCGCATTCGGGATCGCCGAAGCGGGCGTTATATTCGATCAGCTTGGGCCCGTCGGCGGTCAGCATCAGGCCGGCAAAAAGCACGCCTGAAAACGGCGTTCCCGCGGCCGCCATCGCCCGCGCGGTGGGTACGATGATTTCGTCCATCGCCCGCTGCTCAAGTTCGGCGGTCAACACCGGCGCAGGGCTGTATGCCCCCATCCCGCCAGTGTTCGGCCCGGTGTCGCCTTCGCCGACGCGCTTGTGGTCCTGCGCCGAGGCGAGCGCGACTGCGACCTCGCCGTCGACCAATGCGAACAGGCTGGCTTCCTCGCCTTCGAGAAATTCCTCGATGACCATCGGACCTTCGCCGGCCGCGGCCAGCGCCGCCTCGGCCTCGGCGCGGGACGTGGCGACGGTGACTCCCTTACCGGCGGCGAGTCCGTCGGCCTTAATCACCACCGAAACCCCGAACCGGTCGAGCGCGGCGAGCGCTTCGGCCTCGGTCTCGACCCGCACATAGTCCGCGGTGGGGATCCCGTTGGCGGCGCACAAATCCTTGGTGAATCCCTTCGACCCTTCCAGCGCGGCCGCCGCGGCATTGGGCCCGAACACCGCGAAACCGGCGGCACGCAATGCATCGCCGACTCCGGCGACCAGCGGCGCTTCGGGGCCGATGACGACCAGGTCGATCGCGCGGCTGCGCGCCAGTTCAACGACCGCTTTCGTGTCGCAAGGATCAATTGCGAAGCAGGCCGCCCAGCGCGCGATCCCCGGATTGCCGGGCGCGCACAGCAGGTCGCCGACGCTTGGCGATTGCCTCAGCCGCCATGCAAGAGCATCTTCCCGGCCGCCCGAGCCCAAAATCAGGACGTTCATGGACTTCCCCGAAAACAAGACCGGCCTGTTAGCCGACAGCCCCGAAGGCGACAATGCAGCGCCGCTGACGGTCAGCGAATTGTCGGGCGCGCTCAAGCGTTCGGTCGAAAGCGCGTTCGGGCTCGTCCGGGTACGCGGTGAGATTTCGGGCTTCAAGCGTCATGCCTCGGGCCACCTCTACTTCACCTTGAAGGACGATCGGGCGTGCATCGACGCGGTGATCTGGCGGGGCGGGGCAGGGGTGCTCGCTTTCGCTCCCGAGGACGGCGCCGAGGTGATCGCCACCGGCAAGCTGACGACTTACCCGGGCCGCTCGAAATATCAGATCGTGATCGACCGGATGGAGTTGGCCGGCGAGGGCGCGCTGATGGCGCTGCTCGACAAGCGCCGCCGCGCGCTTGCCGCCGAGGGATTGTTCGATGCCGCGCGCAAGCGCGCGCTGCCATTTCTTCCGCAAGTCATCGGCGTCGTCACGTCGCCGACCGGCGCGGTGATTCGCGACATTCTCCATCGGCTCGAGGATCGCTGCCCGACCCACGTCATCGTCTGGCCGGTCCCGGTCCAAGGCGAAGGCGCCGCCGCCAAAGTGGCCGAAGCGATTCGCGGGTTCGGAGCGCTGGTCGCGGGCGGTCCGGTGCCGCGCCCCGATCTGCTGATCGTCGCGCGCGGCGGCGGCTCGATCGAGGACCTATGGGCGTTTAATGAGGAAGTGGTTGTGCGTGCCGCCGCCGAATCGCCGATCCCGTTGATCTCGGCGGTGGGTCACGAAACCGACACCACGCTGATCGATCATGCCGCCGACCTTCGCGCGCCGACGCCGACCGCCGCTGCCGAGCTTGCCGTGCCGGTGCGGCTGGAGCTGCTTGCCCTGCTCGATCAGCTTGCCGCGCGCTCGGCCAATTGCCTTCAGCGCGGCGCGGAGCGGGCGGGCGAGCGGATGCAACTGAGTGTTCAACGCTGGCCCGCCGCCGATGCGCTGTTCGCCCCGCAGCGCCAGCGTACCGACGATATCGCCGAACGCCTGCCTCGCGCGCTCGCCTCGCGCGCGGGACACGCGCGCGCGGATTTCAACGCCGTCGCCCCGCGGCTTCGCGTCGAGTTGGTCAAGGATCGCATCGCCCGCGCCGGCGAGCGCCTCGGCGCATTGTGGCGGCTGGCCGATCTAGCGCATCCCGAACGGCCGCTTGCGCGCGGCTTCGTCCGGGTCACTAACGCCGCCGGAAAAACACTGACCCGCGCTGCCGATGCGATTGCGGTTCGTGCGCTGACGCTGCATTTCGGCGATGGGCGGGTCGAGGCGACGGCGGGCGCCGCCGAGCCCGGCAAGCCGCGCCGGCTTGAGCCCAAGCGCCGCGCTCCCTATGTGCCGCCGCAGCCGTCGCTGTTCGACGACGGCGAGGAGTGACGCCATGCTGATGACCGGAAGAGGGCGCGCTGCGCGCCTGCATTATATGGCCGGGACCTTCCGCATATTGTCCGACGGCGACCATGTCCGCTGCGCCGTCACCGGGGTCGAAATTCCGCTCGAGGACCTGCGTTACTGGAGCGTCGCGCGGCAGGAAGCCTATGTCGATGCCCCCGCCAGCCTCGCCGCCGATCAGGCCGCGGCGCGCGATTGAATCGCCTTTGCCGGGCGTCCGGCGCCGGGCCCGACTGTTACCGAAATGCTACATCGCCCTCAAATCCCGTGGCGGGAGGGCCATCTTGCTTGCGTTGGGCGGTGAAGAAAAAATATAGGCGATGGGAGGCAGCGCGCGTCAATGCGTGCCGCAACAGATTTCCGTGCCGATTATACCAAGGGGAAAATAATGAACATCCAACTCCGTCAACGCCTGCTGGCGACGACCCTGCTCGTTGGAGCCGCGGCCTACGCGAGCCCCGTTTTTGCCCAAGACGTTCCGGTCGCGCCGGTCGCCGAGCCAGTCGCCGGCGACCCGGTCGAGGCGGTTGACGAAAGCACCCCGGAAACCAGCACCCCCGGCGAAGAGATCGTCGTCACCGGTTCGCGCATTGCGCGTCCCAACCTTTCGTCGAACAGCCCGATCGTGGTTTCGACCGGCGAGCAGGTCGTCGAAAGCGGCGACATCACGCTCGACACCTACCTCAACACGCTGCCGCAGGTTAACCCGGCCGGCACGACCACTTCGAACAACCCCGGCAACGGCGGCCAATCGAACATCGATCTTCGCGGCCTCGGCTCGAACCGCAACCTGGTTCTGATCGATGGCCGTCGTCCGATGGTCGGCGGAACGACCATGGCGGTCGATCTCAACACCATTCCGCAGGGCCTGATCGAGCGCATCGAAGTCATCACCGGCGGCGCCGGCGCGACTTATGGTGCCGACGCGATCGCGGGCGTTGCCAACATCATCCTGAAGAAGGATTTCACCGGCTTCGAACTGCGCGCCGGTTATTCGAACAGCATCCCTGAAGTCGATGCGCGCGAGTATCAGATTTCGGGCACGCTTGGCGCAAGCTTCGACGACGGCCGCGGCAATGTCGCGCTGACCGCCGAATATGCGGATCGCCAAGGCATTACGAAGTTCCAACGCCCATTCGCCGTGCAAGCGACGTCGACCACCGGCACCCCGCCGGTCGGCAAGTTGATCGAAGGCGGCGCCGCGATCACCCAGGCGTCGATCAACGATCTGTTCGCCACCTATGGCGTCCCGGCGGCTCAAATTCCGACTTCCGGCAACAGCCTGCTGCATTTCAACAGCGACGGATCGCTGTTTAGCGGCGGCGCATTCAACAGCCCGCTCGACGTCGCCAATTACGGCTACGACCCGGCCGGCGCCGATCCCGCCGCGGCGAACCAGAATTTCTTCCCCGATTTCTATTCTTACAACTTCGACGCGATCAACCTGCTGACCCTGCCGCTCAAGCGGAAGTCGATGTTCGTTCGCGGCAATTACGAAGCGAACGACAATCTCGAATTCTTCTTCCAGGGCGGCTACACCGAATATAAGTCGGCCAACGCGCTTGCGCCGACGCCGGTCGGCGTGCGCATCTACCGCGACGCACCGAGCGGGCAATTCGCCAGCTCGAACCTCCTTTGCGGCGCCGGAAGCACGTTGGTGCAAGGTTGCGGTACGCCTACGACTGCCACCAACGGGAATACCAACGTCACCAACTCGATCGTCCCGGTGACCAACCCGTTCATTCCGGCCGATCTGGCGATCTTGCTGGCGACGCGCGTCGGCAGTGATCCGTTGCTGGTGGGATCGGGCGCGACCGAGCCGATTCGCTTGGCGATCCGCTCGCTCAATACCGGGCTGCGCACCACGACCATCGAAAACCAGGTGTTGCAGGGCCTGTTCGGCATCCGCGGCGAAATCACCGAAGGCTGGCGCTATGAAGCCTATTACAGCTATGGCCGCACGGTCATCGACTCGGCGGCGGCGGGCAACGTCAACGTCCAGAATTTGCAGGCCTTGCTCGAGGACCCCTTCGGCGGCGCCGGCCGCGCCGCAGTGGTGGGCGGCCTTCCGGCAGTCGCGCCGATCTGCGAAGGGGGCTACAATCCGTTCGGCATTCAGCCACTCTCGGACGATTGCATCGAATATTTGAACGAAACGGGCTTCACGTCGACCAGGTTCACCCAGAAGATCGCTCAGGGCTATGTGACGGGCAATTTGTTCGCTCTTCCTGCCGGTGATGTCTCGGTCGTGCTCGGCCTCGAAAATCGCCGTTTCAGCTATGCGTTCGATCCGGGCGCGCTGTTCGGGCCGATCGCCGGCTTCAACACCTCGACTCCGTCGCTCGGCACCAACAGCTTCATGGATTATTTCGGCGAGCTGTATATCCCGATCCTGAAGGATCAGCCATGGGCGCAGCAGCTCGACGTCACCTTCGGGTATCGCCGGTCGAAGAGCGATTTCAACGACATCGCCAACGACGTCGACGGGCGTCCGCAGAAGTCGGATGCCTGGAAGGCGGAAATCAGCTATCAGCCGATCGATGCCCTACGCCTTCGCGCCAGCTATCAGAAGTCGGTGCGTGCGCCGAACTTCGGGGAGCTCTTCTCGAGCGGCGCGTCGTTCGTCAACGCATTCGACCCCTGCTCGCTCGGCACTCAGTTCCGCGAAACCGGCGGACCGCTGGGCTCGCCCGATGCGGCCCGCGACTTCTGCATTCATGAGGGCGTCGGCGGCGGCAACGATCAGGCGGTCACTCCGGCGCAGATCGCCGCATATAATGGTTTTGCCGCGACACCGGGTCTTCAGGTCAACACCGGGTTCAGCGGAAACCCCGATCTAACGCCGGAAAAGGGCACGACCTTCACCGTCGGCGGCGTGTTCCAGAAGTGGGGCTTCACCGGCTCGCTCGATTATTACAATATCAAGATCAAGGATAAGATCTTCGGCCCTGACACGAACATGTTGATCGCGGCCTGCTACGGCTATGTCGAGGGCATCGCGGCGGACCTGAATGGCGGGTATTGCCAGTCGGTAAATCGTTCCGGCGGCAACATCTCGAGCATCGGCGTGAAGGAGCCGATCGGTGGCGACTTCACCTCGAACTTCCTCACCGTCAACCGCGGTATCGTGAAGACGGCGGGCATCGACATGCAGCTGGCCTACAAGATCCCGATGGACTTCATCCAGCCGTCGGCCCGGTTGAGCCTCGATCTGTTCGCCAACTATCTGATCACCTACAAGAACGAAGAGCTGCGGGCATTCAATCCCGATGGCACTGACGCTGGTGGGGTTGCCGGCGGCATCAAGGAATATGCCGGCACTGTCGGATTCTTCGGATCGACCCTCGGTCAATCCTTCCCGCGCGTGAAGGCGACGCTCAACGCCGCGCTGGAAATCAAGCCGATCACCTTGTCGACCCGCATCCGCTACATCCACAAGATGACCAACAAGGGCCTCAAACTGTTCCCGGGCGAAACCGAGGATAGCTTTGGCGGCGTTCCCAAGGTCATCTACGTCGACGTTGCGGCGCAGGCCGATATCACCAAGGCGTTCTCGCTTCGCCTCGGCCTCAACAATGCGCTCGACAAGCAGCCGCCGGTCTACTCGCCGAACTTCCAGTCGGGCACCGATCCTTCGCTGTATGACGTGATTGGCCGCCGCGCTTACGTTCAGGCGCGCGTGAAGTTCTAACGACTAGCTAAGTCACTATCGGGGGCGGGATTTTCGGATCCCGCCCTTTTTTTTTCGCGTTAATTTGTGTAAATTGAAGGCATTGGAGATTCGTGATGTCGATATTTGCGGTTATGGCGGGGCTGGCTCTGAGCGGCGCGACGGGTTCGCTCGCTGCTGACGATGCTCGATCGAAGGACGACGGTGATCGGATGGTCTGCCAGGTGCAGACTCCCACCGGCACCCGGTTCAAGAAGAAATTGTGCATGAAACTGTCCGAGCGGGAGGCCATGCGCCGCAACGCCCAGGATTCAATTAACCGCGCTCCGGGCATCAATGGTTCCGGGGATTCTAACACGGCCCCGTAAACACGGTATCGTGGCGACCCGGCTCACATATTCCAAAAGGACGAATATTGGAGTATTGGGGCAGGTTCTAAATGCTCTTTTTCGTGGCCGGCGAACGGAATGCCGGCGGAGGTTTGCATGATGTCTGTGTTGTTTGTGGTTTTAGTCGCGCTCGCCGCACCGTCGAGCTCTTCGGATTCCGCATCGCAGTCCGGGGAGGAGGATCGCCTGGTCTGCCGTGACGAGATCAGGACCAACACCCGGTTCAGCAAGCGGATTTGCATGACAGTGTCGGAGCGCGAAACCATCCGGCGAAACGCGCAGGACGCAGCGAAACGGATTGTCGAAGTTCCGTTTATGACGCCGCCCGAGCGCTAGACACGGGCGACGAGCAACGCAGCTTGCCGCCATTCGGCAAGCTCTGTAACTGACTGCCGATGCAAGAAATCCAGACTATCATGGCGCTTGTCCAGCGCGGTCAGAATGCGCGCGCATTGTCGTTGCTGAGCGACAACCTCAAGAGCAATCCGGACAACGCGGACCTCCTTCACCTTGGTGGCGTTCTGAATTGCCAGGTTGGTAATTTTGCGCAGGGGATCGAGTTGCTGCGGCGTTGTACGCGCCTGATGCCGTCCAATGCCGACGTTCAATTCAATCTGGCCAAGGCGTTGCTGGATAATGGCAATCCCGAGGAAGCCATTCGCATCTGCGAGCCGCTCGCTGGCACCCACCCCGACCATCGGCAATTGCTCGCCGCGGCTCGCAAGGCGTCTGGTCAGATCACATTGGCGGTCGCCGACCTGCAGGTGATTGTGGCCAGAGCGCCGACCGACGTTCGCGCCTGGTCGAACTTGTCGTCGGCGCTGCTCGACGCAAAGGAAGCCGAACCGGCGCTTGATGCCGCCGACAAGGCGGTTGCGCTCGACCCGCGCCTGGTGATTGCCCATCGCAACCGGGCGCGCGCCTTGTCGCGCCTGGGCCGCTACGAGGAGAGCCTTGCCGCGGCTTCGACCGCGACCGACCTTGCGCCCAACGATGCCGACGCCTGGCTCGATCGCGCCTCGGCGCTGGCGGAGCTTGATCGAGGCCGGGAATCCTTGGCGGCGCTTGGCAACGCCGCGAATATCGATCGCGGCAATCCGAAGATTTTGCTCGAGGTGGGTTTGGCTTTCGGCCGGGTGGGCCAATTCGTCGAAGCCGAGCAAGCCTATCGGTTTGCCCTGGAAGCCGATCCCAAACTAACCTCAGCCTATCTCAACCTTGGAATCATGCTCGAAAACGCCAATCGGATCGATGACTTGACCGCGCTGATCGACAAGGCGGCGGCGTCGGGCGCCAACGGCTCCGGGATTGACTATTTAAAAGCGATCTCGGCGAGGCGCGCCGGCGACTTCGAGGCCGCGCTGGCGCTCGCCGAAAAAGCCAAGTCGGAGGAGATCGACGAGGTTCTGCGCTGCCAATTGGTTGGAAATTTAGCCGATCGGACCGGGGAATTTGATCGGGCCTATGCGGCGTTCGAGGCGATGAATCGCGCCGCCGCCGACGATCCGGCGGCTCGCCGCTTTAACGGATCGGACCATTACCAGTTCGTCGAGCAGCTTGCGGCCATCAACACCCGCGAGGAATATCAATCATGGCCGGCGATTGACGTGCCGCGCGATCCGCCCGCCCCGGTATTTCTGGTCGGATTTCCGCGATCCGGAACAACGCTGCTCGACACAATCTTGATGGGCCATCCCCGAACCCATGTTCTCGAGGAACTCCCGCTCGGCATCAATCTCGCTACTTCGGTCGGCGAGCTGACTCCGGTCGGGTCGTTGACCGAGGGGCAGATAGACGGGCTCCGCGGCGAATATTTCCGTCAGCTCGATGCTCTAGCTCCGGGGCGCGGCGACAAGCTGGTGATCGACAAGCTCCCCTTCAACCTGCTGCGTGCGCCATTGCTTCACCGCATCTTTCCCGACGCGAAATTCATCTTCGCGATCCGCCACCCTTGCGATTGCGTGCTCAGCTGCTTCATGCAGAGCTTCAAGATCAACCGCGCCATGGCCAGCTTCCTCACTCTCGAAAATGCCGCCACGCTTTATGATCGGGCAATGGGTTTTTGGCGGCAATGCACGGGCTTTCTGCCGATTTCGGTGCACGAAAACAAATATGAGGACATGGTCGCCGACTTCGAAGGCGAAGTACGCCGGCTGGCGGCGTTCCTCGAGTTGGAGTGGGATGATGCCCTGCTAAACCATCCCCAGACCGCCGCCGACCGCCAGATCATCCGCACGCCGAGCTACGCCCAAGTGACCGAGAAGATTTACTCGCGATCTTCGGGTCGATGGGAGCGCTACCGAAGCCATATGCAAGCGGTGCTTCCCATGCTCGAACCCTGGGCGGTCGAATTCGGCTATGGCCCGCTCGATCCTGCCGGCGGCACCCACGGCGAATGAGCGGAAGCGCGCCACGGGATGTTGAGTCTGCGATTGAGAATGGCCTAGCCGCGCTGGGTGGCGGCCGCGAAGAACTGACGATTGCCGGCCTTGCCGAGGTCGCGCGGCAAAGCCCCAATCACGCGCCTCTGTGGCAGGTGCTGGGGCTATTGCATCGCGCAGCGCAGGATTCGATGGGAGCCGTCGACTCATTCGCGCGGGCGACCAAGCTGGCTCCGGGTGACAGCAAGATTGCGCACGGCTTGGCTCAGGCTTTGTATGAGGCAGGGCTTCCCTCGCTTGACGCTTTCGGTCGCGCGCTTGCCCTCAACCCCAAGGATCGTGGCGTCATTCAAGGAATGATCGCGGCGACGCTGGCCGATCGGGGAGCGGGGGAGGCCATTGCTCTCGCCGACCGGGCTATGCGCGTCGATCCGCTGTGGCTCGACGGGCATTGGCTGTTGTCGCGGCTGCGCTACGCCAATGGCGAAGCGGCAGACGCGACCTTGTCGATCGAGCAGGCGCTGGCCGACCGTCCGCGCGACGCCAATCTGTGGCAGCATTGGCTCTACACCGTGATGAAGGGCGAACGGTTTGACGAAGCTTTGGCATTGCTTCCGCGGGTCCGATCGGCGCTCGGCGCGTCGCCGTACTTGCAATTGATCGAAGCTTATTTGCTGAGCGAGACGGGCTCGATCGAGCAAGCGGAAGCAATCTTCGCGGCGTCGGCCCCGCCGGGCGATGTGGGATTGGCAATCCATCGTATCCGTCACGAATTGCGCATGGGCCGGCCGGCGGCGGCGGAAGCCTTCTGCGCGCCGTGGATCGGCACCGCGCAGGACCATCTCATCTATCCCTACATCTCGATCGCCTGGCGGCTGACCGGGGATCCGCGGTGGGATGCGCTGGAAGGCTCGCCGGCGCTGGTCGGAACCTATGATATTTTGCGCGATATTGCCGATTTTGCCAATCTGGTGACCATGGTCCGGACTCTCCACAACCAGCAAGGCCAGCCACTTGAGCAGTCGCTTCGAGGAGGGACCCAGACCGACGGCCTGCTGTTATCGCGCGTCGAGCCGGAAATCCGCGAGCTTCGATCGGCTTTGGTCAAAGCGATTATCAAGCATGTCGACGGCCTCCCCGCTCCCCGAGCCGGCCACCCCCAGCTAGCCTGGTCGCGGAATTTTCCGATTCGCTTTGCCGGCAGTTGGTCGGTGCGGTTCCAGAGTTCAGGCCATCATGCGGGCCATGTGCATCCGGGCGGCTGGTTCAGTTCGGCGCTGTATCTCGCTCTACCCGAAACCGTTGGTAAGGGGCGGGGCCGCGAGGGCTGGTTGACCCTTGGCAAGCCCCACGAAACGCTCGGCATAGACTTACCCGAACTCTACAATATTGAGCCCAAGCTGGGCGAGCTAACCTTGTTTCCGTCCACAATGTGGCACGGAACGGTTCCCTATCCGTCCGGGGAAAGGATGTCAGTTGCGTTCGACGTAGCGGTCCCACCCCAGCCAGCGATCGCTTAACGCGTGCTTCGCAGCCAACCGGTGACCGAGAAGCGCGGAGCGGGGGCGTAGGTAGCGACCTGCGAGACGCTGTGGGGCTGGCCGACTTCGAACAGAGTGAGCACGTTATACTGGGGCACCAGCGCCTCGACGATCATCGCGCCTTTCTGCGGAAACAGCAGCAGTCCACCCCACTCTTCGCGCCAGTCCCTAGTAAGGCCAAGCACATAGGCGAAATGGCGGCGCTTGCCATCAACCTTGTCGTCATGGCGAGTGAGAAAGGCTTTTTGGGTGTAACGCGTTGCTTGGCAATCAGCGAAATCGATGCGCTCGCAGCCGGTGACAGCGCGAAACCAGTCGATGACCGGTCGCGAGCTCAGGAACTGCGCGAACTCCACAATTAGCTGCTTAGATGAGGCTCGCTCCCGTTCGTCGTCTGGTGCGCGGATCGTATCGAAGCGGAACTGGAAACCCTTCGCGGCCTCGCGATCGACCTTTTGGTCAAGCGCCGCGCGCTCTTTCGCACTCATTGCCACCATTTGTTCGCTCGCGATCTCATAGACCTTGTCACCAGCGTTGAGCACATGAACCCAATCCGTTGCGCACTGGAGATGGTCCAGCAGCGCATTCGCCCCAGAAGGCTCCAGGAAGTCAGGAATCTGGATCCGCCCGGCCGCGCGGATTTGGGCCGTTAAATCAGGCTGATCCAATCGGGGGTTGAGCGCGAAGGTCACCGGCTGAATGATCATGAAATAAAGGCCAGCGTCAACGCCCCCTCGCACTCTTCGGCGGTCATAATCTTTGCGCCGAGCCTTTGCCGGAGATAGTGCAGGTCGGATGAAGAATGTCGCAACTACGATGGATCTCAAAAACGCACTTCGCGCCCGCGATCGTGCAGCCATTAACCAAGTGGCGTCGGGCCTGCTCGATCAGCGCACACCGCTTGGTGCGCAATGGTTCAGCGTTGCCCATGTGCTGGTTCGCAACGGCGAAGTCTCGTTGGCGCTATTGGCGTCGCAGCGTGCGGTGGAAGAGAACGCCGGCTCGGCCAAAGCACGGTTCGAACTCGCCCGAATTCTTGCGAGCGTCGATCGACAAGATGAATCCCTCGCGTTGATGGAGGCCATCGCGCCGGCCGAGCTGAACCCGATCGAACACGACCATTTCCTTGGCACCTGCGCCTTGGAATTGGGCGACTTTGACGTCGCAAAAAGCGCATTCGACCGCGCCGTGGCCACTTGGCCGGGGTCTGCTCCGAGCTGGCTTTCGCTCGCGGCGCTTCCTCCGGGCGACGACAGCGCTCTGCTCATCCGGCTGAACGATGTTAGTTCGGCGATTGCCGCGGCGAGTCCGGACTATCAAGCGCAGTGGCACTACGCCAAAGGGGCGGTTCTCGATCGACTGCGCAGGACTGACGAAGCATTCCTGGAATTTGCGGCGGGCGCCGACCTCGTTAGGCCAACCCGGGCCTATGATTCGGAGGCGGATTGGCGTGAGGTCGAGCTCGCGGCCGAGTTCACCTCCGCTGCTGTCAGCCACATGGCGCAGCATGTCCAAACGGACTCAAGCCGTCCTGTGCTGGTGGTTGGCCTTCCGCGCTCCGGCACAACGCTGGTCGAGCAAATTCTGACAAGCCACAGCAAGATCGCCGGTGGTGGCGAGATGCCGTTCGGATCGATTCTCACGCGGGAGATCGGCGGTTACGCTGTGGCTCAGCTGGAGTCGTTCGTCTCGGCGCATGGTGCCGATCATCTGACCCAGCTCTATCTGCATCTGGGCGATGAACAATTTGGCAACGGCCAAAGGTTCGTTGACAAGTGTTTGGGCAACAGCCGAGCCCTGGGCGTGCTCGCCTCGGTCTTGCCGAATGCGCCGATCATTTGGGTGCGTCGTAATCCGCTGGATTGCGCCTGGTCGTGCTTCCACACCTATTTCAGCGAGGGGATAGAATGGAGTTGGTCGCTGGCCGACATCGCTGCCCATTTTCGAGCTGAAGACAGGCTCCATGCGCATTGGCACGATGTCTTGGGAGGGCGAATGTTGACGCTGTCGTACGAGGAGCTCGTTGCCGAGCCTAACATCCAGACAGGACGGATTCTAGCGCACGCGAACCTGAAACCCGAGCCGGCGATCGAGGCCGCGCAGCGCACGCGGCGGCCGGTCAGCACCGCCAGCGTCGCGCAAGTGCGCCAGCCAATGTACCAGACTTCGGTCGGAGCCGCGGATCGTTACCGCACCCAGCTCGAGCCCTTCATCAAAGCTTATGAGGATTGAAGCCCTAGTCGACCGTCGCCCTCGTCGACTTTGACGGTCGATCCGTCGCGCACCGATCCGGCGAGGATCGCGTCGGCCAGCGGATCCTGAAGATATTTCTGGACCGCGCGCTTGAGCGGCCGCGCGCCATAGACCGGGTCGTAGCCGACGCGCCCGAGCCAGGCGCGGGCGGCATCGCTCAGCTCGAGCGTGATCTTGCGGTCTTCGAGCAGTTTCTGCAGCCGCTGGATCTGAATGTCGACGATCGGCCCCATGTGGTTCGCCGACAAGCGATGGAACAGAATGATCTCGTCGAGGCGGTTGAGGAATTCGGGGCGGAAATGGCTGCGCACCACTTCCATCACCTGCGATTCAACCTTGGAGACATCCTCGTTCTCGCCGAGAGAGGCGAGGTACTGGCTGCCGAGGTTTGAGGTCAAGATTATGATAGTATTGGAGAAATCGACCGTGCGGCCCTGACCATCGGTGAGCCGGCCGTCGTCGAGCACCTGAAGCAAGATGTTGAACACGTCGCCATGGGCTTTGTCGACCTCGTCGAACAGCACCACCTGGTAGGGGCGGCGCCGAACCGCCTCGGTCAGCACGCCGCCTTCCTCATAGCCGACATAGCCGGGAGGCGCGCCGATCAGCCGCGCGACCGAATGCTTTTCCATATATTCCGACATGTCGATGCGGACCATCGCGCGCGAATCGTCGAACAGATATTCGGCCAGCGCCTTGGTCAGCTCGGTCTTGCCGACCCCGGTCGGGCCGAGGAACAGGAAGCTGCCGAGCGGACGGTTGGGGTCCTGCAGGCCGGCCCGCGCGCGCCGCACCGCCGCCGCGACGGCCTTGACCGCATCGGCCTGGCCGATCACCCGCGCGCCGATAATCTCTTCCATAGCCAGCAATTTCTCGCGCTCGCCCTCCATCATCCGCTCGACCGGGATTCCGGTCCAGCGGGCGACAACCGCGGCAATGTCCTCGGCGGTGACTTCCTCGCGCAGCATCGCGCCCTTGGTCGCCTGGGCGGCGTCGGCGAGCTGTTTCTCAAGCTCGGGAATGCGGCCGTATTGAATCTCGCCGGCCTTGGCCAAATCGCCGCCGCGCTGCGCCTGCTCCAATT
>Ga0193706_1000969_pt1 | contig 13968 bp, 14 predicted proteins | sample U3c1metaG_FD_160130 | JGI IMG/M metagenome (GOLD analysis project Ga0193706, IMG submission 160130) | Soil microbial communities from a riparian zone of the East river system, Colorado, United States - U3c1 | ecosystem: Environmental > Terrestrial > Soil > Riparian zone | place: USA: East River... | reverse complement strand
TACGGAAGTGCAATGACGGAACATTGGAAATCCTCCTTTTCCCGCCACACACGAATCCTCGGACGGCTCGGCTAGGGCGGTAATCGAGCTCACTGCGAGCGTACGAATCCGGCCTGGTCTGGTCGGTGGCGGCTGTCCGATTCAGTCGAGGTAATACGCTCCCCGGCAAGCAAGAGTTACGCACAAAAAAAAAGCCAATGTCTGCGGCGCCGAGTGTTCGCGTGGCCATGGCGCCCATGCGTTAGCCCGCGTGATTGACGCGGGTGCTCAGGCGAGAGGTCTTCTATCGAGATTGATGCGATCCGCCCTCACGGCGCGCACGTGAACGGACCGGGAATGTCCGAGTCGACCCAGGTCGGCATGGCGGTATTCACCGCGGCGCACCGCGTGCTGGTTGCGGTGCAGAGATTGAGGCGATGGCTCGCCTTCTTGCTCACGTCGTCGGTGAAGGTGCCCGCCCCTTCGTCGAAGCGATAGTAGGCGACGAGCCCCGGCTCCGTGCCCTTCATCACCACCTTCATGTCGCGCGTGATGTCGGCCGGCGTTTTCGCAACCGACCAGAGGCGCACCTCGTCCATCACGCCTGTCCAACCCACCGTCCCGAAGGTTTGGGACGCCCCCAAGGTGACGATGCCGGGAGTGAAGGCGAGCGTGGGCTGACCAGCCATCGTGATGATCGGATATTCGGTCCCATTAACGGTGAACGAGAAGGTCCCGTGGTTCCCGGTGTACGACCATGAGAGGTGAAGCCAGCCGGTCTGCGGCGTATTCATCACGAAGACGCCGTTCGGGTGGTTGTTGTCGCTAAAGCCATTCGTGTAAGGGCCGAACTCGGCGGTCGTACCCGTGTACCCGCTCAGATCGATTCCGAGGACTTTGTTCATCCCTCCCTGGGCCAAGCCCGTTTCGATCATCGAGCCCTCCGCCTTCCAGCTAGCGGCACTGAGAAACTTGGCCCACAGCTCGATCGTGCGAGGCACGTCACCTCCCGCGAAGTCCGCGCCGAGATCGCCGCTCATTAGGTCGACGACGGTTCCGTCGAATTGCAGCGCCTTGCCAGGAGCTGTGGTGCACGGAGCCACACCGCCGTCGCCCGAGCTGCCATCTTTGCCGCCCCCATCAGCCGCACCGCCTGCTCCGCTCGAGCCGCCTGAGCCCGCGGCGCTCCCACCCGATCCGCCAGCTCCGCTCGTTCCGCTTGTTCCGCCAGCGCCGCTCGTTCCGCCCATTCCGCCAGCTCCGCTCGTTCCGCCGCCTCCCCCTGCTCCGCTCGTTCCGCCAGCTCCGCCGCCTCCCCCTGCTCCGCTCGTTCCGCCAGCTCCGCCGCCTCCCCCTGCTCCGCTTCCGCCGTTGCCGGCCGTCCCAGCTTCGGCGCCGCCGCTGCCGCCGGAGCTTCCGCCTGCGCCGGCGATCGTGCCACCGCCGCTTCCACCCGGACCGGTCGTGGTCGACCCTGCTGCACCGCCCGACCCGGTCGCTGTGCTCGAGGTACCGGTGCCGGCGGTGACTTTCGTGGCGTCATCCGAGGAGCAAGCCGAAACGACAGCCAATGCGCCCGCCCCGAGAAGCGGGACGCAGGAGAGGAAGCGTAGGGTTTTCACGGTAGTCCAAGTCCTCTCGTGGGTTGCAAGCGGTTCAGCGTTAGCACGCGCCCCCACCGATGACAACCGGTTGAATTGCGGGCAATACGCCACGTCTCACGCCGGTGCTCAACCCTGATCGGGATCGAGTCTCTTGCTTACCGCCGGGAGAGGACGCCGGATCGCACTGTCGCCAACAGGTTGCCGCTGAAGTCCGTCAGGTCAATCGCACGACGTTCTCTCCAGTTGCCACTTCGAAGGCGAAGGCCTTGCCTGAATTCGCGCGCCCGGCGGATCGTCCGCTGGGATTTCCTCAAGAAAGTGAACATCAGCATCCCGCACCTGACGATCCAATATCCGCCGGCTCAGCCCAAGCGCTCGCGCAACAAGCCAAGCTCGGTGAACTCTTGCCGGATCGTATCGTCGCCGCCCACCCCGAGTTGTACGTGGGCGATCCCGACACGCTGCCGGCGTTGACGATCGCAGCGTCGTCCGGCCTCTGACATCATCGCGAATTGCCGGCCGCAAGCGCCTTCGGCTCTCCCTCGGCCGCTTCGCTCGTGTCGTCGTTGATCGCTTCGCGAATGACTCGCTCGGTCAGCTCTTGCAAGTGCACGCGCAGCTCCTTCGTGAGCTCGACGAACTCGGGCCAAAGCGTTCGATCGTGAAACGTCTTCGGAGCCCGCACTTGCACGGTGCTGTACCGCCGACCGTACTCACGGAATGGCTTGAGCCCGTAGCGTCGACAAAGGGCGAGGAAAAGCTTGCGCTCCCATGGGTCGGGCAGTCGGTAGAGCAGCTCGACATCCTCCTCGCGCCCACGAAGCTCGGCCAGACGCGTCCGAATCCGTTCCGCCGCTCGCCGCGCCGCCTCGCGCTCACCGTCGACGTTCGTCCCCGCGTGCAGCGCTTCGATCTTGCGCAGCTTCTCCAGCAGTGTCCCTTCCAAAGGCAACATGGACCCCGAGCCAACCACGTTCGCCATCCGGCGTCAGCTCCCCATCAAGGCCAGCTCCTGCTTCAAGCCTTCTCTGACGCCGCTCGTGGAGGGGTTACGCCACATCGGACTATTGCAGCGTGGCTATCTTCTTGAGGATGGAAGCCTAGTTCGCCGGACCATTGATCAAATGCTCCGCGAGGATCGTGACTTCCTGGGTGCCCTAATCAGTACGCGAACTCCACTGGATGGGAGCGACTTTCTGAGAAGAGCAGCGCAGATTGTCGGCCATTCATGGCCGATCCAGGCTGGCCCGCTCGTGCGTCGCGACGGCCAAGTTATCTGTCTCGACTTCGCAGCTGCAACTGCGCGCTTCGAAGCGGGCCGCGTCTTTCCTCGAGTCAACGGCGAAATCCCTAATGCTCGGGCAGCACATTTCGAGACCGCCGTTCAGCGGATTGTCGATTCAACGGATTGGCGACCCAGCGACGACCTTGCTTGTATGCGCGGCCGGACGCTTCGCCGGGACGGCCAGAAAATCACCGACCTTGATGCCGTCGGCGCAAGAGGATCCACCTTGTTGGTCATCTCCTGAAAAAGCATCGCGGATCCGGACGACTACGACAAGGGCACTTATCAATCTGTGAGGAATGCGGCGACCAAAGTTGTCGATGCCGTTATCCACTGGCAAAAGTTGGTGTCCTCGCTCGCTGCCGCGCCTGTCGGACACAATTTCGATTTTCGCCAGTTCTCCAAAATTGTCGGCGTAGTTTGTGCCCCGCAGGTTTTCTTTGTTCCAACAGGACCTGCGACCACGGATGTAGCTCCAGGACTTATGGCTGCATGTTCGGCCAATGAACTTCACTCATGGTTGAACGACTAAGCGAAACACCCGCAAAGAGAGAAGTGACCGGCGTTGCTTGATCTCCGGCGCGACGCGTGTGGAGTGCGACTGCCAAAGTCCGCAGCTCAGCGTCGGCGCCTCTTGTTGTTGCCTATTACTATCTCGTTCATGCGCTGCAGATACTCGAACGTGGTCTGAGCCATGCGTTCTCCAGCCGCGTACGGAAATGCCGTCGTGCCCTCTCCGCGCGAGCAGTTCGCCGGCGCGAACGTACCCAAGTTGAAGAACACATTGACCCCGGACGCCTACGGGCGGAGACCTGCCTTCTGGAGGCGCGCCAGCGAGCTCGTCATCAGCAGCGACATCGTGGCGAGGCCGAGCCCGAAAGCGCCGGCGTGCAGCGTGCTCCGCGGCTCGAAGTCTCCAACGCGCAAGAGCAGCGCGTAGGCGAGGGTGAGATTGCACAGCCCATACAGGACGTTCACGCGCGACGACGACGGCCCGCGGAACGGGGGCGAGGCGAACGGGGTCGGAAACGTGCGCCCGAGCACACCCGAGACGAAGTGCGGGACGAAGTTTGCGAAGAAGGCGCCCCCGAAGAAGTACGCGGGAAAATGAAACCAGAGCATGGGATCTCCGAAAGGCAACTACGTGTTGCCAAGTCTCAAGATACCCCGCAACGCGGCGTGATGGCAACTCGTACTTGCCATCTCCTCGAGCGTCGGCATATCCTCGCAGGCCGAGGAGGTCCTGGCGGACCTTGACCAAGCGAACGAAGACGCGTCGAACGAGGGGCGTTCTCGGCGGGCGCAGCGAGCGCGTCGTGCAGCAGGTGCTCGTGGCCACCGTCGCCGAGCTGGCCAAGTCCGGCTATGGGGCATTTCGCATGGACATGGTGAGCGCGGCGGCCGGGGTCAACAAGACCACGATCTACCGGCGCTGGGCCGGCAAGGCGCTGCTGGTGGCGGCCGCCGTCGAGTGGATGCGCAGGTTCGTGCATGACGTGCCGTTGCCCGACACGGGCTCGCTCGAGCGGGACCTTGCCGATGCCTTCCGGCGCAAGGTGAGCTTCAAGGACCGCGTCGAGGGGCAGGCGTGGGCGCGGCTGCTCGCGGAGAAACACGACCCCGAGGTCGGCTCCATCATCGGCGACGCCGTCAAGGAGCGCAGCGCCGCTTGGTACACGATGGTCACGCGGGCCGTCGCGCGCGGCGAGCTCCCCGACGGAACTGACCCGCGGCTGCTCCTAGGGATGCTCGGGGCGGTTGTCGACGCGTGGAACGCGAGCTCGTCAGGCCGGCTGAAGACCGAGCTGCTCGAGGCTGCCGTGCGCACCGTCGTCGCCGGCGCGCGCTCGGGTTCACTGGTTCACTCGAGCGGGCGTCGCCGGCCGTCCTTCGTTAGAGCGAAGAAGCGTCCGCGTCGAGGCGTAGCACTTTGACGACACCCGATTGAATCTCGAGGACCTCGAACTTGCCGCCGAAGTGCTGGGAGAGGCCGGTGTCGATTCGCCAGACCTCATCGTTGCAAGCCGAGTTGATGCCGGCGCGCTGCACGGTGTGGCCGACGACCATCCGCTTGGCTCCCATGCTGGCGAGCACCTCGTGAAGCGTTGCGCACTCTTCCTTTCCTGGGGCGGCCGAGTAGATGCGCGTCCATATGGGGCCATCTTCGGAGCGGACGATGCTCGGACACTCGCCGCGACGGCCGAGAAGCCAGTCGCGAACTTCGTCGTTGATGCGATCGATGCCATACTGCACATGCTTAGGCAGGACGCCGCCGTGAAGAAAGACGGTGTCGCCGACCTTGGCGATGACCGGTCTTTCCGCAATGAGCTTGGCGTAAGGCCCGCCCGGAAGAAATGCTGCGGCGCGGCCGCGCGACGACTGGTCGAAAGCGATCAGGCGCGGTCCCGCGGCTTCGGGGGGCACCACGTCGCGAAAGGCGGTCAACGCGCCGGGCGTCACGTATCGAAAGTCGCCCGCCGCGTTCATGAGCTCATGGTTGCCGCTCTCCGCGATGACGTCGCCTCCGGTTTTCTTGGATTCGGTCTTGAGCCGCTCGAACAGATCGAGCACGTCGCGATCGCCATCGGCACGGTCGATTTCGTCACCCGTTTGGACCACGACGAGCTTGCCGCCCACCCAGGCATCCTTGTCGTCGATAGCACCGGCGAGTCTCAGAGCGCGACGGGTGACGTCCAGATCGCCGTGCAAATCGCCGATAGCTACTAGTCGTTCCGGCGCTGGGCGCTCGTAACGCAACCACGCCGAAGTCTGAGCTCGCGGCGCCGTGGTCTCGAGGCGAGGCTCCTCGACCTTGTTGCGACTGCAAGCAGCAGAGGCCAAGAGAACGAACGACAAGCGGCGGGGCCATTTCACGCGGCCCAGCTTACCGGCGGAGCGAACGAACCGCGAGGTCTTCGCGCACAAGGGCGCGCCACTCTTCTAGTTGCGGGTCCAAACCCTATGCCGCCCGACGCGGACGAAACGCGCGCTCTGTCGCTGGCCGGGTGAGCGCGCTACAGAGGCGAATGACCGAAATCTGGGAGTCAATGTTCGCGGCCAAGCGGGTGATGTGGGGCGACGGCCCAACGCGCTCGGCGATGCTCGCCTGTGACCACTTCGTGGCGCGAGGCGCGCACGAGATCCTGATCCCGGGCGTCGGTTATGGGCGCAATGCGAAGCCCTTCGTCGAAAGGGGCATGTCGGTAACCGGCATCGAGGTCTCCGCGACGGCGATCGCGCTCGCTCGCTCGGAGCTCGGTCTCGACTTTCCGATCCACCACGGCTCGGTCGAGGGCATGCCGTTCGACGATTGCGAGTACGACGGCGTGTTCTGTTACGGGCTCGCGTACCTGCTCGACGCGGCGGCGCGCGCGAAGTTCTTCGCCGACTGCTTTCGCCAGCTGCGGCCGGGCGGCTCGATGATCTTCACGGTCATCTCGAAGCGCGCGCCCATGTACGGGCATGGCCCAAAGCTCGGCGAGGACTGGTACGAGCGCGCGCCCGGTGTGCCGATGTTCTTCTACGACGAGGCATCGGTGGCGCGTGAGTTTGGCGCGTACGGGGTCACGGACGTGTCCGAGATCGACGAGCCGGTGGCGGGGGGGTCGTACCCTTTCTACAACGTCAGCTGTTTGAAGGGCCGAGCGCCTGCGCCACGCGCCACGCGCCCGGCGCCCCGGCCAGCAGGTGAGCCATGCCGGCCGGGGCGAGCAGCGCCGCGAGGTCAGCCGTGAGGACGATTGTCCACTCGTCCCACACTTGCGCCCAGGGTGGCGAGAAGCTCGTCCAGTTGATCGAACGTCTCATCCATCCCACCAGCCGTACTTCCGGAAGCGATGGCAGCGTCGAGAGCTTCCTTCGAGGGATAGAGGTCGTGCATGACGAGCAGCGTCTTGCCGCCTTTTTCCTCGAAGGTCAGCGTGGTGACGGCCCCACCGTCCTCGCCTTCCTCATTCGTCCAGACGAGGCGTGAGTGCGGTGTCACTTCGAGGTACCTACCGAAGAACGCCATAGGCTTTGCGTCACCGTGGCCGAACACCAAACGGTACGTGCCCCCGACGCGAACATCCGCCTCGCAGGAAAGCAGGGAGACGCCTAACGACTTCGGTACCCACCACAGCTTGAGCAACTCGGGCTTGGTCCACGCCTCGAACACGAGGCGCGCCGGGTAGTTGAAGGTTCGCGTGACGACGAGCTCACGCTCCGATTTCCGTTCCGCCGTCGTGCGGCTCTTCATGGGGGTGGGCTCACTTTCTATTTTTGCGTCCATCGACCTTTTCCTTCCGTGTCAGATCCTCGAGAACCGTGTCCAACTCGTCGAAGCGCGAGTCCCAGAGCTGGCGGTAGCTCTCGAGCCATGCCGTCTCTTCCGAAAGGCGGCGCGGGCCGAGCTTGCAGGTCCGCACGCGTCCGACCTTCTCCGTGGTGACGAGCCCGGCCTGCTCCAAGACGCCGACGTGCTTCATCATGCCCGCGAGGGTCATCTGGAACTTCTCGGCGAGGTTCGTGATCGAAGCGTCGGAACGTCCGAGCTGCTCCAGAACGCCGCGGCGGGTGGCATCCGAGAGCGAGGCGAACGAGGCATCGAGGCCGGCCTGCAAACACTTAACCATGTGGTAAAGTTTTTTATCACGCGGATTGACGGCATGCAAGGGGAGGCCGAGCGCGCGCTGGCCCGACGCCAATCACCGCGGCGGCCGCAAGTACATCAAGGGCACCCGCACGGAACGGCCAGGAACCACAGATGCGCAGAAGGCAGAGGCCGCCGAAATCTTCCGCGCGTACCGGCAACGGGCGCTCGAGAATCCACGCTACCTGACGCTGCGGCGTCGTCATGAAGCGTCGGTCAGGGCGGCGGTGCTTGCCTGAGCGCGGTTGCCACCGGGGTGTTAAATGGAATGCCTTCGCGCCTCCGCCATACGTGTCAAGATGGTCGCTGTCGCATGGGAGATGCAGCCGCACCGAGACCGGGGCCATTGCGCCACTTCAACCGTGATCCCCTCGCCGTCGCCTTGATCGCAATGGCGCTCGGAGCGTGCGCCGATGCGAAAGACACCCCGGGCGGAGGCGCGGGAAGCACGGGACGCGATGACGGCGGTGCCGGTCCGACACGCGACGGCGTGACCGAGTCCGACGTTGCTCCGGGAGCCATCAGCGAAGAGGAGTGGAAGCAAAGAACCAGCATCTACCGTGGCAACCACGACATCGAACCGTTCCCCAGCCGAGGTTGCTCCATGCTGCCGATCGGCCCCGAATACGGCATCTTGCCCCCAATCGGTTGCGCTTGGCGCAGCGGGTCGAACAGCATTCGCGATTGCAACGCCGAGCCTACTTGCCGAAAGCACGCGGATTGCGCCACTCCTCTGGATCGCTGTCGCGGCGCCCCATCGGCTTCCTGCGGCTATCCGGGGGCAACGCCGACTTCATGCGTTTCCGACGCCGAATGTACAGCGGTCCCCGATGGTCGATGCGTCGCGCCACCCGAACCCGACGTCACCTATTGTTATCCTACAGGTCGCTGCGAAAAATGGGTGGCACGCTGCGAGTATCCCTACGAGGAATGCGCGACCGATGCCGACTGTTCGCGCGCTCCCGGGGGTTCGTGCGAGAAGCTAATCAACTACGCGCGCTGCGAAAAGCAAGCGTGCCTCGTCGACGGCGATTGTACGAGCGGCAAGCGGTGCGCGTGTTCCGATCCGGCGAACCTCTGCGTGCCTGCGGATTGCACGACCGACGCGGACTGCCCGATGGGCGAGCGTTGCCAGCTCGAACGCGGTTGTTTCGGGACGGCCAAGGCGTACCACTGCTCGACCCCATTGGACACGTGTCGTGAAAAGGCCGATTGTACGGGCGGGCATTGCACGTTCGACGGCACGTTCGCGTGTCGCCCGCTTGCTTGCCCCGTGCCCCCTTGATGTCATTTGTCCCACGCGACCCGGATCGGCGAAGGCTTGGCGCGAAGGCGCTTTGAATCAGCGGCGCACAGTGATCTCGAGGGGAGCGAGCACCGGAGGGCAGCCCGCGGTCTCCGCGTCTGGCGCAGTCGGTAATGTTTCATTGGAGGCTTTACGATCGCGCCGAAGAAGAGCAGCCTAGACCGGCTTCTGGAGGTTCTCATTGAGCGCTCTCGAACTCATCGGCCGTAGCAGTTCACATTTTACGCGCGTCGCGCGCATCTTCGCGCACGAGCTCGGGGTGGCGCACACGTTTCGACCCGTGCTCGATCTCACGTCGTCGGACCGTGCCGTCTACGCCGACAATCCGGCGCTCAAAGTGCCCGTTCTGGTGGACGAGCACGGGTCGCTCTTCGGGACCGAGAACATCTGTCGCGCGCTCGTGCGCCGTTCGGGCGCCGGGTCGCGCGTCGTCATGCGCGGTGACGTGCAGGATCGCGAAATCGTGAACGCCGAAGAGTTGACGCTGCACGTGATGACCGCCGAGGTGACACTCATCATGGCGAAGTGGGCCGGCGACGAGCGACTCGCGCCACCCAAGGTCGCACGCAGCATCGAAAACAGTCTCGACTATCTCGACGCACACATCGAGTCGTTACAGGTGGCGCTCCCCGCCGAGAGGACGCTCAGTTTCGTCGAAGTCGCGCTCTTTTGCGTGGTGAGGCATCTCCCCTTCCGCGAAGTGATGAGCGTCGCATCTTGGTCGCGTCTCGCCGCTTTTTGCGATCGCTTCGGCGAGCGTGCTGCGGCAAAGACCACCGAGTACCGCTTCGACACCGCGTGATGGCGGCGCCTGTGCGAACCATGACGCCGGCGAGTACGATGTCTTCGCGCGCGTGAAGACGTCACCCACCGAGTACCGAGATTCCATCACATCCGCCGATGGCACCCTCATTGGGTACCGACGGCTTGGACGCGGCCCCGGCGTTGTGCTCGTGCACGGCAACATGATGGCGTCCCAGAGCTTCACGAAGCTCGGCGCGGCGCTGGCTGACCGCTTCACCGTCTATATCCCCGACCGCCGCGGGCGTGGGATGAGCGGTCCATTCGGCCCCCGCCACTCCGTTCGCAAGGAGGTCGAGGATCTCCATGCGCTCCTCGAGCACACCGACACGAAGAACGTGTTCGGTTTGAGCTCGGGCGCCGTGATCAGCCTCGAGGCGGCCCGCCACCTCACCCAGATTCGCAAATTGGCGCTGTACGAGCCCCCGTTGAGCTTCAAGGATTCCCCGTCGACGGACTGGGTGGCGCGCTACGAGCGAGAGAGCGCCGAAGGGGATGTCGCGTCGGCCTTCGTCACCATCATGAAGGGCACCATGGGCTCGGCGCTCATCGATGCGATCCCGCGCTTTCTCCTTGTCCCGCTCGCGAGGCTGGCGCTCGCGGCAGACGCGAAGGAGATGAAAAAAAACGGCGAAGCGGCGATGCGCGACCTCGTGCCCACGGCACACTACGACGCCGCCATCGTTCTTCAGCTTGCCGACAGCCTCGAGAGCTTCCGCACCGTATCGGCCGAGGTGTTGTTGCTGCGCGGCGCGAGGAGCCCGCGCTACCTGCATACGGCGTTCGATCGTCTTGCGGCGACCTTGCCCGACGCGCGATGCGTCGAGCTTCCGGGGGTCGGGCACCTCGCGGCCGACAATGGAGGCAAACCGCTACTGGTGGCCGACGAGCTCCGGCGTTTCTTCGACGACTCGTCCGGCACGAGGTCGGAGTAAAGCGATTCGATTCCCGGCGCCTGCACCCGGCGCCCTCGACATCACTCCATGGGCGGATTGGGTTCCGCTGAGCGACGCTCAATCCACTGGGGCGTGGGACAAAACGTGCGCGCACGAATGCAAGTGCGGCAATCTGGCCATATCTCGTGTCCATTCGGTATTGGGGCCGAACACACTCGACGTTTGGAACACCCATTCGCGACGCGCTTCCGCCGAGAACGGCGAGCATCACTCGAGCGACCGAGTCCGAGTGCCCATTCGTCTCCTTCATCGAACGACGACACACCTTCGCTAATTCTGCGCGACTTCCGCGGCCGCAGAATTCGAGCGGCGCTCTCCCCGCAGCCGAAGAACGTGGTATGGCTCGGGCACGACGTAGGGTCCGTAGGGGGTTCCGGTGTCCGACGAGGCATGGCGTTGGTTCGTAGCGCTAGACGGCGGTGAGCTGAACGGGCTGATCGGCCCGGCGGGCGTGATGCGGTTCGAGTGGCCGTCGCGCAAGCTCAATTACCGCTTCTATGAGGGCATCAGTGGGGGACACAACGTGTCTATCTCTCCCAGCGGCAAACATTTGCTACTCGGAAATTTTTCGCAGCAGCTCGTCCTCGTCGACACGCGAACGCTTGAGCTCGTGAATCGCGCCGCAACGCTGTGGATCGAGGAGACCGACTATCGGTTTCGCGCAACGACTCATCATCTCTGGCTCGACGACCACAGCTTCATCGGCGCCGTGGGCGATCATCTGTACGAGTTTCGGCTCGACAATCTGCGGGAGCCTATCAAGCTCGGACCGCATCGCCTTTGGACACCGCACGAGCTCCGCTGGACGCACGACCAGCGCTTCATCCTGATGGGCGACATGGGGCCGGAGAGCTCGGGTGCGCGCCAAGTGGGGATCTTCGACCGCAAGGATCCGAAGAATCCTATGGTCATCAAGCTACCCGGAACGGTGTGGCACACCTACGTTCACGCGACGAAGAACATCGGCTATGCGGCCACGTATACGACGGCGACCCAAGACGATGCGTATGTCGAGTGGGGGCCAGCCTACGAGCGTGAGTACATCTTCGAGATCGATCTCGAGAGCGGAAGGGTCGCGCGGGTGTGGAGCTGCGGTGCCGAGTTCCCGATTCACTTGAACAGTGATCTCGAGCTGTGGACCGGAAACAGTCCCGAAGAGGAGCGCCTCTACGTGGCCTCAGGCGGAGGCCACTCTGTCGTCGAGGTGGATCTCCACAACTTCGCCACCACGCGCGTGGTGAGCGTGATGCCGGGCCTCTGGGGACGCTTCTGGAGCTTCCGCCAGCGGTTCCGAAATATCATCGGCGCATTCGCGCGCAAGTCATTCTATGGCGCGTCCCATTTGTATCTTCAGACCTATCTCGTGACGGACTGGCGGACCTTCGACGGCGTTTATTGCACGCGCATTTCTCCCGACGGCCGCTATTTGATCGCCGGCAGTCGAGGGTACAACTATCTGCGCGTCATGGACCGGCAAACCTTGGAGCCCGTCTATGACAGGCGCCTCCCCACCTATGAGCGCCTTCACCTCGGGCTTCACCACAGCGAGATTGCCGCAGGAGCGACGGATTAATGGCTGGATATGGGTGGAGCTACCTCACGGTTACGCACGAGCTCGGAGGAGATGGGTGGACAGGGAGCGACGAATGCACATTTTTGTCGGAGGAAGAGATGCTGCGCGAGCTCGGCGCGACCGGCTGGGAGTTGCTCTGCCTTCGCGAGGTCGAGAGCCGACTTACCTATTACTTCAAACGACCACGCGCATAGCCAAGGAGTAGAAATGGAGAACGAGTCCAGGAGCGGCGTCGAAGTCTCTTCTTGGGACCTGTCGTACGTGACGCGTCCGGCGGTCGTCGTTCGTCCCAAAAACGTGAACGAGATCGTCGCAGTCATGAAGGACAAGCAGCAGTATCCATCACCGGTCCGAGCGGTTGGGGCACATCACGCTGCGACCGGATGTACGGGCGCAGACGGCGGAACGCTCATCGACATGACAGGCATGAACCGGGTCATCGAGATCGGGAAGGATACCGTCACGACCGAGGCCGGCGCGTTTTGGATCGACGTCGGCAAAGAGCTGGAAAAACGCAGCCTCCAACACTTCGTGAACCTCGAGATCGGCATGCTCAGCATGGGCACGGCGGCGATCTGCGGGACCAAGGACTCGGCTTTTTTCGGCGAACACGGGCAATGCAGCTCGTACGCCGTCCGTATCAAGATGGTGAAGCCTTCGGGCGAGCTGTTCGAGGTCAACGAGAGCGATCCGGAGTTGCTGCGCTTCGCGCGATCGAGCTACGGCCTGCTGGGTATCGTTTATGAGGTTACCTTCCGGGTCCGGCCGCTCCAGGCGATGATGATCCGCCACAAGCGTTACTCGCTCGAAGAGTTCGAAAGAGAGCTCCCAGCGCTGCAGAAACTGGGCGAATCCATTTTTATGTACATCACTCCGCACATCAATCGGGTGACGATCGAGTTCAGAAAATACGTCGACGGGCCGGTCACTGAGGGACGTTGGAAATGGCAGCTGCGCAACTTTTTCTGGAAACAACTCTCGCCACGCATCGGTCACGTTGCCTCCAAATATATCCCGCGGCCGATCGGTTTTTGGATAGTCAATCTCTTCAATCGACTCCAGACATTCCTCATGGAAAAGGTGCTCACGGGGTCGACTGTCGCGACCGATCAAGTTATTCGGTTTGCTCCGCTGGGAAAAGTCGGCAGTATTTACATGTTCAGCATCTGGGCATTTCCTGAGAAAGACTTTCCTGGGATCATGCGCAGTTATTTCGAGTTCAATTTCGACTACTCCAAGAAACATGGTTATCGCTGCAACATGCTGAACGTGGGTTATCGAATCTTTCAGGATGAGAGCAACCACTTTTCGTACTGCCACGACGGCAACGTTATGACCTGCGACCCGGTGGGTTCGGGAGACGAAGGGTGGAACGACTACATCGATGCCTACAACAAATGGTGCATCTCGCTCGGTGGGCGTCCGCTATTTAATCAGAGCCGACGACTCACTCCCGAACATGCCCGCATGGCACTCGGCAAACGCATCGATGTATTCAATGACCTGCGCAAGCAGTACGACCCCCAAGATCGACTGCTCAACGACTTCTTCAAACGCATGCTCGCCGATGCCTCGCCGACTGAGGAGTCGCGTTGAGAGCCGGAGCGCCGAGCGCCACCGCCGAAGCCATGGCCGCGGCGAGAGCATTCGGCTCGCACGTCTATCGTCGTGAAGGGATCCTCAACGACCCGTACGCCGAGCAGTTCCTGAGCGGCCGATTCTCGACGCTCTACCGCTTCGTGCGGCGCGTCGGGAGCGAGCGCTTCGAGCTCGGGCTCGCCCGCCTCTATGATCGCATGTTGCCCGGATCGATCGGCTGGGTGCTGACGCGGCA
>Ga0193706_1000968_pt1 | contig 13973 bp, 7 predicted proteins | sample U3c1metaG_FD_160130 | JGI IMG/M metagenome (GOLD analysis project Ga0193706, IMG submission 160130) | Soil microbial communities from a riparian zone of the East river system, Colorado, United States - U3c1 | ecosystem: Environmental > Terrestrial > Soil > Riparian zone | place: USA: East River... | reverse complement strand
TCGATGGGGGATCCGAGGGTCCCCGAGGGCGTGCTCGAGAGGCACCGCGAATTCTTCCGCTGCCCCGCCTGCGCCACGATCTTCTGGAAGGGGACGCACGTCGCGAACACCTGCCGCAAGCTCGGGATCGAGCCGCCGGGGCTGTCCGATCCTGGTCGGTCCGAGTCGTAGCCAGGCCGCGGCGGAGATCTATGCTGGGCTGGAGGGCTCGCGGATGAAGTCAGCTCGTGGCTCGCTGTTGCTGCTCGCGGCATTGCTCGCCGCTGGCGGAGCCCTGGCTGTCGCGCTGCTTCCTTTCGACGCGCAGCCTGCCGCGGAAGCCGAGGACGTGGCGATCGAAACTCCGGCTGCGCAGGACTCCGCGGGCCTGCCGGTGGCCGCGCGAGCCGAGCAGTCGCGCAGGGAGGCGGAAGCGAGCGACCTCGAGATCGACCTGGTCGACAGCGAGCAGCAACCGCTGGTCGGCGCGACGCTGGTCCTGTTCCGCGAGGACCGTGTGCTCGGCGAAGCGACGACGGACTCGAACGGCGTCGCGCGCCTCCCGAGCTCCGAGGGCAGCTGTGCCTTCGTGGTCGCGACGAAGGGCAGGGCGACGATGACGGGCGAAGTCGATCTCAGGCCAGGCCGGCGCTCGCTGGTCGTGACGGGCACGGTGGCCGTCGAGGGTGTCGTGCGGATCGGCGGCGCGCCGCCCGACGCGCCCCTCGAGCTCTTCTGGGTTCCCGAGGTCGCGCCGCGCGTTCCTCCGGGCCTGCCCGAGACGGTCGCGGCCGCCCTTTCGGCCTGGAGCGCATGGCACTCGGCGCCGGCGCTGCTCACGCAGGCGGATGGCAGGTTCTCGTTCCGCGGCTTGCGACCCGCGACGCCCGGCGTGATCCGTTGGACCGGCCCCTATTTTCTGCAAGACGCCAAAGTCGAAGCCGATTCGCGTTGCATGAAGCTCGCCCAGCCTCGACGCGACGTCGAATTGCGTCTCGTCGGCGGCATCGAGGTGCGCTTCCGCGTGGTCGATCCCTCCGGGACTCTGCTGCCGCAGGCGGAGGTCAGCCTCGAGCGCATCCGCTCGACTTCCAAGGGCACGAAGACGGAACCAGGAACGGTCATGCCGAGCAACGAGGGTCGGTTCACCTGCACCTTGCTGGCGGCGCCCTTCGACAAGCTCGCGATCACCGTAGCGCCCGAGGTCGACGCTCCCCAGCGCCGCCACGAGTTCGCTCGATCGCAGGACCTGGTCGGAGTCTGGGATCTCGGCGATCTGGCGACGGCCGAGTCGCGCGAGCTCCTGGTGCGCGTCCAGGACGGCGAAGGCCATTCGCTGCAGGGGGCGAACGTCGATCGCTGGCCTCCCTCCAGGCTCGGCTGGCCGTTCAGCACCGACGGCACGGGCCGCGTGTCGATCCCGATCAGCGCCGAGGATTCCGAGCTGGCCGTCAGTGCCTTCGGGTGGGTGAGCGAGCGGTTTCCGATCCCGAAGGCGGAGAAGCTCGTCGTCACGATGACCAGGTCCTGCGTGCTGCAGCTCGACATCGAGAAGTTCCGCGGCGATCAGGGACGTCTCGAGCTCGAGCTGCGGGCCGCGTCCCCGCTCTTCGTCGCCGACCTGGACGGACTCGAAACGCAAAACTTCGAGCAATCGGAAGCCCGCATCCAGAGCTCCTCCAAGCTGGAAGGCGGCAGGTATTGCAGGGTCGCGTTCCCCGTGAAGAGCCCGCTGAGAATTGCAGGCCTGGTCCCGAACCAGCCCTTGCACGCGATCGTCCGCGGCGGAGCGGCCCTGCTGGCGGAGCTCGACATTTCGCCGCTCGCGATGGGGGAGCAGCGCCGGATCTCGCTGATCATCGACGCCATTCCCAAGCGTCTTCGCCTGCGCGTGCGGAACTTCGACGGCGCGATTCCTCGCAGGGTCTCGGCGCAGGTGATCGGCCTGGGGACCAACCTCTACCAGTCGGACGCCGATGGTGAGATCGCGCTGCCCGCCCTGCTCGGCGAGCGCTGCACCCTGGTGCTGCGCGCCTGGCAATGCGCGGAAAAATGGATCAGCTTCTCGCCCATTCCCGAGGGAACGATCGACGTCCAGCTCGACCAGCCGCGCAGCATCGAGATCGAAGTCGTGTGGACCGACGGCTCGCCTTGCCTGAGCGTCGCCAGAATCGAAGGGCCGAATGGCTGGGCAAAGCGGCTGGACGACGGGCGATTCCGGCTGGATTCACTGGCTGCCGGGGAAGTGGTCGTGCAAGTCGTCGGCGATTTCGGACCCGAGGAATCCGAGACGCTGTCGCAGGTTCTCGACAGCGGTCTTTCGCCGGCGCGCATCGTCGTCGGGGGGCGCGGCTCGATCTCGATCAGCCTGCGCACTTCGAGCGCGATCCAGGATGGCGATTGGGCCTTCGCCGTCGCGCCCGCGGGAGCAGCTCGCGATTCGAGCCGGCAGCGCTGCGAAAGCGGGGATTCGCAGCTCTTGAAGCAGGATCTCCGCGGGCTCTCCTGGGGAAGCCACGACGTCTGGTTGGAGAAGCGCTCGGAGACCGCGCCCGCCACCTGGCAGAGGCTTGGAGAGGCTGTGCGGGTCGAGCTCGACGCCGAGCACACCAGCGCGAGCATCGACCTGCACATGCCGTAGCGGACTCGTCTCAGGCGGCTTGTACGGTTGCGAGGCGTTTCGCGCCGAAAAGCGGTGGTGGGTCGAATCGACATGGCACAGCGCCTGCGCAATCTGCACAGGCCCAAGGACGCGCTCGAGCAGATCCAGCGCGAGCTCGAGGACGATCCGAAGTCCGTCCAGGCCTTGATCGAGCTGGCCTGGATCCGCCTGGACCTCGACGAGCACGCACCGGCGCGACAGGCCGCGGAGGCGGCGCGCGAGCTCGCGCCGAACAATCCCTACGTGCTCTACGTGCTGGCCGCGATCGCGGGCTCGACGGGCAAGCTGATCTCCGCGCGCGAGTTCCTCGAGCAGGCGCTCGACAAGGAGCCCAACCAGGACGCGTTTCACAGCTACCACGCCGCGATCTGCCTGCTGCTCAATCTGCCCAAGGGCGCGGAAGCGTCGAGCAAGGCGGCGCTCGAGCTGGATCCGGAGGACGCTTACGGCCTCGAAGTGCGGGTGCGCGTGCTGCGCGCTTCGCTGCGCGAGGACCAGGCGCTCGAGGTGGCGCGCGCGGGCCTCGCGCTGCATCCCGAGCATCCGCTGCTGCTCGTGCACTTCGGCGAGCTGAGTCTCGCGAAGAACGACGCGACCGCGGCGGGCAACGCGTTCCGCTCGGCCTTGCGCATCGATCCGGCCTTGCAGAGCGCGAAGCTGGGATTGATCGACGCACTGCGCGCGCGCAGCGTCGTGTATCGCTGGCTCTCGTCCTTCCTGCGCCGCAGCGAGCGCTTCGGCAGGCGCTGCACCACGCCGCGCACGAAGAAGATCTTCCTGGTCTATTTCCTGGTCGTCATGGTGCTCAACGCGATCACCCACCAGCATTGGACCTCCATGCTCGGCCTCCTGCCGATCGGTATCGGACTGTACGCCGGCGTCCTCTGGTTCCTGCTCTACCTGGTCGTGCGCTTCGTCGTGCCGATTTTCCTGGTGCGCGTGTTCTTCGATTCCCTGGGAAAGGCTGCGATCAAGGACACGGTGACGTCGTGGTGGAAGGGTCCAGCCCGCGGGATGCGCCGCGCGGTCTTGCTCGGGCTGGTCATCGGCAGTCCTTTCTTCTGGCCGCCGATGTTCGGCGTGATCGCGGTCTGCCTGCCCTTCCTGGTTGCGCGCAAGCTGCCCGTCGGTCGGTCGCGGCGGATCGGTTACGGCCTGGCCGGAACGGCGGTTGGACTGGTGGTCCTCGGAGCCCTCTGGGTCTGGAAAACGGGCTTCAGCGACGCCGCCGGCATGTGGTTCCTCGCCGCGGTCGCAGTCAGCCTGGCGATCCTCGTCCAGCTCGTCTTCGAGAACCGCCGCAGCGCGAAGCTGCGTTGAGCGCGGCCGCACTGCGTCGCGGCAAGGCGCTCAGGGCTTCTTGGGCGGCGTCTTCGGCGCGGGCTGCGCGATCAGCTTCTTGAACTCCGCGTCCTCCGCCAGCGAAGCGAAATCTGAATCATCCGCCGCTTTCTGGCGGTAGCGCGGGTCGACTTCGATCGCCTGCTTCAGCGCCGCGAGCGCCTCGTCGCGGTGCCTGGTGAGAGCCTGGGAGCAGGCGAGGTTGTAGGCGATGCCCGCGCGATCCTTGCTGCCCAGCTCGGTCAGGATCGCGAGGCTCTGCTGCAGCGGCGGAATCGAGTCCTCGAATTTCTTGGCGTCGTAGAACGCGAAGCTGCGGCCTTCGTGGAGGATCGCCGTGGCGTAGCGGGTCTGCTTGTTCGGCTGCTCGACTTTCGCGATCAGCGCCAGCGCCTTGTCGTAGGCGGCGAGCTGCTCCTCGAACGGCGACTCGAGATTGTGGAGGAATTCCGCGCTGGCGAAATGCGCCGGCCATTCCTCGGCGTGCTTCGGAAGGTAGCTCTCTTTCCACTGCTTCTGATCGACGCCGAGAATCGAGGCCATCGTCATCGGGACTTGGATCGATTCGGGATAATCCTCCGCCCAGCCGCGGCGCAGCAGCAGGATGCGCAGGGACTTGACGATGCGTTCGAACTCTTCGCGCGGAAAGCCTTCCTGCTTGTCGCCCAAGCGCGAAATGTGCAGGTCGAGCGCGTGCGTGCGCGTGGCGAAGTAAGCGTGGTAATCCGACTGGACCATTCCGGGCGCGAGCTCCGAAGTCGAATCGACGCAGGGTGTGAACTCGACGTCGAAGAGCTTTCCAGGCGGAGCAAGGCGCTCGCGCCAGGTCTTCGGCGAGACCTGCGGTTCGTTGAGCTCGGCGATCACGGTCAAGATCGAGCCTGCGGGCGCGAGGGTTCCCGCGAACACCAGCTTGTCGCCGAGCCCCATGGGGTCTCCCGCTTGCTCCTTCCAATCGGTGAGCGCGAGCGAGACCACGAAGAACGTCTTCGGAATGCGCGCCTGGATGTCGGTGACCATCTGCGGCGACTGCGGCGATTGCGGAACGAGGGCGAGGAGCAGGGCAGCGAACATATTCGTCGGGTGTGGGTTCGAGTGGCCGGGGGAACGGGGAGGAGCGAGCCGCACATAGTAGGGTACGGAGTCAGTTGAATTCGTCCGGAGTCGTGATGGCATTCCGTGCGCCGCTTCCGCGGCGCACGGAATGCCATCACGACTCCGGACGAATTCAACTGACTCCGTATCGGGCCTGATACGGTAGGCGCCGGCCACCTTCCCCCCAGCCCAGGAGCGCACCCCCGTGCCTCAGCCCCCGCTCGACGAACAGAATTCGCATCGCTCCGTTCTTCAATTGATCGCTCAGCGCACCGGTGTCCCGACCGGCGTCGTCTTGAGCGACGTTGGCTCCGAGCACGGCGCTTCCCCGGTGATCGATCCCAGCTCGGCGGCCTCGAAGCTCGTGCCCCAGGGCCGCGCCAAGTACCAGCTCGCCGGCGAGATCGCGCGCGGCGGCATGGGCGTGATCCTCAAGGGCCATGACACGGATCTCGGCCGCGACGTCGCGTTCAAGGTGCTCGATAAGGAACTGGCAAAGCGCCCGGCGGTGGTCCAGCGCTTCGTCGAGGAAGCGCAGATCGGCGGGCAGCTCCAGCATCCGGGCATCGTGCCGGTCTACGAGCTCGGTCTGATGGCGGACGACAGCCCGTACTTCACGATGAAGCTGGTCAAGGGCCGCACGCTCGCGGCGCTTTTCCAGCAGCGCAAGACGCCGGCCGACAACCGCGGCCGCCTGCTCGCGATCTTCGAATCGGTGTGCCAGACGATGGCCTACGCCCATTCCAAGGGCGTGCTGCACCGCGACTTGAAGCCCGCCAACATCATGGTGGGAGCCTTCGGCGAAGTGCAGGTGGTCGACTGGGGGCTGGCCAAGGTCCTGCACCGCGGCGGCGTGGCGGACGAGAAGCGCGCCAAGGAAACGCTGCACACCGTGATCGAGACCGTGCGCAGCGGCTCGAGCTCCACGGGCTCGGACTCGATCGTGGGCTCGATCATGGGCACGCCCGCGTACATGGCTCCGGAGCAGGCCCAGGGCGACGTCGAGCTGCTCGACGAGCGCGCCGACGTCTTTTCGCTCGGAGCAATTCTCTGCGAGCTGCTCACCGGCCGGCCGCCGTACGAGGACACCGATGGCGAGTCGACGGTATCGAAGGCCGCGCGCGCCAAGCTCGGGCCGGCGCGGGAGCGCATCGAAAGCTGCGAAGCGGACCCCGCGCTGGTGCGTTTGTGCCTGGACTGCCTGATGCCCGCGCGCGAGGCACGGCCCGTCAACGCCGAGGAAGTGGCCAAGGCCGTGCACGGCTACCTGGTCTCGGTCGAGGAGCGCGCGCAGAAATCGGAGCTTGCGGCAACCGAGGCGCGCGTCAAGGCCGCCGAGGAACGCCGCGCACGGCGGCTGACCCTGGCCTTGGCCGGTGCAATCGTGATCGCGATCTCGCTCGGAGGCGTCGGCTTCTGGTGGGTCAGCCACGAGCGCGGGCAACGCGCCGAGGAGCGGGCGGCGCGCGCCGAGCAGACGCGCGCGGTGGTCGAGGCGGCCTACGGCGAGTCGATCGAGTTCGGGCAGGCCGGCAAGCCCGAGCAAGCCCTGGCCGCGGCCCGCCGCGCCTTGTCCTTGGCCGAGACCGGCGACGCGGATGCGGCGCTGCTCGCGCGGGCGAAGAACTTCGTGGCCAAGGCCGAGCTCGACGTCGGGGCGGCTGAGCGCGAGCGGAAGCTGGTGGAGCAGGACCAGAAACTTCGCTCGCGCCTCGTCGATCTGCTCCTGCAGCAGATCGCATCGATCGGCGCCACGCGGCAGGAGGTCGAGCTCGACGCTTCGTTCACCCAGGCGTTCCGCGACTACGGAGTCGAGCTCGAGGGTGACGATCTCGTGCCCGCGTTGGCTCGCATCCGAGAACGCGAGATCGCCGAGGACGTCGCGCTGGCGCTCGACGGCTGGGGTCGCCTGCGCCGCAAGGTGCAGGGCGCCAAATCGGAGAAGGCCGAAAACCTTTTCTATCTCGCGATGGACCTCGACCCGGATCCCGTGCGCAAGAGCATGCGCGAAGCGATCGCCGCAGACGACTTGACGATGATGCTCGAGCTCTCCGCGCCCGAGAATCTGCCCCGGCTCGATCCGGGCTCGATCTTCGTGCTGAGCACGGCGCTGTACGACGGATTCCAGAACCACCGGCCCGACGTCTACCGCATCGCGGGGCAAGCGCTGGGCCTCTATCCCGGGGACTACGCGCTCCAGTCGGTCGCTGGTTTCTTCTACTCCGATGGCGGGCGCTTCGAGGAGGCGCTCGCTTGCCGCAAGGCCGCGGTGAGCTTGCGGCCGGCCGACCTCAACGCGCGCATCCGGCTCGGTGACGTGCAGTTCTCGGCCGGGCGGTTCACCGATGCCGTGAGCAACCTGCGAAGCTGCGTCGCGGCCGATCCAAACAGCGCGGAGGCCAACTACTTCCTGGGCTTGAACCAGTACATGCTCGGCGACTACGCGGGATCGCTGGCCAGCCTGACGCGCTCGCTCGAGCTGCAAGCCGATCCTGACCGGCGCGTCGACCTGCAGTGCGTGCAGTACGTCAATGGCATCCTCTCGCGCGAGGAGATCGAGAAGCGTGTGGCGAGCGAGAACGTCCTCACCAGCCTGGCGACGTATCTCTATTACCTCATCGATCATCCCGATCCCCGCCAGCGCGATCCACAGTTCGTGCTGCGCACGCTCGAGGAGCGCAGAGCGGCGTTCAGCGGCCTGCGCTGGCCCTACCTGGTGGAGACGGTGGCGCGCGTGCGCCTCGAGGACTGGTCGGGCGCGCTGGCGGTGATCGAAGAGCGCTACCGCATGCCGCAACTCATGCTGATGACGCCGATGGCCTACGATTTCATGCGCTCGCTGATCCACAGTCATCTCGGCCGGGACAGAGAGGCGCGCGGCTTCTTCGAGCGCGGCATGGTCGAGTGGGAATCGCAGACCATCGACAGCCCCGCGGCCTGGGAGCGCTCCGATGCGATGCGCTGGCGGCGCGAGGCGGAAGCCGCGCTCGCGAAGTAGGCAATCGCTCGATCCGCGTTCAGCGTGCGATACTCCGCTCGGCTCGTCCCTTCCCACTCGACACCACAGGCTTCCCGTGCCCCAGTCCCCTCCTGACGAAGACAAGTCTCGCCGCAGCGTCCTGCAGTTGATCGAGGGCCGCACCGGCGTCCCGTCCAAGGTGATGCTCTCCGACATGGGCTCGGAACACGGCGCATCGCCGGTGATCGATCCCAATTCAGCGGCGTCGAAGCTCGTGCCCCAAGGCCGCGCCAAGTACCAGCTCACCGGCGAGATCGCGCGCGGCGGCATGGGCGTGATCATCAAGGGTCACGACACCGATCTCGGCCGCGACGTCGCGTTCAAGGTGCTCGACAAGGAGCTCGCCAGGAATCCCGCGGTGGTGCAGCGCTTCGTCGAGGAGGCGCAGATCGGCGGTCAGCTGCAGCATCCGGGCATCGTGCCGGTGTACGAGCTCGGGCTGATGGCGGATGAGAGCCCGTACTTCACGATGAAGCTGGTCAAGGGCCGCACCCTCGCGGCCCTGTTCCAGCTGCGCAAGACGCCGGCCGACAACCGCGGCCGCCTGCTCGCGATCTTCGAATCGGTGTGCCAGACGGTGGCCTACGCCCATTCGAAAGGCGTGCTGCACCGCGACTTGAAGCCGGCCAACATCATGGTCGGCGCCTTCGGCGAAGTGCAGGTGGTCGACTGGGGCCTGGCGAAGGTCCTGCACCGCGGCGGAGTCGCGGACGAGCGCCGCGCCAAGGCGACCTTGCACACCGTGATCGAGACGGTGCGCTCCGGCCCGGGCTCGTCGGGCTCGGATTCGATGGTCGGCTCGGTGATGGGAACGCCGGCGTACATGGCGCCCGAGCAGGCTCAAGGCGAGGTCGAGAAGCTCGACGAGCGCGCCGACGTGTTCTCCCTGGGAGCGATCCTCTGCGAGCTGCTCACCGGCCGGCCGCCTTACGAAGACGTCGAGGGCGAGTCGACCGTCACCAAGGCCGCTCGAGCCCAGCTCGATCCGGCGCGAGAGCGCATGGCGACCTGCGACGCCGATCCCGCGCTGGTGCGCCTGTGCCTCGACTGCCTGATGCCCGCGCGCGCCGCGCGGCCGGCGAATGCCGAGGAAGTCGCGAAGACGATGCACGAATACCTCGCCACGGTCGAGGAGCGTGCGCAGAAGGCCGAGCTCGCCGCGGCGGAAGCGCGGATCAAAGCCGCCGAGGAACGCCGCGCTCGACGGCTCACCGTGGCCCTCGCCGGCACGGTGGCGGCGGCCCTGCTCATCGGCGGCGGCGGCTTCTGGTGGATCAGCCGCGAGCGCGAGCAACGCGTCGCGCAGACGCGCACCGGAGTCGAAGCAGCCCACGGCGAGGCGATCGAGTTCGGCCGAGCCGGCAAGCCGCAGGAGGCCCTGGCTTCCGCGCGCCGCGCCTTGTCGCTGGCGGAAGCCGGCGGCGCCGATTCCGCGCTGCTCGGGCGCGCGCGCGACTTCGTCGCCAAGGCCGAGCTGGACGTGGGCGCCGCCGACCGCGCGCGCGAGCTGGCGACGCAGGACGAGGCCCTGCGCTCGCGCTTGATCGATCTGCGCCTGGCCCAGATCGCCACGATCAACAATCGTCCGCGCGAGATCGAGCTGGACGCATCCTTCAACAAGGCCTTCCAAGATTACGGAGTCGACCTCGAAGGCGCCGATCTCGTGCCCGCGCTGGCGCGCATCCGCGAACGGGACATCGCCGAGGAAGTCGCGCTGGCCCTCGACGACTGGGGACGCCTGCGGCGCAAGATCCATGGCGCGCAGTCGGAAAAAGCGGAGAACCTTTTCTATCTCGCGATGGATCTCGATCCCGATCCGACGCGGGTGCGCATGCGCAATGCGATCGCATCCAACGATCTGGCCGTGATGCTCGACCTGACCTCGCCCGAGAATCTGCCCAAGCTCGCTCCGGGATCGATCTTCGTCCTGGGTGCGGCGCTCTGGGACGGATTCGCCGATCATCGCGGCAATGTGTATCGGATGTTCGACCAGGCGCTGCACCTGTATCCGGACGACTATGTGCTGCAGGCCGTCGGCGGGGTGATCTATCAGGTGGCGAGTCGCTTCGAGTCCTCGCTTTCCTGCCGCGCGGCGGCCTTGAGCTTGAGGCCCAACGACATCACGGCGCAGCTGCGCATGGCCGACGCGCAGTTCTTCCTGGGTCACCTGGCCGAAGCCGAGGGCGCGTACCGTGCCTGCGTCGCGAAGGACGCCTCCAATGCCGAGGCCTGGTATGGCGTGGGCATGGTGCAGCTCCTGCTCGGCGACCTCGAAGGAGAATTGAAGAGCCTCTCGCGCTCGCTCGAGCTCGAGAACGATCCGAACCGCCGGCCGGACCTCAACGTCGTGCGTTTTCACCTCGGCCTGATCGCGCACGACGAGTTCGCGCGCATGCTCCTCGACGAAGCCGCGCCGTTCAATCTGGTCTCGTATCTGTACGGCGTGCTCGATCACCCCGATCCGAAGCAGCGCGATCCGAAACTCGTGCTGCGAGTCCTGGAAGAGCGCGCCCCGCAGCTCGCCAACGAGGACTGGTGTTATCTGGTGGAGACCGTTGCGCGAGTTCGCGCCGAGGACTGGACCGGAGCTCTGGCCGCGATCCAGGGCAAGTACACTCCGCCGTCCTTCTTGCTGCTGTCGCCGATCGCCTTCGACTTCCTGCGCTCGGTGATCTACAGCCACCTCGGCCGCGACGGCGAGGCGCGCGAGTGTTACAGCCGCGGCCTGGTCCGCATGAACAACGAGATCGGCGGCAATCCCGCGGCGTGGGAGAAATCCGATCTCATGCGCTGGAGGCGCGAAGCGGAAGCGGTGCTGGTCAAGTAGGTCGCGAGAGGCGACTACAGCCCCGCGAACTTCTTGATGTCGCGCTCGTGCTTGGCGAGCGACTTCTGCAGCGCGTCCGCGGCCGCGATCGCCTCGGCCTTCGTCCCGCTCTTCAAAGCGGTCTTGAACGCTTCGTGCTTCGCCGTCAGGTCCTTCTCGCCAGCCGCGCCGTCGAGCAGGTAGGAAACGACGAGACCGGCTTCCTCGTAGAGGCGCGCCGAGCCCTCGATGTCCTTGAGGTCGAGCTTGAAGGCGAAGACGTCCTCGAGCTTGTGCAGCGAGCCCTTCTTGAGCTCGGCGAAAGCGAAGCTGCGCAGTGCCCAGGGATCGGAGCTCGCCGTCGCAGCGGGATCCTTCAAGTAGCGCTCGACGTAGGACGCGGCGCCGTAGCGCAGCCAGCGCGGGATCTTCTTCTCGCCCCAGAAGGGCCCGGCGTAGGCGGCGAGGTCACCGCGACCGCCGGCCTCGATCCAGTCGGAGATGGCGTTCCACGACGGGTCGATTGCCTCGACGAAGCTCTGCGCCGCCGCCCAGCGCAGCCAATAAGGACCCCAGTTGTCGAGCTTGGGATCCTTGCGATCCCAGTAGCTCACTCCGCAGCCCAGGTATTGCGGCGGCGCATTTCCAGCGAAGAACGCATCCGCGAAATAGGCGCCGTGCAGCGAGGAAATGCCCTCGCTCTCGATCAGGATCGGCTGCGAACCCGCGGCCTGGTTGTATTGAGCAAGACTGTTGAGCACGTAGAAGTGCGGCTTCTTCGTGGGCTCGACGCCAAAGATCCGCACCAGCTCGGGATAGATCTTGTCGGCCTGCTTGCGCGCGAGATCGGCGGTCGGCCACTCGGTGGTAGACCAGGCCATGAAGTGCTCGCCCATCAGCTCCCAGGGCTGGACGATGTTCGCGTGGTATTCGTTGGCCTTGGCCGTGTCGAGCCACTCGTTGCCGCACTTGCACAAGAGCGCCCGCCACTTCTCGAAGTCCGCGGGAGCGATCCAGGTGTTGTCGTCAGCGCGGTACTGGTAGCCCGCGGCCTTCCATTCGGTGATCTGCTTCTGCTCCGCGAGCTCGATCGGATCGCTCCACACGCCCTTGTCGTTCTTCTGCCAGCCCATCCTCAGGAAGGGCGCGTCGGCCTCGGGCACCCACTCGTCCTTGACCCGCGCGAGGCCTTTGCCCTTCATCTTCGAGGCTTCCTCGCGCTTGTACTTGGCCAGCTCCGCGAAGCTTTCGAACCATTTCTTGTCGTAAAGCTGGTGGTTGAGTCCCTTGTGCGCCGTCTCGTTCGCGGCGTCGATCTCGAGCACCTTCTTGAAGACCTTCTTCGCGGCGGCGTCCTGGCCGGCGGTGGTGAAGGAGCTCGCCAGCTCGAGCAACCTGGCGACGTCCTTGCCCGCGGCGCTGATTTTCGCGTCGACCTCGGCGGCGTCAGGCGTCTGGAAGACGAATGCCTCGGCGCGAGCGGGGACGGGGCAAGGGACGGGGAAGAGGCACGACAGAAGAAGCGAGATCATGGCGCGCAGTGGCTCCTGAGTGGGAGAGGAAGGCCAAGAGCCTACCACCCCAATCAGGCGGAAGGCCTGGGAGCAGCCGCCGGTGACCAGGGCTGCATGATCATGCGGTGGCCGGCGGGGGCGAGGCGCCATACGACAGTGCCTGAACAAACTCGATTCAGCGTCGATTCGAGCTCAACCCGGAACACGTCCCTTCGCCCACTCCGAATCCGCCATGAACACCCACGCCCTTTGCGTTTCCCTCCTCGCGCTTCCAGCTCTCGTCGCCTGCCAATCCGGTCTGAGCAAGGGGCCGCTGGATGGACGCGTCTACGAGGTCACCCTCGCCGGCCCGCAAGAAGCGCAACCCGATCGACTCGTCTTCGACGGCGGGCGCTTCGAGTCGACGGCCTGCCGCTCCTACGGCTTCGTCACCACGCCGTACTCCACCAAGGAAAATGGATCCGCGAAGACCTTCGAAGCCTCCGCGAAGAGCGGAAAAGCCGGCAGCACGGCGTGGAACGGTGCGATCCAAGGCGAGACCATCGAAGGCACGATGATCTGGACCGACGACAAGGGACAGAAGAATCAATTCCGCTTCAGCGGCAGGAAGTCGAGCGGTCTGCTCGACGGCGAGACCTTCGAGGGCATGGTCTGCCCCGGCGAGTCGAAGACGGGCGATTCGGATCGACTGGTCTTCTCGAACGGAGCCTTCGACTCGAACGCCTGCCGCGCCTACGGATTCACGATGTCGCCGTACAGCGCGACGGCCGCGGCGGACGGCACCCACTTCAGCGCGGACGCGATCAACGCCGACGGCGAGAAGAATCACTGGGAAGGCGTCGTCAAGGGCGAAGATGTCTCGGGCACGATGGAGCACAGCAACGCGTCGGGAAAAGTGACCGACAAGTACCGCTTCGTCGCAAAGCTCGTGAAGTAATCGTGGGAGTCAGGTGAATCCGTCCGGAGTCGTGAGCCATGCCTCGCCCGCGCGCAGCGCAGGCGAGGCATGGCTCACGACTCCGGACGAATTCACCTGACTCCGTACTGGCATCTACCGCTCGACATGGAACAGATAATCCTCCAGCCGAGTGACGTGCCCAAGCGCCTCCAAGTTGGCGGGTCGCGCCGAATACACGAAGAACTCCCGCTCCTCGGGCTGGAAACTCCGTGACGAAACATAGCGCGTCCTGATGTCCGCCCGGATCAAGCCCGCCCGCTCGAAAACCCCCTGCTGCGCGTCGCGATAATAAACGACATCCAGCATGTACAGCGTCGCGCCGCTGGGCACCTCGCGGTCGATGCGCTCGAGCACCCGGGCCTGGTCCAGGTGCTGATTCATGCGCAGATTGTCGAGCAGGCTCAACGGCACGCCGATCCAGTTCACTTCGAGCTTCGGCAAGGCCGGCGCGGCCCAGCGATAGACTGGCGCGGCATTGAACACGAGCACGAGCGCCGTCGCCACCGCGCCGTGCGCGACGAGCAGAATCCTGCGCGTCCCCGGCTGCATGCCGCTCGCGCCGCGCACGAGGATCAAGCCCGCGATCGCGAACAGCGGCA
>Ga0193706_1000967_pt1 | contig 13982 bp, 13 predicted proteins | sample U3c1metaG_FD_160130 | JGI IMG/M metagenome (GOLD analysis project Ga0193706, IMG submission 160130) | Soil microbial communities from a riparian zone of the East river system, Colorado, United States - U3c1 | ecosystem: Environmental > Terrestrial > Soil > Riparian zone | place: USA: East River... | reverse complement strand
TCGATCCGACCAAATACGACAACTTCATGTACTTCGTACCTGCCAGCGCAGGCTGCTCATGGGGCGGCATCGCCGAGGTCGGCGTCAACGAGGTTCGCGGCTTCATCAATGCCGTGAACAGCTGGTACCGCGGCACCGGATGCGTGGTGCTCGCGCAGGAGCTCGGGCACAACTACGGCCTGCTTCACTCTCACAAATGTTCGGCTCCCCCGTATGTCGCCAAATCGTACGGCGGCACGGCTTGCGCGATGTTCAGCGAGTACGGTGACCCGTATACGCCCATGGGCGGCGGGTGCGGCCACCTCAACGCGCCCGAGTCCGCAGCGCAGGGTTTCATCAGCGGCTGCAATACGCTCGACGTGACGACGAGCGGCACGTTCGAGGTCGGCCCTATCGAAGCGAAATGCGCCGGTCCGCAGGTCATCCGCATCGCCAACAACGTCACCGCCAACCAAGGCCCGCAGTACGTGTACGTCGAGTATCGGAAGGGTATGGGGAGCGTGGGGTCCGACAGCAAATCCCCGCCCGGCCTCTACTTCCACGCGTCGGCTGAGTATGGCGGCAATCACACGGATATCTTTTTCGATGGCGGCCACGATTTCGACTACGCGCTCGATCCGTTTTATATCCACGACCCGATCGCGACGGTCGACTCGACCTGGACCGAGCCGTCGAGCGGCGCGACGTTCAAGCTTACGGCCATCGGCCCTACCGCGACCGTCGAGGTGACTCTCCCCGGCACGACGCCTGGGGCGGCCAAATGCATGGACGGAGCGACACCCCCTGCAGCCCCGATGTGCGCCATGATCACGACGCCCGATGGCGGCATGGATGGCGGGACGCCTGACGCAGGCCAATCCGACGCGTCGGACGGTGGGGGCATGGCCGGAAGCGGGGCAGCGGGCATGGCCGGCGCTGCTCCCGAGGCCGGCGGCGGCGGTGCCACCGCGGGGTCGGGTGGCTCGGGCGGCGTGACGGGTGGTAGCGGCGGCAGCGGAGGCTCCGACGATGGAGGTTGCAATTGCAGCATTCCCGGCGGAAATGCGTCGAACCGCGCTCCCTTGCTGCTCCTTGGCGTCGCCGCGTTGCTGCCGGCGCTTCGCCGCCGTCGCGCACGCCGGCCGAACTGAGGCAAGTGGGATGCGGTGGGTTTCGCCGCGCATGGGGGCGCGCGGCGACGACCTGCGCGAAATATTCGTGTCTAGCGCAAAACCGGGATAAAATCGGACACCTGCGTCCCGGGAGCGCCCCATTTCATGTCCACCAAAGTCCTGGTTTTCGAGAGTGACGCCGCCTTTGCCGGAGAGCTCCGGAACGAGCTTGGGCGCCTCGGCATGGTCGCGCAGGTCGTCGACGACGGTTACGCGGGGCTCATGGCCGCGGCGTCCGAGCGTCCCGACCTCATCCTCCTTTCCATCGAGCTGCCGCGCATGAATGGGTTTTCGGTCTGCAACAAGCTCAAAAAAGACCCGGCGCTCAAAGACGTTCCGCTCATCATCATGTCCAGTGACTCGAGCGAGGAGACGTTCGATCAGCATCGCAAGCTGCGGACGCGCGCCGAGGACTACGTGCGAAAGCCCATCGCATTCGGCGAGCTGCTCGAGCACATGCGCCCCTTCGTAAAGGTCGAAAATGGGCGGCCTTCCTCGGGCATCGATGACGATGCCATCATCATCGATGACGAGATCGAGCTCGACGGCGTCGAGACGGTGAGCGCCGTCGAAGCCGCGCCCGAGGACACGACGGACGTATCGGGTCCCTCCAACGTGGAGGCCGAGGTCGAGGCATTTGCCAACACCGCCTTCGATCGCCTCATGGATAGCGAGCCCCCGACGAGCACCCGGAGCAGTCGCGCGCCGAAGGCGGAAGAGCCGTCTCACGAGCTCGAGCTGGTCGGCATGGAGCGCGCCCCGAGCGCACTTCCCGTGGTGCCGAAGAAAACATCGTCGGCGCCGCCGCGTCCCCAGTTCGACGCCGAAGTCGAGCGGCTGCGCGGCGAAACCGAACGACAGAAGGCGGAGCTGGCGCGCATGGAACGTGAGCTCCAGGCGGCTCGCGGCGAGGTCACCCGGCTCGAAGAGGCAACGCGACGCGGCGCCGAGTCGGACGAGCGTGTCACGAAGCTGCAGCGTGAGCTCGACGAGCTCAAGCTGAAGGCGGCATCGGGCGGAAAGGTGGCCGGCGTTTCCAGCCGCGAGTTTCTCGATCTGCGCGAGGGGCTGAACAAGAAAGAAAAAGAGATCCTCAGCCTGCGCGATCAAGTCACGCGCAAGGAGAAGGAGCTGCTCGACACGAGCGACACCACGCTCGCCCTCGAGCGTGACAAGGCGGATCTCGAGGACAAGATCACCGGCCTCGAGCGCGACATCGCTGCCGCCAAGACGCTCGCCGACACCGCCAAAGCCGACAAAGATCAGGCCTCCAAGCGCGCCGACGATTTCAAGACGCGCGGCGAAAAGGTCAAGGCCGAGCTCGACGTCAAGCTGGCCGAGCTTGCCACCATCGGCAAAAAGAACGAAGAGGAGCTGGCCGAGCGAGAGCGGGCCTTCACGGCGCAAAAAGAGCAAGCCCAGAAGGACACGGAAAGCGCAGCGGAAGCTGCTCGCCTCGCCCTCGACGCCGCCGAAAAAGCAGCCGAGCAGAAGCTGCAAACCTCGCTCGAGGAAATGCGGGAGGAGCTACGGCGCGAGCGCGAAGAAGCGCTGGCCAAGGCCACGCAAGAGGCGGAGGCGCAAAAGGCGGCGGCGCTGGAAACGCAGAAGTCGGATTACGAATCGCGCATCGCCGCTCTCGTGCAGTCACACGAAGAAGATCAGAATCGTCTGAAGGAGCGCGTTGCCGAGCTGTCGACCGAGCTTTCGGCGCGCATCGAAGAGCGCGAAGAGCTGTCGCGCGAGCTGCCCAAGACGCGGGACAAGCTGAGCACGGCCGAAACGCAGCTCGCCGCCACGAGGGCGGAGCTCGCCGAGATCCGGGACAGGCTCAACCTGCACACCCAGCGGCTCGACACCGCCACGACCAAGTGGGACCAGAATCGCAAGACGCTCGATCAGGCAAAGGATGCTCTCGCCGCGGCGCTGGCGCAGATCGAAGAAGCCGAGTCGCGCGGCCTCGAGTAAAGCTCAGACCTTCTTCACCAGATCGCCGCGGAAGGGATGGGCGAAAATGTCCCCCAGGCGATCGATGGCGCGGGGAAGGGTGTCGCCCGGGATGGCGAGACCGATGGGAAGATCGTCGTCGGCAAACTCGCTCAGCGTCTGACGGCAGAGGCCGCAGGGTCGTCCCGGTTCCGGCCCGGCGGTGACGATCGCGACGGCCGCGACACGGCGATGGCCCGCGGCGATGAGGTGCGCGACTGCGCTTCTTTCCGCGCAGAGCGCCAGGCCGTAGCTCGCGTTCTCGACATTGCATCCGGCGAAAATGGAGCCGTCGGGCGCGAGCACGGCGGCGCCCACGCGGTAGTCGGAATAGGGCGCATAAGCGCGATCGCGCACATGATTCGCGGCTTCGAGGAGCGTGCGCCAGGTATCGCTGGTCAGGGATTTTGCCGGCCCCGCGCTCATGCGCCGAGCTCGTTTCCCGCGAGCGCCACGAGTCGCGCCAAAAGAGCGACGAACGGCGCCGCGGTGCGATTGGAGACCGCCTGCACGTCGGCGTGATGAAGCGGCATCTCGGAAATCCCCGCGGCAAGATTGGTGATGCAGGAGATGGCGGCAACGCGAACGCCCAGCTGACGAAGCGCGATCACTTCGAGCACGGTGCTCATGCCGACGGCGTCGGCCCCGAGAACGCGTAGCATGCGAATTTCTGCAGGCGTTTCGTAGGTCGGACCGAGGAGGCCCGCGTACACGCCCTCGCGCAGCACCGAGCCCGTCTCTCGCGCCGCCTGGTGCGCGAGCTTGGCGAGGCCGCCATCGTAAGCGCGTGCCATGTCGATGAAACGAAGGGACGAAGTGTCTCCCGCGAGGGCGGACCCTTGCGCGCCGCCGAGTGGACCGGCGAGCGGGTTACGCCCGGTCAGGTTGAGATGATCGGTAACCAGCATGCGGTCTCCCGGGCGAAGCCCCGGTGCGATCCCACCGGCGGCGTTGGTGAGCACGACCGCGCGGCAGCCGAGGCGCGCCAAGAGGCGCACGCCGAAGACCACGTCCGGCGGCTCGTACCCCTCATAGAGGTGAACCCTTCCTTGGAGACACGCGACGCCGACCGCGGCCACCGTGCCGAGGCGTAAATTGCCCGCGTGCCCTGCGACGCTCGAGGTCGGCATCCCGGCAAGCTCGCGGTAGGGTATTGCTTCTTGCAAAACGTCGCCAAACGCGCCGAGCCCTGATCCCAGTACGACACCCACGGCCGGCCGAATCGAAGTGCGCGAGGCGATCGCTGCCGCAAGTCCATCGAGCGCCTGCGTCGCGGCGAGCATTCTCTCGACGTTAGCCGATGGCTCCAGGGCTGTGCAGATGATCCCTGGTCGAGAGCCGCCTCGCGCTTTTCAGGTCACGCATCGCCTCAACGAAAAAGACTATGATTGCGAAACGTTGCGCGCGCGCTACGGCTTTGAATGGAGCGCCGGCTCCTCGCATCACATTCAAAGGTGGACGCAGCGATCTCCGGCAATTTGCTCGGGCATAGGCCGGGCGCTCGGGTTAGCCTCTATGCTGTGCTCGAACCAGACGATATGGTCGCGCGCTGCCAGCGAGGGGATGGCGAGGCTTTCCGACAGCTCTTCCTTCGACACCGCGCCGAGGTGGCGCGCCTCGTGTTTCGGATGGTCGGTCCGCGCGCCGAGCTCGAAGACATCATCCAAGAAGTCTTTCTCCAGGTTCATCGCAGCCTGAAAGACTTTCGCGGCCAGTCGAAGTTCACCACCTGGCTCCATCGCGTCACCGTCAACGTCGTGCTCATGCATCGACGGGCGGCGAAAAGCCGGCCTCAGCTCGTGCCACCGCATGCCGATGAAGTGCACGTCGACTCGCGGCTTTCACCGGACGAAGACGTGGCCCGGCTCGAGCGCATGCGTGCCTTTCGTCGGGTGATCGACCAGCTCGCGGAAAAGAAGCGCACTGTTTTTCTGTTGCACGAGTTGGAAGGGCTCTCGCCCGCCGAGATCGCGAACATCGTCGGCGCACCGGTTCTCACGGTCCGCACGCGGCTCTTCTACGCCCGGCGTGAGCTCGCCGAGATGCTCCGCCACGAACCGACGCTGGCCGCGTTTGCGCAGGCGTTCGAGCGCAGCGGAAGCGAGGAGCGCGTCGAGCTGAGCAAAACCATCGGAGGCGCGCGATGAGGCCGCGAGCATCCGAGCTGGCCCGCGAAAGGGCGCTCGCCGTGCTGACGCGCGAGGCGGCCGAGGTGCCCGTCCCCGAGCTCGATTGGGCACGTATCGAAGAAAAGGTGCTGGCCGTTCGCACGAGCGCCGCTCTGTCACAGATTTCCGCGGTGCCCCGCCGCTCTGGCGTTCGCTGGGTGCCTTCGCCGGCCACTTGGGCGTCGTCGCCGTGGCCTATCGCCATCGCCGCGGCGGCAGCGGCTGCACTCGTGTTCGGCGGATCTTCCGGCGCCATGCGTACGCCTACGCAATCGAACGAACCGCGCGCCGCCGTTGCGCAGCCGCGTTTTCCAGTGGCCAATCTGTCGGCGCTCGACGTGGGTGAGGTCGCCGAGACGGACGTGCGCGGCGCGGTCTACGATCGTCCTGGCGTCGTGCGCTTCGCGCTCGCGCCGAATTCACGTATCGAGGTCGTGGCCAACGACATCGAAGAGGATCGCAGGGGCGGGATCACCGTTGCGCTGTCGCGCGGTTCGATCCATGCCGACGTGACCCCCCGAGCGGAAGGCGAGATCTTCGCGATCGAAGTCGAGCACACGCGCATCGCCGTGCACGGGACGTCATTCACCGTGTCGCGCGATGGCGATCGCGTTACCGTCGACGTTGCACACGGATCGGTCGCCGTGGGTCCTGTCGGGCATCGCGGGTCGACCCACGGTTGGCTGGTGGTGGGTCCGGATCGCGCCTCCTTTTCCCTCGATGGCGCACGGCGAGCCACCTGGCTCGTCGCTCCTCCGGACACTGCCATCGCCACCGTCGAACCGGTCGTCGAAACGCCCGCCGCAGCCGTGGCTGATGCGCGAGCGTCGCACACGAAGCGCGCCGCCTCGCAACTGACGGCGACGACCTCGCCGCGCGTCGATCTCAGCGCAGCTGCGAGCAAGGGCGACGTCAATGCGGCAAGCGGCGCCGCGCCGAAGGGCACCGCGTGGGGCGAAGGATCGACGGCGGTCGGGCGCAACGCGAGCGAACAGGAAGCCCACGCCGTCGCCGGTATCCTGCGCCAGCTCGAGACTTGCTACGAAAAGCAGGCCAGCGCCTTCGGCGTACGTTTTACCGTCGAAAGCTCGCTCGCCCTCACGCTTTTGCCGAGCGGCGCCATTCGCGAAGGAGTCTTTACGCCTCCGCTCTCGCCGACGCTGATGAGCTGTGCCGACAAGGCCATCGGAGCCGCGCATTTCAGTGCAAGCGACGCGCCTCGGCTCATCCGGATTCCCGTGCAGCTCTCGCGCGCCGCGCGCTGAAACGTCATGCAACGGGTGGAAGCGACTCGGCCAGCATCTCCGTGATGGCGTAGGTTTCGCGCGCTCCCAAGAGGCCGAACTGGACGCCCATCGAGCCGGCCTTCACCCACCGCACGATGCCGGGCAACGCGCTCACCGCCGAGGCGCCCTTGAGCCGCAAATAGACGGTCACATTGGCGCCGAAAGGGGCGGGGCTCGTCGTGTCGATGTGCACACCGCCGAGGCTGAAATCGCGGCATAAACCGGCTTGCCGAGGCCCTTCGGCGACGTTGAATTCGACGTCGAGGCTGACCTGTTTACGGAAATGGCGTCGTTTCTCTTGCACTTGATTTGCCTCTTACCCAAGAGAAAATCGTATTACAGACATGATGAGAAAAAAAGGGGGCCCGCTCCGACACTTCGACGGGTGGGAGGTGGGCGTGGTCGCCGTAGCCATCGCGCTGATCGGCACTTTGTTGGCGGTTCCCCTGCCGGTGTCGCCCCGAGACGTGCCCCTTCCGCTCGCCGATGGCAAGGCTCTTTCTGCGACGCTCGATCGCGAGACCGCGCTGGCGGCGACGATCGCGCGAGCCCTCGAAGAGGAGCGTGAGCGTACGTCGGGAACGACCGAGCTCTACGATCTTCGCGCCTTCGGGCAGGAATTTCGTGTCTATGGTGCAGCGGAAGCCTCAGGCGACACGTATGCCGTTGTGCGTGCGCGGCAAAAACTGCTGGAATCGGCGACCCGCGCGCGTGGCGTCGGCGACGACAAGTTCGTCGCATTGCGCGCCTACCAACAGCAGCTCTTTTTGGCCGAGCTCCGCAAATGGGAAAATAGCGGCGTCGCGTCGGAGGAGCTCACCGGTCTCGGCGGCGGCTTTCTCGAGTTGGTGCGGCAGAGCGGATGGGCTACGCGCACCACGATCGTCATGGACGATCTGGTTCGCGGAGTCTTCTTCAAACGCCGCTGGAACCAGGTGACCGGGATTGCCGGATCCCCGTACGCGATTTCGATCGACGAGCACCGCGCGTTTTACGCGTTTCTTCTCACCCATCCTTACATCGAAGGGCGCGCGGGTCTCGACGCCAAGGGCGCTTGCCGCGCCGCCGACCGCTGGCGTCTGCGCAAAATCGAGGAGCTCGCGCAGCTCGATCCCGCGTACCCCTACGTGCTCGCGCGCGGCGTGCTCTTTTATCGGTTGGCGCGCTATCCCGAAGCCGTCCAGGCGTTCCGCGATTACCTCGGCGCGGCGGAAGATGGCCGCTACGTGCTGCGGGCGCGCAACTACCTCGCGACCGCTGCCGCGCGCGCGGTCGAGGAGCCGTAGGCCGAGGTTCGTCGCACACCCTCTGGCCCGCGCGCATGCTCGTGGTTCAAGAGCCAGCGTTTGCAATCGAGCCCGCCGCCGTAACCGACGAGCGCTCCGTCGGCGCCGATGACGCGATGGCAAGGAACGATGATGGAGACTGGGTTGCGACCGTTGGCTGCGCCGACGGCGCGCACCGCCCGCGGGTTTCCGATGCGCGCTGCGAGCTCGCGGTACGAGATTGTCGTGCCGTAGGGGATGGCGACGAGCGCTGCCCATACCGCGCGCTGAAAGGGTGTTCCGGCGAGCCGAAGAGGTACGTCGAATTGGGTGAGCACGCCGGCGAAGTAACGGTCGAGCTTTTCCGACACGTCACGGAAGGGCGCAAAATCGAGGATCGCCCCGCGCGGCGCGGCGCGTGACGCGCTGATCCCCGGTGTGTAAAGGCCGACCAGCGCGTCGCCGTCGGACAAGAGGAGCAAGGGTCCAACGGGCGACGTACGAAGGTGGAGGAAAATACGATTCGACATGCAGGCCTCACGTTTGACTCATCCAGAGGTGGACCGCGGCGTAGGCGCGAAACGGGCGCCAACGTTCCGCTTCGGTGCGGCAGGCGCGCGCGGTGGCGCCGCCGAGCGCCTTGCGGAGAACGATATCCCCTTCGGGGAACGCGTCCGACCAGGCCAGTGCGCGCATGGCGATGTAGTTCGCCGTCCACGGGCCGATGCCGGGCATCTCGACCAGCTTCGCCAGCGTGCCCTCGACGATCGTAGCTTGTGCGCCTGCGTCGGCGGCGTCGAGCGAGAGCGTTCCCTGGGCGAGGGCCGACATGAGATGGCCGAGCGCGCCAGCGCGTGCACGCGTGAGCGGGATGGCGAGCAGGGCCTCCTGCGATGAGCGCGCAATTTGCCGAGCTGTTGGCCACAACCGATCGAGCGAGACGAATGGTGTTTCGATCGCATCCCCGAAGGCACGAGCGAGACGGCCGGCCAGGGTACGTGCCGCGGCGACGGTCACCTGCTGGCCGAGGACGGCACGCGCGGCGAGCTCGGCGGAATCGAAGGCGCGGGGAACACGCAAGCCGGGTCGACCTTTCACGAGCGCGGCCAGCCGTGGATCCTCGCTCAACCGTGCGCTGATCAGCGCCGGGTCAGCGTCGAGATCGAACATGCGCCGAACACGGTCGACGATGTTCGACTGGCACCCGCGGAGCGAGGGGGACATCTCGAGTCGAAGCGCGCTAGGAAGGGTGCCGGGCGAGACGCGAATCCAGCCCGTGTGTTCGCCCGAACGGACCGTGCGCTGGTAAACGCCGTCTTCCACCTGTTCGACACCGGACACCGCGCGCAAGCGCAGAAATTCGCGAATCGCCTCCCAGTCCAAAGGGGGGCGATATCGAAGCGTGCAGCGGAGCGGTTCGAGTTGTGGCGGCACACGCATGACTTAGCGTATGGCATCGAGCGGCACTCGCTGTTTTCGGACAACGATCAACCGCTATCGCGTGCTATCCGAGGGCAGCGGCGTTGCCCTCACGTCGTAACCGGAAAAGCGGTTGCAAGGTGGAACGCCGGCGGGGTGGCTGCGGTATTCATGAGCCTTCCCAACCGCCCTACTCGACTAGTCATCCCGATGATGTTCAGTCGGAAAGACGCCGCGATCACCGCCCTGGCATTCGGCGCAATGGTCTCCTGTTCGAGTGCCGACGACACGCCCGACGCAACGGACAGCGGCGCGATGGATTCCCGATCGACGGGTACCGGCGGCGCGACGGCGACCGGAGGCAGTGCGGGCACGGGCGGTTCAACCGGCGGTATGGCGGGCAGCGCGGGCGGGGGCGCATCGGGTAAAGGTGGCGGCGACAGCGGAGCCGGCGCCGGCGGGGCAGCTGGTTCCGCCGGTCGTGCGGACGCATCTGGCTCGGGAGGATCGTCAGGCGTGGGCGGCGCGGGATCAGGAGGCACGTCGGGGGCTGGCTCGGGCGGAACCGGCGTGGACGCTGCCGTCGGAGGCCGGGACGGCAATGCAGACGTTGGCCTGAGCGATGGCCGCGACAGCGGCGGATCGACGGGCGCCGCGGATAGCAGCTCCGACGGTAACGAGGGCGGCTCTCAACCGCCGGTCTGCGCCTTTGCCAGCGGCCTCAATGTGGCGTGGGTCAAGTTTGCCAACGACGTGCCCAACCCCGACATCAGCGCATTCAACGTGATTTTCCAAAACACGTACAACGCCGGGGGGCGCGCGATTCGCTGGTGGTTTCATACCAACGGATCCGTCACACCGGGGTACGACGCGAGCGGCAATGCCATGCAGGTTGCGCCGAGTCATATCGACGGCATCAAGAGCATCCTCAACGCGGCGAATGCCAACAAGGTCAAGTTGATCATCACGCTGTGGTCATTCGACATGTTGCAGGCCAATGCCGGCGACGCCCACACCAACAATTCACTTTTGTTGGAGAACGACGCACACCGCCAAGCGTACATCGACAATTACCTCCTACCGCTCGTCCAAGCGGTCAAGGGTACTCCCGGGCTTTATGCGTGGGATATCTTCAATGAGCCGGAGGGCATGGGGCCGACCGGTTGGGCGATGTACCGCACCACCCAAGCCGCTATCCAGAGAACGGTGAACTGGCTCGCCGCGGCCATTCACACCGCCGACCCCACCGCCCTCGTCACGAATAGCGCCCAGACCTTCGATTATTGCTCGAACGTCGCGGGCAAGACCAACTACTACTCGGACAGCGCGCTAATTGCAGCGGGCGGAAAACAGAACGGAACGCTCGATTTCTACCAGGTCCACTACTACGCGGTGAACGGCACCTCGAACTCCGCTTTTCTGCGTCCCGCGTCGTATTGGGCGCTCGACAAGAAACTCACCATCGGCGAGTTCGCTGCCATCGACAATGACGGGATGCAAGCGTCGTCACTTTACACCTACCTCTACGAGAACGGTTACGCCGGCGCGTGGGCTTGGGCCTACAACTCCGATTGGCCCTGGCCGTCGATGCAGCAGCCGATGCAGAGCCTGTACAATGCGCATCCCAACGAGGTGGGCGGTTGCCCCTGAGTCGTGGAGCTCGGCGCGAACATAGCCCTTTGTGGCGCCTCCGCAGTCCTCGTCGTGGCCCTGGCCTGGGGCGTTGGAAGCGCACCGCCAGCGCCGCGTTCATCACCCCTGAATGCGCTTGTGGCGACGAGCGTTGGCCCCCCGCTCGAGACGACGGAAGTCGATCGCCTGCCGGCGGGCGGCGAGATCCCACCGGCCATCTCCACCAACGAGGCTCTGCTGATGGCGACACTGCGAGGTGTGAAGGACAGCGCTCCGGAGCAAGCCGTTCGCTTGGCGCGGGAAGGAAACCGGCGCTTCACCGACTCGTCGAGCGCGCCCGAACGCACATCGATCCTCATTCACGCGCTCGCCGCGCAAGGCGCGTCTTCCGAGGCGCGCGGCGAGGCAGAGCAGATGGTCAACCACTTCTCCGACTCCTTGTGGGTACAAGAGATCGAGCGATTCACCGGCGCACACCGGCACCGGAACGTTCGCGTCAACGATGCGGGCGGGCTCGAATTCTATTGAGGGCCCGAGGTAACCGCCGAGCGGTAGCCGTGCGCCGAGCTATCCGCCTATTTGGCGCTCGATGGCGGCCATTCGATCGCTGATGTGTGCGAGCGCGAGCCCGTCGATGGCTTTTCCGTCGCCGTAGTCCTCCACGCACCGCCCGGCGAACGGCGCGTCGCGGAGCGCGTCGAACCAAGGCACGGGAGCAAGTCCACGCGCCTCGAGCGCGTGCACGAACTTGAGCGTGCGGAACGCGTCGAACCAAACAGCGACGTGCTGCCGGAACTTGGCGGCGTTTTTCGAGTGCTTGCGCGCAGCGGCGAGCGCTGCTTCGAGCGAAGGATGCGCGGCCATCTCCACGAGAAGCGTCGGATCAAGATGAGCTTTGCGGCACCGTTCGACGAGTCGCGCGGAGAGCGCGCCAGGCGGCGAGAGATGGGTGAGGTCCGACATTGCCGCCAGCCAAACGCCGAGTTTGGCGAAGATGCGCGGATGGTAGAGCGTGAAATTCCCCTTGCGCGCAATGCGCTCTACCGCCGGCCCAGTGCCAAAAGGAACGCGTCTCGAAACGCGCCCGCTCACGGAAATGGCCGCCCCGCCGAGGCGGACGATGGCGCCGATCTTGGCGAGCTTGCCAAGGAGATAGAAGTCCTCGGCGGCGGTGCGTTTCGGTGCGCCGCGGACCTTGGCGTAGGCGATCGCATCGACGGCGAGCGTGCTGCCAATGGTGTGATGCGCATAGGGCGACCCGGCCGATGCGAGGCCGAGCACGTAATAGCGCAACGAAATTTCATAGAGTTGAACGGCGCGGGCGAGCGCGACGTCCTCTTCGCCCCGATGCGTGAACGGGTACACGAGCGCTGCCGCACTCGGCGGAGCCGGTGCCGAGGCCCTTTCGAAGTAATCACGCGGCAGGATCACGTCGGCGTCCGTAGAGTGGACCCATCGCGACGACAGCCGGCGCGACTGGTGCAGTCGCAAAGCGACGTCGAAACCGATTTTGCGCGCGAGGCCGACACCTTGCCCGCTCGGCAAGAGGTGCCGAGGGCCCGCGCGATCGATATGGAGAATGCGACCGGCGCGGAAGCGAAAAACGTGCGCCGGTGCGGAAGCATCGAGGTAAGCCGCTACTTCGGCGCCGAACTTCCACCGAAGCCGCTTCAGAACATCGCGATTACGCTCGTGCACCCATTCCGGTGCTTCGGGCGGTGCATTGACGACGAGAACGATGAGCACATCGCCTTCGGGCCCGGCTGGTACGGACTGCAGCGCTCGAATGAGGTCGTCACTTTCGTCGTAGGCCGGAATCACGAGCGCATGGCCAAATGTGCCCGTCAAACGATCGGCGATCGTCGCCTCCGGCTCCGCGTAGTGCGCGAGGTACTGTTGCTGCGCCTTGCCCGTCGTGCCTTTGGCGGGCAGGAGGGAAATGTTCAGATCGGACATGGCTAGTGCAGCGCCGCGCGAAGCGGCAAAGATTGCACGATCGGCGCCTCGGCGGCGAAAAGCTCGGCGAGGCGCGCATCGACCTGCGGCTCGTCATAGTAGCGTTTGGCGAGGCGCACGAAGAGCCCCGCGTGTCGCCCTTCGCTGCGCGCGAATTCGCCGTAAAACGCGGCGAGCTCCGGTTCGAGCGACGCGGCCAGCAAGCCAAAGCGCTCGCACCCGCGCGCTTCGATGACGCCCGCCACCAGCAGTCGATCGAGCAGATACACCTCCGGCGCGCGTCGCGCGAGACCGAGCAGCTCCCGCACGTAACGGTCTTTGGTATCCTCGCCGAGCTGCCCGCCGCGCGTCACGATGAACGCGTAAACCTTGCGGAAATGATGGAGCTCTTCACACGCGAGATCGACCATCTCCGTCACGAGCTCTTCCTTGTCGCGATAATGCGACGCCAGCGTCATCGCGGTCGCCGATGCCTTGCGCTCGCATGCGGCGTGGTCACGCAAAAAAGCATCGAAGTCGGAGCGGACCGCATCGATCCAAGCCGCCGACGTGGGTGCGAGCACGGTGAATGCGTGAAGGGTCGAAGGCGGTTTTTCGCGCGGCATTGCCGCAAAATTCGGCGACTGCGGGGGCGGCGTCAATAGCATCGTCACCCGGGCGCGCGCGCAGCGCGTACAAGTCGCACCTTCTGCTACGCCGTCAAGCGTTTGCCGTCGCGTACGCACGGTTCACTTCTGCGAGACGCGATTGTTTGCTGGTCACCAGGGCCGCCTTCGACCGCCCGACCGTGATAAAATAGCCGCTTCCCGAGAGCTTTGCGCCCGGCGCGCCATTCACGGAGCCACCATGAGAAAGATTGCAGGTTCGGTGCAACGACTCGGCGCAATTGTACTTTGCCCGTTGCTCGCGATGTCGTGTGGTTCGGATACGACGAACACCGGAAGAGACGCCGGCGTGGGCGGATCGTCGGGTGGGCAGGGAGGCTCGGGCGGCGCTGCTGGCGGAGCGGGTGGCGAGGCGGGCACCTCCGGCACTGGCGGCACGGGAGCGACCGGCGGCACCTCCGGCACTGGCGGCACGGGAGCAACCGGCGGCACGGGAGCAACCGGCGGCACGGGA
>Ga0193706_1000966_pt1 | contig 13991 bp, 11 predicted proteins | sample U3c1metaG_FD_160130 | JGI IMG/M metagenome (GOLD analysis project Ga0193706, IMG submission 160130) | Soil microbial communities from a riparian zone of the East river system, Colorado, United States - U3c1 | ecosystem: Environmental > Terrestrial > Soil > Riparian zone | place: USA: East River... | reverse complement strand
GCCCAGGTCGGGATTGCGAGCCTTTTCGCCCCCACCAGCCCGCGCGCCTCGGGGACGTTCGAGGCGACGAGAACGATGTCGTAGGCCCGTTCCTCGCGGCGCTTATATTCGGACAAAGCGATCATGTTCGTGCCGCGCCCCGAGATCAGGACTGCGACGCGGACCCGCTCAGCCGGCATGCGTGGCCGTCCAGTCGGCCTTGGCGCTCCAGGTGCCCGCCGATCCGCGTACGGTGCAGCCGTGCGCGCCTTCCTCGACCCGGCCGATCATGAAAACGCTTTCTCCCGCTTTCTCAAGCGCCTGCGTCACATCCCTCACATCTTCTTCGGCGAGGATGACGGCCATGCCGATTCCGCAATTGAAGGTGCGCGCGAACTCCCTAGGCTCGATATTGCCCTGGCCCTGGAGGAAGGCCATCAGGCGCGGCTGCGGCCAGGAATCCGCGTCGATCGCCGCGTGCAGGCCGTCAGGAAGCACGCGCGGGATATTCTCGAGCAGCCCGCCGCCGGTGATATGCGCCATGGCGTGGATGAGACCCTCCTGCGCGAGCGGCAGCAGGCTCTTCACATAGATCCGCGTGGGCGCGATCAGGGCCTCGATCAGAAGCGTTTCCTGGTCGAACAGGGCCGGCCGGTCGAGCTTCCAGCCCTTGTCGGCGGCAAGCCTGCGCACCAGCGAGAAACCGTTGGAATGAACGCCTGAGGAAGCGAGGCCGACGATGACGTCGCCCGTGCGCACGTCGCCGCCGGTGATCGCCCGGCCGCGCTCGACGGCTCCGACGCAAAAGCCGGCAAGGTCGTAGTCGCCCTCGGCATACATGCCGGGCATTTCGGCCGTCTCGCCGCCGATCAGCGCGCAGCCGGCCTGTCGGCAGCCCTCGGCGATCCCGGCGATCACCCGCTCGGCCACCGCATTGTCGAGCGTGCCGCTCGCGAAATAATCGAGGAAGAAGAGCGGCTCCGCGCCCTGGACGATCAGATCGTTGGCGCACATGGCGACCAGGTCGATCCCGACTCCGTCATGGTGGTCATGGTCGATGGCGAGCTTGAGCTTGGTGCCGACCCCGTCATTGGCCGCGACTAGCACCGGGTCCCGGTAACCGGCCGCCTTGAGGTCGAAAAAGCCGCCGAACCCGCCGAGCGAAGCGTCCGCGCCGGGCCGGGCCGTGGACCTGGCGAGCGGGCCGATGGCCTTCACCAGGGCATTGCCTGCGGCGATCGACACGCCCGCCTTGGCGTAGGTGTAGCTTTCCTCTTCGGCCATGCGGAGCCGCTTAGTGCGGTTTCGCTGCAGTGGGAAAGCGGTTTTCGCCGCCATATAAGCTTGGATTTATCGGGCCGACTCGCCAAAAGGCGCGTCGTGACGCGCGCCGGACTGATTTCCCTCATCCTCGCCTTGATCGCCTCGCTCGCGGCGGGGGGAGCGCTTTACGCGCAGCTCGAAGGCGCCGACCGCGGCGTTCCGCCGATCGACAGCGCGAGCACGTTCGAGATCGGCGGGATCCAGGTCGACGTCTCAGCCGACAATGCGGAGAAGGCGCGTTTCGAAGGCTGGCGCCAGGCCCAGGCCAAGGGCTGGAAGGCGCTCTGGGCCAAGACCCACGGCCGGCCGATCAGCCAGGCCCCCGGCCTCTCCGATTCCGCGCTCAACGCCATGGTCTCGGGCATCATCGTCGAGCAGGAGCAGATCGGCCCCAAACGCTATATCGCGACCCTCGGCGTATTGTTCGACCGCGCCCGCACCGGCCAGTTGCTCGGTGTCAGCGGCTCGGTCCGCCGCTCGGCGCCGATGCTGGTCATCCCGATCATGCTGACCGGCTCCACCTATCAGAGCTTCGAATGGCGCAACGAATGGCAGAAGGCCTGGGCGCGCTACCGCACCGGCTCGAGCCCGGTCGACTATGTCCGGCCGGTAGGGTCCGGAATCGATCCGCTCCTGCTCAACGCGGCGCAGACAGGGCGGCCCGGCCGTGGCTGGTGGCGGATGCTTCTCGACCAATATGGCGCCGCCGACGTGATCATGCCCGAGGTGAGGCTCCAGCGCTCCTACCCGGGCGGCCCGGCGACCGGGATCTTCATCGCTCGCCACGGTCCGGACAATCGCTATCTCGGCCAGGTCACGCTTCGGGTCGCGAACAGCGCCGGGATACCGCGCCTTCTCGACGAGGGGATAAAGCGGCTGGACGCGATCTATGCGCAGGCGCTCGACGCCGGACTGATGCGCCCCGATCCATCGCTGAACATCGAGCTTCCGCCGCCCGTCGAGGAGCTGGAGGAGCCCGAGGAGGAGGAAGGACCCTCGCTTCCGATCGATCTCGGCACGCCCTCGGCCCCGGCCGCGGAGAGGACGAGCTTCACGATCCGGGTCGAAACGCCTGACGAAGCTTCGATCGACCGCGCCGAGCTGTCGGTCAGCCGGATCGGCGGAGTGATGATGGCACTGACCACCGACCGCGAGCTTGGCGGCACATCGACCATGCGGGTCACCTTCATGGGCGACAGCGACCGGTTCCAGGCCGCACTTGCAGCGCAGGGCTGGAGCGTCCGGGGCTCGGGCACGAGCCTTCGGATCAGCCGCGGCGGGGGCGACTGACGTGGCTCAGATCGCCCTGCCGCTCAACTGGCCGGTGGCGGACAGCGACGAAGACTTCCTCATTTCCGACGCCAATCGCGCAGCCTTCGACCATCTGAGACGCTGGTCGGTCTGGCCGGTCATGGCGACCATCCTGACCGGCCCGCGCAAATCGGGCCGAAGCCTGCTCGGCCGGATCTTCGTCCGGAAAACGGGCGGACGATTGTTCGACAATGCGGAGGAGCATGACGAGGAGGCGATCTTCCACGCCTGGAACGAGGCCCAGGAAAGGAGGCGGCCGCTTCTGATCGTCGCCGACTCCGCCCCTCCGCTCTGGCAGGTTTCGCTTGCGGACCTCCGCTCGCGGCTTGCCGCGACTCCCCATGTCGAAATCCAAGATCCGGACGACGCACTGATCGGCGGACTGATCCTCAAGATGCTCGGCGACCGCGGAATCGCTACGCCCCCCGATCTCGCCGAATATCTCGTGCCCCGGATCGAGCGGAGCTTCGTCGCGATCCAGCAGGTCGTTGAGACTCTCGATCGCGAGCTCCTGTCACATCATCGTCGCATTAATGTGACATTGGTCAGGAGGACGCTGACGGAGGCAGGATTGATCAGGCGGGCGAACAGCTCATGAATCGGCCCGCGCCGTCGCCGGCGAACGACTCTGCCTCGAAGCCGACTGTCGGGGCGCCCGACGAGCTTTACTTCAACCGCGAGCTGAGCTGGCTGGCCTTCAACCGGCGGGTGCTCGAGGAGGCGTGCAACCCCGCCCATCCGCTTCTCGAGCGGCTTCGCTTCCTCTCCATCTCGGGCAACAATCTCGACGAATTCTTCATGGTCCGGGTCGCGGGCCTCAAGGGCCAGCAACTGCTCAACGTCGAGGAACGGTCAGCGGACGGGCTGACCCCCGCGCAGCAGCTCGTCGCCATCGTCGAGGAGACCGACAGGCTGACCGACGACCAGCAGAATGTATGGCTGGACCTCAGGGACTCGCTTGCCGCCGCCGGCCTCGCGGTGATCGGCAATGACGAGGTGGACGAAGAGAGCGAGGACTGGCTCGACCGCCATTTCCAGGAGCAGATCTTCCCGGTTCTGACCCCCCAGGCGATCGATCCCGCCCATCCATTTCCTTTCATCCCGAACAAGGGCTTCTCGCTCATCTTCGATCTTCGGCGCCGCTCGGACGGAGAGCCGATCCGCGAATTGCTGATGGTGCCCTCGACCCTGCCGCGCTTCGTCCGCCTGCCGGGCGAGGCGGTGCGCTACATGGCGATCGAGACCCTGATCCGGCGCAAGATCGGCACCATCTTCGCCGATTACGAGCTGGTCGGCGGCGGCGGCTTCCGGGTGATCCGCGACAGCGACATCGAGGTCGAGGAGGAAGCCGAGGATCTGGTCCGCTACTTCCGGAGCGCGATCAAGCGCCGGCGGCGAGGCCGGGTCATCCGGCTCAAGTTCGAGGACGAGATGTCTCCGGATCTCGAGGCCCTGGTGCGGGAAGGGCTCGACGCCAGGGACGCGCTCATTTCCGCCTCGACCGGCTTTCTCGGAGTCGCCGATCTCGACGCGCTCTACGAGGAGAACAGGCCCGATCTCAAATTCCCGCCCTTCGCGCCGCGTTTCCCCGAGCGGATCCGCGAGCATGGCGGCGACTGCTTCGCGGCCATTTCGTCCAAGGACATACTCGTCCATCACCCCTATGAGAGCTTCGAGGTGGTGGTCGAGTTCCTGAAGCAGGCCGCCGCCGATCCCGACGTGGTCGCGATCAAGCAGACGCTCTACCGCGCCGGCAAGCAGTCGGCGGTGATCCGGGCGCTCATCGACGCCGCCGAGGCGGGCAAATCGGTCACCGCGGTCGTCGAGCTGAAGGCGCGGTTCGACGAGGAGCAGAACCTGCTCTGGGCAAGCGCTCTCGAGCGGGCAGGGGTCCAGGTCGTCTACGGTTTCATCGACTGGAAGACCCATGCCAAGGTGTCGATGGTCGTCCGGCGCGAGGAGAAGGGCTACCGGACCTATTGCCACCTCGGGACCGGTAATTATCACCCGCTCACCGCCCGGATCTATACGGACCTCAGCTTCTTCACCGCCGATCCCCGCGTCGGCCGCGACGTTACCCAATTGTTCAATTACATCACCGGCTATGTCGAGCCGCGTGACTTGGAGCTGGTCGTCATCTCGCCCCACGGCCTTCGCGAGGAGCTGACCGGTCTGATCGACCGCGAGACGGCGAATGCCCGGGCCGGAAGGCCGGCGGCGATCTGGGCGAAGCTGAACGCGGTCGTAGACCCGGCGATCATCGACCGACTCTATGCGGCGAGCGCGGCGGGGGTCGAAATAGACCTGGTGGTTCGCGGGATATGCTGCCTGAGGCCCGGAGTGCCCGGCCTGTCCGACCATATACGGGTCAAGTCGATCGTCGGGCGTTTCCTCGAGCATAGCCGGATCTGGTGCTTCGGGAACGGCGCCGGCCTGCCGAACCGGGATGCGCGGGTCTATATCAGCTCGGCCGACTGGATGCCGCGCAACTTCGACCGGCGGGTCGAATATATGTGTCCGATCGAGAATCCGACCGTCCATGCCCAGATCCTCGACCAGGTCATGGTCGCCAATCTGATCGACGATCAGCAAAGCTGGCGGCTTCTGGCCGACGGCACCTATGAGCGGCTTCATCCGGAGCCCGGCGACAAGCCGTTCAACCTCCATTTCTATTTCATGACCAACCCGTCACTGTCCGGCCGCGGCGCCGCCTTGCGAGGCGGCGCGGTCCCCAAGCTTCGCCTCCGGCGCGGCGGCTGAGGAACTGATCTTGGCGGATCGGGAGCCGGTCGCGATCGTCGATATCGGGTCGAACTCGATCCGGCTGGTCGTCTTTTCCGGGGCGCCGCGGATTCCGTCGGTCGCATTCAACGAAAAGGTCATGGCAGGCCTCGGCGAAGGGATAGACGAGACCGGAGCCTTGTCCGAGGGGGGCCAGGCCCGGGCGCTTGCCGCCTTGCGGCGCTTCTTCCTGCTGATCGAACAGATGGGCCTCCGCAAGGTCCGGGTCGTCGCGACGTCGGCGGTCCGCGATGCGTCGAACGGCGACGCCTTCCTGAAGCAGGTGCGCGCCCTCGGCTTCCGTCCCGAAGTGCTTTCCGGCGAGGAGGAAGCCGAGGTCGCCGGAATGGGCGTGATCAGCGGCGCGCCCGAGGCCGACGGCCTTGTCGGCGATCTCGGAGGCGGCAGCCTGGAGCTGGTCGAGGTCGCGGGCGGCAAGGCGGGAAAGGGGATCTCGCTGCCTTTGGGCGTGCTTCGGCCCCAGCCTTCGCCGTCGGATCTGAAGAGAAAGTTGAAGAGGTCGCTCGACCAGGCCGGGCTTGCGGGCCGTGGCAAGGGCCGGCCCTTCTTCATGGTCGGCGGCTCGTGGCGGACGATCGCCCGGATCGACATGATCGCGACCGGCTATCCGCTTCCGATCACCCACCATTATTCCATGGCTGCGGGCCGGCCCGCCGAGCTTGGCGGAGCGCTCCGCAATCTCGATCGGGCCGATCCGAAGGCCTTGGCGATGCTCACCGCCTCGCGGATTCCGACCCTGCCCAAGGCGCGCAAGCTGCTGGTGGCCCTGGTCGAGGTGATCAAGCCGAGCGAGCTGATCGTCTCCAGCTTCGGAATCCGCGAGGGCCTGCTGTTCCAGTCGCTCGGCGCCCGGACGCGCTCGCTCGATCCCTTGATCGAGGCGGCGCGCGAGGCGGGGAGGGGCCTCAGCCGCTTCGGCGAGCATGGCGACCTGCTCGACCGCTGGATCGCGCCGATTTTCGACGACGATCCCGACTGCGCCCGAATCCGCCTCGCCGCCTGCCTGCTCGCCGACATCGCCTGGCAAGCGCATCCCGATTTCCGGGCCGAGCGCGGTGTCGAGATGGCGCTTCACGGCAATTGGGTGGGGATAGACGGGCCCGGCCGGGTGATGATGGCGCAGGCCCTGTTTGCCAATTTCGGCGGCCGCGGCCTGCCCGATGCGATCACCGCTGCGCTCTGCAGTCCGGAGCAGCTCGACCGGGCCGCGCGCTGGGGCCTCGCGATGCGCCTCGGCCAGAGGCTGAGCGGGGGCCTCGCCGTCAGCCTCGAGCGAAGCGCTCTTTCGCGCGAGCAGGGGGACGTGGTGCTGACCCTCCGCAAGGGCGAGCAGGCGCTGTACGGCGAGACGGTCGACCGGAGGCTGAAGCGTCTGGCCCAGGCTTTGGGCTGCGAGGCGGAACTGCGGACGAACTAGAGCATCCGACGCGATTTCTGAATCACGGAGGCCCCGAACGGTCCGCAATTCACCCGCAGGTGATACGCTCGATCCTTTTAGCGCCGTTCAGGTAAAGGTTCAGCCTGTCCTCGCGATAATCCATCGTCACCACGCCGTCCTTGGGGATGCGGCGAAGGGCCCTCGCGCCGCTCAGCCGAAGCGCTTCGGCGCCGACCGCCTTCGATGCCGTCCGGCCGACCAGCTTTTGCGCCTTGGCCGCGTCGCAGCTTCCTGCGCCCTGGGCCGGCGGCTCCGCGTCGGCGGGCGGCACCTGCGCGCAGGCCGCCGTGATCGTCATGATCGCCATTGCTGCGTACCTCATGCTTCGCTCTCCGTCCGGGTCATGACGAGCTTGCCGCCGCGGATCGCGAAGGCGAGCCTTCCTTCGACCAAGTCGAGAGCATCGCGCCCGAACTGCTCGAATCGCCAGCCTTCGAGGATCGCGAGATTCTCGCGCCGGCCGGCGGCAAGTAGCTCCAGATCCTCTGAACGTGCGATGAGCCGGGCCGCGACGTTGGAATCGCGCGACCTTATCTTGAGAAGCAATTTGAGCAGATCGGCGACCAGGGCGCCTTCGCGGCCGAGGCTCGGGCTCCTTTCCTCCTTGGTCGGAAGCTCGTCCGCCGGCATCGGCTCCGCCGCGCCGAGCGCCGCCATCATCCGGGCGCCGATATCGTTATTCTTCCACGCCGGCGACAGGCCCCGAACCCGGGCCAGCCCTTCCTGGTCGGCGGGCGGATGCGAGACGATGTCGGCCAGGGTCTCGTCCTTCATGATTCGGCCGCGCGGCAGGTTCTTGCCGCGAGCTTCCTGCTCTCGCCACGCGGCGAGCGCCTTGAGGCGCCCCAATATCTCCGGCTTGCGGGTCGAGACCCGGATCCGCTTCCAGGCCAGGGCCGGATCGTTCTCGTAATTGGCCGGATCGGCGAGCCGCTCCATTTCCTGGTCGAGCCAGGCGCCGCGGCCGGTCCGCCGCAGTTTCTCGAGCATTCGCGGGAACAAGGTGGCGAGGTGGGTGACGTCGCCGATCGCATAGTCGATCTGCCGCTTGTCGAGCGGCCGCCGCCCCCAGTCCGTAAATCGCGCGCCCTTGTCGAGGGTCTTGCCGACCATGGATTCGACCAGGTTCGAATAGCCGACCTGTTCGCCGAGCCCGAGCGCCATCGCGGCGATCTGGGTGTCGAACAGGGGATGGGGGGTCTTGCCGGTGAGATTGTAGATGATCTCGATGTCCTGGCCGCCGGCGTGGAAGATCTTCAGGACATCCTCGTTGTCGACCAGCAGGTCGAGCATGGGCTTGAGGTCTATCCCCTCGGCCTTGGGATCGACTGCGGCGGCTTCCTCCTCGTTGCCGATCTGCACGAGGCAGAGGTCGGGCCAGAAGGTATTCTCGCGCATGAACTCGGTATCGACCGCGACGAAATCGGACTTTGAAAGTCGGTCGCAGAGCGTCTTGAGCGATTCGCTGTCGGTAATCAGTGGATGGATCTTCATTGCGCGCCCTCATAGCCGCGCCCGGTAGAGGGTCATATGGAAAACTTGAGGGAAGCTGCGGGTGCCTCCAAGGACCCCTTTGGCTTGACAAACCAAGGCTGGCCCGCGAAGCGCCGCGCTCGCGAAATCACTTAAAAGTCGGGATTCAAAGGCGCGGGCGATGCACGCATACAGGACTCATAACTGCGCCGAGCTGCGCCTCTCCAATGTCGGCGAGCGGGTCAGGTTTTCGTGCTGGATCTACCGCAAGCGCGACCATGGCGGAGTCCTGTTCCTCGATCTTCGCGACCATTACGGAATCACCCAGATCGTCGGCCGGGCGGGAAGCGATGCGCTCGCCGCGCTCGAGCATCTTCGGGCGGAATCGGTGGTGACCGTGGACGGCGAGGTCGTCGCGCGCGGCGCCGAGGCGACCAACCCGAACCTTCCCACCGGCGAGATCGAGATCGTCGCGGATTCGGTGATGGTCCAGTCCTACGCGGAGGAGCTTCCGCTGCCCGTGGCCGGCGAGGCCGATTATCCGGAGGAAATACGCCTCCGCTACCGCTATCTCGACCTTCGCCGCGATCGGCTGCACCGAAACATCGTACTTCGAAGCAAGGTCATCTCTTCGATCCGGCGCCGAATGGTCGACCAGGGCTTTACCGAGTTCCAGACTCCGATCCTGGCCGCGTCCAGCCCCGAAGGCGCCCGGGATTATCTCGTCCCGAGCCGGGTCCATCCCGGCAAGTTCTATGCGCTCCCGCAGGCGCCGCAGATGTTCAAGCAATTGATCATGGTCGCCGGCTTCGACCGCTATTTTCAGATCGCGCCCTGCTTCCGGGACGAGGATGCCCGCGCCGACCGAAGCCCCGGCGAATTCTACCAGCTCGACCTGGAGATGAGCTTCGTCACCCAGGACGACGTCTTCGCGGCGCTCGAGCCCGTTTTACAAGGCGTCTTCGAGGAATTCGCCGACGGCAAGGCCGTCACCCAGGCGCCGTTCCCGCGGATCCCCTATCGCGAGTCGATGCTCAAATACGGCACGGACAAGCCGGACCTGCGCAACCCGATCCTCATCTCGGACGTCACCGAACATTTCCGCGGCTCGGGCTTCGGCCTGTTCGACCGGATCGTCGAGGGCGGCGGAGTGGTCCGCGCGATCCCGGCGCCGGGGACAGCCGGGAAGAGCCGCAAATTCTTCGACGACATGAACGACTGGGCGCGCTCCGAAGGCCATGCCGGCCTCGGTTACGTCACCCGCAAGGGCGGCGAGGCCGGCGGCCCGATCGCCAAGAATCACGGCGAGGAGGGGATCGCCCGGCTCGCCGAGGCGCTCGGCCTCGGCCCGGACGACGGCATCTTCTTCGCCGCCGGCAAGGAAGGCCAGGCCGCAAAGCTCGCCGGAGCCGCGCGCACCCGCGTCGGCGAGGAGCTCGGGCTCATCCCGGAGGACGAGTTTCGCTTCTGCTGGATCGTCGATTTCCCGATGTACGAATATGACGAGGAATCGAAGAAGGTCGACTTCAGCCACAATCCCTTCTCGATGCCGCAGGGCGAGCTCGAGGCTCTGGAGACCAAGGATCCGCTCGATATCCTCGCTTACCAGTACGACATCGTCTGCAACGGCGTCGAGCTGAGCTCGGGCGCGATCCGGAACCACCGGCCCGACATCATGTACAAGGCATTCGAGATCGCCGGATATACCCGCGATGAGGTCGACACCAATTTCTCGGGCATGATCAACGCCTTCAAATATGGCGCTCCGCCCCACGGTGGCTCGGCGCCGGGAATCGACCGGATCGTCATGCTGATCGCTGGCGAGCCCAACATCCGCGAGGTCGTTCTCTTCCCGATGAACCAGAAGGCCGAGGATTTGATGATGAACGCGCCTTCCGAGGTGAGCGCGAAGCAGCTTCGCGAGCTCCACATCCGGCTGGTCGAGCCGCCCAAGAGCTGAGTCGCTCCCATTCGCCGTCATGGCAGCGAATGCCGGCATCCAGGCTGAATCAGTATGGACCCGAGCCTTCGCTGCGGTGACAAGGCGGGATGGGTATCGACCTCTCCGACTACGAAAAGGGCGCCAAGCTCGAAGGCGATTATTCCGACGCCCTCGAAGCGCTTCAGAAACGCCTCGCCCACATTCAGGTCGCCCATATCGTACACCGCCGCCGCGCCCTGATCGTCGTTGAAGGCTGGGACGCGGGCGGGAAGGGCGGCGCGATCCAGCGTCTGACCGCGAAATGGGACCCGCGCGCATTCCAGGTCTGGCCGATCGCCGCTCCGACCGAGGAAGAGAAAGCGCGCCACTTCCTCTGGCGCTTCTGGACCAAGCTGCCCGCCGCAGGCGAGATCGCGATATTCGACCGCAGCTGGTACGGCCGCGTCCTGGTCGAGCGAGTCGAGGGCTTTGCGGGCGAGGCCGAATGGCGACGCGCTTTCGACGAGATCAACGAGTTCGAAGCGCAGCAATGCTTCGACGGCGCGACCGTCGTGAAGCTCTTCTTCCACGTCACCCGGAAGGTGCAGGATGAGAGGCTGAAGGCGCGGCTCGACCATCCCTGGAAGCGCTGGAAGGTCGGAAAGGAGGATTTCCGCAACCGCGCCCGCCGCGACGACTATCTCGCCGCGGCCGCGGAGATGTTCGAGCGCACCGACACGCGCTGGGCGCCTTGGACCGCCATTGACGGCAACGACAAGAAGGCCGCGCGAATCGCCGCATTGACCGCCATCGCGGACTCGCTCGAGGCAGGTGTGCCGATGGAACCACCCGAAGCATCGCCCGAAATCGAGGCTTTGGCGCTACACGCGTTCAAGGAAGATGGTTAACGCTCCGAAACGAGCAACCTTCGCCGTCCAGACATGTTAACGGCGCGTCAACCATAAGGGAGGTTGCCATGCGCTTTACCTCGGTTGCGGTCCTGCTCGCGGCCGCGCTCGCCACTGCCGGCTGCGCGACAAGTCATCGCGGTTACGGCTACGGAGACGGCGAGGATTACGACTATGCCGGCACGGACTATGACCGCCTCGGCAACGATTGCGGCACGTTCAGCGGTTCGGGGGGCGACATGCTCGATCCCTGGCTGGCCTGCACGGATGAGGGCGAGGATCTGGTACGGGCCATGTTCGGCGCCGGCCGGGACGGGACCATCGATGAAGCGACCGCGGATCGCGCGAACATCTGGTTCCGGCGCCATGCCGATACCGATCGCGACATGCGGCTCACCGATCCGGAGATAAAGGCGGCCCTGGTCAACCACGTCCGCCACGCCAGCCGCTATTAGGATCGCGACTCCGGATAGGAGATAGCGACCACCTCGAGCTCGCGCTCGCCGGCGGGGAGCATGACGCGCCTCAGGTCGCCGATCGCGGCGCCGCGGATCGCGCGCCCGATCGGCGAGCGCCAACTGATAAGGCCCGCCCCGGCATCGGTCTCGTCCTCGCCGACCAAGGTCACGACCCGCTCGGAATCGTCTTTATCGACCAGGGTAACGGTGGCTCCGAACCAGACCTTTCCGCGTTCGGGCTGTGCGGCGGGATCCACGACATTGGCGGCGCGCATGCGCCGCGAGAGCCAGTCGATCCTCCGGTCGACCTCGCGCAATCTCTTGCGCCCGTAAATGTAATCGCCATTCTCCGAGCGGTCGCCGTTCGCCGCCGCCCAGGAGATCGTCTCGACCAGCTTCGGCCGTTCGACTCCGAACAAAGCCTCATATTCCTCCCGCAGGTTTCGGTAGCCGGTGGGAGTGATGTAATTTGCCTTCGCTTCCATGGCTCAGCCCGGTCCGCTCTTCCCCAGATAGTAGGAAAGCCGATTGCGATCGCTGGCGCGCTGCGGGTTGATCGACTCGTAGACCACTGCATTCTCCAGCACGCGCTGAACGTAATTCCGCGTCTCCGAGAAGGGGATCGCTTCGATCCAGCGGACGGGATCGACGCCAGGCGTGCGCGGGTCGCCATTGTCTCGCACCCACTTTCGAACATTGCCGGCGCCCGCGTTGTAGCTGGCGATGGCGAGGATCGCATTGCCGCCCCACTGGTCCAGCAGCCTCGCGAAATAAGACGAGCCCAGCATGACGTTATAGGCCGGATCGGCGGTCAGATTGCCGAAATCGTAGGGAAGGCCGATCTTGCCGGCTTCCTCGCGCGCCGTGCCCGGCATGAGCTGCATCATCCCGCGTGCTCCGACGGCGCTGACCGCGGCCCGGTCGAAAGAGCTTTCCTGGCGCGTGATCCCGTGGGCGAGCGCCCAATTATGAGCGTAGCTGGGCGGGATCCGCACCTCGGGGAAGCCGTCGCGCGCGTAGAAGTTCGCGCCCTTGGTCCGCGCCTCGCGTGCGACCCACACACCGAGGTCTGGCCGTCCGATCTGCTTGCCGAAATCCGCCGCCAAAGCGCGCTCCGAGTCGCTCTCGGCGCTCTGAGCGAGCGCCCGGACGAACAGGGTCTGGTCGCTCCACTGGCCGAGCTGCCCCAGCGCCCGGGTCGCCTGGACCAGGGGCTTGGCGTAGAACGAGCTTCGCGCCGATACGTCGAGCGACGTCGGAGTGGTGGGCGGTGCCTCCACCCGGCGGCCGAGCCTCTCCAGGGCGAGCTGACCGTAAAACTGGTCGGGCGCAGCGGCGGCCTGCTCGAGCCAGACATTGCTCTGCTCGATCTGGCCGGCGCCGTGAGCGGCGCGCGCCGCCCAATAGAAGCCCTTCGACCGCGTCTGGGGCGATCGCGCCGCCCGCGCATAGAGATCGAACAGCCGCGCCGCCTCGGCGGGCCTGGCGAGACGCTGCATCGCCGTCGTTCCCGCCAGCCAGGCCAGGCTCGTATAGGCATCGCGCTCGCCATAGGGACGCGCGCTGACGTCGGTCCCGGCGGGATAGGCGTCGTCGAGCTTCGAGGCGATGTCGTAGGCGATCATCCACTGATTGTCGGTGACCGCGGCCCGCGCCATGGTGAGAAGGGTCTCGAACCAGGTCTCGGCATTGACCGGCGGCTCGGCGAGCCGGGGCCGCTGAGCGAGCACCTGCCTGGCGGCGAGCGACTGGTTGGTGTTGCGGAGCCAGTTGGCGCGATCCATCAGCAGCCCGGAATCGGCCGCGTAGGACGGGCCCAGCGCCAGCAGCCGTGAGGCGGCGTCCGCAGAGCGGTTCTGAAGCGCCAGCCGGGTCTCGAACAAAGCACGCCGCGCCGGGCTGGCCATTGCGAGAGTCCGGGCGGCGCTCTGGCGGTCGCCATTGGCGAGCAGAACCTCCATTCGCCGGTCGTGATCGGCCGACCCGAGCGCGGCACCGAACTGGGCGAGCAGCATCTGCTCGTCGGCCGCCGGGAGGACTCCGGCCTGCCAGGCCGAGCGCGCCGAGGCGCGCGCCTCGTCGACCCGCCCGTTCGCCATCAGGGCGAAGGCGAGCCGGGCGTGGCCGGCGGGCGTCAGCGGCGGGAAATTGGCGAAGAAGGCGATCACCTCGCCCGGCGACCCGCCCTGGGCCTTCTCGGCGGTTCGGCGCATCGCGGTCTCGCCCGGCCAGCCGCGATGATCGCGAAGGAAGGAGGCGTAGGAGGAGAAAGGATAGGAATCGCTCTGGCGCAGGCTGTTCCAGCGCGCCAGCGAGTCCCTGAGAACCGGCGATACCGAGTTGACCGGCGAGGGAGGGGCGGGCACCGGGCGCGCAGT
>Ga0193706_1000965_pt1 | contig 13991 bp, 10 predicted proteins | sample U3c1metaG_FD_160130 | JGI IMG/M metagenome (GOLD analysis project Ga0193706, IMG submission 160130) | Soil microbial communities from a riparian zone of the East river system, Colorado, United States - U3c1 | ecosystem: Environmental > Terrestrial > Soil > Riparian zone | place: USA: East River... | reverse complement strand
CCTCCTGCGAGACGTGCGGCTATGCCTCGGGGCCACGGACCAACCTCACCGCCGGGACGCTGACGGCTTCGCTGGGTGAGCTGATTGCCGGCGTGCCCGACGGGGCGCTCATCGCGACCACGCACTGGCTCGACGGACATCCCGATCATGCGGCGCTCGGCAATTTCGTGCGTCGCGTGAACGACTCACGCCACGCCGTGGCGTACTCCGTCATTCACGCGCACACGAAGAACAGCGCGAACGCCGACTGCTGGTATCCCGGTCCGGCCGCTGCTCTCTGTCCATGCATGAGCGAGGAGGAGAAGGCGCTCGCGGACCCTTCGTGGATCGCGCGGAACGCCGGCGCGCGCCTCCGTCCGTCGCTCTCCGCGCCGCTTCCGGAAGACGCTGACTACGGTGTCGCGAAGCAGCTCTGCCTGCCCGAGCGGCTCTACCTGGGGGACAACGCCGTGAAGCTGAACGCGATCCGTCAATACGCGTCGCAGCTCGGCCGTGTCGCGCGCACGGGCAGCCATCCTGCTGCTCTGGAAGGGATCATCGACTGCAGCGGATACCTGACGTCGTTCGTCAGGCGCACCGAGGCATTCGTGCTGGTGCCGTGAGGGCCTCGATCCCGAGTCGATGAATGACATTGATTAAATCGATTTAGCTGGGTTAAGATCCAGACCCAGTGAGCACTCATCAACGGTCCCCACGTCCGAAAAAGCGCCGCGGTGAGCGCGTCACGCTCAAGGATCTGGCCGGCCATCTCAAGCTCTCCCCCGCCACCATCTCACTCGTGCTCAACCAGTCTCCCGTCGCCGCGGGCATTCCCGACGAGACACAGCAGCGCGTGTTCACGGCCGCGCGCGAGCTCGGCTACCGCCCCAACTACATCGCCGTCTCCCTCCGCAGCCGCCGCACGAACTCGATCGGCGTGCTCGTCCCGGAGGTCAGCGATCCGTGGGCCGCGGAGATCGTCAGCGGGATCGAGAGCCACCTGCTCGCGAACAACTATCACTATCTTCTCACCAGCCACCGCCGCTCCACGCAGAAGCTGCTCCAGGAGGACCTGGAGTTGCTGACGCAGCGGGCCGTCGACGGAATGATCCTCGTTGCCACCGAGCTTCGCGAGCCTCCCCTCCTGCCGACCGTGGTGATCTCCGGCCATATGCGTGTGGCCGGGCTTTCGAACGTGGTCATCGACCATGATCGTGCGGCGCGCCTCGCGTTGACACATCTGAAAGAGCTCGGCCACCGCCGCATCGCCTTGTTCCGCGGGCAGCCCGGCAGTTCGGATACCGAGGACCGCTCGCGCGCGATCTTCAAGGTTGCCGCCTCCCTGGGCCTCGAGATTCCGCCGGAGCTCACGCTCCAGCTCAGCGGCGAGAGCGAGGACGAGGTCTTCACCCCCGACGCCGCCTACCAGGAAGGCTACGCATTCGGCCGCAAGCTCCTCGCGCGTCGCGTCAGGTTCACGGCGCTGTTCGCGTTTGACGATGCGTCCGCGATCGGAGCGATCCGCGCGTTCCTCGACGCCGGCCTGCACGTGCCGGATGACGTCTCGGTCGTCGGCTTCGACGACATTCAGATCGCCGCGTTCCACAACCCGCGCCTGACGACCGTGCGCCAGCCGCTGCGCGAGATGGGACGCATCGCCGCGCGCGTGCTGCTCGAGCGCATCAACGGCGCTGAGAAGAGCGACGACAAGTTCGTCGTCGTCGACCCGGAGCTCGTCGTTCGCGACTCCACCGGTCCGGCGCGAGTGACGAGGCCGAGCCGGGCGAAGCGCACGAAGTGAACGTGGAGGAGAGCGGATGAATCAGCGCCGACCCTGGATCGTGCTTCTCGTCTTCCTGATCTTCTTCGTGATCTCGTTCCTCACGAACATCCTCGGCCCGCTGATCCCCGACATCATCTCCGGGTTCCACATCACCCTGGGCATGGCCGGCTTTCTTCCGTTCGCGTTCTTCGTCGCCTATGGCGTGATGTCGATTCCGGCCGGGATGCTCCTGGAGCGGTTCCGTGAGAAGCCCGTGATGATCGCCGCGTTCGCCTCCGCGTTCGCCGGCTCCCTGCTCTTCGCGACGACGCCTACATATCCAATCGCTCTCCTGTCGCTGTTCCTCATCGGGATCGGCATGACCATGCTGCAGGTCGCAATCAACCCGCTCCTGCGCGTGGCCGGAGGTGAGGAACATTTCGCGGCAAACTCCGTCGCCGCGCAACTCGTCTTCGGCGCGGGGTCCTTCGTCAGTCCGTTCGTCTACTCCTATCTGGTGACGCATCTCCAGGATCGGCAACTGGCGAGTGGCCCGATCCTCGCCACGCTCGCGCCGCTCGTTCCGCGCGCGTTCCCGTGGGTCTCTCTCTACTGGGTCTTTGCCGCCATCACTCTGCTCATGGCGATCCTCGCGACAGCGGTCCGGCTTCCGCGTTACGAGCTGGCCGAGGGGGAGAAGATCGGGCCGTGGCCGGCGCATCGGGAGTTGCTGCGACGGCCGGTCGTGCGCCTCTATTTCCTCGCCATCTTCTGCTACGTCGGACTGGAGCAGGGCATCGCCAACTGGAGCTCGAAGTTTCTCGCCACCTACCACGGCTTCGATCCCCAGACGGACGGCGCGCACGCCGTGGCTCTGTTCTGGGGCCTCATGACCGTCGGCTGCGTGGCCGGGCTGGTGCTTCTCAAGCTGTTCGACAGCCGCAAGGTGCTGATCGGCTTCGCCGCCGCGGCGATCCTCGCGCTCACGACCGCACTCCTCGGCGGAGCATCGTTGTCGTACGCCTCGTTCATTGCGCTGGGATTCTTCCTGTCGGTGATGTGGTCGGTGATCTTCGCGCTCGCTTTGAACTCCGTGGAGCGACATCACGGTTCCCTCTCCGGCATTCTGTGCACGGCAATCGTCGGCGGCGCATTCGTCTCGCTCGCGGTAGGCTGGCTGGGTGAGCGCGTCGGGCTGCGCGCCGGGATGCTGGTGCTGTACGTCGCTCTCGCGTACATCCTCAGCATCGGCTTCTGGGCGCGCCCGCTCGTCAACAACGCCACGCTCAGCGTGCGCGATCTCGTTCCTGCGATGCGCGAGGCGTTCGCGCACCTCCGAAGGCCGCGCGCGTCGGCGACCGCGCTGGAGGTCCGAGAGTGACCCGGACGATCCGAGCGTTCGTTCCCGTGGCGCTCGCGCTGCTGTTGCTTTGCGGATCCTGCCGCTCGACCACGGACGTCTCGCGCCGGGAAATCGCGCCGGCCACGCTCCTCGTGATTCCCGCACCGGCCGAGGCGCGCGCACTGGACGGCAGCTTCATGGTTACGGCGCGTACCCCGATTTCCGCCCCGAGCGATGCGCAGGTCGAATGGACGACGCGTTACTTCGCCGATCTGCTCGTCCGCACGCGCGGCCGCTCCTTGCCGGTCGTGACTGCGATGAAGCCTGCGCCGGGCTCGATCTGGTTCGCACTCGACGCCGGCGATCGCGTGAGCTCGGATGAGGGCTATGAGCTGCGCGTCTCACCGCAGGGCATCACCGTGTCGGCGCGTCATCCACGCGGCCTGCTCTACGGCGCGGTGACGCTCTGGCAACTGCTCACGGCGGACGACTCGAACGAAGGGCCGATCCGCCTCGCGGCGATGGAGATCCACGATTCGCCGCGCTTCCCGTGGCGCGGACTCATGCTGGACTCCGCCCGTCATTTCCAGTCGCCGCAGTTCATCGAGCGCTTCATCGACACGATGGCGCTGCACAAGCTCAACGTCCTCCACTGGCATCTCACCGATGACCAGGCCTGGCGGCTGGAGATCAAGAAGTATCCAAGGCTCGCAGAGGCCGGCGGGTGGCGCGTGCCGGCAGGCGCGGCCCCGCGCGCGAACATCGATCCGGAGACGGGCAAGTCGCGCATGATCGGCGGCATCTACACGCAGGACAACGTGCGCCGGCTGGTGGCCTACGCCGCGCAGCGCGGCATCACCATCGTGCCCGAGATCGACATGCCCGGGCACGCCACCGCCGCGATCGTCGCATATCCGCAGCTCGGCACGATCGCGGATCCTCCTACGGGGATTCCGTCAGACTGGGGCGTCTATCAGAATCTCTACAACGTCGAGGAGTCGACGTTCGCCTTTCTCGAGGACGTCCTCGGCGAGGTGCTCACAGTCTTCCCCAGTCTCTACATCCACATCGGCGGCGACGAGGCGGTCAAGGATCAGTGGAAGGCCTCGCCGCGCATCCACGCGCGCATGCTCGAGCTCGGAGTGGAGAGCGAGACAGAGCTGCAGAGCTACTTCACGCGGCGGATGGAGACGTTCCTGAGCGCGCACGGCCGGCGGCTGCTCGGGTGGGACGAGATCCTCGAAGGCGGCATCGCGCCGGACGCCACGGTGATGTCGTGGCGCGGCGTCGACGGCGCGGTCATCGCGGCGCGCGCCGGCCACGATGCCGTGCTCTCGCCCGACCCCATCGCCTATCTCGACAATCGACAGAGCACGAGCCAGCACGCACCGCCCGGGCGCGGACGCGTCGTACCGATCGAGACGATCTACGCGTTCGATCCGCTCCCGCCGCAGCTCTCTCCCGAAGAGCACGCGCACATCCTCGGTCTGCAGGGCGACATCTGGACGGAGCACATCCGCACGGAAGAGCGGGTGGAGCTCATGGCCTGGCCGCGCGGCGCTGCGATCGCGGAGATCGGCTGGTCCTCTCCCGAACGGCGAGACCTGCGCGGGTTCATCACCCGCCTGGTCCCGCAGTTCCGCCGCTATCAGGCTCTCGGTATCCACAACAGCGACGTGCCCTTCCGAGTCAATATCGATGGCACGCTCGACGCCGCGACACAGCGCGCTTCGGTGACGTTGTCGAATGACTCCGGCCTCGGCGAGATTCGCTACACGACGAACGGCACCGATCCGACTCCGGCCTCGCCACGCTACACCGCCGCGCTCGACCTGCCGCTGTCCACGCCGCTCGCGGCGGCCGCCTTTCAGGAGGGCCGAGCGCTCACACCTCCGCAGCGGCGCGTGCTCGATCCTCAGTTCTTCCACCGGCGCAACAGCCATCAACTGAACCTGTGCACGGAGCGCCTGGTGCTGTCGCTCGAAGACGACGCGCCGATCGACGGCGAACGCGCGGTCTTTCTCACCGACATCATGAATCCCTGCTGGATCTATCCGCTGGTGGATCTCACGAACGGCGCGACGCTGCAGGCGGCGGTCGGCCAGCTTCCGTTCAACTATCAGATTGGCGATGACGCGAAGAAGATCGAGTTGCGTCCTCCCTCAACGCCGGACGGCGAGCTGGAGGTGTTCGCTCCCGGTTGCGAGGGCGCGCGAATCGCGTCGCTGCCGCTCGCCCCCGCCGTCGCGCAACAGGGCGTGACCGTGCTCCCGGAGATCGCGCTCGCGCCGCACGGCGGGCCACCGCAGGATCTGTGCTTCCGCTTCACGCAGCGGGAGCTCGACCCGATGTGGGCCGTGCAATGGGTCGAGATCCGGCCATGATTCTCGTCGAGCCTCTGGTTCTCGTCGCACCAATGGACGGCTGGTGCAGCGCCCTCGACGAAGTGCCCGATCCGGTCTTCGCAGGAAAGCTGCTCGGCGACGGGCTGGCGATCGACCCGACGAGCGCGACACTCTTCGCGCCCTGCACCGGCGAGGTCGTCGCGCTTCCGGCCACGAAGCACGCCGTCACGCTTCGCGCGGCGAACGGCGCCGAGGTTCTGGTGCACGTCGGGTGCGACACCGTCACCCTCGCCGGCGACGGATTCCAGTCGCACGTGACTCGAGGTCAGAGCGTGCGCGCCGGCGACGCGCTCATCACGTTCGATCTCGACGCCCTCGCGCTGCGCGTGAAGAGCCTGATCACGCCGGTCATCGTGATGGAAGGCGGGTTCGAGGTCGTGCGACGCGCCGGACAACGCGCGCTGCAGGCAGGTGATTTTCTGATGGAGCTCCAGGCGGTGAGTGCCACGACGAGCGCTGGCGCCCTGGGCGGCGGACCGGAGGTTCGCAAGGCTCTGCGCGTTCCCTACGACCACGGCATCCACGCCCGCCCCGCGGCGCTGATCGCCGCGGCGCTGCGCGGATTCTCAGCCGACGTTCGCGCGCTCGCGCATGGCCGCACCGCGAACGCCCGCAGCGCCGTGGCATGGATGGAGCTGGGGGTTCAACGCGGCGACGAGGTGACGCTGACCGCCAGGGGCCAGGATGCCACCGCGGCCATCGCGGCGCTGGACGCACTCTGGAGTGCGGCCGCAACGTCGCCGCACTCGAACGTCGCGGCCGAGCAGCGGCGCGCGCCGGCGATGCCCGCACATACCAAAGCACGGACGTCATCTTCCAGCCCGGTCCTGCGAGGTGTCATCGCCGGTCGCGGGATCGCCATCGGCCCCGCCGCCCTGATCGCCGCGAACACGCCAATGCCGGATCCAGTGGGCAACGGGATCGCCCACGAGTACACCGAGCTCGCACGCGCCCGCGGCGTCGTCCGCGCGCGACTCGAACGAATGCGCGCCACCGCGAGCGGCATGGCTGCGGAAGTCCTCGACGCCCACCTCTCGTTCATCGACGACCCCGAGCTGACAAGCGGCGCGGAGACGCGGATCGCGAGGGGCGGGAGCGCTGGCTACGCGTGGCACACGGCGATCGAAGAGAGCGCGAAGACGCTCTACGCCGTCGGCGATCCGCGCGTGGCGGAGCGCGCCGGCGATCTGCGCGATCTCGCCGGTCAGGTGCTCCACGCACTGGCCGGCGACTGGCCACTCCTCGATCCACCCTGCGGCTCGATCCTCATCGGAGAAGAACTGCTGCCGTCACAACTCGTGGGCCTGCCGCCGAACCGCATCGCCGGCTTCTGCACCGCGGCGGGCGGCCCCACATCTCACGTCGCGCTGCTGGCGGCGGCGATGAACCTTCCTGCGCTGGTCGCGGTGGGATCGGAGATCCGCGACATCGACGAGGGCACGATGCTCATCCTGGACGCCGATGAAGGGGTGTTGCGAATCGCGCCGGACGCCTTAACGCGCACGTCGGCCGAAGAGAGAATCGCCCGTCATCGGACGCAACGCGAATCGGCGCAGAGCGAGGCGCTCGGCGAGTGCCACCTCGCCAGCGGCGAGCGTATTGAGATCTTCGCGAACGTCGGAGCGGCGTCCGAAGTTCCGGCGGCTCTCGAGCGCGGCGCGGAGGGATGCGGCCTGCTGCGCACCGAGTTCCTCTTCCTCGACCGCGATACACCTCCCGATCGCGAGGAGCAAAGAGCGACGTACCAGAGCATCGTCACCGCGTTCGGCGGACGTAGCGTCGTGATCCGTACGCTCGACGCGGGCAGCGACAAGCCACTCCGCTACCTCTCTCTACCTCACAGCGAAAATCCCGCCCTCGGCGTGCGCGGTGTGCGCGCCAGTCTGAGAAATCCAGCGCTCCTTCGAGAGCAGTTGCGCGCGATCCTCTCTGTCGAGCCGCTCACCAACTGCCGGATCCTCGTGCCGATGATCACCGACGCCTCCGAGATGGCTCGGATGCGAGAGATCGTCCAGGAGCTCTGCGACGAGCTCGGCGTCGTCATGCCTCTCATGGGCGCGATGATCGAGACTCCCGCCTCGGCACTCGGCGCGACCTCGCTGGCGACCGTTTCGGACTTCTTCTCGATCGGGAGCAATGACCTCTCGCAGTACACGCTGGCGATGGACCGAGGCGAGGCGGAGCTGGCTGCGGAGCTCGACGCGCTGCATCCGGCCGTGCTTCGGCTCATCCGAACGAGCGCGATCGCGGCGCGCACCGCCGGGATCCCGATCGCCGTTTGCGGCGGACTCGCGTCCGACCCGCTCGCCGCTCCGCTGCTGGCCGGCCTTGGCGTGGACGAGCTGTCGGCGGTGCCGTCCGCGATCCCGCAGCTCAAGTTCACTCTGCGCGCGCTGCGTCTCGACGACTGCCGTGCACTCGCGGAAAAAGCGCTCGAGGCGTCCTCCGCCGCCGCGGTGCGCGCGCTCGCAGTCGATTTCTCGCGCGTAGCCGGAGAACGCTCATGAGGAGCTTCCTCAACGCCACGCAGCAACTGGGTCGGGCGCTGATGCTGCCCATCGCCGTTCTCCCGGTCGCGGCGCTGTTGCTCCGTCTCGGACAGAACGACGTCATCGGCCTTCTTCCGTTCCCCGCGCCGTTCCTCTCGTCGATTGCTCCGTCCATCGCGGCCGCGGGCAACGCCATCTTCTCCAACCTCGGCCTGCTTTTCGCGGTCGGCGTGGCTGTCGGCCTGGCGCGTGAGAATCACGGGGCGGCGGGACTGGCCGCGCTTGTGTGCTACCTCGTGACGACCGAGGGGGCGAAGGTCATTCTGGCGGTCGACCCGGCGGCGATCGAGGGGCTGACCGGAAAGGCCGCGGCACTGGCCGCGGATGCGAACAAGGCGCGCCAACTCGGCCGGTTGAGCGTGCCGGCAGGCATCCTCTCCGGCGTGATTGGAGGCGTGCTTTACAACCGGTACCACAACATTCAGTTGCCGAGCTATCTGGCCTTTTTCGGCGGGCGCCGCTTCGTGCCGATCGCCAGCGGGCTCGTTGGACTGGTGACGGCGTTCCTCTTCGGCCACGGCTTTCCGGTTCTGCAGCAGGGCATGGACATGCTCAGCAGGACGGTGGTGAGCTCCGGGGAGCTGGGTCTGTTCGTATACGGACTCCTCAACCGCGCGCTCATCATCACGGGCCTTCACCACATCCTCAACAACGTCGCCTGGCAGCTCCTCGGTGAATACAACGGAGTCACGGGCGATCTGAACCGGTTCTTCAAAGGCGATCCGACGGCGGGTGCGTTCATGACGGGGTTCTTCCCCGTGATGATGTTCGGATTGCCCGCGGCGTGTCTGGCCATGTATCACGCCGCACTGCCGGAACGGCGCAAGGCGGTCTCCGGGCTGCTGGCCTCGATGGCGTTCACGTCGTTCCTCACCGGGATCACGGAGCCGATCGAGTTCACATTCATGTTCCTCGCGCCGGTGCTCTATGGCCTGCACGCGGTGCTGACGGGATTCGCACTCGTACTGATGGACCTCCTGCGCGTGCGCCTCGGCTTCGGATTCTCGGCCGGCCTCTTCGACTACGTTCTCAATTACAGTCTGGCCACGCGGCCTTTATGGCTGCTGCCCGTCGGCGCGGTGTACTTCGTGCTCTATTACGCCGTTTTCCGAGTCTGCATTACGGCGCTTCATCTGCCGACACCGGGCCGGGAGCCGCTGGATCCCGACGCGGCGTCGACAGCCGGATCGCTTCCACAGAGCGACCGCGCGGCCGATTTCGTGGAGGCGCTGGGCGGCGCGGCGAATCTCCAGTCCGTCGATGCGTGCGCGACGCGCCTGCGTCTCATCGTCGTCAGTCAGACCGCAGTCGACGAGCGCGCGCTGAAGCGCCTTGGCGCGCGGGGCACGATCAAGGTTTCGTCGGACGGCCTGCAGGTCGTGCTCGGCCCGATCGCGGATCAAGTGGCGGACGAGATCCGGGAGCACCTGCGCGCGCCGTCGCGCAGCGTCCCCGCTCTAATCGTGGCACCTGCAGGGTCGCCGGCGCCGGCCGTGACGAACGACGTCGACGAGCTGACGCCGGACGTCATCGCGCGTCTGCTCGCCGCGCTCGGAGGCCGTGAGAACGTCCGCGAGCTCGACGCCGTGGCCTCCAGCCGGCTGCGCGTGGGAGTGGTGAACGCGAACGCCGTCGACGAGACTGCTCTGCGCGCACTCGGCCTGCGCGGCATCGCCCGGCCATCCTCGAATCACATCCACGTGCTGGTCGGCCCCGCGGCGGAAGAGGCGCTCGCGGCGTTGCGTCGCTTTTGCGAATTGTGAGCACAACGGACTTCCAGGCTCGAGATTCGCACGCGGGACAACCCTCTTTCTCCTTTACCCTTCATCCTTCATCCTTTCGTCGATGCTCCGTCCTCTCTTCTTCGCCCTGCTCTTCCTGGCGCTCGTCGGCGACGCGCGGGTGTTCTTCTTCGTCGCGAACCGCATCGTGTTCGGTGCGCACACGGAGGAGAAGTCCGAGTACCACTGGATGCTGTACGCCGTGCCACCGCTGCTGCTGATCCTCACGCTGATGTTCTGGCCGCTGCATCAGTGGATTCAAGTGCTGGCGGACAACCGGCTCGTCGAGCGCCTGACCCCTGAGCCGCTCGAGGACATCATGTGGTCGCTGACGCTTGCGAAGATCGGGTCGGCGTGGCTGTTCATCGCCGCCGGAATCGGCTCGTACTGGATCCTCGACCGGGCACGGGTCCTGATTCACGGAGAGCCTCAGGTCGCGGGCACCACGACGCTGCCGCCGCTGTCGGTCAAGCTGCGCAAGGCGCACATCCCGTTCGCGTCGCTTCGCAAGCTCGGCGCGCACAACGCGGTCTATGACATCGAAGTGACGCGACACGAGGTAGAAGTCGCGGATCTGCCCGCGTCGTTCGACGGCTATCGCATCGCGTTCCTCACCGACACGCATGTCGCTTCGTTCATGCGCCGCGGGCTGTATCGGGAGGTCGTCGCGCAGACCCTTCGCTTCGATCCCGACCTCATCCTCCTCGGCGGCGACTTCGTGACCTGGGCTCGCCACATCCCGCTCATGGCCGAGGTGCTGCTGACCGATCTCGCGGCGCGCGACGGCGTCTACGCCGTCCTCGGCAACCACGACTACTGGGCGGATGCGGACGGCGTCGTCGCCGCGATGACCGCGCGAGGCGTTCGCTTCGTGATCAACCGCTCCATCGGCATCGCGCGCGGCGCGGACCGCATCGCTCTCGTCGGCATCGACGAGATCTATCGCGGCACACCGGACGTCGACAACGCGTTCGCGCTCGTGGACCCGCATGCGCCGGCGATCGGACTCAGTCACCACCCCGACGTCATCGATCTCCTCGACGGACGCCGGCTGGACCTGCTCGTGTGCGGACACACGCACGGCGGGCAGCTGCGCTTCCCGTTCTTCGGCGCCGTAGTGGTGCCGTCGAAGCACGAGGCACGTTACGCGAGCGGCTTTCACCGCGTCGGCCGCGTGCTGATGTACGTGAGCCGCGGAATCGGAGCCGTGCCGCCGCTGCGCATTCTCTGCCCACCCGAGGTGGCGACGTTCACGCTGCGGCGTCCGGCTACCTGAGGGGACCGGAGTGCACGTAGAGCCAGGCGCACCGTCCTGAGGCCAGCCTGACGGCGATGCGTTCGTAGGAGAACGCCGCCTCGTATCCGTCGACGCTTTCCAGCTCGCCCTCGCTCACCTCGAACACCATGCCGGCGACGCGACTCTGGTCATTGCCGTTGAACGCGACGTTCGCATGGTGAGTCCTGCCGACTGCGGCCGCGATCTTCGGGTCGTCGATCTTCACCAGTTTCGGCTCGAACGAAGGCAGCTCATCTCTCTGCCCTTCGAGCCGCCTGCCGAACGTGGAGAGCTGCACGTCTTCCTGTTGAAGACTGCCATAGGAGAAGAGCAGTGGCATGCAGCGCACAGTCTGGAGGCAGAGATCGGAGCGGTCAACGCGTTCGTGCTCGAAGCGGATGAGCAGGTGCGGCCTGTCATCCCGAGCGTCGAGCGAGGGACCTGGGGGCACGGGTGGCGCGAAGCTCGTGTTCAGCGCCGCCCACCCACCCATCTGCGTCACGCGTCCGGAGGCTCGGGGTCGTCCGGGGCGAGGTCGCTTCCGCTCTCGATGAGATCCGCGAGATACGCCGCCTCATTCGCGCGAGCCTGAGCCTCATGTCGCGCCGCATCGACAGAGCTGCGCGCGGCGCTGGTATTCCGCCACAGCTCCGCCCTGCGCCGGCAGATCGCTACGCATCGATCTCGCTCCCCCTTTGCGGGATCGTGGGTCATTCCTTCCTCCTCCGCTCCGGTCACGGGTGGCTCCTCAATTCTTCTCACTCTTGCTGCGGGGCCTTCACGCCGAAGACCTCTTCCACGAGCGCAAGAATGTCATCGTCGGTGTGAACGCCGTATTCGACGCGAGCTTCGCGGCCAGGTGCGACGAAGTAGTACCCGACGGTGACTGCCGGCGTGAAGACCGTCTCCACCCCGTCCACGGCGACCGCGAACTCGCGAGCGTAGATCTCGTGGAAGTTCACGCACGTGCCGTCGAGAGCCACGCGCGTCGCCCTCGCGTAATGCTGAAAGTCGTCGAGGGCGTCGTTCGTATCCGGGTCGTTCTCCAGCTGCTGGTCATTCACCGGCTCGAAGAACGCGATCACGACCGGCGTGTCGGCGTTGATCCTCGGGCGTTCGGCATCCGTAGCCTTCGCAGTCATCGGGAGACCGCAGACCAGGAGAATGACTGCACGAAAGACACGCATGGCAGACCGATGAAAGTATCGCACCGTACCGTTCCCGTCAGAAACCCTTCTGTCACGCGCCGCCATCCTCCACGGTGATGACGATCTTCCCTTCAGCGCGCCCTTCCCCGAGACGTCGGAGCGCTTCAGGAACTTCGCTCAGGGGATACGTGCGATCGATCATCGGAACCAGCTTGCGGGCCAGGCAGAGCTCCGTCACATGGATCAGGTCTTTTCGATTGCGACGGACCACCAGGATGCGGACCTTTCTGTTCGCCAGGATTTTGATCAGAGGACCCAGAAGGAGAATCTGAAGAAACGTCACGAGTGAGCCGCCCACTGCGAAACAGGTTCCGCCCGGCCCGAGCGCACGCGCGTACGCCAATGCGGACCGGGTGGCGACGAGATCCACGATCAGGTCGTATCGACGCCCGTTCCTGGTGAAGTCTTCGCGGGCGTAATCGATGACATGGTCCGCGCCGATCGAGCGCATGAAGTCGAGCTTCCCGGCGTGATCGACTCCGGTCACCTCCGCTCCGTACGATCTCGCGAGCTGGATGGCGAATGTTCCCGCACCGCCGCCGGCACCGTTGATCAGAACGCGGTGGCCCGCTCGCAGTCCCTGATCGCGAATCGCCTGCAGAGCGATGACGGCCGCCTGCGGAATGGAGGCGGCTTCCTCGAACGTCATCGCCGGAGGCTTCAGCGTCCACGCTTTTCCACCCGTGCAGGCGTATTCGGCAAACCCTCCGCTGTAAGTCTCCATCTCGCCGAACACGTCGTCGCCCGGCTTGAAATCGGTGTGGTCTCTGCCCGCCGCCTCGACTCGCCCGGCGACGTCGGAGCCCAGGATCTGACGTCGCGGTTTGCGAAGCCCGTTCATCCGGGTGTACAGAGGCTTCCCCACCAGGCCTTCCCAGTCCGACCGATTCACGGACACGGCGTGCACTTTGATGAGGATCTCGTGATCGGCGGGAACGGGCTTTGCCACCTCCGTGAGCTGAAGCACATCCGGCGAGCCATACCTCGCATTGACGATCGCTTTCACGAATGTCCTCCGTGTCGAGCCAATGACAGACCCGCGCCGCACGACGATCATACCGGGGCGATTCCCCTGACTCGGCGTGAGGATGACGTCCTTCGTCGGTGCGATCCATCCGACCAGGAGCCGGTCTCACTTGCGCGTCAGCGAGACAACGCGTTTCGCCGCTCCGATGTACCGATCGTCGAGCTTGCGGACGCAGGCCCGGAGCATGAGGAACGCGATGGTACAGTACCCTCCCGATGCGCGAGCTGGCGTCACTCTGGATTCACCGCCGCGTCGTGACCTCCCTCGCGCGCCACGATCTGCGCAGCGCGTACGCCGGGACGGCCGGCGGACTGGCGTGGTCCGTCCTCACCCCGCTCGTCCCCATGGTCATCTTCACGGCCGTGTTCTCCCTCGGTCTGCGCCTTCCGCTCGGCGGGGCACCGTACGTGTTCGGGTTCGCCGCTGCCTACGTGCCCTGGGTGTTGATGTCGACCGCGATCACCGGCGCCGCTGGATCGATCCTCGACCACCGCTACCTGGTCAAGCGGGTGCGGTTTCCGGTCGAGGTGATCTTCGCGGCTCCCGTCGTCGTGCAGACGGCGTCGCACGCGATTCTGCTGGCCATCATCGCGACCGCGTGCGGAATGGCCGGATATCTCCGGTTTTCGGCCGTGCTGCTCCTGCCGTACTTCTACGTGTGC